>Ga0079224_100002064_pt1 | contig 24037 bp, 18 predicted proteins | sample Stecom2015_FD_80414 | JGI IMG/M metagenome (GOLD analysis project Ga0079224, IMG submission 80414) | Agricultural soil microbial communities from Utah to study Nitrogen management - Steer compost 2015 | ecosystem: Environmental > Terrestrial > Soil > Agricultural land | place: USA: Utah... | reverse complement strand
GGCATACCGTCCAGCAGCGGCGTTCCCCACTCACGGGCATGCAGCATTTCCAGGGCTACGCCGACGTAACGCCCTTCGTCCGGGTTAAGCAGCGGCCAAAACCAGTTTCCCAGCACAAACCAGGCGGCCGTGACCACCAGCAGCAACGCAAAGGCGAAAGGGCTAAGCGCCAGGCGGGACAACCAATCTGGCGCTCCGATACGAGACAAGGGATCGGCGGCAATGGCAGGAGAAGACAGCATGAACTCAAGAATAAAGATGAATTGATCCCATCTTACCGATAGAGATATCAAATATTCATCAAATAACTAACTGCCCGTCTTGCATAAAAAATTCCGCTGATAACGCCGTCAAGAGCGCTACGGTGCGATTCCTGCCGAGTCGGCGAGATCCGCTGTGACCGCCCTTGAAGCCCCGGGTAGCAAGCGCTACCCGGTTTGACCTGGTTATACCATCCCGCCAGGGAATTTGCCGACATCATCAGGCTTGCCTCATCCCACTATGCCCGCGATCAGCATTCAATGATATTGACGGCCAGTCCGCCGCGCGACGTTTCCTTATACTTCGACTGCATATCTGCCCCGGTTTGCATCATGGTTCGTATTACCTTATCCAGCGACACATAATGCGTCCCGTCACCCCGCAGTGCCATGCGAGCAGCATTGATGGCTTTCACTGCACCCATCGCATTACGTTCGATACATGGAATCTGCACCATGCCGCCGACCGGATCACAAGTCATTCCCAGATTGTGCTCCATACCAATTTCGGCAGCATTCTCCGCTTGCGGAACAGTCCCGCCCAATACGGCAGCCAAAGCACCTGCTGCCATGGAGCAGGCGACCCCCACCTCTCCCTGACAGCCAACCTCGGCCCCGGAAATGGATGCGTTTTCTTTATAAAGGATGCCAATGGCCGCAGCCGTCAGCAGAAAATCGATCACGCCCTGTTCATTGGCGCCCGGAACGAAATTCACGTAATAATGCAGGACGGCGGGAATGACCCCGGCCGCCCCGTTGGTCGGCGCCGTCACGACCTTGCCGCTGGCCGCGTTCTCCTCGTTCACCGCCAGCGCATACAGATTCACCCAATCAAGCATGGAAAGCGGGTCTTTCAGCGACTCATGGGGCCGGCTGCATAGTTGTTCATGCAGTTGCCGCGCACGACGCTTGACATGCAGAAAGCCCGGCAGGCTGCCGGTGGCCGAACAGCCGCGTGCCACACACGCTTGCATCACGGCCCACAAGTCCAGTATTTTCTGTCGGACTTCCTGCTCCGGCCGGTAATATCGTTCATTTTTCATCATCAACTGCGCGATCGTCAGTTGGTGCCGCTGGCACAGGTCCAGCAATTGCTGGGCTGAATTGAATGGATAGGGAATGGCAATATCCGGAGTAAGATTCACCCGAACCCGATCGCAGTTCATCACAAAGCCGCCACCGATGGAATAATATTCCTTCTTCATGAGCAATTGATCATCGGCATCGAATGCCTTGAAGCGCATACCATTCGAATGCTGGGGCAAGGTTTCGCGTCGATTGAATTTGACATGTATGGTTTCGTCAAAAGCAATGTCGTGGCGATTGAGCAGCCTGATCATGCCGCTGCTGCGCACCTGCTCGATCAGTGCCGGCACGATATCCGGATCCAGCGTCTCGGGCTGATACCCGTGCAGGCCGATGACAACTGCCATATCACTTTTATGGCCCTTGCCAGTTGCGCCCAGTGAGCCGAACATCTCAATATGAAGACGTTGCGCGCGCTCAAGCAGTTTGGCTTCATCCAGGCGGGTCACAAAACGCAGCGCGGCAATCATGGGACCGACGGTGTGGGAACTCGAAGGTCCGATGCCTACCTTGAAAATATCAAATACGCTCAAGGCCATTTTTTTCCTCGACAATATTGATGGGCCGCTTAGTGCGTGCGGTACAGCTCATCCATTTTCCTTTCGGATTCACGACTTTTCAATTCAGCTTCGCTGGGCAGCGCCATGTCGTTGAGCAACGGCTTGTCCCAGTTGCCAGTGACATGATATTTTACCGTCAGGGCGCGTTGCAAGGGCGCCTGCAGCAGCCATTGCGTCAGAAAAGCGCCCACCCCCACAGCCGGATTGACGATGGTTCCCGCCAGCACAGAAGCGCCGCTCACATCCAGCTTGGGCACGACCACGGCCTGAAAGTCCAGGCTTTCAGATTTAAGATCGGTCATTCCTGAAGCCACGATGGCCGACGAGGGGCCATTCAAGCGAAAGTCCTCGACAAACAAACGACCGGCATCCAGGCGCATGCGACTGCGAATCGTATCAAATGTCAACCCGGACTGCACCGAGTTGCCCAGTGTCTCGCCAAACTTTGGCAGTCGGCGAAACGACTGTAGCGACAACAGTTCCAGCGCCTTGACGGCAGATGACTGCACGCTTTCAAGGCGCCCTTGCCTGAGGCTGCCGCTTAGCGAACCATTGAGCATGGCAAGATCCAGATTCTGGACGTTTTTCCAGTCAATGTCCGCGTCAATTTGGCCATTGCCGTTCTTGATAACGCCGCCTAACTGATAAGTCTCAAGAAACCGGCCCAAGTCAGATACGACAATTTTGCCTTGCAATTGCAGGTCCTTGGCCGAGCCCTGCTGACGAATCAACCCTTGAGCAGCAAGCGAGCCGCCTTCATTGACCAGGCTGACGTAATCTACTTTCCAATCGTTCGGATCGGGTAACGGAAAGCCTTTGAGTATCGCCTGCCCCATTTGCTTGCCATAGACAGTCAGATTTTTCACCGACAGGTCAAGACGCGGCAACGGTAGCGTCGTGCCGGCACGCGCCTTCGCAAGGTCCCTGTCCTTTTGCTCCGGGGTGCGCGTATCGAGCAATTGAACAGCTGGTTCTATAATGTTCAGCGTATCGAGCCTGACGGTCAGGTTGCCCGGGTCCCGTGCGCGTACGCCAGGGATCCACGTCCCGCTCCCCTGCGCCTGGTCGGCGTTCAATTGCAGGTTCCATTGCTTATCCACCTTGCTGGCCGCCAACGTAGCTGCCGTCAGTGTTTGATTCTTGACCCGAAACGCCTGGGTTTGCAGGGCCACATGTGAAACATCCGGCAATATCTGACGCCCACGTTCAGTACCGGCGCCAGCGGTAAATTCCTCGACGATATCCTCCCATGCCTGCGCATCCAGTGTCGGATTCTGCGCCAGCACCGTCAGTCCGGGCTGTCCCAATTCAACGGGCCGGTTGACACCGATGGTGCCGCGACTGAAATATGGCCCCTTGCGGCTATTCACATCGTGCTCAAAAATCGCTTGCGTGCGGGTACCGTCAATGCGGATATCCAGATAGCGCTTGCCGTTATCCCTGGCGCCGTCGTTAGCACGCCAGGTGATCGTGGCGGGCCAGCGTGCCGACGCGGGCTTGGACAAACCATCTGGAAATTGGGTGGCCAGGCCTGCCAGATCAGAGTTGAATTGAACCTTTACCCTGCCCCCCGGCGAAAAGTGCACCAGGCTACTGTAATTGGTGCTGCCGCTAATCCGCCGCATGCCCGGCACCGTGATCAATTGTCGCAAGCCCGCCGCCGTCAGGGTGCCCTTGATCGATAACGGCTTGCCCACCGTGCCGATGGGACCATCGAGCACGACTTTACCTCCCAGCATGACGCCCTTGACTGCATTGGCCTGCAATTGCGTCTCGGTAAACGGCATTTCTCCTTCCAGGTGTTCGGCCCACGGAAAATCAGGAGTGAGCCGGAAACGGCTGTCATCCAGGTGAATCGAACCGGAGATCCGCGAATTGTCCGCGTCGAGCACCGGAATGTGCAGCTCAATAGGAATGATCCACTGCCCGCTGCCCTGTGCTTCGTCCAGTACATTATTGATAAGGTTGCCCAGCGGGCTGATTCTCGTAAATGTCAGGAAATCCTCGGCACGCCCCTTCGCCTTTGCCTGTAAGTCGACCGTCGTGTTTTTCTCAAGACTGGATACAACGCCATGGAACGCGTCCAGATCCAGCCGCTGCCCTTCGGGCATCACATAGAAGGCCTGAATAGAATCAATAATAATCTGATCATTCTGAAAATGAATCGTGCCGCTGTCGGAATTGACGACTGGCCAACGTTTCCCGCGAATATCCTTCTGGTGATAATTGAGCAGCAGGTTTGCGTAGGCGCCTCGCAGCAAAAAACTACCGGCGTCGGGCGCCAGACCAAAAGGAAAATCGTCGACCACCCCCTTGAGCTCGAACTCGGCAGCGGACAGTTCGCCCTTCTGGAAGGCGTCCTTGAGCCACTCACGCGCATCCGGATCCATGACATTGGGCAGGTAATTATGCAGATTGGGCAATGACACTGCCCGCAAGGATCCGCTCAAATCGACGATACCGTTATCGCTGTTGACATCAGAACGCCAGGTCCCGGCCCCCTCCATCTGCAGATCGCTGTTATGAACCGTAGCGCGGGTAAAATTGACATGCGGCTCCTGTGCAGAATTACGGCCGAAATCGCCGCGAACGCTAGCCTCGTCGATTGATAGCGGATTTTCGAAAATTACCGGGTCCTTATAGTAAAAGCCCTTGACACTGGATTCGAAATGTACCGCAGGGTAACTGATATTGTCCGCCGTGGCGGCCTCGTGCAGCGACAAGCGCCAGCGATTGAACTCATTAATCACACTTGTAAATGAGGAGCTTAATCGGGAGGTCAGGCTGTCTGCCGCGATAACAAACTCGTGATTGCGAATATGATCCTCTACCCTGACTTTTTCCAATCCATAGGCGACCATCATCTTCTGGGGCACATTGCCGTCAATCTGCAGATCGACCACTGCGTGCGACACAATGCCCGACTTGACCTTTTGCGGTATATCGAACCAGGGTCTGGCAGCCAACACATCCATATTGAGCACAGATACCCGCAAATTGCCCGACCAGGCCGGCATTTCGTTGTCTGTCGCGCCGTCCTGCTGCAGGCTGCTCAGTAACTGGATCGAATGACCGACCTGGTTCGGCATACGGGCACTGGCGCTTAACACCCGCTTTGTACCGTTTTTTGTCAATTGCAAGGTGAAATCGGAAAGTGTAAACGGACCCGCCTGAGGGCGCGTCTGGTCAATCCAGCTGAAGCTGCCATTGAGCACCGTCAGTTCAGGCAAAGCCTGCAGCAAATCCGACAACGGCGCCAGCGTCACGTTACCGGCATCCACCGCCTCGGGCGCCGAATGTACATTGTCGCTGTCCAGGCGTCTGCCAAGCAGCCAGATCCGGTGTTGCCGGTCACGGGTCATATTCAGGTGAATCTGCCGGATTTCGACCGCTGCCGGCTCCAGCTGCAGTTGCATGGCCCGCCTCCAGTCCAGACTGGCGACCGCTTCACCGACGGTCAGCATCGGGCTGTCGGTCTGATCGGCAATCTGCAGCGCGCGCAAGCGTAACCGAGGCACAATCCCGGTCCAGTCAATCGCCAGTTTTTCGATCGTGACGTGCTGGCCTGTCGCTGTGCTAAGCCGCTGTTCAACCTGCTCGCGAAAATGATCGATATTGGGGGCAAGCAGGAAACGGACAGCCAGCGCCGCCGCCATGGCCAAAACTATAAGCGCGATAGGATGGTGCCGGCGGATTTCAGCAGTCGGTACGGCAAATTCACTCAGTGATTCTCGTTGGACATCGGTCTGTTCATAGGGGCAGTCGGGGTTCGGGTATTATTATATACAGCATCCTGTCCACACACCGGTAACTCATGAATTGTATCCAATCCCTGCAAAGCGCTCTTTCCTGGTCCGGCTACCTGCGCCGCCGCCTAGATGCGCGACCCGAGATCCAGCAGCAAATACTGGCAGACTCGGCTGAACCCATCACATCTGCACGCATTTTACAATGGTCGCAGGAACTGGCTACCGATCTGGGCGCCCCCGCCACGCAGGTCTGGGAAATAGAACACTGTCGAATCATCCTGCGCAAACTGCGCAGCCGCCTGTTTGACGCGCTGGTTGTACGGGATACAGGCGCAAAGGCAACCCTGGAAGAAGTGACGCACGCCATGTCGTTCCTGGCTGACTTCGCTGTTGCTCAGGCATACCGCAGTGTGATGACCGATATGGTCCAGGTCCACGGCATTCCCCGGGACCCGGGCACCGGCGAACCCATGGAAATGATCATTCTGGGGATGGGCAAACTGGGCGGATACGAACTGAATGTCTCATCAGACATTGACCTGATCATGCTGTACCCCGAGGAAGGCGAAACCACCGGACGGCGGCCACTGAGCCATCATGAATTCTATGGCCGCCTGACACGTCGCATGATGCCGATCCTGTCCGACCAGGACGCAGACGGCCAGGTATTTCGCACCGATCTGCGTTTGCGCCCTGATGGCGACGCGGGTCCCCTGGCCTGGAGCCTGGATGCACTGGAAAACTATCTGATCGCCCAGGGACGCGAATGGGAACGTTACGCCTGGCTCAAGGCGCGCATTATTCAGGTACGTGCGCTGGAAGGCAGCGCGCCGGAACCCTATGCCCAGCAGTTGGAAAGCCTGCGGCTGCCGTTTATTTATCGTAAATATTTCGACTTCGATACACTTGCTTCACTGCGCCAATTGCGCGAGCGGATCCGCCAGGACTGGCAACGGCGCGCTCTGTCAAAAAACGGCGTGGACACGGTTCATAATATCAAGCTGGGCGAAGGAGGCATTCGCGAGATCGAATTTGTGGTGCAGCTGTCTCAACTGATCAAGGGCGGCCGTCTGCCAACCATACAGGAACCCTGCCTGATCAAGGCGCTGCATGCCGAAGTCAGCGCAGGGCTGATAGCCCCGGAAACGGGTAAAAAGCTCGAAGAAGCATATCGTTTTTTGCGCCGGGTCGAACATTTTCTGCAATACAGGGAAGACGAACAGACTCATTTGCTGCCCAATGATCAGGCCCGCATGGCGCAGCTGGCTGCTGCGCTGGGCTTTACGGCGGCCGATTTCACCACCAGACTGGCCGCCCACCGGCAATTTGTGGCAGATACGTTTCGCGATGCCTTTCGCATTGCCGGTCTGAACGACGATCAGAGCAATGGCCAACAACCGCAAACCTGCGACACGGACCACCGTGACGACAGAAACCTGGAAGACATTATCAAGCAGCATTTTGCCGAGCATGATTCAAACGATGTGGAGCACAGACTGGAAGCATTGCTTGGCAGTTCGCGCATTCGCAGTTTGTCCAACAGCAGCCGCGCACGTCTGGAAAAACTCCTGCCCGCCGTGATCCAGGCAGCCTCCCGCACGCCGTTGCCCAACACCGCCTGCGCACGCCTGTTTGATTTGATTGAAACCATTGCGCAACGCAGTTCCTATATTGCCCTGCTCGCCGAGTTCCCCGATACGCTGGCCCGTGTGGCGCGCATCATGGCATCCAGTCCCTGGGCAGCCAGCTACCTGACCGCCAATCCAATACTGCTCGATAGTCTGATCGAATGGAATAGCTTGATGGAACCGGTCAATATCGCCCAGACAGCCGAACTGCTGGACAAGGAGCTGGATGCCTGCGTCCTGCATGACGGGTCGCCGGACGTCGAGCAGCAAATGAATGTCATGCGGGATGTGCAGCGTCAGGTGAGTTTCCAGTTGCTGGCACAGGACCTGGAAGGTGAACTGACCGTCGAAAAACTCGCTGACCAGCTCTCGGCCCTGGCCGATATATTGCTGCAGGAAAGCCTCAAGCGTGTCTGGCCGCTGGTGCGGCCCAAACAGATACAAGCACACGACCCACTTTATCACATGCCGAAATTTGCAGTTATCGCCTACGGCAAGCTGGGTGGCAAGGAACTGGGTTATGCCTCCGATCTGGACCTGGTTCTGCTGTTTGACGATCCGGGCGACTATGCGCTGGAAGTGTATGCCAAGCTTGGCCGGCGCCTCAGTACATGGTTATCGAGCATGACATCGTCCGGCCGGCTGTACGAGATCGATTTGCGCCTGCGTCCCGACGGCGATGCGGGCTTGCTCGCGGTCTCGGTGGATACCTTTGAAAAATACCAGCGTGAACATGCCTGGGTCTGGGAGCATCAGGCATTGACGCGAGCGCGCTTTTCAGCGGGCGATCCCGAGATTGGCGACACGTTCGAACGTATCCGCCGCGAGATCCTTTTACTGCAACGCGACCCGGACAAACTCAAGCAGGAAGTCATCGAAATGCGTGCCAGAATTCGTGCCGGGCACCCGAACAAAACCGAATTATTCGACGTAAAGCACGATCACGGCGGAATGGTGGACATTGAATTCATTACCCAGTATTGCGTCCTCGCCCACGCGCACCAGCATAAGCAGCTTCTGGAAAATCTTGGCAATATTGCCCTGCTCAATATTGCGGGTGAAGTGGGCATTTTGAATCTTGAGCATGCTCGCAAAACGGCGGATAGCTATCGTATCCTGCGGCGCATGCAGCATGCCGTCAGGCTCAAGGGCGATGAAAAGGCCAGGATCGATCCCTCACTGCTGACCGAGGAGCGTGCCGCGGTGTGTACGCTTTGGGATGACGTTTTCGGAGAAAACACTTGAAAATAAAGAGATTTTTTCAAAAATCAATCAATCTGCCCGGGAAATATCCTAAAATGACGGATTAAGAAACGACTTTTTGCTGATCGCCATGGTTACTGTTACCGATATCGAACGCCCCATCCTTGCCCTGCCTGAAGGACACGGCAAAGTGCTGCTGCATTCATGCTGCGCCCCATGTTCGGGCGAAGTCATGGAAGCGATGCTGGCATCGGGAATCAACTATTCCATCTTCTTTTACAATCCGAATATTCATCCGGTTCGTGAGTATGAAATCCGCAAGGAAGAGAACATACGCTTTGCACAGCAACACGGCATTGAATTTATTGATGCCGATTACGACGTAGACAATTGGTTTGATCGGGTCAAAGGCATGGAAAATGAGCCTGAACGAGGCATTCGCTGTACAGCCTGCTTCGATATGCGCTTTGAGCGCACCGCGCTATACGCGCACGAACATGGTTTCGACACCATCACCAGCTCGCTGGGCATTTCCCGCTGGAAGGACATGAAGCAGATCAACGGCTGTGGCGAACGTGCTGCCTCGCGGTATCCCGAGCTGGTCTACTGGACTTATAACTGGCGCAAAGGCGGGGGTTCGGCCCGTATGATCGAAATCAGCAAGCGTGAAGAATTCTATCAGCAGGAATACTGCGGTTGCGTCTATTCATTGCGCGACACCAACCGTCATCGCCGCGCTCAGGGGCGCGACCGGATCACAATCGGGGTAAAATTCTACGGCAGGCAGGAAGAAACACTTTAAGCCGGGCATTGTCTAGCCGGCGGTAGCGCCATTTGCAGCAAGCTGCTACCCTGGACGGATCATGAAACCCGGCCTCTGGTTTTCCAACACGGATCAATTCGCTAGTGCAGCCACCGTACTGATCGTGCCAGACCCTGTTAGGCCATCAAACAAAAAAGGACTGAACGCCGTATCCCCCAGGCGTCAGTCCTTTTTTAACGACGTGCGCCATCCAACTCAATTGCCGGACGCCGTCTATCGACAGCCACACATTATCGGGCTGGCGCAGGCCCGGCCCCCGCCGGCGAATTCGCTGACGGGTTGCCGGTATCCCTCTTGGCCGCATTTTCAGAACCACCGGCTGCATGCTCGCTGCCCGGTTGGGTAATAAAGCCCATTTTTTTCAATCCAGACCCTTTTGCCATCGACAGCACCTGTGCCAGTGCTTCGTACCGCGTATCTGCATCTGCGCGGATCCGCAGTTCGGGCTGCGGGTCTTGCTTGCCTTCATTGACGAACATTTCCCTAAGATCACTCTGCTCTACCGGTTCGTCATTCCAGTAAATGGCGCCAGACTTGTCCATCGCCAAATCGATGATGACCGGTTCCTGCTCTACCGGCTTGCTGCTGACCTGCGGCAGATCAATCTTGATCGAATGCGCCATCAGCGGTGCTGTGATAATAAAGATCACCAGCAATACCAGCATAACGTCAATCAGCGGCACCATATTGATTTCGGTCATAGGACTGGCCGATCCATTTTTCTGATCAAAACTTCCAAAAGCCATGGCTATCTCCTGTGTGACTATCGACCGCCGCCGCCTCGCAAACTGCGAACTTTGGGATTGTGGCTTTCAAATTGCTGGCCGGTAGTCACGAACGCGTACAGATCGTGCGCGAATGCATCCAGGCGAGCGAGCATCACGCGGTTTCGACGAACAAAAGCGTTATAGGCCAGCACCGCCGGAATAGCGACAGCCAGGCCAAGACCAGTCATGATCAGCGCCTCGCCCACCGGCCCGGCGATTTTGTTGATGGTAACACCTGCTTCGGCCATGCCGATACCGATCAGCGCATGGTAAACACCCCATACGGTTCCGAATAACCCGACAAACGGTGCAGTCGACCCAATCGAACCCAGCACCGACAGCCCGTTCTCAGCCTGCGCCGTTTCCTCGTCGATCACTTTTTTCATCCGGCGGGCAACAAACTCTGCATTCGTACCCAGTTCGGCCAGATTGCTCGCGCCATAACGACTGTGATGATCGCGTGCATGAAGCGCCTGATCAGCAAGACGTGAAAACGGGTCACGCGCGCCGAATTTGTGAAGATCCTGGTCCACCTGATCCAGAGATTGCGAACTCCAGAAGCGCTGCAGAAACCGGTTTCCCTTGCGCGTTCCGCTGATATTCATTAGCACCTTGACCACTATCAGGTACCAGGTAACCAATGCCATCAAAACAAGAATGCCGAACAGGGATTTGCCCACGATATCGCTCTGCACCAGAAAATCCATGATGCCGGGATTCTGCGGCGCAGTTTCCGTTGTCGCCTGAGCAAGGGCGACCCATGTGGATGACAGCCAGGGGGTAGTCATGATGAATAAATTCCTTTATTGAAAAACAATAGGTATATCGGCAATGGAGTCCCGGGGAACGCCATTTTCTGAATAGGGTTTGAAACGGGCGCGTCGTACCGCACTCAGCGCTGCATCATTGAGTGAGTCATAGGGGAGCGCCTGGCGCAGCGTCGCGCTTTTGACCGTGCCGGCTGTTGAAATATGCACCCTCACAATCACGGTTCCCGATTCGCCACGCATTTTCGCTGCGCGCGGATAGGTTGGCTTCGGCTTGACCAGGTAACTGACCGAGGACACAACCTTGGGCGCCTGGTTAGGCTGTCCACCCGAAGGCTTGGCGTTCGCGCCATTGCTCACCCCAACCGGTTTGAGCGAAATATTGCGGTCAATCTTGATATTGGACAGATTGCTGGCCGGCTTGGCTGCCTGTTTCGGTTCAGGTTTTGGTTCTGGCTTTGGTTTGGGTTTAGGCTTCGGTTTGGGTTTAGGCTTTGGTTCGGGTTTAGGTTTTGGTTCCGGTTTGGGCTCGGGTTTCGGTTCTATTACCGGCTTGGGCTCCGGCTTAAGCTCATACACCGGCTCCGGTACCGGCTCTGGAGGAGGAATGATTTCTTCCTGAACCGGTTCCGGTTCTGGTTCCGGTTCCGGTTCCGGTTCCGGTTGGGGTTCCGGCTGCGCCTCGGGTTCGGGCGCTGGCGCCAGTTCCTCTCCTTTCGGAGGCGGCCGCACGGGTTCGTCGATAATCGTTACCAATATCGGGGCATCTGTCGCCTTGACGATAGGCGGCGTCAGATCCAATGTGCCAAGCCAGGCAGCGCCTGACATTAGGGCCAGCGCTACAGCCATGCCGGTGAGCCGAAAGCTCAGGGGAACCGCCGCGGGAGAATTTGATCCGTTAAACATGCTCAACATACGTGCCTTGTGCAGGCAATTACAGCAGACTGCGCTTGAGGCGGGAACCGCATCCAGCGAAAATACATTAGACAATATGAATGAGGGCCAATGTTGATCTGCAGGTCAGCCTATCATTGTAATAATAACTATTCTCATTTTCAATGAATTTCTTGAACAATCGGCTGAATTGGCGCCGAATACGTAACCGTCGTTTTACAGTCTGGCCGGACCCGTCTCCTGCCGCGCGTGCCAATGGATACACTGTTTTCCTAGTTGACGTGCCAGGCAGATGTCATACCATGCCTGCGTCTTTTTTTGTATCTTTATGTAATAAATTGCCGTCGCACACAATGCCGACTGCAATTTGTTGTGATTTTTCCACAATTCGCGGTAAATAGGCGAAAAAATACCGCCCATGGGCGGTATTTTTTTACACAGCGCAATAAATTATTTGGCTGACACTTCTTTAGCCTGAGGACCTTTAGGACCTTCAGCAACCACGAAAGTCACTTCCTGGTTTTCCTGCAGTGATTTGTAGCCTGTGCCGATGATGTCTGTGTGGTGCACAAACAAATCTTTACCACCAGAGGCGGGCTTGATGAAACCAAAGCCTTTCTCGTTGTTAAACCACTTTACAATTCCTGATTCTGTCGACATGTCGATTTCCTGATATATAAAAAACTGAGATAAAATCCTATCTCTTGGGACAAGACTTCAAGGAGACGACACATGCAAACAGTACCGCTGTAACCAGAAGCCCATTTCGTTCAACCGAAGCACGGCTTCCTTTAACTTGAATATCTTATGTGTGACACTATGTCGGTAAAAACAACCTGTGTCAATGAATATTTATGCGCTGGCGTTAATACAACTGTCATTAAATTTTCATTTATATAAAAAAAGCCCGGGCAATACCCGGGCTTTTGCACTGCAAACTGGCGGCTTTACCCCGCAATATCACTGTTTTCGCGGCTGAACAAAAAAGCGTCGTCCTTTACATCGACCAATACCGTATCGCCCGGACCGAACTGCCCTTCAAGAATTTTTTTGGCCATACCGTTTTCCACATGTTGCTGAATTGCACGTTTCAACGGCCTTGCGCCAAATACCGGATCGAAACCGCTTTTTGCCAGCATTGCCAATGCGGCATCGGAAATATGCAAATGCATATCCTGACCCGCCAGCCGGGTAGCCAGACGATCCAGTTGAATTCGCGCGATAGATGAAATCTGTGCGCTGTCCAGCGAATGAAATACCACCACTTCATCAATGCGATTCAGAAACTCGGGACGGAATGCCTGTTTCACATCTTCCCAGACCACTTCCTTGATCGCTTCATAAGACTCGCCAGCCATACTCTGAATATGATGCGAACCCAGGTTCGACGTCATCACAATCACGGTATTGCGAAAGTCCACCGTGCGCCCCTGCCCGTCTGTCAAACGGCCATCATCAAGCACCTGCAACAGGATATTGAATACGTCCGGATGGGCCTTTTCCACTTCGTCTAGCAAAATGACGCTATAAGGCTTGCGGCGAACCGCTTCGGTCAGGTATCCGCCCTCTTCATATCCGACATAGCCTGGAGGCGCCCCGATCAGGCGTGCCACGGAATGCTTCTCCATGAACTCGCTCATGTCGATTCGCACCAGATGCTCTTCCGAATCGAACAGGAAGCCCGCCAGGGCCTTGGTCAACTCGGTTTTACCAACCCCGGTCGGCCCCAGAAACAGGAACGATCCATAAGGCCGCGACGGGTCGGACAGGCCAGCGCGCGAACGCCGGATTGCATCTGAAACCAGCGTCACCGCTTCATCCTGGCCTACCACGCGCTTATGCAGGAAAGTCTCCATGCCCAGCAGCTTTTCACGCTCGCCCTGCATCATTTTGGATACAGGTATACCGGTAGCGCGCGAAACCACTTCGGCGATCTCTTCGGCCCCCACTTCGGTACGCAACAGACGTGGTTTGGCTTTACTGGACTCTTCCGATTCAGCGACCTTCAGGCGACCTTCCAGTTCGGGCAGGCGGCTGTACTGCAACTCGGCCAGCTGTTCATACTGTCCCTTGCGCTGAAATTCCGCCATCTGCGCCCTGACTTTCTCGATTTCTTCCTTGATCGACTGCGCACCCTGCACTGCCGCTTTCTCGGTTTTCCAGATTTCCTCGTAATCGTTGTACTCGCGCTGCAGCTTTTCCAGCTCATCTTCGATCGCTTTCAGGCGACGGGCAGAGGCTTCGTCGGTCTCTTTACGCACCGCCTCGCGCTCGATTTTCAGCTGAATAATACGACGATCCAGGCGATCCATGACTTCAGGCTTGGAATCGATTTCCATGCGAATACGCGCTGCCGCTTCGTCGATCAGGTCAATGGCCTTGTCAGGCAGAAAACGGTCGGTGATATAGCGATTGGACAACTCTGCGGCCGCCACAATGGCCGGATCAGTAATATCAACGCCGTGGTGCAGCTCATAACGTTCCTGAAGACCGCGCAATATGGCAATGGTGCTTTCAACGTCGGGCTCGTTGACCAGGACTTTCTGGAAGCGTCGTTCCAGTGCGGCGTCCTTCTCAATGTATTTGCGGTATTCGTCAAGCGTGGTAGCGCCGATACAGTGCAATTCGCCACGCGACAACGCTGGCTTAAGCATATTGCCGGCGTCCATGGCGCCTTCAGCTTTGCCTGCACCCACCATGGTATGGATCTCGTCGATGAAGACGATATTGCTGCCGTCGTCCTGCGCCAGCTCCTTGAGCACGGCTTTAAGGCGTTCTTCGAACTCGCCACGATATTTGGCCCCTGCCAGCAATGCCGCCAGATCCAGCGACAGTACGCGCTTCCCGCGCAACGTTTCAGGCACCTCATCGTTGATAATACGCTGGGCCAACCCCTCTACGATGGCTGTTTTACCCACGCCAGGTTCCCCGATGAGCACCGGGTTGTTCTTGGTACGGCGCTGCAGAATTTGGATGGCGCGACGGATTTCGTCATCGCGGCCAATGACCGGATCCAGCTTGCCCATGCGCGCTCTTTCAGTCAGGTCTGTGGTGTATTTTTTCAGCGCCTGCCGGTTGCTTTCGCCTTCCTGGTCTTCAACCGCTGCGCCGCCACGCACAGCCTCAATGGCCGCTTCAAGGGCTTTTTTCTGCAAACCCGAGTCACGCAAGATACGCCCGGCTTCGCCCTTGTCCTCGGCCAATGCCAGCAAAAACAATTCGCTTGCAATAAAGGCATCGCCCCGCCGGGCCGCTTCCTTGTCTGTTGCCGTCAGCAGCGCATTCAGTTCTCGACTGATCTGCACATTGCCTTCGGCTCCCTGCACCTGAGGCAGCGATTTGATCGCGCTATCCAGAGCCGGGCCGACGCGATTGACTGCGACGCCGGCACGTGCCAGCAGGCTGCCGGCGCCGCTATCAGTGTCGCCCAGCAAGGCAGACAGAACGTGAACCGGCTCAATGTACTGGTTGTCGTTTCGGCCGGCAAGACTTTGGGCGTCAGCAAGCGCCTGTTGAAATTTTGTGGTTAATTTGTCAAATCTCATGATTCTTCCCATGTCATTCATTACGGCCATGCATATATGGCCAGGTTGCTTAATACATAATGGCAACTACCCACATTTCAAGATGTAATACAACACAGTTTTTGGCAGAAGATAAAGCGGCTGCCCAAAGAACGATATCACAGCCGGTACAATCAGATTTTAACTGCTTCGACTGACCATTCAATGAATTCAGGCTTTCCTGACACCGCTGCCGAGCGCGACTCCGCCGCTATTAGCCCGCTACCCCAACGTGTCGTGCTGGATACCTGTGTACTCATGTCCACCATTCTGAAGAATCTGCTGCTGCGTCTGGCGCAATCGGGCCTGTTCGAACCGGTCTGGGCCGACTATATCGGCCAGGAATGGCGCCGCAACGCCAGCCGCGTCTGGGCGGTGTCAGAGCAAGACATCGCAATGCAATGGCAGGACATGCAATCGGCCTTTCCCAGGGCCGATATGGGGGTTGTCAGTGAGTTCGAAACGGGGCTCTCTAAAAGCGACCCCAAGGATTGGCACGTCATTGCAGCAGGTCGGGCCGCGCTTGCCCGCTACCACGGCCAGTCTGTCTGTATTCTGACCCGAAATCTGCGCGACTTCAACCGCAGCGAACTGCGCCTGCTTGGCTTGACGCTGTTCGATCCCGACCAGTTCCTGACTAAATGTTATGAATTGAATCCCGATATGCTGCTGCAACTGCTGGCGCTGATTCCCGACGATGCCGTAAAAATCGGCCGTCCCCGCGAACCGCTGGAGGCTGTCCTTAAGCGGGAACGCCTGTTTCGCCTGAACAGCCTTATTGCTCAGGACGTCAATGCGGCTGCCTGATCCAACCGCCTCAGACCATTGTTTCATGAAGGACGCTTCCCATGTGCATTATTTATTTGTCCATAGCTAAAGATCCCGACTGGCCCCTGTATATTGCCGCCAATCGTGACGAATTTCACGCCAGGCCTGCCCTGCCGGCCGCACCGTGGGATGCCAATCCTGACATTTTCTCGGGACTGGATCTGAGTGGGGGCGGCACATGGCTGGCGATCAACAGAAATGGCCGTTTTGCCATGCTGACCAATTTTCGCGATCCTGCGGGTTTTATCCCGCAGGCTCCCACACGCGGACTGCTGGTAAGCAATTTTGTGGATGGCGACCTGAGCGCCGCCGACTACGCCGCGCAGGTGTGGAAAACCGGCGATGACTATAATGGCTTCAATCTGATCGTGGGGGATGTTGGCGAGGTTTACTACACCGGTAACCGACAGGATGCACCGCCTCAGAAGCTGAAACCCGGCAGCTATATTCTCTCGAATCATCTGCTGGACACGCCGTGGCCCAAGGCAGAACGCTTGCGGCACGGCCTGGATGCGCTCACGCCCGATTGCTGTCCCGATGCCTTGCAACAGGTATTCGCGCTGCTCAAAGATACAACTCCTGCGCCCGACGACGCCTTGCCCGACACCGGCATTCCGCTGGAACGCGAACGGCTGCTGAGCAGCCCTTTTATTATTAGTGAGCGCTACGGCACCCGCTGTTCCTCCATTATTGCAGTCACCCGCAACGGTGAGGCGACCTTCAGCGAACAAACCTACGCCCCGGACGCCAGCGAAACCGGACGCCGCGACTGGACCTTCTCCATGCACACCCCCTACCGCTACTGATCCTACAGCGCGTCGCCTTTCGCAGGTACAATGACCGGATTGTTCACTCAACCAGACTCAAGACGCATAAGCTATGGATCGCTTCACCCAACTGGAAAGCTTTGTCGCCGTTGCCACGCTTGGCACCCTGTCGGCGGCCGCCAAACAGCACGGCATCGCCCCTGCCATGATGGGGCGCCGCATTGACGCACTGGAAGAGCGACTTGGGGTGAAATTACTGATCCGCTCCACCCGCAAGCTCACCCTCACGCCAGAAGGTCACGCCTTTGTCGAAGAAGCCCAGCGCATCCTCAAGGACTTGGCGGAAACCGAGAGCCAGATTACGCAGGGTAAGGTAAAAATTGCCGGCCCGTTGCGACTGACTGCGCCTGCAGGCTTCGGACGACAGCATGTGGCCCCGCACATACCGGATTTTTGCCACCGCCACCCCGACATCCGCGTCACGCTGGATCTGACCGACAGAATCATCGACATGTTTGAGGAGCAATACGACTGCGCTATCCGCATCGGTGACCTGCCTGACTCTCAATTGATCGCCTTGAAGCTGGCCGAAAACCGCCGGGTCGTGGTCGCCTCTCCAGCCTATCTGAAACGGCATGGCATACCCAAAGTGCCGGCCGATCTGATCAAACATGAATGTCTCTCATTCGGTCCGCAAGGCAGCCAGAGCAAGGGCTGGCTATTTCGCGAAAAAGGCAGCACACGCGCCTTCAAACCTGCCGGCCGGCTGGCTTGCTCCGATGGCAGTGTCCTGCATGAATGGGCGCTGCATGGCTTCGGCCTGTCCTGGCGTTCCTTGTGGGAGGTGCAGGCTGATCTGAATGCCGGTCGCCTGGTCACGGTTCTGGATGATTTTGCAACGTCACCCAACGGCATCTATGCCGTATTGCCAAACCGCAAGCACCTGCCACAGCGCACCCGCAGCTTTATTGATATGCTCAAGCAGCACTATGCCACAGACGGCTACTGGGACGCAGTACATACCCCCGCCGTAGCGGCCCTCTGAACAGGCGGGCGCGCGCAACGCGCCCGCTAATTTACTATTTTCCTTCAGCCAAAACATCCTGCGGCAGATCGGTTGCATGATATTTTTTGAAAATGGTATTTAGCTGCCCGTTTTTCAGATTCTGGCGCACCAGTTCATTTATTTTCTCTTTCAATTCCGGGTTGTTGCGGGCAATGCCGATACCCATTTTCGAGGTCGACATCACAACCTTGATATCCAGGGCCTTGGCCGGATCCTTTTTATTAAGTGCGGCAATAATGGAAGGGGCGGTTGAAAAGATATTCGCCTGTCCGCTGGTAATCGCCGTGATGGCGGTTGCATCGTTTTCAAAACGCACAATATTGGTTCCGGGCGGCGCAAGCTTGGTAACGTTCTGATCGTTGGTCGTACCCCTGGCCGTGACCACGGTCTTGCCAACCAGGTCTTTCATCTCCTTGATAGGCGCATCCTTGGGCGCCCCTATTACAGACTGGATTACGGCATAGGGTATTGAGAAATCAATCACCTTTGCCCGTTCCGGCGTGATCGACAAACTTGAAATCACAATATCAGCCTTATTGGTAAGCAGGAACGGAATACGGTTGGCCTGGGTGGTCGGGACAATTTGCAACGTGACGCCAAGGTCCTTTGCCAGCAGATTGGCCGTTTCAACGTCTGAACCCACCTCCTTCATGGTCTCGCTTTTCATCCCATAGGGAGGAGCATTCAAATCAATGGCAACCCGCAGTACTTTCTGCTGCATGATCTGTTCCAGGGTATTGGCACAGGCGGGCGCCGCCATGCCAAACAATGCCGTAGCCAGGGTAACTGCCGCGATCGCGGGCTTGAGCGAATAAATCATTATTGTCTCCTGTGTGGAATATTGTTTTCTAACGAATCAACAAAAAGAAAGCGTACCTTTAAGCAAGGGTACGTTGCGCTTCTCATACCGCAAAGCGGATTACAGGCCGTTATCCAGGAAATGCTGCAATTCAGGCGTCTGCGGATTGCGTAACATATCCGGCCCACCCTGTTCATGGATTTTTCCCTGATACATATAAACAATGCGGTGTGCGACTTTCATGGCAAACGCCATTTCGTGCGTCACCAGCACCATGGTCATGCCTTCACGCGCCAGCTTTTCAATAACGCGCAATACTTCGCCGGTTAACTGAGGGTCCAGCGCAGAAGTCACCTCATCAAACAGCATGAGTTTGGGACCCATGGCCAATGAACGGGCAATCGCCACCCGTTGCTGTTGACCGCCGGAAAGCTGTTCCGGGTACATCTGGCTTTTCTCGGAAAGGCCGACCTGCGCCAGTACCGTCTGCGCGATCTCCTTGGCCTGGCTTTTAGCCATTTTCTTAACCGAAGTTAACGCAAGAGTAATATTGCGCTCGACGGTCAAATGCGGGAACAGGTTGTAGCTCTGAAAAACAATGCCGACGTCCTGACGCAGCATCTTCAGGTCAGACTTGGGAATATCGGCGCCAAAGGTATGACCACATACCGTCACGGACCCCTTGTCGATCTGCTCCAGATGATCCATGCAGCGCAGCGCAGTACTTTTGCCCGATCCGCTCTGACCGATAATGGCAATAATTTCTCCGGGCTTCACGTTCAGATCAATGCCTTTGAGCACATGACTGTCACCGAACCATTTATGCACGTTGTCCAGACGCACGATATCGCCCGTCGTCGCCTTACCGTCCCGCGACAAAGACGGTGCGGCGGCAGGCGCCTTACCTGGCGGAACTGCTGCGCCCACAGGCAGGTCTGCTACCGTTTGCTGCGAAGGCACTGAATTCATATTGGCTCCTTTGTGTAATTTTGCATTTCAGCCACGAGATACATTCAACTTGCGCTCAAGCTTCAGACTGAGCCGCGACAGCGGATAACAAATAATGAAGTACAAGACCGCGGCAAGCCCAAAATAAAGAAATGGCTGGAAAGTAGCGTTATTGAGTATTTTTGCGTTATAGGACAACTCGGCAAAACCGATAACCAAAGATGCAATCGAGGTATTTTTGACGATCTGCACCATAAATCCCACGGTGGGCGGCACGGCGATGCGCAACGCCTGCGGCAAAATCACCTGGAACATGCGCTGGGCACGATTCAAGCCCAGGCACTCGGCCGCTTCCCATTGGTTTTTCGGCACTGATTCTATACAGCCTCGCCAGATTTCACCCAGAAACGCCGACGACTGAATGGTCAAAGCCAGCACTGCAGCAGTTAACGCGGGCACCGACGTAAAACCCAGAATGGTCGGGCCGTAAAAACAGACGCCCATAAGCACCAGCAGCGGCGTACCCTGAATGGCCTGAATATAGGTAAACGCTGCAGTACGAACAATGGAATTGGCAGACACCCGCATCAGTGCAATCAAGAGTCCGACCACACTGGCAAACACAAACGTAAGAACTGAGAGCACGAAGGTGCCCCAGGCGCCCTGCAGCAGAAAAAACACTTGTTCCTGATTCATATTTCAGCGCTCCGGTTCAAAGCAACGTGCCCAGGCGACGCCTGCGTACAAAAAGCAACTTGGCCAACAGCCAGAAAATGGCCCTGACCATCAAGGACATGGCCAGATAGATTCCCCAGAGAATAATAAACACTTCGAAATTGCGGAATGTCATGGATTGAACCTGGCCGGCGACGCCAAACAAATCTTCGGTGCCCACGGCTGACAGCACACTGGTCACCAGCATAAGCAAAATAAACTGGCTGGTAAGCGCCGGGTAGACACGTTCCAGGGCTGGCACTAGAATAATATGCCAATACACCTGCAAAGGAGATAGACCCAGACACTCGCCTGCTTCCCGCTGGCTGCGTGGCACCGATTCGATGCCAGCACGCACGATCTCACAGGTATAGGCCGTAATGTTGATGACCAGTGCAAGAATGGCGCCAACCAGAATCGGCATGGTCACCCCCACGCTGGACATGCCGAAAATCAGGAAGTAGCTTTGAATGATCAGTGGCGTATTGCGAATGATCTCCACATAGGCCCCGACCGTTTTACTTAGCCATGAAATGGATGAGCTACGGGCGACCGCGCACATCACGCCGAGAACAAACCCGGCCAGCGTAGACCAGAACGACATCACCACTGTCGTGCGCGCCCCGTCCAGGAAAAACTGCCAATAGGCAAAGACAGAACTGAAATCGAACTCATAAGTCATGTCTGACCCGTTTTTGACTGTGATAAAAGTAAGACATGCTACACGCACTAATTGGTAAAACCACTTATAGAAAACCCTATAAAACGCACAATTACGCCACAATTGGTTTGACCACTTAGATTGAATCCCCTATATTGGATTTAATTCGATTTCAATTGAAAATATGACTTCCGACATTCCACCCTCATCGCGCAAAATCGCCACGAGAGCCTATCTGCAGACCGCTGCGCAATTGCGCACGCATATTGCAAATATGCGCATCGATGCAGGCGCCCGTCTGCCTTCCGAGAGAGAACTTGCTCAACAATTGGGCGTGTCAAGGCCGACGTTGCGCGAAGCACTCATCGTTCTGGAGCTGCAGGATGAGGTTGAAATCCGGATCGGATCAGGCATTTATGTAAAAAACAGCAATGTACAGACCAGGCCGCAGGGACAAACAGATCATGCTGACGCCGATCTGGCACGGCCTAGTGCGTCCCCGCAGACGTTGCCGGCTGAAACAGGTGAGGTTGCGGATCAGCAGCAAACCCAGGCTCTGGAGATACCATGCAACGATCCGGAAAGCGTACCCCATCTGCCCACTGCCCTCATGCTGCACAGCGTTGCCGAAGACAGCCCGAAAGAGGTCAATCAGATGCGCTATTTTCTGGAATCTGCGGTGGCGGCTGAAGCCGCCCGTTTCATGTCGCCCACGCTGCGTAAAAAGCTCAGAAAAAGTCTCACCGACATGCAGGCAGCCATGGCACAAAACGATACATCCACCAACGCCCGCATGGCCGATGCAGATCGGCTTTTTCATACGACACTGGCGCAAAGCACCGACAATCAACTTGTCATACAGACCATCACGGGCCTGTTCGATCAGCGTTATCGGCCGATTGCCCGCAGCATGCATCGACATTTTGACGACCACCGGGCCTGGTTGGCGGCCATGCAAGAGCATGAGCAGATCTGTCAGGCCATTGAAGAGCGCGACCCATTACAGGCTCAGGCTGCCATGCAGCGCCATTTGACCCGCGCCCACCAGCGCCTGATGGCCATTATCGGCTAACAGATCATCCATTATTTCAAAGTGAATTGAAGAGGAACCCAATGAAGAAGACCATACGACTGCATGCCAATGACAATGTCATTATTGCAACTGAACAGTTGATGCAGGGCAACACAGAAGACGGGATCGCCATTCTCGGACTGGTTCCCGCCGGACACAAGATCGCCACCGTGGATATCGCGAAAGACAGTCCGGTGCGCCGCTACAACCAGATTATTGGCAAGGCAACCCGCGACATCCGCGCCGGCCAGCATGTTCACACTCACAACATGGCTATGATGGATTTCGAGCGTGATTACGATTTCGGCTCTCACAAAAAAGATGTGCCAGTTAACGCAAATGCCGACCAGTTCATGGGGTATGTCAGACCCGATGGCCGGGTTGCGACACGCAACTTCATTGGCATTCTCACCTCTGTCAATTGTTCGGCCACCGTCGCCAAAGCCGTTGCCGATTATTTTCGCCGCGATATCAACCCCACAGCGCTGGCAGACTTTCCCAATGTTGACGGTGTTGTCGCCCTGCCCCATGCCACAGGCTGTGGGCACGCAGCAGAAGGCCTGTTTGTGGAAACCCTCAGGCGCACTCTGGTAGGCTACGCCAAGCACCCCAACTTTCACTCGGTGCTGATGATCGGCCTGGGCTGTGAGTCCAATCAGATCTCTGCCATTCTTGCATCCGGCAACATGAAAGAAAGCGTCAATCTGCAAACCTTCACCATTCAGGATACCGGCGGCACCGCAAAAACCGTTGCCAAAGGCATCGATGTAGTCAAGTCTATGCTGCCTGCAGCCAACCAGGTTCAACGTGAACCGGTATCTGCCTCACATCTTACGGTGGGCCTGCAATGCGGCGGGTCCGACGGTTATTCCGGCATTACGGCAAATCCGGCGCTGGGCGCCGCGGTTGATCGCCTGGTACGCGCCGGCGGCACCGCCATTCTTTCGGAAACGCCCGAAATTTACGGCGCTGAGCATTTGCTGACCCAGCGCGCCGTCAGCCGTGAAGTGGGTGAAAAGCTGGTCGAACGCATCAAATGGTGGGAAGATTATTGCGAACGCAATTATGCTGAAATGAATAACAATCCGTCTGCCGGCAATAAGGCTGGGGGGCTGACGACAATTCTGGAAAAATCGCTGGGTGCGGTGGCCAAAGCCGGCACCACCAACCTTAATGGCGTATACGAATATGCGCAGCCTGTCACGGCAAAAGGCATGGTATTCATGGACTCACCCGGCTTCGACCCGGTCTCTGCGACCGGCCAGGTTGCCTCTGGCGCCAATCTGATCTGTTTTACAACCGGCCGCGGCTCGGCTTACGGCTGTACCCCCTCACCTTCGCTCAAATTGAGTACTAACAACGCCTTGTGGCAGCGCCAGGAAGAAGATATCGATATCAACTGCGGCACGATCATCAGCGGTGAGGAAACGGTCGACAGCCTGGGGGAAAAAATCTATCGCATGATGCTGGAAGCGGCATCGGGAACAAAGACCAAGAGCGAACTGCATGGTTATGGACAGAATGAATTTGCACCATGGCCCCTGGGTGTGACGATGTAGACACCACTATCGGAGGGTGTGCACCAAATGATTTACACCCTCCTGGCTTCCCGACACCCAGTTCTAAACCTAATCGCTTTTGCCGTTAACAAATAGCCTGCGCCAATGGCATGCCGCATCCGCCCATTGCAGCCGCTTTCGCAAATTTCTTGGCAAATAGACCGTCTTGAATGATTCGATTTTTCGTGTCAATAACAAGCCGCGGAACACGGCGGGAGTCAACATCCATGCCCAGGGGTGAGGTGTTAAAGGCGACTGCGCCATATCGGTGCCAGCAGTAACGCCTTGCGAATCAATAAAGGGCCGTTGATATGCCGCTCCTT
>Ga0079224_100002063_pt1 | contig 24047 bp, 21 predicted proteins | sample Stecom2015_FD_80414 | JGI IMG/M metagenome (GOLD analysis project Ga0079224, IMG submission 80414) | Agricultural soil microbial communities from Utah to study Nitrogen management - Steer compost 2015 | ecosystem: Environmental > Terrestrial > Soil > Agricultural land | place: USA: Utah... | reverse complement strand
TTTTTAACCGGTACGACTACCGTTAAGGGAATCTTGTTGGATATATTCATAGGTTACTGTTTCTTTATTTCACGATTCTTGATAAATTTTGCCGGATTACCGCCCACTACCGTCCATGGTTCCACATCTTTGAATACCGCTGCTCTGGCCCCAACCACTGCTCCTTCGCCGATCGTAACACCTGCCATGATGAAGCATTCTGCCGCAACCCAGGCTTGGTTCTGAATGACAACCGGTTTACTAAACCATGCGAAATCAGGTGCATTAACGTCGTGGGATGCAGTATAAATAGATGCCTTTTGTGAAATTATGACGTGATCACCAATAATTACCTTATCCGCATTATAGCAATCTACCCCCGATGCAATGCAAGAATGTGCACCAATTTCTAAATTCCATGGTGCATATATTTTTGCTCCCGAATACACTACTGATGAAGGATGAACCTTAGCACCAAAAAGTCTTAGCAAGAAAAGCTTCCATCGATTTAATAATGCTCTTGGGATTGGTGTAGCAAACAAACTCCATACTATTATCCAACAGAAACGCTTGATTTGTTCGCCAACAGTTGTGATATGTATATACTGCGTTAAGTCAACTCTATTTTCTGTTCTCATACCCTTGTTTATTAATTCGACATTTTTATTTTATACCTTCACAAAATTCCACGAACTTTTCAGCTGCTACATCGAATCGAAAAGATTCATTATATAAACGTTCTCCCCGTTCTCCCTTTTCTTTATTGCGGTCTCCATGTCCTGCGAAAATTTTTAGAAGTACTTTTTTTGTATCCGATATATTATTCTGAAATACCCATCCTACATTATGCTTTTCGACTACCGTATAAATATTTACTTTATCTGTTATTGCCACCGGTTTTGCGCAGGCCATTGCTTCCACTACCGCAATTCCAAAATTTTCTTGGTGACTTGGAAGTATGAAAGCTTCACAGCCGTATATTGCCCCCCACTTTGCCTCTCCTTGAAGCATTCCTGTAAATATTATGTTGGTGTCAGAGGCCACTTTTTTAATCAGCTTTTCAGCATAACTACTATCAAGAGGCCCAGCTATAACCAGTTTAGGTAAATTTTCTACCTCTTTCCGCAATGATTGGTAGGCATCAATGAGTAGATCTACTCCCTTCTTGGGATGAATTCTACTTAGAAAAAGAAAATAAGATTCCTCATTTCTCAGGCGAGCACTGCGTTTCAAAAATTGTTCACGCATACTTTGCTCAAAAGGTGGAGGAGTCAAAACGCCCAATCCAACATTGAATGCTTTTCTTGGCATGTAATTTTTAAAGGTTAAGCTTGCCAGCTGTAACTCCTCATCACAGGTAAAAAATAGTGCATCCGCTGTATTAACAGCTTTTTTTTCTAATAAGTTCCAGACCCACCAGTTTCGCCAAGCCTTCCATCTACGCTCCCTTGCTTGTTGAAAATACGGATCGAGCATTCCATGAGGCATAATAATCCGTCTTGGTTTATCTTTTAACCCTTTGATTACTAAAAACGTAGCCAAATTATGATATTGCCACAAACCATGAACAATCACATGCGTATAATTGGCAATATTCTTTGTCAGCCAATCTGTCAATTTCGGTTGATAAGCATAAGAGGTCTTACCTCGACCTAGTCGATGAATCCCCGCCCAACCACTCACTTTCGTATCTGTTTGTGGTTCATCCATGCAAACGACTTCATGCTCTGCATATTTATTATCGCAAATTATGTTATAAATGGCCTGTGATACTCCGCCCTTTTCAGGTGCCATCGAATTTGTAATATGTAATATTTTCTTTAGCATGTTAGCTGCTTTTTTAGCTCTATAATCTTATTTGTTAATAATCCGTTTATAAACCTGAAGATATTTATCCGCAATGACCTCAGGAGCAAAGCGCCGGACGTTATCTAAACCTTCTTGGATAAGCCTTTGGCGGTAGTCGGGGTTACCAATTATTTTTTCATACCCAGCTCTTAAAGAGCTTATATCAAATGGATCGACGTAATGCACCGCATTACCTGACACTTCAGATAACGGTTCGATCATCGACGACAGCACTACCCGCCCAGTTGCTTGTCCCTCTATGATGGGCATACCAAATCCTTCATAAATAGACGGAAAATTCACCATATCGCAGTTAATATATTCCTGTCTTATTTCTTCACTTGTCAAATCATATGCATTCGAATATTCCATTTCGCACTGCATTAATATACGGGATGTGGCCTCATCTAACCGTCCTATAATCCGAAGATGACAGCTTATACCTCTTAATGCCTTTATAGTATTAGTCAGATTTTTGTTCCACCCTGTTCCGATATGCAGAATAGTCGGCTTGATTTCGTTGAAGGGTCTTGGTACATATTCGTATATCGGGTCGATGGCATTCGGAATCACTACAAGTTTATCTGTTTTAATATACTTCAATATATTATTTTTTGTGGCAGCAGAAATACAGGTCACAACATCTGCAACTCGCACGGGAATATAAAGCCAAAAAAACCATTTGTAGAAACGCTTAACTGGATTCTTTACATTATCAATAAAAACTAGATCATGAACGGTAAGTACAATCTTACAACCAATTAGACCAATAATTACATCATGGATATGACCTGTTATGTGGTTCACTCCGCTTTTATTTTTATTTTTGTACGTAAAAAAACTATTTTTGACTACATCCCATGGCATACTACTCGCCGAAGGCATGTTGACAGAAGAGACGCATACAGATGATTGAATCTCTTTCATAATTGTTTCAAATACCGTATGGATAGAGAAACCACAATCTGTATTTCTAAAAAAAAACTTAACTTTCATATCTTACCCTCTTTTTACGCTCTTTTGTTGCGGCATACGTCAGACCAGCTATAAATATGCAAAAGCCTAAATTTGTTGGAATTCCAAATTGTCCTTGCGGGAAGGTTAATAACATCCCAGAACACAACATCCACGGTAACATATCTTTATTTTTTCGTAGTGCACGATAGGCACGAAAAAAGATAACACCCATAATACCAATTCGGATAGCAATAAGACTCCAGCCCAATAGTAGACCAGATTCACTCGTCATTCGCCCCCACTCTCCCTCTCCGTTAAAAAACGAAAACATCCCCCCTGTTCCCCCTGCTAAATTCGCTCCCACATTCGTCCCAAGCCCCAATCCATATCCCCAAAACGGAATTTTGTCGTTATATAAGCCCCGAAACATTCCACCAATATATCGATCACCGACAACCCCTTCTACCCCACCCTCAATTTCGTTTGCGGATTCAAAACGAGATGTAAATGCTCCTAAACTGTCATCGGCTAAGCCTGAAAACAGAATTCCTACTATCACAACCAAAACAATAGGAATCAATTGAAACAAACGGCCTTGGATATGCTTGTTACCACTCCAAATGCTACCAAGAACCATAAAGAGTGCTACAATAACAGACTGTATGAGGTGAGAACGGGAAATCGAAAACGGAATGGTTAATAAGTAACAACCAAATATTGTCCATAGCCAGATTGGTTTTATCCGGATATAAGGAGGTAGAGAGACGTTTGCGACAAGGTAGTAGAATAAAAAAGAACCTACCAGAAGTTGATACATTACATAACCAGACGTAAAAGAAAACGTTCCTGAGGGTCTAAAAAAGCCCAGCGCACCTGAAAACCCTGCTCCTTCTGTATCTCCACCTATACCGCGGTTTACCCATGCCGATTGTGGTGAATAAAATTGAAGAATAATCAGCACCGTCATAGGAATTGAAATGTAAAGAATGATTCTGCCAATTTTTATGACATCCTCCCTAGTTAAGATTCGATAGATTATAAAAATAAATGGGATATGGAATAGATAAATACGCCAGCCGTAAAAAGCTGTTCCTAAATTTTGATGGCCAACGGAGATGCTTAGGAGAAAAGATAAGCTGCTTATGATCGCTATAGCGATTACAAAATTATTTTTTAACCATCCTCGATTAACACCTACAATCACGAGCCAGATTACAATAGGCTCTCGTACAAGAAGCAGAGGTGTTGCCAATCCAGGTAAAAACCACTTTCTTAATGCTCCTTCAAAGATCAGCAATATGCAATATATCCATATTGCCCTATTAAAAAAAAGTATATCGCTTGATCCTTTGCTTGAAGTCTTCATATCACGTATTTCTTTATTACTGCTTCCCAACTCTATCTGGGGCCTTTGTTAAAATTCTTCGTAAGATCTTTCGGACGTTTTTTCATTATCAGAACTTCAAAATATTTGAATATGAAGCCAGAAAATCCAATTGACACCATTAATCCCACAACTTTAGAAAACAGGTTGCCTAACGTAGAATCTCTCATAAATTCTAATAGTTCATATACCAAAAACAAAACTGGTATATGACTAAGATATATTGAATATGACCATAAACTCATTTTCAGTACCCAATCATTTACAATCCTACTGTTGGTTGCTTTGATATTCTCAAAAAATGGTATCATTAAAGCAAAAGATAAAGGGGTACATGTTAACACAAATTGACTTTCTTTTATCTGTTCATAACTTTGTCCAGAAAAATACACAGCATAGTAACAGCCTATTAAAAGAAATCCTCCTACTATTGCTAATCCAAATTGTAAAATCCGCCTTTTTAGAGAACACACAGAAACTGCAAATGCAACCATAACACCAAAAGATATGGAATCAAGCCGAGCGAAAGTAATTCCTCTTACTGAATGCCCCACTCCACTATTAATCATATGTTGTCTCATCAATAGTGAAAAAACAAAGAAAATGACTAGCGTTATAATAAAGGACGCCTTTTTACCCAATTTTAATCTACCTACTGCAAACAGTAAAAGGGGAAATAGTAAATAAAACCATTCTTCAATGCAAAGACTCCATGAAACACCAAAAAAAGATCCATCCCTAGAAAAAAGATTTTGACCAAACCACAGAAATTTACTCAATTTCGCAAAATCAATAAAATGACCAGACATGTAGGCATGAAAAAATATCATAATCACTAGAAATAAATAATAATTCGGCAACGTTCGCCACCACCTTCTACTCCAAAAATTTTTCATAAGCGAAAAGCTCCACGAATCTTGTGAAGAGAAACTTTTCCAAAGAATTTGACCAATCAGGTAACCACTAAGTGCAAAGAACATTTCTACTCCCCAAAAACCAAAATGTTCATATTTGTAAGCAAAGTGTGCAATCAATACAAAGGATATAGCTAAAGCTCTTACAGCATCGAGGCCGAAACTCCTTTCTAATCTAGGTTCATTTGTCATCTGTTATTCTGTGTCAATTGTTTAATTAAAACTTCGCCGAGCTCCTTCTCATATACAGCCCAAGCACGGGATTTTGCTGTATTTAAAGCATCTCTACCAACTCGCTCCAAAACATCAGGATTCTCTAATATGTCGATTAGTACATCTTTAATAGCTTCGGAAGAACTTGTATCTACTATCCAACCATTTTTGCCCTGCTTTATGATATCGGGACCACAAGTCCTATTCGTTGTAATTACGGGTGTTCCTTGCGACATAGCTTCGGTGATTACCATACCGAAACCTTCGAAGAGTGATGGGAAAACAAATACATCATGTTCCGCCATCAATTCTAATATTTTATCGTGCGGCAAGGCTGGAATATAAGTATGCTTTGCTAGTGCTTGCTTTAAAGCTGGACAGCCTTCAATATTACCTCGACCTACAACAGTCAATCCAACTTGAGATTCTAAGTCTTTTACAGCATCAAATACATAGGAAATACCCTTCCGTTGAGATAATCCCCCTACAAACAGAACTTTCAGCTTACGTCCACTAAGGGGGATGTAAACACGTTCTTCGTTTACTGCCGGAAAACCATAAGGAACAACATGGATAGGAGCTAACTGTTCTGGATAACTTTCAAGCGTTTTCTTCGTAAACGAGCTGGCAACTAAAATAACATCGGCCAATTCCAATTCTTTATCTTTACGCTTCAATTTTTCCGACGAATCTGAAAAGCCTCCTAATGTAATAGCCCACTCAGGATTTTTTCTATGTTCTTCTTGTAAAAGGAATCGCATACTCTTCCAATAACCAATCGGAAGATCGTAGATGCATTTGACCCCTCTCTTTTTTGCTTCCTGAAAACAAAAATATGAACCATCCTCATATCCATACACGGCACTTAAATTTTCTATACGGTGGATATAAGAAGCTACACGTTGATCAAGATCTCGGTAAATACTATCAACAGAAAACCTGCCCACCTCATGTGTCAACAGCTTCGTCCAGCCCATTTTCATCGCTAACATCCGCATCAATTCATTATGTGGATAGGTTTTTGTTAAAGGGGCGAGATGCATCGGAAATGCTCGTTTGCGAAACTCTGATAATTGCTGTATACGACCCAGCCTTCCCCATAAATTATTAGGGTAACTCGCCACTGTTGTATGAAAGCTCTCCAACAAATTATTTTTGTATAATCCAGCTAAAGCTCCTCGAACATTAGCATTACCTGTGGGATGGGTTAAAAGTATTTGCATCAATTATCGATTAAATTATTGTTAGTTATTCAAATAAAACTTTTACCCATTTTTCGGTTAAAACCATAGGAGAAAAATATGTTTGATATAAATTAATCTGTTTGTTTCCGTCAATTTTTTGCCCGATTAGATCATCTGCCAGCGACAATATAACTCGTTTTATCTCCTCATAATCTGAGACGTCCCTTATCAACCGAGTACTCAAGGGATCATTAGCGATATCGCTAATCCCCCCCTTGTTCGTTGCGACCCAGGGAATACCTGCACTCATCAATTCCAATAGGCTAATAGGTAAACCTTCCGGATGCGTAGAAAGCAACAGATAGGCGTCTAACGTTTCTAGTACGCGTCCCAATTCTTCTTTCCCACGAAATGTTCCCCTGTAAATTAAATTAGAGAAATTATCAAAATATTCTTGAGGATATTGCTCTCCTTCACCCCAGATTAAAAATTGAATGTGACTGAGCTCCTTATCCTCACTGAGCTTACAGATCAAATCAATTCCTTTTTCCGGAATTAACCGACCATAATACCCAAAACATAATTTTCCAACATTAACCCTCTTTTTGAAACTCATATCGGTTGAAAAGCAAGGAACAGAGATTACTTCTCTTTCAAGTTTAGCAGCAATATCTCTTGCATTCTTAGTGGAGCATGCTATAACTTCATCTGCTCCTGTTAGTGCCTTCGTATATTTTGCCGTCCAAGTCGCCTGATCGTCAAGATCTCCTGATGTATGATGATGGTGTATCCACCGTTTAAACCTAAATATTTTCCCTATCCAGTAAACACTATCACCTTGCCCGTTGGTGTATAATGCATCATATTTCGTCCATCGATTGGATATTAGAAACAATAGCAATTTGAAAACAGTTGTTATCTTTCTGCGTCCTATAAGAGCTTTACGACTTAAGGAATTCAAATACTTAACCTGTTCATCCATTTGCTCCGAATGCAATACGACCAAGTCTATAGAAATACCGTTAATATTCTCCATATGACACAGGAATTGTCTCAGGTGGCTTTCTATCCCCCCCGTAGGCAACATCTGGGTAGTATAAACTAAAAGACGATATTTTCTATTTACCGTTTCCATCACCAGCATATACACGTTGAACCCGAGACGAGATCCTAATTTTTTTCATTATCCAAATAAGCTTCCCATAAAAAAAAGCTTTTATTTTAGCCTGATACTTCAAATTCCAATATTTTCCGCTTTTTACAATAGGATTATAAGCATTATGCACCGCCTCGTTTATCAATTGAACAAGGAATTCCTGCCTATCTAGTAGAGCTTGCTTATTCAGTTGGGGACTAACCCAGTTTTCCATTTTTATGATTTCTTCATAGGAATAAATCTGAAGAAATTCACTTACGGTATCTAACCGCGGATCGTCTGGATTGGGGTGAATCAAGACCACATTAGCTCCCATTCCCATACACGGCAATGCACAATGGATTTTTGTCGTCAGAATAATTTTCGCTTTACAGTATCGGTTTAATAATCCTTCCATCGCTAAAATAGATCTATCATTATATTCTTCCAGTGTACCCGCTACATTTTCCGGATCATGTGAAACGCGTATCAAAGATTCACCCAACAAGGACTCCAACTTGAGCTTTACCTCCTCGGGAATGGGATGGTCAACATTATCCACCAATAGACATTCTCCAAGATTAGTCTTATTAATATCCGCTCGCGGGAGGGTTGTAGTGGTCAGACATCCGGAATAATAAGCTGGAATACCCCACCCCAAAAAAAGCTTTTCCGTCTTGTGATCCCTGCAACCGATAGGAGCATTCTGTTTAAAGTGTTCGCGAGTAACCTCGCTTAATAAAAACCCAGAATGAGCGATATGAACTGAAACATACAGCGGTTTGATATTAGCGGGAGGAGGGAAGTTTTCATAAGAATGATTATACCATCCATTAGCGATAAAAAAAGCATTTCCTTCAATTTCCGCATGTTTTAGGTTCTCCCGATTTAGAACTTGTGCACCTGTTGGCAGAAAGCGCTTTGCAACCATCCCCTGCAAAACATCACCAATATTATTTCTAAGATCACCTTCTATTTGATAACAGTATTTCATCTTTTATGTGTTATGGGTTGTTAATTTATCTAAAAATATATCACATACTGGTTTTAATAAACTCGCAGTGCTCTTCCTGTATTGAAGTGTAGTAGAGTCATCTACAACGAAAAAAAGTTGCTTAGCATACACATCCAATATTGGATGAACAACGGAATTAAATTTACTACCTCGTAATATTACGTTCAATCCATGCTCTAACATTGCGACAGTAGAACCACTTTTTCCCCAATTCTGTGCATCGGCTCGCGATATACCTACGTGAGCACTTAAAAAAACTTTGGATACGGTTTCTTCAGAAACTAGTCCCATGTCAATAATTTTGGAGGAATCCGTAAATTGACACAAAATAGCAAGAGATTCCAACTTGAATTTCCCTCCGTTGCCCATTATAGTGATCTGTAATGATCTTTTTAAACGAATGGCGTTCGATTTTAACCAAATCAACTGGCTTCTAAAACCATCCAGATCGGAAGAGAAAGTACCAAATATAACTACCCGAAGATCATCTCCGTCAAGACTTGCAATCGCATCGTTGACTATTGGAATATTACCAAACAAAGGAAGCATTTCACAACCAACAAAATCAAGCTCCCGCTCATACGTAGCAATACTTGTATTTATGATTTTGGGAGATAACCTATCGATTAGTCTATAGATAAGCTGCTTCTGAAAATATTTTATTAAATTCTGTTTAATAGAAAGATTATCAGTACTTACTCCAATCCATAACTCATGAAACATAATATGCCATTTTCTATCTGTTCCTATTGCCCGTAGCTGCTTCGATAATAAAAAAGGCAGCCCTTTGTCGTGAAATGCATATGGTACAAATTGCACGCTTATCCAATCCGGGTTAAATTTTTGAGTCCAAGCTTTAGCCCCAGCAATTTTTTTAATCGATTTGAATTTTGATGGAATGCGTACTACAGAAACGCCGACATCATCAACATATTGGTCTGTCTGTTCGATAGTTTGTGTATAAGCATCGTTATAGGAAACTATAGTGGCTGCATATCCTTTTCTTATTATCTCAGCGGCCAACTGCCGACAATAATCTCCCACCCCGTCTTTTCCGGGTTCCAAACAGCCACATATAAATAATATTTTCATACCGCAAAAAGCTTTACCTATGTCAATTAATCCCTAAAATGTTCTTCTAATTACCTTGGTACATATCAAATGGACTTGTTTAGCTCGTTCCTCTGCTAACAGCAAGGTATAATCACCTACGCGATCTTTATCAGGTTCTAATGTGCTATAAAAGAAAAACAACATTTAATTTACTTCTTGATTAAACTGTAAAATAAGGTTTGAAAAAAACCAACAGGAGATAAATACTCTTCCCAAACTTTCCTTATCTCGCGTTGACGAGCTTCAAAATCTTCCGGAGATATCTTGGAATGAAAATCACTGACTATATTACCAATATTTTTAAGATCTCGTTCTTCGATCCATAAACATAAATTCTTCCAGTCTATTTCATTTTCAAAAGGCAATATGCAATCTGTATTTACAAAAATAGGTATTCGACCGCAACACATTGTTTCATAAAGCCTTACAGAATTATTACCTATTCCCCTGATACATAGCGTGTAATCATTGTTAATTATATTATCCACGTATTTCAAACGAAACTCTTCTTTACTTACACGCCCACTTCCAGTATTCAATCCTCCAGGTCCGAAGGCAAAATTCTTTTTAACAATAAAATCTGTTTTGATCCCCCGATGTTTAGATAATATCTTAAGAGCACGTGCTCGATAGGAATGTGAGGAAAGATCTGGAAAGATTTTCATCATTCCGCAATAATTTGCCCACAATTTCATCTGAGCTATTAACTTGTGTTTGCTCAATGGCAAATTAATTGGAGGAGCATAACCACAAAAACCTATAGAAGGAATTGATCCCTTCTTTCTGACATTCAACTTCTCATCTTTATATTTTTTTATAAAATCTTCAAAAAAGTGAGGAAATGACAAAAAACCCGCGTTCTTAGATTTATATGAAGCTCCACAGAAAACTAAACTATTCTCTATTTCTATGGAAACGTTAGCTACATCATGTCCAGAGAAAATGATAATTCTTTTTCCCTTCGACACACACATGTCAATAAAGTGAGCCAAACGTTTAGGAGCGAGATTAGAAGGGTAATCAAATGGCATATAAATCGGAACTACCGCAAAATCCGCATTTTCTAAGTCAGTTAATTCTATGCTCGTCTTTGCATATTCAACATACTCATCGAAACGCCCCATTAATATCTCATTATCATCTCCCCTTTTAGATGTATGATGCGAGCTATTATAGAAGGGATAGAACATATCAATTCCTTTGCCCTCTTCCAGTAGGGATAAGTCAGTATGAATTTTCACAGCCATTTTCATCGATTAAATTATTTATTACTCAATTTTCTTCGCAGATATACTCGCCTGAATTTCGTTGTAATCAACGGATGCCCTTATACCAACGGTCGGGTATGGCCAACTACGCCATCTTTGCTTGTTCTATGGTAATGTGTTTCATTTTTTTAACAGATTTAAAATGCACTGTTCAATACTCTGCTCAGCCTCCATTTCCCAAGTAGATATTTTTTCTGTAGTTATTTTCAATGGCTTAGGAAAAGCAGTGAATGATTTTGTTGCTAAATTATCCGATGATATGTATTTATTCCTTTCGAAACCAAATTCTTCTAATAGTTTTTCATTTTTTACTGCATACGCCATAGGTATAATTTCTGCTCCGGTTTTCATTGCAAGAATGGTAGCATGATATCGTGTTGCGAAAACTCGCTTGGCCGTACCAATTTTTAATAGCATCGTGTCAATATTTTCAGTATATCGATTATGTTTTACTTTGACCCCCTTTAATACTATTCTGCTGATTTCTTCATCCTCTGGAGTAAAGGGTATGGTTTCAACGGAGTAACCATCGTCAATATGCTGTTTAACGATTGATTTGACACTTTCACTATAATTTTTAACTAGATCATCATAATGCTCATATAATTTAGGCCTTTCTTTTTTGTAGGATAAATTAGGTAGCATCTTCCCATCTTTTAAAGAACCATATAAGGGAACAATATTTACCAAAAGGATTTTGGCTTTTTCATCTTTTCTGAGTCTCGTGCATAGTTCTCTCTTGTAAGAAAATACCAAATCAGGATGAAAACTAATATCTTTTCTATTGGTCAAGCTGACCAACTTGGCAGCTTGGTATTCATTACGACAGCTGACATAATTGGCTTTTTGAAGCATATCTATGATCGGATCTGAATACGACTCTTCATTAAAGTCTACTCCAAGAAACGCCAACTTATTAAAATCCTCTTTATATCGATCTTTAATCCTGGCTAAGGAGTCAGCATATCCTATAGCGCCACCACCTAAAATGGCATATTCAGTAACTGGCCATGGCCATCTGTCCAGATTGTAAATAGTCTGAAGCCCTCCTCTAAGCTTCATTTTTTTTAATATATCTCGAACAGATACTCCGAGCGCAAGATCTCCTAAATTAACACCGTGATATCCACCTATAATAGCAAAGTCAGGTTTCTGTAGGAGTTGTTTCAAGAGTCTTGAAACATGGTTGACTTGATGTTTAGTTATCATATGTTCATCTCTTATAAAATCTTGATAGTAGCTTACATAGCTTCACGACTGTTTTTTTTGCAATGATCTTGCTTTTTGGAAAGGGCTTCAATATATCTGAATTTACCATATCCCAAAATAAAATATCAGCATACCTAGGAGGTGATCCTTTAAAAAAATCAATTAAAAAGTTTCTATTCCATGGCTTGGGGCCTAAAGGGTGTATCATTAGAGATAGACCATAATGGAAGCCCATGGCAGCAGGCCCAATAGTGGACAGTGGCTGAGGGGCTGACATAGCAGCAAGATTTAAGGAATCTTGATTAGTACTTACAACAACGGATGTTCTGTCATATACTCTAAACTTTTTCATATCGCCACTATAAGCACTTAGTATTTGAGAACATTGATCCCATAGACTAACAAACTCTTTAGTCTCTTTTGTCCACCCCAAAAAGCCACTGTTGTAATATCTGCTTAATCGATTTTTTGTAATAAGTCCGTTTTGGTTTAAAATATTTTCCCACTGTTTACGAATAGGATGATCAATACTCATGTCATAATTAACATCTTCACACAAAGCTACTCCTTGCTTCACCCATTCCCCAAAAAAGCTCATTCTGTTGATAATGATGATGTCAGAATCAAAGAAAAAATATTCCTCGGCTTCTGGCTCTAAATATTCGGTTAGATAGTGGAACCATTTAGGTTTCTCATGAACCATGTGGAGGTCGCCTTGAACCTCAACTAACTCAACCTCAAAACCGCTTTTTATAGTAAATGATAGTCCATTTTTACTTTTTGTCAGTTGTGGTAGCCATTTTGGTAGTTTGCCTCTGTAACCTACGATTATCTTATCTCCATAAGTTCCGTTTTTCACTATTGAGTTTAATAGTGCTGCGACGCCATAGAAATAATCATTTTCAGCAAGAGTTGTAAGAATTTTCATAAAAAGTTAATTAAAAATCAGAAAGATAACATGATTCTTAGTAGTTTATTCTCTATTTTTTGAGGTAGCCATGTGTTGATTTTTAGGACACCATTGGCTAAAGGACTCTTTATATTTAATGTTTTCATGATATGTTTTAATTCATTTTCTTTAGATCGATCGTAATCTAATGCAATATAGCACTTTAGGAAAAATCGTAATTCCGTTTGGTATTTGACAAAATCTGGATGTCTCGTTATTATATAGGAATGAACCCTAAATAAGCGAGACTGTATATTTTTCGCACTGTGGTACATGCTCTGTTCTGATACCCTATAAAGAGATAAGGCTTTGTCTATTGATCTTATTTGGTAGCCGTTAATTAGTAATAAGAGCCACATACAGCGGTCCTCTGCGAAGGATAGGTTAGGAAAGCCACCTAATTTAATCACTGCATCTTTTTTTACCACTACTGTAGGGGTATGGATTTTATTCCCTTTTATGAAAGTTTTGATACCTGCATCATTATGGAAGACTTGGTTTCCGACCTCACATTTTTGAAGCCTATCTATATGGTTAACATCATTGTCGTTTCTGAATTTATAGAAGCTGGTAAACAGTAAATCTTGTTCCCCATTTTGAAATTCTATCACTGATTCACTTAGTTTGCTAGGCAACCATAGGTCATCACTGTCCAGTAATGCGAGCAATTCGCCTTGGGCTCGTTCAATAGCATGGTTTCTTGCACTTGGCAAGCCGCCGTTTGGTTTATAGAAATACTTGACCCTATTATCTTTTAGGTATGTTTCACATATAGCCTTGGTCTGATCGGTGGAACCGTCATCTACAATCAAAAGTTCCCAATCTTGGTAGTTCTGGGATAATACCGACTCTATGGATTGGGCGATATATTTTTCCATGTTATAAGCGGGCATTATTACTGAAACTTTTGGCATTTTCTTTTTGATTTACGAGATGAACAAAAAACGGTTTTTTACTTTACGAGCTATCCTTAAAAGACAATGCTTAATAATTTGCTTTCTACTCTTTTGGGCAGAAGAAAATTAATATTTACAATCAGTCCAACTAATTTAGAGTTTATGTTTAACACGGTCATCATCTCTTTTAACTCCGCTACACTATTTCGGTCGTAATCAAATGTCAAATATAGCTTTAAAAACCCTATGAACTCCTTTCTGTATTTAATTAAATCGGGGTACTGTGCGATTAGAAATTTGAATACCTTAAAAAGTTTGGAAAAAACTCGCTTTTCACTATGAAGCATGCTATCGGGACGTTCCCTGTAAAGAGACAGGGAACAGTCAATTCCTTTCAATTTATACCCATTTATCAAAAGCAAAAACCACATGCAATAATCTTCTGCAAAACTCAAATTTGGAAAGCCACCCAGTCTAACAATTACCTCTTTTTTGACCACTACTGTAGGTACATGAACACAATTCCGCTTAATAAATTCTCGGATTCCACTTTCTCCATAATATTCGCCACAGTGCAGGGGGAATTTTTTTAGAGATGCCGTAGAAGATAGATCACTGTTGTCATGAAAATTATAACCGTTTGTAAACAGTAAATCATGATCGCCCTTTTCAAATGTGGCTATTGATACGCTCAATTTATTAGAAAGCCACAAATCATCACTATCCAATAAAGCTAGAAATTCTCCTGAAGCACGTTCTATGGCATGATTTCTCGCACTAGGCAGTCCACCATTTGGTTTATAGAAATATTTAATTCGATCATCTTTCAAAAAAGGTTCACATACTTTGGCCGTATTATCAACGGAACCGTCGTCTACAATAAGCAATTCCCAATCTGAATAGTCTTGATCTATTACGGACTGTATGGAGGCAGCAATATAACGCTCCATATTAAACGCAGGCATAATAACTGAAACTGTTGGCATTTTTCGTTTTTTTAACTGCACCATTCAACATTAGGGAATTTATCCTTTAATGAAAATAGGTATATACTTTCATTTTTGTAATAGGAGTTTGGATGAAACATTACTTTTTTGCCCAGTAATGCGGCTCCGATACAGATATGTAACCTATTTGTTTTAACAGTAGAGTATTTGTTAAGTACACTGAGTATATCAATTACATTACGCTCTACCGAGTTTTTATCACACATTGACTTGTCATAAAGAATCAGCAAGGATAAGTCCATGTTATTCTTTGGTTTCACGATTTGAGTGCGCTCCGAATCAATTCTAAAAGCATTCAGTGTTTGTCCAAATAATATGTTCCACCAAGGTCTAATAACTTGGCCTTGATAGCGAAACATCTTAAAGACATACTGTCGTAAGAAAATCGGTAAGATGTTTTTTCTCAGTTTTTGTCTTAATGTATCAATAGGTAAGGTAAAGGCTAAATCTTCAATAAGATAGCACCGGCAATTTTGATTGAGTTGTGTAACATAGTCATAGGACATTTGTTCTCGACACAGTAAAGTAACATTGTTGCCCATTTTTTTGATCAATTCCTGATGGCTATTGATGGTGTGTGGCAAAACAACAAGTTCTTTTATCGTATTCAGATTTGAATGGATAAAGTTGGAAAGGGTATCATATTCTTTTACCAAATTTCCGCCCCCACCGATAAAGACAATTTTATCCTTTACATCAGTCTGGGCGTTTATTATTGAATATTTCAATCCCAGTTTATCAAAAAGACAAAAGGTAGCATACGCAATCAGGGCATCCCCGCCATTGCCGGGGTTGGGCATATAATAAATATGTTGATCTTTATAAGAAAGAAGAAAACTCTCGATGGTATTTTGTTCTGTCATATGTTTTGAAATTACTTTGATATTAACCTGTTTTCTGTATTTTTAAATATTCTGAGATTCAACCATACTTTTAAAAGTTGTTGATTTTTTGATCAATTCATCAAATCCTCCTTCAGCAATTATTCTCCCTTGTTCTAGATAAATGATATTATCGACATTTTTGATGGTAGCCATTCGGTGGGCAATAATAATGATGGTATAATCACCTTTTAACATGTCTATATGATGTTGGATAGTTTTTTCGGTCCCCGAATCAAGAGCGGATGTGGCCTCATCAAATATTAAGATTTGCGCTTCCTTGAACAATTCTCTTGCAATAGATATTCGTTGTTTTTGCCCACCACTCAAATTCACGCCATTATTACCTAATAATGTGTTTTCTTGGTTTGTCAAATCGGAAACAAATTCAAGCAGAGCAGCCCTTTGTAGGGCATTTTTGAATCTCTGTATGTTTTGTGGAGTATATGTTGCCCAAAAAGTGACGTTGTTGTATATCGTGTCATTAAAGATGACTGGATCCTGCGATATATAACCAATCTGCTTTTGAAAGTTCTTTAGATCGACCTCTTTGGCAGGGATTCCATCAATGGTATAGTCTCCGTTTTCTATAGGAAATAATCCACTTAGGATATTAACCAATGTGGTTTTTCCACTACCGCTTTCTCCAACAATTGCAGTTGTTTTATTGACGAATACTTTAAGATTAATGTTCTTTAGGATCTGCTGTGTGCCATAGCTGAAATCCACATTTTCTAATGTCAACTGATCTGTTAATTTGCCAATGTCTTTTTTACCAGCATGTACTTCTCTATTTGCCAAAAGCTCATTTTCGAACCATTCGACATTTTCTATAGTACCAACCATAGTATTAAAAGTATTCATGCTCATTTGTAGGAAAGTAACCGCTGTCAGTGCTCTATAGAAAAACAAAAGACTGACCATAATAGTACCTAGATTTCCCCCAAAGCCATAAACGTGCAACAGGATGACCGCACATACAATAAGTATTAAAGTAGGCTCACGTATAGCATTGGCAATTGCTCCCATATATCCCATTTTCCTGCTTTCTATCTCTATTGCCTCAATGCTGTCGTTTACTTTATGGCTATAATGTTCGAATAACCCTGTTGCTTTTAGGTATTTAAAATTATTGACAAACTGAATGATGAGACCTTGGTACGTGTTGGATGCGGTCACTCTACTACGGGAAGACTCTTTTGTAACTTTATAGATCTTTTTAAAAATGAAATTGAACAACAAGGCCCCAATAGTGATAAAAATCGCAAACTGTGCATTTATCACGATAGCAAACCCCATATAGATGGCAATCATGATAACCTGTTGTACAATATTGATGTATTGTATGAAAGCATTGTAAACTGTCGTCAATTCTCCTGTCATGATATTCTGAATACGACCCACATTAGCTGACACAAAATACTTATAGCTAATTTGGTTGAACGCAGCTAATAAACGCTTGCGTGTTCTCAGCATAAAATAACGGGCTATATCGGTATTATATCTGGTTTTAAAGAAATTAAAAATCCCCTTTATTATATAGAAACTTAGCATCAATCCTAATATACCCCACAAGTCAACAGGTATATGAAGTGATTGCATGAGCGAGACCATAAAATTATCATCAACAATAGTAGAATCAGCTTCACTCGAAGCGTCTGCTGCGATTTGGAAAAGTGGGAGAAACATAGTAAGTCCCATTCCGTCCATGACACCTACGCATATTGTTAGCAGTACCATTACGAACATGCGATAACCCATTCTTTTATAGAAGAACACGAAGTTTTTAAAGTTCTTTTTTATAAAGGATTTAAGTGTTTGCATCTTTTAAAGTGTCTTGAAATATTTTATATTCTGTCTTATGATCTTTTGTTAATGGCTGTTATATCGGAATCCACCATCTCCTTCACCAATGCGGCCAGATCATATTTTGGTTCCCAGCCCAATTGCGTTTTCGCTTTGCTTGGATCGCCGATCAATAGATCTACTTCGGTAGGGCGGTAGTATTCGGGGTCTATTTTGACGACTACTCTGTTTAGGAGTTGCGGGTTGCGTGTTTCGGGTTGCGAGGTATGGGTTGCGGGGTTCGTGTTGCGAGTTGCGGGTTGTGTGGCTTGTGCATATTTTTCTTGATCGATGTGTTCCACGATACCGATTTCCTGTTCGGCTTCGCCCTCAAAACGCAGGGTAATGCCGACTTCGGCAAAGGCCAAACAGACAAAATCACGTACGGAGGTTGTCACGCCTGTGGCGATGACATAATCTTCGGGTTCATCTTGTTGCAAGATCCGCCACATCGCCTCGACATAGTCCTTGGCATGTCCCCAGTCACGGAGTGAATTTAAGTTTCCTAAGTAGAGACACTCTTGCTTACCCAGCGCAATAGCGGCTGTCGCCATGGTGATCTTGCGGGTGACGAAGGTTTCGCCCCGACGAGGCGACTCGTGGTTGAACAGGATGCCATTGCAGGCAAACATGCCATAGGCCTCCCGGTAGTTCTTAGTAATCCAAAAACCGTAGATCTTGGCCACACCATAAGGAGAACGTGGGTAGAAAGGTGAATTTTCATCGTAAAAACCCTGCTCATTTTTATTTTCTGGCAATCCGCCGTAGAGTTCGGAAGTAGAAGCTTGGTAAATACGGGTTTTCTTCTCTAGTCCCAATATTCGTACCGCTTCCAAAATTCGTAAGGTACCTAGACCGTCTACATTGCCAACATATTCCGGTGAATCGAAGGAGACTTTGACATGGGACATGGCCCCCAAGTTATAGATCTCATCGGGTTGTACTTCCTGAATAATGCGGATTAGGTTGGTGGAATCTGTCAAATCGCCGTAATGCAGTTTGAATCGTACATGCTGTTCGTGCTGATCCACATAGAGGTGGTCAATGCGCTTGGTATTGAAAGATGATGCCCTACGCTTGATCCCGTGCACCATATAGCCCTTTTCCAATAGGAGCTCCGCAAGGTATGATCCGTCTTGTCCTGTGATTCCTGTGATTAATGCTGTTTTCATTTTTTTAGTATTAATAGTCAGTAATTAGTTTCTAAATACTGCTTTTTTATTCTATTCTTTAGATCCTTCGTTCACGCTACCCCTCCTCACAATGACGATAGTATTATAGTTTGACTTCTTTGTAGCTTTGTAGGTTATCTAAGAACCATGCATATGTTTTTTCGATACCCTCTTTCAGTTCTACGCTGTGTTTCCAACCAAGTGCATGCATCTTGGAAATGTCCATCAGCTTACGTGGTGTGCCGTCGGGTTTATTACTATCCCATACAATTTCACCCTTATGACCTACTGCTGATTGTATCGTCTCGGCAAGTTCTTTGATCGTCAAATCTTCGCCTGTTCCCACATTGTAAAGGTGCTCCGGCAGGGTATTCTCTAAAGCAAAGACCACAGCCTGCGCCAAATCGTCTACGAAGAGGAATTCCCGCATGGGTGTTCCCGATCCCCAAAGCGTTACAGGAAGATCACCGTTTTCTTTGGCTTCGTGGAATTTCCGGATCATGGCTGGTAAAACGTGGGAAGTATGTAAATCGAAGTTATCATGCGTACCGTAGAGATTCGTCGGCATCAAAGACACATAATCTTTTCCAAACTGCTTGCGAATGGCTTCACACGCTTTTACGCCCGCAATCTTCGCTATGGCATACCATTCGTTCGTCGGCTCCAAGCCGTCTGTAAGTAGATACTCTTCTTTGAGGGGCTGCGGCGCATGTTTAGGATAAATACAAGACGATCCTAAAAAGATAAACTTACGCACATCACGCTTCAGAGATGCATCAATAAGATTATTCTGCATCTGCATGTTTTCCATGAGAAACGGATAGGGATAATCATTATTAGCTAAAATACCGCCTACACGTGCCGCAGCATCAATGACAACATCCGGCTTTTCTTGTTCGAAAAAAGCATATACCGCCTGTTGATTCCGCAAATCCAATTCCGAAGAGGTTTTCAGCAGCAAATTAACGTATCCTTTTTGCTCTAGTGTGCGCTTAATTGCTCCACCAACCATACCTCGATGACCTGCTATAAATATCTTTGCTTGCTTATCCATTATCTGTTAGATTTTGACACCCTTGTCTATTTTTTCCAAAGTTGCCACCACTTTTTTCGTCTGCCTTGCTGTCCGTAATCACCATAGCCATAGCCATAACCGTAACCATAGCCATAGCCGTAATTGCTATAATAACCGCCCTTCGCCTGAATATCATTCACGATCAATTGAATAGGTTTGATCTTATTTGTGGCTACCAGATCATTGGGTATACGTAGCTGCTCTTTATAGGTATGGCCTTGACGAACGAGATACAAACAACAATCGGCGTAACGCGATAAAAGCTGTGCATCGGTAACCATACCCACCGGTGGTGCATCCATTAGAATATAATCGTACCGATCAGCTAATTCATCCATCAGCTGTTGTGTACGCGGATGTACCAATAACTCTGCCGGATTAGGGGGAATGGCACCGGCTTGGATCAGATGAACATTTTCATGTGTTCCCGATGGCGTGATAATTTCCTCTACGCGCATCTCAGAGCGCACCACGTAGTGTGAGAAGCCTTTACCGGCGGGCAAACCTAATCTAGATGTGACAGACGGTTTCCGTAAATCCAATTCCATAATCAACACCTTCTTATCCAATAGCGCTAATGTGATCGCTAAGTTCAATGCCACATAGGATTTGCCCTCTCCTGACATCGAAGACGTGAAGAGCAGACGCTTACCGCCATTTAAGGCAAACTCCAGATTGGTGCGCATCGCCCGGAATTGTTCTGCAATAGGTGAGCGGGAGTTTTTAGTGACCACCACCTGATCTTTTTCGTCGGAGTGTGCAATCATTCCTAAGATTGGCAATCTATTATAACGTTCAATATCTGTTATCTCGCGAACCCTAACGTTCAATAAATCGCGCAACAGGATAAAGGAGAGCGGTAAGGCGAATCCGATAAGCAATCCCGCCAAATATGTCATTTTTCGGTTCGGAGCAAATGGGATTCCCTCCGCTCGGGGTGAATCGATTAGCTTCGCATCTGGCACGACGGTGGTTCGTGTAATCGCGGTCTCTTCCCATTTTTCCTGTAAAAAGATATATTGTGCCTGCTTAATCTGCTGCAAACGTGCCAAGTCGATATAACCCCGTTCAATGGTAGGAACCTGTAACATCTGCGAAGATACCCGGTTGGATAGCTGCAGTTGCTTCTGTTTGGCCAGTTCCATTTGTCGCCGCGCGCTTGCTATATTATCCACCATATCTTTACGTACCGCCGCCAGCTGTTCGGTAACACTTTTAACCAAGGGGTTGTCCTCTGTATTACCCAATAACAGTTTTTCGCGTTGCATTACCAACTCATTGTAGCGTTGCATAAGCGATGCGAAAGAAGGATCCTGCGGCATCACCACCGAAGGTACAACACGCGGATTACGTGTATCCTGCAAAAAAACGGCAATCTCCTCCAGCGCAGCCAATTGGGTTTCGATCTCCGCCAGACTATTGGTATAAACAGTAGAATTCTGTAATAAAGCCTGACTTTGAGAAGAGATATCAAATAATTTATTACTCTGCTTATAACCGGAAATCCGATCTTCTACCCCTGCCAACTCATCCGTTACTTTCTGTAAGCGCGCGTTGATAAAAGATAAGGTCGAATCGGCTATTTTGCTTTTGTCTTCTAAATTTCGTTGGATGTATTTATCGATAAACTGCTCCAATAAAAACCGGCCACGTGCAGGTATCTGATCCACTAAAGTAAGGTCAATAGTTGACACATTTTTACCAGAGCTAGTTACAGAGAGTGCCTCTGCCAATCTGCCTGCGGTTGCATTTAACGACCTCACCTGTATACCAAACCCGCCAAACAGATCCTCTTCCGAAGATTTCTTTGTAATCTTCAAAGCTCCGACACCGGGCCAGTTAAACAGTTCTCCATTCTTGACACGCAGCACCTTTTCTCCATCCTGTAGTTCAAGCATGTTATCATCCTGTGCATTGATGCGGATATTTGCTCCCGCTCCTATGGAATCGGGATTACCTAAAAATTCTACCGTGTACGGAATATCAATTAACGGGATACGGTGTACATTGCCTTGGTGAAAAAAGCTGATGAACGCCTGTTGTTCGCGCACCATATCCCGCATCAAATCCCCTGTGCGGAGTACCATCATTTCATTTTCGACAGAGCTGTATATACCCTTTCCTCCGCTCAACTCCCCTAATAAAGTAGAGGCGAGACTGCTTCCATTAGAGCCATCAGCAACCAATAGCTTAGCGTGAACCTTATAGTCAGGAATCGTATACCGCAGCTGCAGATAAGCTATACCAAATCCTATAGCCCCAAATAATATAAACCAATACCAATTAACCAGTATGCGCCCTAAAAAACGAAGAATTCTTTTGTTGTCAAACCCATCATCCTCTCGGAGGCTATACTCTTCCTCTTCTGTATGCTTATTTCTCATGAACCTTTTTAGTTGTATTATAGTCTAGTAATCGCTAAAATCGCCAACGAAACTAAGGAAGTGAATATTCCTATTGCCTGAACGGTAGGCGCACTATTTACCGTGCCGCGAGCTTTGGAGGGTTCTACATAAATAATGTCATTTTGCCGTAGATAAAAATAGGGGCTTGACAAGGCTTCTACTTTGTTCAAATTCAACCGAACCAACTCTCTTTGTTGTGCTCCATTTTCTCTTATTAATAGAATGTTTTCTCGCTTTCCATATATCGTCAGGTCTCCGGCTAAACCCAACGCATCGAGCACGGTTACTTTTTCATTTGGCACAGTATAGCTCGCTGGGCGAGAAACCTCACCCAATACGGTTACTTTAAAATTCGCAAAACGAACCTGTACCGTAGGATCCTTGTAAAATTGCGCAGCCAAAGCCGTAATCTTTTCTCGTGCCTGATAAGTGGTTAGGCCAGCAACTTCTACTTTACCTATCAGCGTCATATTTACAAATCCCTCTTTATCCACCAGAAAACCAGAAATAGCTTGGCTAGAATTCGCTCCAGCTGTCTGCACTTCTCCCGCTTGATTAGCGATAGCAGCAGTGGTGGGATCCAAGGTTTGAATCGCAATGTTTAGGATATCGTCTGTTTGGATGACAGGTTCGGTAAAAACGGCTGCTTGCTTGAGGATGCGGGTGGTATCGGCCGGAAGGTCATTAAAATAGGTAATTTTCTTGACCGAACAGCTGCTGACCAGCAGCATGAGTACGATCGGGAAGAATCCCCATCGCGAAAAGGTTGGTCTTTTCATTAATTTTTTCATTATTTAAACTTGTTGATTGTAGATTGTAGTTATATTATTATTTGTTTTTATATTCATTTTTAAGGGGTCACCCCACTAAAAAGTTCGGCATTCAATATCTCGCAATGTTTAAAATAAGCGCGAATATTTTCTTGCTGTAATCCCGCTTCTATAGCCCGTACATGTCGCTCGTGATGCACATCGGTACCGACAAGATTAATCATCCCCTTTTCGAGCAGATATTTCGCTATACGACGTTCGTTGCGTCCATAATAACCTAACAACGACAGTAGGTTAAGCTGCAACAGGCAGCCGATATCCTGAAATCGTTCAATTTTTTTGGGATCACGATGGTAAAAGAGGTACCGCTCCGGATGTGCTAGGATGGGAATGTATCCCTCCATTTGTAGATCGAATGCAATTTTTTCAATCAATTTACTCTCCTCTATATATGACATCTCAATTAACACATGCCCTCCGGGTAAACAGAGCAGATGCTGTGGATCATGCGCAAATAGCTGATCAAAGGCGCTATCCACCATATACTCCGCAGCGTATCCCACCGCGAGTTGCCCTACGCCTTCCTGGCGCAAACGATGAAATGCCTGCCCTATCGTTTCTGCCGTATTGGGATATAACTCTTGGAAAATATGTGGTGTAAAATAGAACTTCTTTAACCCGAGTGCCTCCAAGCGGTATAACAGCTCCAAGCTCTGCTCCATGTTTTCGCAACCATCGTCAAGACCCGGCAAGATGTGCGAATGCATATCCACCTGCATCCATTGCAGATCGGGGTATTGGCGTTTTCGGCTAAAAATAGTCCACATT
>Ga0079224_100002062_pt1 | contig 24057 bp, 21 predicted proteins | sample Stecom2015_FD_80414 | JGI IMG/M metagenome (GOLD analysis project Ga0079224, IMG submission 80414) | Agricultural soil microbial communities from Utah to study Nitrogen management - Steer compost 2015 | ecosystem: Environmental > Terrestrial > Soil > Agricultural land | place: USA: Utah... | reverse complement strand
GGTCGCCGTGGAGTTCGATCGGATCCACTCCATCCAGCGCGCGCAGCAGGTAGGTTCCGTCGATGCGATCATCCGGCCGGAGGAGCTGCGGCCACAGATCATCGCGGCCGTGGAGCGCGGACTGGCCAAATGCTGAGGCCGTCGGTCATACCGGGTTATACTCATGAGGATGAAGACCGCAATCTCTATCCCTGACGAGACGTTCGAGGAGGCCGAGCGCCGTGCAGCCGCTCTCGGCATGAGCCGCTCTGAGTTTTTCGCGACAGCGGCCCGCCACTATATCCGGGAGCTGGACGCCCAGTCCCTGACCGAACGCATCGACGCTGCTCTTGCGGTCGCCGGCACCGAACGCGACGCATCGTCACACGCCGCCGTACGCGCCGGCCGGCTCACTCTGGCTGCCGAGGACGATTGGTGATCGCTCGCGGCGACATCCATTGGGCCGACCTCGGTGACGCAGAAGGCAGCAGACCAGCCAGACGTCGCCCAGTGCTGGTCATTCAGTCGATGTCGTACAACGCGAGCCGGCTAGCCACGGTCGTCGCGGCCGTCATTACGTCGAACACCGCGCTCGCCACCATGCCGGGAAACGTCTTCTTACCTTCCGTGGTAACCGGGCTGAAGCGGGACTCCGTCGTCAATGTGACCGCCATAGTGACCCTGAACAAGGAAGACCTCGGCCAACCAGTAGGCACCGTACCGGACTACCTCATGCGAGAGGTCGACCGAGGGCTGCGACAAGTTCTCGCGCTCTAGCAAACCGCTCTCTCAGCCGACATACCTACTCCACGACGATCGGACCGCACACGACCGCCAGCTCGCCCGTGGCCAAGTCGTAACGGGCGCCCCACACCACGGCGTGGCGGGGAAGGAGGCCGGACCTTCGCACCGCGTCCACGTCGGCCGCCAGGCTTTCCGCCACCGTGCGGAACGGAAGGAAATCCATCCCCACCACGCCCGTCCGGTCCGCGAGGGCATCGTTGTCGACGCCCTCGAGGCCGCATCCGGTGTGATGCACGATGCCGACCTCGCGCACCTTGAGGAGGCGAACCGAGAGGGTCAAGCTACGGATCACGTCTGGTGTGATCCGACCGCCGGCGTTACGCAAGATGTGCGCGTCCCCGGTGTCGATACGTAGGGCGCGATTGATGTCCAATCGCGCGTCCATGCAGGACACGATCGCCAACCGCAACGCCGGCTCGGCATTGGGTAGTGCCGCTGGCTCGGCACTAGATAAGGGCGCTGGTTCGGCACAGGGCAACGCCGCCGGCCCGTCGCAGGGTAACGGCGCCGGCTCAGCGAAGGGCAGCGGCGCCAGTAGAGCACTGGGTAACGGCGATTCGGCGCCGGGCGCCAGTTGGGTTTCATGCCGTCGCCGGTCCAGCGCGCGCGCCAGGCGCGCGACGAACACTTCCGACGGCACGGCTGATTTGCTCACGAGGGTCTCCATCAAACGCTGTTCGCGGAGCGCCGCCCCCGACGCAACCGTGCGCGCAGACGTGCGACACGGACCAGCGCCGCGATGATCTCCTTCGGCTCCGGCGGGTCGCCCGGGATGTGCGCCAGGACGGCCCGCCGCATCTCTGGTGGCAGCTCGGCGGTCGCGTACGAGGCAGCCATCGCACGCTCCAGCTGCCGGTCGGCTTGGTCACCGAGGTCTTCGGCCGGAGAACCCCACGCCCAGTCACCGGCCGTCACGATCGCCCGCGGTTCGGGCATGACTGAGAATGCCGCCCGAAGCGGCCCGAGCATGTTTCGCGTCAGAGGGCCCGTGAGCAGCAAGACGTCGGCATGGCTGGGAGAGGATACGAAGCGTATGCCGTATCGGGTGAGGTTGTACCGCGGGCCGAGTGCCGCGGTCAGCTCGGACTCCACGATGTTGCTCGACCCGCCGTCTATGTGACGGACGAACAGCGAGCGAGCCAACCGCCGCCGGCCCTCCGTGTGCAGCACGTGGCCGGGCAGGAGTCGCAACAGGGCACGCCCGCTGGAGCTATCCACAATGGCCTTCCTTACAAATCGTTCCCGCAGTAGGACAGGTTGAAGCTCTTGTTGATCAACGGAAAGTCGGCGAGCATCGTCTCTCGTCGCGGGTCAGGTCCCGGAATGACAGACCTCCGCAACGCCGGCCAGTTCAGCATCGACGGGTCGCGTACCTTGCAGCGGAAGATGCCCCGCATCTTGTCCTGCATCAGCCAATAGACGACGTCGCCACGAAAGCCTTCGCTGTAGCCGATGGCCGAGGTGTAGTTGTTCTCGGGCTTCACCGTCGGCTCCACCAAGAGCCGGCGGCGGTCCGACTCAGGGAGGGCGGCCCAGCGCGTGAGCAGGTGACGAACGATGGCATGCGAGGACGCGACCTCGCGGACCCGAATGAGAAATCGTGCATACACGTCACCACGCCACGCCTCGTCGTCGGCAGCGCCGCCTACGGCCGCCTCCCCGGAGCTAGGCTCCCAATCCGACCACGGCGCCGCCGACAGCAGGCCACGGTCGGCGTACACCCCAATGGGATGGCGCAGGCGGCTGTCCCGCTCGATGCCGCTGGCGCGCGCGACGAGCCCCGTGACACCGAGATGTCGAGCCTCTTCCGTGGTCAGCACACCCACCCCGATCGCCCGCTTCCGGAAGCCGGAACGGCTGCGCATGTCGTCGGCGAGACGGCGGAAGTCCGCGCTGATCTCGTCGATGCGCCGGCCGGCATCGGGATCGAGCTCGCCGCTGTGGTGGACACCACCGGGCCGGTTGACACCGCGCAGGTACCGATGCCCGGCCAACTGGCGGTTCACCCGCAACAGATCCTCCCGCTGCACGGCGAACTCCGCCGCCAGCCAGTCCAAGCCAACATCCTCGGCCAGCGCCGCCACATCGGCGACGTGGTTGTGCATCCGCTCCAGCTCAAGAAACAGGCCGCGCAGAATCTCGGCGGCGACAGGCGGCACGGTGTCCGTCAAGGCCTCGACCGCTCGGCAGTACGCGAGCGAGTGCGCAAACGAGGAGTCCCCAGCCACCTGCTCGGCCAGGCGCCATCCATCGAGCAGCCTCATCCGCGACTGGAACAGCCGCTCGATGCCTCGGTGGCCATACCCGAGCCTGAGCCGCAAATCCTCAATAGCCTCGCCACTGATGTCGATCAGGAACTGCCCGGACTCGATGATGCCGGCGTGGATCGGGCCAACGGGAACGGTGACCATGTGGCGCGGTGACAGTCGGTTGATTTCGTCAGCCTCACCGCCGCCGGCGTACCAGACCACGCGCTCGCGTAGCTCCGCCATGGTGGCGTCGCGGCGCAGTGGATAGAGAGCTCGTGGATAGACCGCGTGCAGCCACGAGCCGGGCTCCACATTGGCCACACGTGCACCCTCGGGACGCAGGCCCAGCATGTCGACCAGCTCCCGCTCGAACGGATCCGTCGCCGCGAACAGGTCGTGGATGGACACATAGCTGGCGGCGTCTCGATCCAGCAGATACTCGACCATGACGAACAGGTCGTCGGTCGGGTGCGAGAAGAGGTAGTAGATCTTAAACCGTCGATCCTCGAGCTCCCGCTCGTCGTTGCCGACCACCGTGACCAGGTAGTAATCGGCCGCGGCGAGTAAGCGGGCGACGTCGCGAATGGAGTCGCCGGGATCGACCTGAACGAGGACGAGGTTGGGCGCAGCCGAGTCGAGCAGCGTGGCGTGCGGAGCAAGCTCCGATACCAGGCTCCATCGCTGTCCAGTCATGACGCACATCCCACGCCGCAGAGAATCGCGACGCTGTCGTCCAACAGCCGCCGCAGATCGAAAACACCGCTGGCCGGGACCGTCAGGCCGAGTACGACCACCAGCAGCAGCAGGCCGAACAGCGGCAGGATCTGACGCACCGACTCCGCTCGAACCCCGCTCGGTGGCCGGCCCATCAGGATTCGGCTGAGATGACGGAGCAGACCACCGAAGATCAGCGTGATCGAGACGAGCAAGATGATGACGGGAACCACCAGCCAGCCCGTAGATTCGTCGATGATCTTTTTCAGCCCGCCCCAGAGGACGATGAACTGGCTGAGAAAGATGTTGAACGGTGGCGTTCCAACGAGCGCTAGGCCTCCCACCGCTAAGAGAGAACCCGTCCATGGCATCGCCTTCAGCACACCGCGATGGTCGTCCGCCGGGTCATGTGGCGTACCAGCCTCGGACGCCCGGTGCGGGTTGCTTGGATAGTTGTCCTGAACGTTGCCGTAGGCGAGGAACATCAGCGCCTTAGTCACACCGTGGTTAAGCACATGCAGGAGCGCGCCAAAGAGGGCGATTGGCCCGCCGATGCCGATCCCTACCGTGATGATCCCCATGTGCTCGAGACTGTGATAGGCGAGCGTCCGCTTGAACGGATTGCGTTTGATGATCAGGGGCGTTGCGACGAGTAGGGACAACAACCCAACGCTCAGTAGCACGGTGGAGGTGAAGGCGGTACTTTCCAGGGCCGCGTTGGTAACCGTCTGAAAGCGCAGTATGACGTACAGAGCCGACTTCAGCAGGACGGCCGAGAGCAACGCGCTGACCGGATACGGAGCTTCGCCGTGGGCATCGGGCAGCCATGTGTGCATCGGCGCCAAGCCTGCCTTGGCTCCGTAGCCGATGAGGACGAACAGGAAGGAGAGGAGGACGAGATTCTCGTCCAGGTCCGCGGCAATCGTCATGAGGGTGTGCCACTGCGGCACCGCATCGGCAACACCGGCCGGCACCGCCTTGGTCAGGAACAGGGTTCCGAGAAGCGCGAAGATGATGCCCGTCGAGGTGATGACGATGTACTTCCAGGCCGCCTCGAAGTGGCGCCGGCCGCGCTCGGCGGCGACCAGGGCGGTCGATGTCACCGTGGTGAGTTCGATGCCGATCCAAAGAATCACCAGGTTTGAGACCATCGGCACGAGCACCATGGTGAAGTGGAACAGATTGAACAAGGTGTAGAAGACGGTCCGGCTCACCCCGGCTCCGTCACTGCGTCGCGTCCACCACGGGCCGGCATAACACGAGGCAATAAAAGCGACGATGCTAACGAGCAGGACGAAGTAGATGCTCAGCGCGTCAAGGTACATGTCGATGAAGGCCAAGCGAAAGAGCAGCGGCTGAGGCGCGTTCGCGGTGACCGCAAGGACGAGCACAACCGACGCGGCCGACACCGCGATCGTGGTCGCCTCCTCGGCTCGCGCCACCGCACGGCCACTCCTGCGCGCCGGACTCCCCCAGAGCCTCGGTACCCAGACCAGTGCTGCGCCGGCCAGCGGCAGCAGTAGCAGAGCTTCGGCGAGAAGGACCGGAGACACTCGCACCATCACCCTTTCAGTACCGAGTTCTCCGCAACCGTGATGCTCCCGGATGCCCGGTGCAGCTCGGGCAGGATCCACAGGAGAATCGTCAGTGACACGAGGACGTAGAAGAACAGGCTCCACACGAACAGATACGTCAGGGGCGGAGGCGCGATCCGCACAGCCGCGAGGAAGAGTCCGTGCTCGATGACGAGCAGCCCGATGACCTGGCCGATGATGTCCAACTTGTTGGTCATCGTGAACAGCCCTTGCAGGACCAGGGCCATGGTCACCGCCAGGCTTGGCGCCACTGAGGCGTCAAGCGCGCCCAGCGTCCCACCTGGCCCGTACACCAATCGGTACGCCACCAAGAAGGCTGCGGCGATGAGCACGATGTCGACGGTTACGGAGACGCCGCCGGCGAGGCGGGAGCCGCCATTTTGCAACCACGTCAGCTCCACCCTCGCGACGGCCCCGCGCTGGGATGCAATGCGCCGAGCCAGGTCGCGGCGGGAAGCGACGGCGGCCGACCTTCGCGCCCCCAGGCTAGCCCGGGCCAGCAAGGTCGGGACCAGCACGGCGAGCATCATGGGCAGGACGGCGACGAACGCGAGAGCGAGCCGGGTTCGGCCAGGTTCCAGAGCCGTCAACACCACGATGAGGGTGAGCAGCGAGGCCTGCACCCGGTACAGGCGCACCATGAGCTTGAGCGTCGACGCAGCCGAGATGAACAGTGCCACGATGACGAGGAGATACGACAGTAGGTTCGACACCTCGGAAAGCTCACTCGCGTCCACGGTCAGCCTCCATTTTGGATCGGTGCGATGAAGGTCAGGATCAGCGACGTCAGCACGAGCAGCAGTACACCGGTGGCCAGCGCAAGCGGCGTGGGGATGGCCCTTAACCGCATCTTCGCGCTGGCGTGTTCCCAGATCGCGAGCAGCACCAAGAGCATGGATATCTTGCCCAGATACGCCAGGACGGCGATGCCGAGCCCCAACGCCGTCTGATCGGTGCTGGACGAAGGAGGCAGCGCGAGGAAGGCTACGAGCGAGAGGGCGAAGGTGAGTTTCATCGATGAGGCCCACCACAACAGCGCCAGCGCTCGGCCGCTGTAGTCCAGCGTCACGCCCTCCTCCACCAACGTGAGCTCCAAGTGGGATCCGGGGCGGTCGAACGGAAGTCGGCCGGTCTCGGCCAGGAGAACAAACAGGAGCGCCGTCAGCGCGATCGAAAGTGTGGGGTAGCTGACGAGCAGCGTTGGCTCCGGTGCACTGGGGCCAATGTGGGGCAGGCTCGTCGTCCCGGCGCTGAGGGCGAAGATGTAGGCCGCGACGAGGAGGGCCGGCTCGGCGAGGACATGGATGAACCACTGCCGGCCTGCGCTCGTCGGCCCGAATGGCGAACCGGCGTCGAAGGCAGCGAGTGTCGTGGCGAACCTGGCCAGCGTCAGCAGCCCCACGACCAGAACCAAGTCGATACCTACAACTGCCGGGAAGGCCATCGGCACGGCGAGGCCGAGGATCAAGAAGCAGGTGAAGACGGTCGGTGGTGCGAGGAGGAAGACCACCGACGAGGACTCCGGCCTGGTCGGCCGCGTGCGAAGAAGCTTGTACAGGTCCCGGTATGGCTGAAGCGGCCCGGGACCGCGCCGGCCTTGCAGCCGACTCTTCAGCCACGTCAGGGTCCCGGTAAACAACGGCGCCAGCAGCACGTAGCCGCCCGCCTGGACCGCCGCGAGCCATCCCGGCGTCAGCTGCATGCTCATCACCGCATCACCGCCAAGACGGCGAGTACGACGATGCCGGTGACGAAGATGTACAGCAGGTAGCTACGTATGTCGCCGCCCTGCACCCGGTTGCCGAAGGCCTCTGAAACCGCGGTGGCGCGCTGCAGGAGCCACGTGTAGAGGTGACCGGCGACATCCATTACCCGGCGTCGTGCGGAGAGCCTGACCACCGACGGAAGCCGCTCGACCGGTCCATTTGCTCTCACATACGAGTGCCCATCGTCGCCCGACGGCGGTTGCCGAGAGGATTCGACCGGTGTCGCCAGCGGCTCCCAGAGCAGCCCGGAGAGTGCGGTGCCTGTGTAGCGCATCGTCCCCGGCGCGAAAGGCGTCCCGCCCACCCATACTGGACGCCTGGACCACCGCCACGCTCGGAGCAGCACGGTGAGGACCACCGGGACTCCGGCCAGCGCGAGCAGTGCTCCCATCGGAAGGCCCGCGCGGTAACCGCCAGCCGACCCCAGGTCGATGGCGAAGGTCGTCGAGCTCGCGGTGAGGGCGGAGGTATCGAACTCCAGCGGCCGGATCGCGGCCTGCAACCAGGGCACGAGCAGCCATGGCTGAACGCCGAGGGCAAGGCAGGCGGCGGCGAGCACGGCCATGGCGGCGCGCATGGACCAGGCTTCGCGTTGCGGTCGACGAGTGGAGCGGGGCTCACCGAGCAGGACCTCCCCCGTGATCTTTGCGAACGCGAGGGCGGTAGCCGCGAACGCCATCCCCAGTGTCACGAGAGCGATGACGAACGCCGCCATGATGAAGAGCGAGACCGGAGCGTCCGTTTCGGAGCTATAGACACCCTGGCCAGCGAAGATTGACTGCAGCGTCAGCCACTCGCTCACGAATCCGTTCAGTGGTGGTAGCCCAGAGATGGCGAGGGCACCGACAAGAAAGGTGGTTGCCGTCCACGGCAAGCCCCGGAGGAGGCCACCGAGCCGACCCAGCAGCACGGTTCCGACCTGCCGCTCGATGGCTCCCGCGCCAAGGAAGAGCAGCGACTTGAACAGCGCGTGATTCACGACGTGGTACAAGCAGGCCAGCAGAGCCACCGCCCCGGTCGCGCGGGACGCTGGCCCAAACTGCTCATCGCTCAGGATCAGCGCGAGCCCTAGCCCAGCGAGAATGACGCCGATGTTCTCGACACTGTGGTAGGCGAGCGCGACCTTCAGATCCGTGCTGACCAACGCATAGAAGACGGTGACGACCGCGGTGATTCCGGCGACGATGAGCAGCACCGCACCCCACCACCAGGTGATCGGCCCGATGATGCCCTCGAAGAAGAACCGGATCATGAGGTAGATGGGGATCTTCAGCATGACCGCGGACATGACGGCGTGAGTGTTGGTCGGCAGCTGCGGATGCACCGCGGGCACCCACGAGTGAAACGGCGTTATCCCTGCCCGGACGGCCAGACCCAGTAGCACGAGCCCGAAGCTCAGCACCGGTGCCGGTGACCCGCCCTGGTTCCCCAGCACCTTCAGGTCGAGTTCCCCGTGCACCACGAGGATCGGAAGGAGCCCGGCCATCAGGCAGACGAGTCCGGCATGGCTCATCAACAGGTAGGTGCGAACCGCGGTTCGGCTTTCCGTAACCGCACCGCCGGTGCGGCCCGCATAGCGGACAAGGTCGGCCGAGCTGAGAGTCATCAGCTCCAGCGCCACCAAGAGCCAGAACGCGTTGTTGACGAGGACCGTCGCCGCGGTAGCGAACAGGAACAGGCAGAACGAGCCGGCGACGCTGTGCCGTAGCGGGTTGTGGGCCAACCAGCCAAACGAGTACACCGCGATGCAGCCACCGCATACCGCGACGATGAGCAGGAACAGCGCGGCCAGACCGTCGAGACGAACGGTAAGCCCAAAATCGAGACCGTCGATGGGGCCCGCCAAGGGCACCAAGAGATCGGGCTGCGGCTGCGCGCACTCCGTCGGTATGGACGTGCAGCCGACCAGATGCCAGATTGCGGCCGCCGCCAGAGCGATGGTGGCGACCGTCGCGCACGCCAGCGACAGGCGCATGGTCACGGTCTTCGCGAGCTCCCGGTCAAAGCCGGGGAGCCGCCGAACGAGGTCATCGGAGTGTCCGACGACCCCGCCGACGGCCAACAGCAGCGTGATCGGCACGAGCAGCGGGGTAACGGACATCATCAACGCCTCCCGGCCGATGCGGCGGAGAGGTCGCGGATGGTTGCCTCGACGAGGTTGAACCGTTCGTTGCGTCGCAGCAACAGGCGGCGGAACAGCGGAATGCTGAATGCATATCCGCCGCCCGGCACGTGCCGGATTGCTTCGACCGCCTCCAGTTGGCGAAGGCTCTCCTCCGCGGTGGCGGCGACGCACTGCTTCAGTTCCTCGTGCCCAGGACCAAGAAGGTCGGTCGCCGCCGACGAAAGCTCAGGGTAGGTGGGGGCAGACGGCGTGGCCAGCAGGCTGAGCAGCAGGAGCCGACCGACGGGGGTAGCTCGGTCCCAGAAGAAGTCGAAGTAGGTATCCGTAGTACTTCCCTCCACCAGCATGCGCTCTTCGATGACCTGAATGACCGTCCGGTACTGCACGACGTTTGCGTGCACCGCATTCACGTGATCGACGACCTCGCTGCAGAGCATCTGAATGAAGTACGGGAAGTACCCCGCTTCCTCGACGATCGTGGTAACCGCGTCCGGTGCGAAGTGCAGCCCTGCGTCGGACGAATCGGCCCATGGGCCAAGGACCAGCTGGCGCGCGGCGTCAGAGTCGAGCCGCCCAAGCGGGATGATGCGAAAAATGTTGAACAGTGGCGATGCATAGTCGCGAATCTCTTGGTAGAGCCCGATTGCGCTGGCAAGGATCCATGTGATGCCCTGCACGGCGGTGATCGCGGTTCGCAGCGACTGGTAGAACGGGCCACGGTCCGCCATCGTGGACACGACATCAAACTCGTCCACGAGTATGACGGGCCGGCGGCCTCCCGCCTGGTGGACGATATCTCGCAGCGCTCGCTCAAAGCGCGTGTACCGGATTGCGGGCTCGTTGAGGAGATCCTCGGTCCGCTGGCTACGCAGCCCTGCTTCATGCAGTGCCTCGACGACCGCCCGGTAGAAATCGGATGGCGTAGCGTTGTCCTGTAAGGCCTCCACGGCCTGCAGGTTGACCATCACCGGCACGGTCGCGTCGAGAGCGGCACCCCAGGATTGGGGCACATCGAACCAACGGCGGGCGCCGGTGCGACCGTCGCGGTCCTCCAGAACCGAACGCACCATGTGAAGGAACGACGTCTTGCCGGCCCGCCGGGGAGCACGAAGCAGGACGTTCTGCGGCCGGTTGTCCGCCAGATGCCCTAATACCTGGCGGAGCTCGTTTCGCCGGCCGTAGAAATGGCGGTGCTCGGTGATCTGCACACCGAAGACGTAGGGGTTTGGCTTCTGTCGAAACTCGGTGACCTCAAACCCCACCACGTCAATAACGAACTCGTGCGTGCGCTCCTGCCGGGTGGGGTTCTGAGCGTTGAGGGTGTGCCCAGGCCGGTTCGGCCCTTGCACCCCAGCACTGCCGTGCGACCAGCTAATCGTGCATCGGACCGGGAAACTCGCCGCATCGGTGACCGCGCGGATATTGAACCGGAACTTGTGGCTATCCCCGGCCCCGAGGCGAGCGAGGGACTGTTTGTACGTAACGTCGAGGAGTTCGAACGCCTCCGACGCCGTCAACTCGAGCTCAACCTCTCGCGCCTCGACGCTGCCGACGTTATGAACGGAGAAGACGATGCCGCTATCGGGCTGGTCCAAGACGACGTATGGAGTCTCTAGGCCGACCTCAGGTGCCGCTCCGGTTGTGAGCTCGTCCAGCAGCCCAGCGGTCGCGTCGATGGCGCTCGTGTAGAGGGCCGCCAGGATCCGTGCCTCATGGTGGGGCGCGAAGATGAGCCGCTGCCGGTAGCGCAACCGCTCGAGGCAGTCCGTGAGCCGTTCAATCTTGTCCCGAGCCGGGATCGGTTCAGTTTGATAACGCCGGATCTCCTCGTCAAGGCTGGCATACTCCCGGAAGCTTCGGCCGAACGGCACCGAGAGCAGGTCCATCCTGCGGGTCATGTCGGTCGCGTGGCGCAGCACCTGCGGAATGCTCTCGGTGGCGGGAATCCGCAGTTCCTCGTATGCCGCAACCCGGCTTCCGCCGCGCAACATCTGACGCAACGCGGTCGCGACTTTGCGCAGACGCTCCGCCTCGCTCCGTACGCGCCGGGCCTCGCCGGCGCCAGATCCAGCTCTGGCGCTGAGCGCCTGCACGATACGGTCGAGCGCCAAACGAGTCTGTCGATCCTTTTCCTCCGCCGGCAAGCTCTTGTTCGTCTCGATGAGTGCGCAGCCATACCAGGCACTGAGAGCGTCGTAGTATCCGTCGGCCCGCCCCGCCTCACTGTGCCGGATGAGGTCGATGACACGCAGCAGGGTCCGATAGGAGTCCCGGAGCCACTCGTCGCGACGCCCCTGCCGGGTGCGCCACGGGTCGGTGAGGCTGAGGATGGTGCAGCAGTGCGTCATCGTTTCCAGCAGGTCGTCGAGCGCGACCCGAAGCCGCGTTCGCTCACGCGCGCTGTCCAGCAGGTCCTGGACCAGGAGCCAGGCGTTGCGAGCCAAGATCTCCGTGCGTCCGCTCTTCCGCAACGGCGGACCCAGGTCGAACCACTCGGCGCCGGCCGAGGCAAGCGCCCGCAGCGGCAGCAGGGAGAAGACGACCGGCGAGGCCGGATGCGCTAAGGCGTCAACCATGTCGCCGAGGTAGCGGCTGCGAGCGTCGATCTCATCGTGAACGCCTTCGACCGGCCGCCGGTAGACGTACGTACCGGCGCCATTAACAATAAATGCATCGAAGTCAGGGTCGGGCACGATGGCGACGAGGTCATCGACGTCGCTGTGGCGCAGCCGCAGCTCGAGGGCGGCGGCGTAGGCACGTTCGCGGTCGACTCGGTCCTGACTGGCTTCCCAGCGGCGGTGGAAGAAGCGGGCGAGCTCACACAGAGCTTCGGTCTCGACCTCGTCGAGGTCGGCCCGGCGCAGCACGGTACGAAGCTCTACTGGGTACGGCGCAGCTGCGCCGCCGGCTCCAATGAGGTGCCGCACTTCTTCGTAGGCAATGATGGTCTCGTCTGGTGCGATCGTGACCAGTCGCGGCTGGCCCGCTAGGTCGTCGAGGGCTTCAGGAGCCAGGTCGTCCAGAGTCAGGGCCTGGCCTCGGTCGGGCAGGAATGCGACCATCCGCTGGCGGCGCTCCAAAGTAAGACCGTGGAGCTGCCGTGGCGCGGCCAGCGCTGCGATCTCGGCCCGAGCGCGGGCCATGGTGTCCTCATCCTCCGGGGGGTCCTCCACAAGCCGGCGCTGGAGAAACCTGGCGAGGTCGGCCAGCGTCGTCCTGAGAAGGTCGACCTTGTTGGCTCGACGAAGCAGTCGATCAAGCCGGATGAAGTGCTGTCCCTTCGTGGCGATGTCGGGACGAATGAGATCGATAGCGGCCAGACCGATCGTTGGTCCGTCGTACGGCGCCAACCTCACGTCCAACAGCTGCGCCGCTGTGATGGCCGACCCAGGGTGGTCCTGGGGCAGCCGGTCCACATAGACATACAGCAGGGCGTCCGCCGCCGTCTGGCTAAAGACCGCGATCAGCCCGACAAGCAGATCGTCGCGCTTGGCGAGCTCGCGCTTCATCCGCTCGACCTGCTCGAAGAACCGCCAGTGCATCGACGGCTCACTCGGCCGATGGGTTGACGCGCCGACGCCGACGAGCGCGGCTGGAAAGGACCAGCTCGAGTGCGAGCGGAATCAAGACAAGGCCGACCAATGCGCCAGCGGCCTTCTGCAGTGCTTTGAGGTACGGGATGGGCGCGACTCCAAGGGACCACTCCTGCGGCGCGCAGGAGACGCCATCGATCTCGCTCACAAGGCGAACCGGCACACCGGACTGCCCGGAGGCGAACAGCGACGCGGGGACGTTGCTGGTGAAGAGGATGACCTGGGTGCGCTGCTCGCCTGGGTCGAGCTTCTCGTAACGAATCGAGTTGTCGGTGTGCAGTGTCACCGCCTCGTCCGGGAACGCGAGCACCATCGATCCGTTCCGGGAGTCCACCTGGCCAGTGTTCACGACGACAAGTTGCAGCTCGTGCTCGTCTCCACTGGATAGGTAGGACGGATACGCGGCTCGAACGGTCACGTCGCCGTTCGGGCACGCCCGCAGGGTCTTCGTCCCGCGGGGATGGAGGAACGCGGTGCCAAAGGCCAATAACAAGATCAGTGCGATGAGCACGCCGATGAGAGTCCCGGTCACGGCACGCTTCATGAGAACACGCGTCAGGGCCTGCCCGATCCGGCGGGCGCGGCGCCGGGCCGGACTTCCTCGCCGCCACTGCCGCCAAAGGCCGAGCGCTAGGTGATAGCGGTTCCGGTCGGTCGTCATCAGTCCCGCATCAACCAGTTCTCTGAGCACCCGATCGCCGTCGCTTGGGTTCCCGACGCTGCGCGGAGTGATCCCGGTTGCGCTCTTCGCGGCCAGGTCGAGTACCTCGACTCCGCGCTCGGGCAGATGGACGCCCACGAGGTTGGACAGCGCGAAATCGACCTCGACGGAGCTCGCGGCGTCCCGTACCGCGCGCGCGATGTCCCCAGGCAAGACCTCGCCGGCGGGCGGCCCCTCCGGGCGCGTCAGTACGGCGTGGAGCACGGCCTTGGTGAAGTAGGGGTGGCCGCCCGCAGCGGCGAATAGAGCCTCGTGAGCCGCAGGTGCCAACCGGAGCCGGTCGCCGAGCAGCCAATCGGCGTACGCGAAGGCCTCCTGTCGCGACCACGACCGGAGCGATACGAACCGGGCCTCGCTGAGAAACGGGCTACCGTACGAACGCTTGAGTTCCTCAGGAATCCGCACCATCGTGAACAAGAGGCGAATAGGTTGGTTCGGCACCGTCGCGAGGTGGCGGATGAAGTCGAGAACCTCCCGGGCCTCCGTTCGGTCGCAGCCCTCGAGCAGGCTGTCGAATTCGTCGACACACAACAGGAACCGCACCCCCGGAGCACGGGCGCCAAGCTGCGCGACCTCGCTGGTGAATCGCGCCACCGTGCTCTCGGCAGAGTTCTCGTACCGCGGTACGCCTGGACGGTGCTGGACCACCCAGTGATAGATGCCGTGCAGGATCTCGCGCATGAGCTGCTCGCGCGAGAATGCGTGGGCCAGCCTGATCACAGCGAAGGACGCCTGCTGCTCGGCCCAATTCGCGACGACGTTGAGCAGGGACGTCTTGCCCATGAGGCGCCCGCCAAGGACCACTACCGTCCGGTGGGGCAGCTCAGCGCAGACCTGCGTGACGGCCTCAACCCGGTCGAAGAGCTGATCTGGGGACGCCACCGGATTCGGGAACGGGAATCCATCACCGGTCGCCATGGCCGCCCTCCGGGATCAGCTCGACATGCTCCGGGTGCGCGATGTATCCGTGCCCCCGACGGGTCTGGAAGTACCGGGCATGGTCGGCACCGAGGGCGTCGCGCAGGCGATGGACCAGCGCATCGAGTCGGTTGTCACGCCCGCCGTCGAAGGCAATCTCGTCTGGCCAGACCTGCTCGGCCACCGATGCCCGATCCACGACCATCCCGGCGCGAGCCACGACGCACCTGAGGAAGCGAAACTCCTGTGGCGTCAGGTGGAGCTCGTTCTCACCGAGAAACACCCGTCCCGCCGCCGCGTCCACGACGAGCGTCGGTCGCGTGTGGTCCGGCATATCGGGGAGCTGACGAGGCGACGATGACGGCCGGCTGGCCAGCCACTGGCCGAGCAGGCCCAGTGTGAGGACGTACCCGTTGCCGTCGCGCCGGAGGTACTGCCGGCGCACCAGTTCGCTGACGGCGACCGGGCGCCGCTCGAGGGTCGCGGTCGGCATCGGACCCCGAGCGGCAGCCACCGCGTTGAGCACCGCGAGCTCGTCCGGTGAGAAGTGAGCGGTGACGATGTTCTCCAACGTGAAGTTGACCTCGTCCATCGCCAGCGCTGCGCCGACTGCCCTGTCGATCGCCGCCACCGGAACCGGGCTCGACTCCGGCGGCGCATCCATGAGGCATTTGGTGATGGCCTTGAGGAAGTACGGATGACCGCCCGCAGCGGCATACAGTCGCTCGTGTGCCGCCTGGTCGAGCCGGTGTGCACCGTTCACCAGGATGGCGAAGAAGTCTCCAGCCTCTTCAGGGCTCCAAAGCCCAAGCCGGACAATTCGCGCCGCGGTGATGAATGGGCTGGCGTCGGCGTGCAGGATCTGCGGGGTGGCGCGGGTCATCGTGAAGAGGAACCGCAGCGGCAGCGGCACGCTTTCCAGGTGCAGGATGAGGTTCATGAGCTCGTTGGCCGACGGCCCCGAGCAGTTGTGCAGCATGCTGTCGAGCTCGTCGAGGCATACCAGGAACGTCCGGCCAGTCGCCGCACCTAGCTCGCCGGCGATGCGTACGAACTCGGAGACGCTGGAGCTCGGACCGTGGTCGCTGGCCGAGCGCCGATCGAGCTGGGCGAGGCTCGTTCCCGCCTCGGCCGCCATGCCGTCGAGGATCTCCTCGATGAACTCGGTCCGGGATGTGACGTGCGGCAGCCGGAGCACGCTGAGCCAGTCCTCCATCTCCGCCCACGCCAATACGACGTTGAGCAGCGACGTCTTGCCAACCCGCCGCTCCCCCATGATGACAACCGTGCGGGTGCCGGCCGATCGAATGGCATCCTTGACGGAAGCCAGCTCGGTGACTCGGTCGAAAAGCTGGCTGGGGTCATGGACCGGATTCGGAAAGTTCAGGTCAAGCGAAGCGGTCACTCGCCGCGCCTCCTTCCCGAGGTGGCCGCCGCTACTCGTGGCAGCATGATTTCATGGCCTCACACACATGTGTAGATGGCGGCATGACAGGCGAATGACAGTTCCCTGATTGGTCCCTTCCTTGCGGCTGTGGCCGTGCCCGGCGCCGGATCCCCCGCCGTTGGATGTTCGAGATCTCGCGAACCTAGAGAATCCGGCCGAGGAAGTCCAGGACGGAAGCGTGGGCGGGATCGATGATGTGTCCACCCGGCACGAGCACCGCCTGGGTGTTCGGCATCGCCTCCGCGAGGCGGTCGTTTACGCGGCGCAACGCCTCGGGTGAATCCTCAGCGGAGACAAGGAGCGTGGGCTGACGAATCGCGGCGAGGGCATCAAGACTCAGGGTCAACGGCTGCGCGCTCAGGTCCAGACCATGACCCCTCATCTCGGCGAGCACTGCCGGGCTGGCCAGCCTGAAGTGGTCCCGCAGCTCATCCGGAAGCGATTCCCACGTATCCTCCCCTAACGCCACCCGTATCACCGCCTCCGACGCCGACGACGGATGCTCAGCCGCGAGCTCAAGCACGGTCTGGCGGGAGCCGATCCGCCCAGGCGTTCGCCATGGCGTCAACGGTGAACAGCGCAGACTCCAGCAGGACGAGCGCCTTGACCTTGTCGGGAAAGCGGCGTGCGAGCTCCAGGGCGATCTGGCCTCCGATGCTGCGGCCAATCACGACCGCGGGACTGCCGGCGACCACGTCGAGAAGTGCGGCCGCGTCGTCGACGTGGTCCGCGAGATCGAGGGTCTCCAGGGACGCCGGGGAGACGCTGCGGCCGAACCCACGCCGGTCGTAGATGATGCACCGCCACCGCTCGGCCAGCACCCGCGCAGCGTCCTCCCACAGCAGCGCAGGTGTGACCGCAGCACCATTCCGCCCGGCCGGAGTCGCTAGAGAGCTGGGGTGTCGATAGACATCACGGGCCGACGGCGAGGAGGTCGCGGCCGGTGGTCGTGGCGGTGACCCGTGGATTGTCACCCCATTCGTAGAGCCGCACCTCGACATCGTCTGGGGGTGGCAGGCTGCTGACGATGAGCTCGACCAGTCGGGCACTGAGCTCGGCTGATCCGTAGTCCAGTGTCACAAGGCGACCCGACTCGTGCACCTGAAGCCTGAGCACCCCGGCACCGTCCGCCTCTGGTACATGCAGTACGAGCGGAAACTTGGACCCGGCCCGTGCGGGAACCTCTTGGGCGCCAGGGATGCTGGCCAGCACGACGTCTCGCAGCGCCGTGGCGGGCCACGACCAGTCCGTCGAGCTGACGACCACGAGCTTGAACTCGTCGCCGGACATGCTGCCTCCTTACGGCCGGATCACGACGTAGCCGGGCACGTCGAGTTCACGCATCATGTCGCTGAAGACACGTGCCACCCGTGGGTCGTTCGTGGTGATCTCAAGTGTACGCAGTGGACCGGCCGCCTCGATGGCGTGCTTGTAGTCGAGCAGCATCCGTTCGAGGTCGTCGCGGGCCAAGTCCCGTATCCCTGGCGGAAGTGACTCCGGGTCATACCAGCTGCTGGCGCTCACCCGATACTTCGCGTCTCCGACGCTGCCGTACTGAAGGTTGAGCCCGTCACCGCGAACGACCGGTTCGCCCGGCTGGCTGATGATCGGTTCCCGGTTGCCGTAGATGCGTTGCTGGTACAGGCCAGCGGCCCGATTGGTTTTCGGGGCGTTCTGCCACGGTATCTCGTCCGCGTAGCGGACCATGTCGTCGATCTCGAGGTGGCTTAGCGGACGCATGACGTTCCCGTCGACCAGGAACACCGACCGGCCGGCGGCGAGGCGGGCGGCGTTCACTCTCGGGCCGAGCATCCGGACGGCGAGCCGCCGACTGTAGAGTCCCGCCGCCGCGCCGCCGAAGTTGGCCGGCGCGAAGGTGAGCACAAACTCGCCAAGGTCCAGTAGCATCCCCTGAGGCGTCGTCGTCGCGAAGTACTCGCGGGTCGCGCGCGCGGGGTTCCGCGTGAAGTCAGCGAGCCCATGCCCGTGGTCGAGCAGGTAGGTCACAACACCCGACACACCGAAGGCCAGCCCAAGAGACCCTCCAGAAAGGACGATCAGGGCGGCAATACCGGCGGCGACGGCCAACTGCCCGCCGATGCCTAGACCGTCCCACCAGTCTGCGAGCGCGTCAAAGAGGCCAGCCAGCCAACCATGAGCCAGCGTCAGGCCGATCTGGTCGGCGATTGCGGGTGCGACGCGCAGGGCAGCTACCAGGAGCAACGCCAGCCCGAGGAGGGCCGCGAGCCGGGCCGGCCATCTCCCGAGCCGCCCATACGGTGCCGCCGCGGCGAACGCGGCGATCTTCTGCTCGCGAAGCGCCAGAACCGCCAGGCGACCGGCAATGATTGCCTGCCGCCGGGACTCGTTGGGCCGGCGCCCGTGTGCCGACACGATCACCGCAACGTCGCGAGCGGCAAAGGCGACCAGGGAGCAAGCCGCGCTGGCGAGCACGCGCCACGGCCGCCATCGGCCCGGAGCGATCCTGGCCGCCCATCGGTCGGCGACAACACTAGGTGCGGCGGCGAGTGTGAGCGTCTCCGAGGTAGGCGGCGGGTGAGGGGAATCCCACCGAGCCGCACCGCGGCGCAGCGTCGCCGCGTCAACCAATAGTGCCAAGATCAAGATGCCGAGCAGAAACCAGCCCTTGCCGAAACCCTGTCCAGTCCAGTCCCACGTCACCCGGAGGAGCCAGGGCGCCGTCGCGTCCTCGTCGTCCACCCAGCGGCGGCGCCCACTCGCCGCCGCGTTATATCCAAAGTGGTCGACTACGGCCAGCCACCACAGGACGAGCGGCACCACGGGCGAAAGCACGAACCACCGTCGCCGCCATGCCGCTACCCCTAGACCGATGCCACCGCCGACGAACGCCGTGAGAACGTGGTGGCCAGCGAATGCGGCGACGTCTGTACTTGACCCACCGGCAAGCAGCGATAGCCCGTACTGTGCGTAGCCGGACCCCGGGCCGTACGGGTTGTCGCCGCGGACCTCAGCGAGGAGGATGTTCAGCTGCTGGAAGGGTCCGGGCTCCTCGACGTTGAGCAGCGTGCGCCGCGCCAGCTCCTCAAAGGCCTGAAACGCCAGGCCGGAGGCGAAGCCCAGCAGTATCCAGTCGACGACCGCAAATCGCCGGACGAGGCCAGGTGCGAGGAGGGCCAGCACGACCAGCGGAACCAGTTTGAGGGACTCTTCGGTGAAGGCCGCGATCGCGGTTCGGGCACCATCCACCGTGACCCGACCCGGACCGTCGGCCAGTCGAGTCGAGATCAATGCGATTACCACAGACCACGGCACGCCCACGGCGAAGACACCCGCAACCAAGCGCCAGGAAACGGTCTTGGTGCGCGCGATCACGAACCACGCCACGAGCAGCAGGTAGAGCCATAGCCAGATCCTCATTCCGGTCCGGAACTGAGGGAAGATCACGAAGACGGCGATGAGGGCGGCGAGGGCGATCCATGCCGCGACGGTGCGGATCATCGTCCATCGCCGGACCGCTTCGGGCCGTCGCTGCCGCCATACCTGCCATCGGGCGGCCAGACGCTCCCACCATTCGGGACCCGGCTGCGGTGCCGCGGGGACGTCGATGCGTTCGGCGACCTGCATGAGCACCTCCGGGCACCGAGTCTTATCGATAGAGCTCCCTACGGTCAAGATGGGTTGAAGTTCTGTCTAATGTAGATTAGTCGCCCCTCGAGCTGGTTGACCGCCGCCAGCACGGGCAAACGACTAAGGGTTAGCCGTGGCCGGAAGCGAGTCGGCAGCGATCGTCGGCGACTTCGTGCGGGTGCGCAGCGACAAGACAAAGAGAGCCAAGGCCACGAGCGCGGCTACCCCAATCGTGATGCCGACACGCTTACCAACGACGGGATCCGCGACCAGCGACCTCTCGACCCGATACATCGTCAGGATGACGGTGAGCGCGAAGGCGGTGAAACCTGAGGCTAGGGCTACCGGCATCGTCGCTCGTAGCACGTTATGTGCTGCGGAATGCTGGATCACCACGCGGCCGGCCGCCGTCGCTAGCGCGGCAGACAGCAGGAAGACGATCGCGACATGACCAACGACGTCATCCCCTTGTAGGCCGCTAAGGGCACGGAGGTCGCGCAGGTCGGGGGATGTTGCCACGAGGAGCGCAGCTGCGCTGAACAGCGCCAGCACGTCCCAGGGCACTGCTTGCATGGAACGGATCAGGAGCACGCCGGCCACCCCGCCCGCCGCCGCGGCGGGGGCCACCCAGACGCTGTCATAGGTGTAGCGGAACTGCGGCAGTAGCTGGGCGCTCCACGCCAGCCCGGCGGCGAAGCCCACCACCACCAACTGCGCGGCTTCGGCGCGGCCGGCCAGGTAGCCCGTGCCCGCTAGCACAAGACTGGCGAGGAACGCGAGGTAGATCCCATCGAGACGCCCTTCGTACGTGCGGAGGACGTCAGGCAGCAGCGGTTCGACAATGCGGCCGCTGACAAGCACCGCGACCACCACGCCGACCAGGGCGACCACCACCGCGACAGCTCCGATCGCCAAGGCGGAGGGCACCGCCCGGCCCGCGCGCCCGGCTCCCAAGGCGAGCCAGGCAACCGCAGCCAGGAGTACGAGCACCGCGGGGAGAAGTCGTTGTGGGAGCGTGTCAGGAACCTCAAGGTCAAGGTTCCAGCCGCCGCCCGCGCCAACTGCCAGTCCGGCGACGATGGCCAATCGGACCGCTCTGTCGGTACCTTCGAAGGCCGCCAACGCACCGCCAAGGGCAGCGCCCGCGCCGACCACGAGCATCGCCACGAAGCCGAAGGCCTCCCACGCTGTGGGCGAGGAAGCCTCGAGGAGCGCCACCTGTAGCGCGAGGCCTACCGTTGCGACGAGCCAACCCCAGCGGCCGGCGAGTCCCGCAACCGCCACAACCGTCACGAAGCACAACAGCAGGCTGAGGTGCTCCGGCCTCAGGCCGTCCCTGACTCTGTCCAGCCCTACGAACGGACCGCCGACAATCGAAGCGGTCAACACGGTCGCTGTGCCGGCACCGATACCGCCGGCCAACCCGGCGGTCATCGCGAGCCATCTGCGAACGCCTGCACGGTCGGCTTGGGTCATCGATTACCTCCCAGGTACGGATGAGGAGATCATGCCAGTACCGGGAGCGCGCTCGCTGCCCCTTCGCAGCCGGCCCCACCCACCCGGCGCCTCAGTCGGCCTTCAGAACCACCTTCGCCTTCTCCAGAGTCACACGATGCTCAGCAGCAATCGCCTCCAACTGCTGGAAGCAGCGGCGAGCGGCAGGCTGGTGCCATGAACCCGTACGAGATGGTCGTCGTTCTCAGCGCGCCGGCGTGCCGGCGTTGCGTGCGGCGGTTCAGCCGGCTTCTGGCCGACATATCAGGGGTAGCGGCCCTGCGGTTTGACGCGCCCAGCGACATGGTCAGAATTTACGGATCGGCATGCGGCCATGAGTTGGCCGCCGCCCTGCCCCGCGGTGCGGTCCGGTCGTACGCGCGCCGGCGACGCGGGTCCACCGGCCTTGCACTCGCTGCCCCGCTGTCGCCCGAGTGCCATTCAGAGTGATCAAGCGGGTGTTCACGCACCGAAGCCGGGTCGGGCCTCTTCGAGCGGGTTTCGAATGTTCACTGGGCTCTGATCCCGTCGAAGATGGATGGGTACTTCGGTTCCCACGACAGCTCGTTCTTGGCGCGAGCGTTCGACACGCGCATGGAGACGCCGCTGAACAGCGCATTGCCGTAGGGGGCCGCGACCGCGAGGACCCACTTCGGCACGACGAGCGGTCGGGGGGCGTGTCGGTGCTCGGCGATGCCGGTGATGAGCTGCGAGAAGGTGGCGGGCGTGTCGTCGACGATGTTGTATGCCCTACCCGCTCGGCCGTGCTCCAGCGCGGCCACCGTGGCGGCGGCGGCATCCTCGTGATGGATGAACGGGATCTCGCCTCCATTGCGGACCACCGGCAGCGTGCGCTTGCGGAGCATGGCAACCCAGTTGTCGATGTCGGCGCCGTAGAACAAGCCGTAACGCAGGGCGATGCCCTCGATGCCCTCGGCATGGGTGGCCTGCTGCTCGGTGGAGACCATCGCCGCGAGGTGGGTATCGAACGCGTTGCCTTGTGGTACGCCGAACGGTGAGTCCTCGGTCAACGGAGTCGTTCCGTGGTCGGTGTATCCGTACCCAAGCACGATCGACTGAGTCAGGAACTTTCGCGCACCGGTTGCCCGCGCCGCCTCGAGTAGGTGAGCCGTGCCCTGGATGCGCAACGCGTTCGTCTGGGCCATGTCGCGGTGCCGGGTCGGTGCCTTCTTCAACGCCGTGAGTTGGTTGATGACGGCTTGGAACGTCTTGCCGTCCACGGCTCTGAGGAGCGCGTCTCGATCCATGACGTCGACGACGATCGGGGTTCCACCGAGCTGCGCGATCCGGCTGGCCCCCTGGCTGGTCCGGGTGATACCCGATACCTGGTGGCCGGCGCCGATCAGTTGCCGTACGAGCGGGCCGCCGAGAGTGCCGGAAGCACCGGCCAACAGAACCTGCATGAGCTACTCCTCACGTTTGTGATCCGAGTCGGCTCAATTCACTCGGGCCGCACGACCGAATTCAACCCCCACCACCGGACAGGGCATCCTCGCGCTGGCGTAGCACCTCGGTTCGCCTTGAGAACCGCATCCGCCTCTTCTCCAGGGTGACACGGTGCTCGGCGGCGATCGCCTGACTCTGGTAGGCACCACGCCATATGGATGTCGATGTCGTTCATAGCCGGGCGGCCGATGCATGCTGGGTGCTAGGCGTCGCCGGTGCGGCGGCCGGGGCTGGTCCAGGGTTTGCTGGGTGCCAGTTCGTAGGGTTGGCCGTCGGGGCGGTAGACGTGGAGTTCCCGTCGTGCTTGCCCGAGCCAGCGGCGTCGAGGCTGAGCGAGATGGCGCGGGCGCCAGCTTCGCGGAGCGACGCCAACGCCTGCCGGGTCAACGTGGGCGTACCAGACGGGGATACCGACACCGCCAGGCCAAGGTCCGAACCACTGCGCACCAGCGTGGTCAGGTCGTCGCGGGTGAACGGGTCGCCGCCGGTGATGACGAACAGCGGCGCGGGCCGGCCGAACTCAACCACCTGGCCCATGAGCTCAATCGCTTCACCAGTCGACAGCTCGTCCGGATCCCGCCAAGGTCTAGCCGAGGCGCGGCAGTGCCGGCAGGCGAGCGGACAGGCCTGGGTGGCTTCCCAGATCACGATGAACGGCCGGTCGGCAGCGCCGTGCTTCAGCACTCGCACGGCCTGTTCCGCGCGGTTCATGACTGATCGCGCGTGACCCATGACACATCGGCAGCGGTGCCGCCGCCCGCATCAACCGTGGACCGCTTGCCACTCACCACTTGCTCGCCCCCAACCGTCTCTCGTCGACGGTCCACGCCGGCCTGGGAGCGGCGCTGTCGGCCGCGCTTACTGGCCGGGTTCTGCACACGCAATCTACCCTCCCGCCAGCAACGGCACCCCGACAAGGTGGCGGTTGGCCCTATGACGCCGGGACTAAAGACTCTCGACCGATAGATCCTGCGGCCGGGTTCCGGTTCGGGACGTTCAGCCCTGCCGCGCGGCCGCCACCGCACCCCACCCTTGGAGGTCATGACCACGTTTCTCCTGGCCGTAGTCGGCGTCGGCCTTCTCCTTGCCGGACCGATCCTCATCGCGCGGGGCACCGCCGGACGCCGCAGCATCCGTGCCGAGCTGTCCGAGCAGAAGATCGTCTTCCCCGACCGCCACGAGCTGCCCGCGGCGCTAGCCGGCTACGCGGGCGTGCAGGTCAGGACCGGCGAGCACGCCCGCGCGTTCGCCGACTTCATCGGTGCCAATGTCGCGCGCGCGACCGGCGGACGCACGTACGCACAGATTGCCGAGGAATTGCAGGCCTGCGGCGGAAGTGACGAGCGCCTCACCCGGCTGCGCCAGACCGCTTTCATGGGCCAGACCCTGCGCGGCTCCCTGCTCGGCGCGTACCAGGCCTGGCAGGTCACGACCCTCGTCATCGGACTCGGCGCCCTGGTCGCCGCCATGGGCCTGGCCTTCCTGGCGCTGGCCGTGACCGGAGCGTAGCCGGCGACGGCGTCACCGACGGCCAGCGGCGCGAGGGTCAGGGTTGGCCAGCCTTGGCCGAGCGGAT
>Ga0079224_100002060_pt1 | contig 24059 bp, 16 predicted proteins | sample Stecom2015_FD_80414 | JGI IMG/M metagenome (GOLD analysis project Ga0079224, IMG submission 80414) | Agricultural soil microbial communities from Utah to study Nitrogen management - Steer compost 2015 | ecosystem: Environmental > Terrestrial > Soil > Agricultural land | place: USA: Utah... | reverse complement strand
GACATCGTGCTCAAGGTCAAGGAACCGATCGCCGAGGAGTACGGCCGGCTGCGCTCGGGGCAGGTCCTGTTCACCTACCTGCACCTGGCCGCGGACCGGGCCCTCACCGAGGCGCTGCTGTCGGCGGGAACGACCTCGATCGCGTACGAGACGGTGCAGTTGCCCGACGGCACACTGCCCCTCCTGGCACCGATGTCCGAGGTGGCGGGCCGGCTCGCACCGCAGGTCGGCGCGTACTCGTTGATGCAGCCAGGCGGCGGACGTGGCGTGCTGATCGGCGGCGTGCCGGGCGTGCATCCGGCTCGCGTCGTGGTGATCGGCGGCGGCGTGGCGGGACTGAACGCCGCACGGGTCGCACTCGGACTCGGCGCCGACGTGGAGGTGCTCGACACGAACGTGGACCGCCTGCGCCAGATCGACAAGGACTTCGGTGGCCGCATCCGCACGGTGACGTCGAACGCGTTCACCCTCGAACAGGCCGTGCTGGAGGCCGATCTCGTCGTCGGCGCCGTGCTGGTGGCGGGTGCGAAGGCGCCGAAGCTGGTCTCGAACGACCTCGTGGCGCGGATGAAGCCGGGCAGCGTGCTGGTCGACATCTCGATCGACCAGGGCGGCTGCTTCGCCGACTCGCGGCCGACGACCCACGACGAGCCGACCTACCAGGTGCACGGTTCGGTGCTCTACTGCGTGGCCAACATGCCGGGTGCGGTTCCGCGCACGTCGACCTACGGTCTGACCAACGTGACGCTGCCGTACGTGCTGCGGCTGGCCGAGCAGGGCTGGGAGGGCGCGCTGCGCGTGGACGCGAACCTGGCGAAGGGGCTCAACACCCACGGCGGGGCGCTCACCAACGAAGCGGTCGCCACGGCCCACGCACTGACCTACACGCCCGCGGCTCTCTGAGCGCAACGCCGGCCGACACCGAAACGAGCCGGGAAAACGGTCCCGGAGAAACGACCCGGGGACAAGAAGGGGCGGCCCGCTCAACCAGCCTGGGGGTCACCGGGAGCGGGCCGCCACTTACCAGCTTAAGGCGTCCACGGCGCCGATGCCGCCCCGGGGTCGGCAAGTCTGCCGGTTTTTTGTTCACATCACACCCGTGGACCACGCGAATCCCGCACCGTGAGCACGCGGCCGGCCTCCGATTCGGACACCCGTGCACCACCCGCCGCATTTCCGGCGGGTCACCGCTGCGATGCAGTTGACACCCACACCAACTGTGCACAACCACCCCACGAGCCTCACCGTCCATAGGGCAGGATGGCGGCGCAGTGCGCACCCAAAGCGACGGCGCATCTGAGGGGAGAGCCATGCATGACGGCAGTGGCCGCATCGCGGTGCAGAACCTGACCAAGCAGTTCGGGGCCGTGACCGCGGTCCAGAACCTGAGCTTCACCGTGGAACCCGGTTCGGTCACCGGCTTCCTCGGGCCCAACGGCGCGGGCAAGACGACGACCCTGCGCATGCTCCTCGGTCTGGTGACACCGACGTCCGGTGCGGCGACGATCAACGGACGCCCGTACACCCAGCTGGGCAACCCGGCCCGGGTCGTGGGTTCCGTTCTGGAGAACGAGGGGTTCCACCCGAGGCGGACCGCGCGCAACCACCTTCGCGTGTACGCCGCGGCGATCGGGGTGCCCGACCAGCGGGTCGACGAGATGCTCGGCCTGGTCGGCCTCACACCTGCCGCCGACCGCCCCGCCGGGGGTTACTCACTCGGTATGCGCCAGCGCCTGTCGCTGGCGACCGCGCTGCTCGGGGACCCGCAGGTCCTGGTGCTCGACGAGCCGTCCAACGGCCTCGACCCGGAAGGCATCGCCTGGCTGCGCGGCTTTCTGCAGTCGTTCGCGAAGCAGGGCAGGACGGTGCTGGTGTCGAGCCACCTGCTGTCCGAAGTGGAGCAGATGATCGACCAGGTGGTCATCGTCAGCGCGGGCATGACGCGCTACTACGGTCCGCTCGAGCAGCTGCGCGCCTCACAGCGTTCGCGGGTGCTGGTGCAGCCGGCGGACGCCAACGCCCTCGTCTCGGCACTGCGGGAGGCCGGCATCACCGAGGTGCAGCCCGCGCAGGACGGCCGCGTGGCGGTGATGGGCGCGACCGTGCAGCAGATCGGTGACGTCGCCGCCAAGGCCGGCGTGGCCGTGTACGGCATGGAGGAGGAGAAGGCCGACCTCGAGCAGCTGTTCTTCCAGATGACCAGCCCGCAGTACTCGGGCCAGCCCATGCCGCAACAGCCGCAGAACCCGTACCAGCCGCCACCGGGGCCGCCGCCCGGCGGCTTCCCACCGGGACCGCCGCCCGGGGCACCACCACAGAGTCCACCGCAGAATCCGTATGGCCCCGGCCAGCCGGGACAGCAGGGCTGGGGAGGTGGCCACTGATGATGGGCAACCTGATCAAGGCCGAGTTCCGCAAGATCCTCACCACGAAGAGTTGGTGGGCACTGCTGATCCCCGCCGCCGTGCTCGCCTTCGCCTTCGCGGCGGGATTGGGATACATCGCCAACGAGTTCGGCAACATCCTGACTTCGAGCGAGGCCGAACGGATCGCCTCCGCACTCGGTATCGAGACCGGCAGTCTGCCCATGGGCCTGCTGGCCGTCGGACGCGCGATCAACATGGCGTTGATGTTCGCCGTCATCATCGGCGTGTTCGCCGTGGCCGGCGAGTACAGCAAGAAGACGATCACGACCACGTTCCTCACGGCGCCCAACCGCGCGATGGCGCTGACGTCGAAGATGATCACCTACATCAGCTGGGGTGCGCTGTACGGCCTCGCAGCCGTCGCCGCGGCGAGTCTCGGCATCCTCCTCGGTGTCGACAGCGAGAGGCTCCCGACTGCAAGTCAGTGGCTGGGTGTCGCGGGCGCATCAGTGCTCGCCGGCGCGCTGGCGACCCTGTTCGGTGTCGGTGTCGGTGCGCTGTGGAAGAGCGTGGCCGGCAGTGTCGTGACCCTACTGCTGTACATGTTGCTCGCCGAGAACCTCTGGATCTCCGTCAGCTACGGCATCTGGGGCAACGATGTCGCTTGGATGGGCGCGGTCCTGCCCAACGGAGCACTGAACGGCGTCGTGGGTGCTATCCCGGCGGAGGTGTTCGGCGCCTCAGGCGTCCGCGTCCCGGGAATGGAGGACGACTTCGCGTGGTTCCTCCAGAACGTCGCGGGTGCTCCGGGTGCATTCTCGTGGTGGGGGTCGGCCCTGATCTTCGGAGGATGGGTACTGCTGTTCTTCGGGGGCGGCTGGCTCGTGAACCAGAAGCGCGACATCACGTAGTGAGCTGAGGAGGAGCGGGAGTGTCAGGTCGGGCCGGCAACACGGAGAGCGACACAGCCACCGAAGCCGCCCGCCCCGGCACTCCCGCCGCCTCTCCCCCTTCCCCGACCGCCGCGAGCCACAACGGCACTGCAGGCACCGCAGGCACCGACAGCGCCGGCGGGGCCCGGGGCGGCTGGGTCCGCCGGATCGCCGCGGCGTGCTGGCGGCACCCGATCCTCGTCGTGCTGTCGCTCGGCGCGGCGATCCTCGGCGTCGGGGTGCAGGCCGCCAGTCCGCTGCTCATCCGCGACGGCATCGACACCGCGGTCGCCGGTTCCACCGACGGGCTCGGCGTGCTCGCCGTCGCCCTGCTCGCCCTGCATCTGCTCGCCTTCGGTGCCGCGTTCGGGCGCCGCTACGTCGGGGGCAGACTGGCCCTCGACGTCCAGCACGATCTGCGCCGCTCGGTGTTCGCCGCGGTGTCCCGCCTCGACGGCGGCAAGCAGGACTCGCTGCGCACCGGGCAGATCGTTTCGCGTGCGATCACGGATCTGCAGCTCGTCACCGGATTCCTGATGCAGGTGCCGCTGTCGGCGGGCTCGGTCGTGTTCGCGGTCCTCGCGCTGGCCGCGATGCTGTGGATGTCGCCGCTGCTCACCGTGATCGCGCTGGTCGTCGCTCCTGCTGTGGCGATCGTCCTGGCCGTCAGCAGACGCAAGCTGTTCCCCGCGACCTGGTCCGCCCAGCAACGTGCCGCCGAGATCGCCCAGCACGTCGAGGAGACCGTGACGGGCGTGCGGGTGGTCAAGGGATTCGGCCAGGAGGAGCGCGAGACCGGCAGGCTGTCGCGCGCGGCACGGACACTCTTCGCCGAACGCCTCCGCGCAGCCAAGCTCTCGGCGGTGCCGACCGCGACCACCGCCGCACTGCCTGCCGCCGGCCAGATCGCCGTCCTCGCCGTCGGTGGTGTCCTGGCCCTGCGCGGCGACATCAGCCTCGGCACGTTCCTGGCCTTCGCCACCTACGTCTCGTCGTTGACGGGGCCCGCACGCATGCTCGCGAGCCTCGTGGTGCAGGCGCAGCTGACCCGTGCAGGCGCCGAGCGCGTGCACGAGCTGATCGACGCCCAGCCGGAGGTCCGCGAACGTGCCGACCCCACGCCCGTCCCCGACGGTCCGCTCGACGTCGCACTCGACGACGTCCGGTTCGGTTACACCCTGTCCGAGCCGGTACTCGACGGCATGTCGCTACGCGCCCGTCCCGGCGAGACCCTCGCACTCGTCGGAACCGCCGGTTCCGGCAAGTCGACCATCTCGCTCCTGCTGCCGCGGTTCTACGACGTGCACGAGGGTGAGGTGCGCATCGGCGGGGTCGACGTCCGCGACCTCGGACTGACCGAGCTGCGCCGCACGGTGGGCGTGGTGTTCGAGGAAGCGTTCCTCTTCTCGACGACCGTGCGCGACAACATCGCCTACGGCAGGCCGGACGCCTCCGACGAGGAGGTCGTCGCCGCCGCGAAGGCGGCCGAGGCCCACGAGTTCATCAGCGCACTGCCCGACGGGTACGACACGCTGGTCGGCGAACGCGGGCTGACGCTGTCGGGCGGCCAGCGGCAACGCCTCGGCCTGGCCAGGGCACTGCTCACCGACCCGCGGATCCTCGTGCTCGACGACGCCACGTCCGCGGTCGACACCGCCACCGAAGCGGCCATCCACGACACCCTGCGCAGCGTCATGCGCGAGCGCACGACCCTGCTGATCGCCCACCGTCGCTCGACCCTCTCGCTCGCCGACCGGATCGCGGTGCTCGACGCGGGCAGGGTCGTCGACGTCGGCACCGCCGACGAGCTCGAGAGCCGATGTGCGCTCTACCGCGATCTGGTCTCCGGCCCGGACGACGACGCGGAGGCACCGGGCAGGCAGGCACCGCGGGAGCCGGGGCCGGACGGCACCACGCCCGAACTATGGCCGGAGCCCCACTCGACGGAACCGGCGGTCTCGGCAAGTCGGCCTGGACGTGGCGGTCCAGGAGCCAGCGCCTCCCTCGACCTGCCTCCGACGCCCGAACTCCTCGAACGGGTCCGCGCGCTGCCTCCCGCCACCGACCGACCCGACCTCGGCGAGCTCGATCCCACGGCTCCGGATCCGCGCTTCCGGCTGGCGGGGCTGCTTCGGCCCGTGCGGGCCCTGCTCGCGGCCGTCATCGCACTCGTGGCCGTCGACGCGCTGGCCACCCTGGCGATCCCCGCGCTGTACCAGCGCGGCGTCGACGAAGGCGTGCGCACCGGTGTGGAGTCGGTCGTGCTCGTGGCCGCGGCGATCGGGCTCGGCGTGATCGTGCTCGACTGGATCGCGGTGGCCCTGCAGACCCGCCTCACTGCCCGCACCGGCGAATCGGTCCTGTACCTGTTGCGTGTCCGCAGCTACGCACACCTGCAACGGCTCGGCCTCGACTACTACGAGCGCGAACTGTCCGGCCGCATCATGACCCGGATGACCACCGACGTCGACGCGCTGTCGACGTTCCTGCAGACGGGCCTGGCGACCGCGGTCGTCAGCGTACTGACCCTCGTGGGCATCAGCGTCGCCCTGATCGCCACCGACCCCGGGCTGGCGCTGTACGTGTTCGCGGTGCTGCCCGTGCTCGTCCTCGCCACGGTGGTGTTCCGCAGGCGAGCCTCCGCCGCCTACACCGAGGCCCGCGAACGGGTCAGCGCGGTCAACGCCGACATGCAGGAGAACGTCAGCGGGCTGCGCGTCGCCCAGGCCTACACCCGTGAGGAGCGCTCCGCGGCCGACTTCGCCTCCCGCAGCGACGCCTACCGGCGTTCGCGGCTGCGGGCCCAGCGCTACGTGGCCACGTACTTCCCGTTCGTCACCCTGCTGTCCGGTGTCGCCGAGGTGCTGGTCCTCGCCGCGGGGGCGAGTCGCGTCGCCGAGGGCACACTCTCGCCCGGTGTGCTGATGGCGTTCGTGCTCTATCTGGGCCTGTTCTTCTCGCCGGTCCAGCAGCTGTCGTCGGTGTTCGACGGCTACCAGCAGGCGAAGGTCGGCCTCCGGCGCATCGGCGACCTGCTGCGCACGCCGACGTCGGTGCCTGCCCCGGACAACCCGGTGGCCGTCCCCGAGCGGCTGCGCGGGGACGTCCGGCTCACCGACGTCGGGTTCCACTACCCCGGTACCGAGACACCCGCGCTCGCCGACCTCTCGCTCGACGTGCCCGCCGGGACCACGGTGGCGTTCGTCGGTGCGACGGGTGCGGGCAAGTCGACCGCCGTCAAGCTCCTGGCCCGGTTCTACGACGCCACCTCCGGCACGGTGTGCATCGACGGCGTCGACGTACGCGACTACGACCTGGCCGCGTTGCGCGCCCGCGTCGGGGTGGTGCCGCAGGAACCGCACCTGTTCGCGGGCACGGTCGCCGACAACGTCCGCTACGGACGGCCGGACGCCACCGACGCCGAGGTGGAGCGGGCCGTCCGCGCGGTCGGCGCACTCGACGGCATCGCCGCCCTTCCGGAGGGCTTCGCCCAGCAGGTCGGCGAACGCGGACGCGCGTTGTCGGCGGGCCAGCGGCAGCTCGTCGCACTGGCCAGGGCGCAGCTCGTCGACCCCGACGTGTTGTTGCTCGACGAGGCGACCGCGGCCCTCGACCCGTCCACCGAGAGCGCCGTGCTGCGCGCCACGGACCGGCTCGCCGCGTCCCGCACCACCTTCGTGGTGGCCCACCGGCTCGCGACGGCGGCGCGCGCCGACCGGATCGTCGTCCTCGACCACGGGCGGATCGCCGAGGAGGGCACGCACGCCGAGCTCATCGCCGCCGACGGTGCCTACGCCCGGCTCTGGCGCCTGGGCAACGAGGCGCACGGCTCACCCGACGCGGCATAGGCGCATCCGACTCGGCCGGTCACCGGCGGCTCCGGCAGACGGGGCTGACCGCGAGCTCGGCCCCATCCGCCGGAGTCCCGTGCCGCACGTCGCCGTGAGCCGTTGGTGCCAACGAGTGGTGCCCGCATGAGACACCTCACGAAGCACGGCCCCCACCGCGACCTTCCGTACCCTCCTGGGTGTAAGCGGGCGTACGCCCTGCGGCCGGTATCGATTCAGTGAGGAATCGCGGGCCTCCTGCCGGACGAAACGGGCCCGAAGTGCGAGTTCGGTGACTGGGGCGACAAGCCGGGGGGTTAGCCTGGTACGCGCGTAATTGGCACATCGAGACAGATAGAGGCGAGTCCCAGCCGTGTCCAGCAGCAGCCCTGCGTCACAGTTCGGCCCCAACGAGTGGCTCGTCGAGGAAATGTACGACCAGTTCCTCGCCGACCCTTCTTCCGTCGACGCCGCGTGGCATGAGTTCTTTGCCGACTTCTCCCCCACGCAAGAACGAAAGCCGGACACGACCGACGCGGCGCCCTCGGCCAACGGCCACGGATCGGCCAAGGCCGCCGCCGCTCCCTCGACCGCCCCGGCCGAGCAGCCCGCGCAGGCCGAACCGAAGCAGGCCGAGCCCAAGAAGGCCGAACCGCAGCAGGCCCAGCAGGCCGCTCCCGCGAAGCCCACGCCCAAGCCCGCACCGCAGCCCGCCGAGAAGGGCGCGAGCTCCGGACAGTCCGGCCAGGCAGCCAAGGCCGAGAAGGCGGACAAGGCCGAGAAGCAGGCGAAGTCCGAGCCGGAGACCAAGGTCCTACGCGGCGCCGCCGCGGCCATCGCGAAGAACATGGACGCCTCGCTGAGCGTCCCGACCGCGACGAGTGTGCGTGCGGTGCCGGCCAAGCTGATGGCCGACAACCGCATCGTCATCAACAACCACCTCAAGCGCACGCGCGGTGGGAAGATCTCGTTCACGCACCTCATCGGCTACGCGATGATCCGTGCGCTGCACGACTTCCCGAACATGAACCGCCACTACACGGTGGTCGACGGCAAGCCGCACGCGGTGACGCCCGAGCACGTCAACATCGGCCTCGCGATCGACATGAAGGGCAAGGACGGCGCCCGCAACCTCGTCGTCGCGTCCATCAAGAACTGCGAGAACATGTCGTTCCTGCAGTTCTGGCAGGCCTACGAGGACATCGTTCGCAAGGCCCGCAACAACAAGCTCACTGCGGACGACTTCTCCGGCACCACGATCTCGCTGACCAACCCGGGCGGCATCGGCACCAACCACTCGGTGCCGCGGCTGCAGTCGGGCCAGGGCACGATCATCGGCGTCGGTGCGATGCAGTACCCGGCCCACTACGAGGGCACGAGCGAGAAGACCCTCATCGACCTGGGCGTCAGCAAGATCATGACGCTCACGTCGACCTATGACCACCGCATCATCCAGGGCGCGGAGTCGGGCGAGTTCCTCAAGCGCATCCACGAGCTGCTGCTCGGCGCGGACGGGTTCTACGACGACATCTTCACCTCGCTGCGCATCCCGTACGAGCCGGTGCGCTGGGTGTCCGACATCCCCGAGGGCGAGATCGACAAGACCGCCCGGGTGCTCGAGCTGATCGACGCCTACCGGATGCGCGGCCACCTGATGGCCGACACCGACCCGCTGAACTACCGCCAGCGCCGCCACGAGGACCTCGACGTCCTCTCGCACGGGCTGACGCTGTGGGACCTGGACCGCGAGTTCGCCGTCGGCGGTTTCGCGGGCCAGGAGAAGATGAAGCTGCGCGACGTCCTCGGCGTGCTGCGCGACTCGTACTGCCGCACGGTCGGCGTCGAGTACACGCACATCCTCGACCCGGACGAGCGCCGCTGGATCCAGGACCGCGTCGAGATCCCGCACGACAAGCCCGAGCCCACGGTGCAGAAGTACGTGCTGAGCAAGCTCAACGCGGCCGAGGCGTTCGAGACGTTCCTGCAGACCAAGTACGTCGGCCAGAAGCGGTTCTCGCTCGAGGGCGGCGAGACGGTCATCCCGATGCTCGACACGCTGCTGGACAAGGCCGCCGAGCACAGCCTCGACGAGGTCGTCATCGGCATGCCGCACCGTGGCCGCCTGAACGTGCTGGCCAACATCGTCGGTAAGCCGATCTCGCAGATCTTCCGCGAGTTCGAGGGCAACCTCGACCCCGGCCAGGCGCACGGCTCCGGTGACGTGAAGTACCACCTCGGCGCCGAGGGCAAGTACTTCCGCATGTTCGGCGACGGCGAGACCCGCGTGTCGCTGACGGCGAACCCGTCGCACCTGGAGACGGTCGACCCGGTGCTCGAGGGCATCGTGCGCGCCAAGCAGGACATCCTCGACAAGGGTGGCGACGTCGACGGCTTCACCGTGCTGCCGGTGCTGCTGCACGGTGACGCGGCGTTCGCCGGCCAGGGCGTGGTCGCCGAGACGCTGAACCTCTCGCTGCTGCGCGGTTACCGCACCGGCGGCACCGTGCACGTGATCATCAACAACCAGGTCGGGTTCACCACAGCGCCCGAGCACGCACGGTCCTCCCAGTACGCCACGGACGTCGCGAAGATGATCGGCGCGCCGATCATCCACGTGAACGGCGACGACCCGGAGGCCGCCTACTGGGTCGCGCGGCTGGCGGTCGACTACCGCCAGGCGTTCAACAAGGACATCGTGATCGACATGATCTGCTACCGGCGCCGCGGTCACAACGAGGGTGACGATCCCTCGATGACCCAGCCGGGCATGTACGACATCATCGACACCAAGCGCAGCGTGCGGAAGACCTACACCGAGTCGCTCATCGGCCGAGGTGACATCTCCGTCGAGGAGGCCGAGGCGGCGCTGCGGGACTTCTCCAGCCAGCTCGAGCACGTCTTCAACGAGGTGCGCGAACTGGAGAAGCACCCGGTGTCGCCGAGCCCGTCGGTCGAGGAGAAGCAGCAGGTCCCGGCCAACCTGCCCACCGCGGTCACCCGCGAGACCGTCGAGCGCATCGGCGACGCGTTCGTCAACGTGCCCGAGGGCTTCACCCCGCACCCGCGCGTCAAGCCGGTGATGGACCGCAGGCAGAAGATGTCGCGTGAGGGCGGCATCGACTGGGCGTTCGGTGAGCTGCTCGCGTTCGGCTCGCTGGCGCTGGAGGGCCGGCTCGTCCGGCTGTCCGGGCAGGACTCCCGCCGCGGCACGTTCACGCAGCGCCACTCGGTGCTGATCGACCGCAACACCGGCAAGGAGTACGCGCCGCTGCAGCACCTGGCCGACGGCCAGGGCCGCGTGATGATCTACGACTCGGCCCTGTCCGAGTACGCGGCCGTCGGCTTCGAGTACGGCTACTCGGTGGCCAACTCCGACGCGCTGGTGATGTGGGAGGCGCAGTTCGGCGACTTCGTCAACGGCGCCCAGTCGGTCATCGACGAGTACATCTCCTCCGGTGAGGCCAAGTGGGGCCAGCTCTCCGACGTCGTGCTGCTGCTGCCGCATGGCCACGAGGGCCAGGGCCCGGACCACACCTCCGGCCGGATCGAGCGGTTCCTGCAGCTGTGCGCCGAAGGGTCGATGACGGTGGCCGTGCCGTCGACGCCGGCGAACTACTTCCACCTGCTGCGCCGCCACGCGCTCGACGGTGTGAAGCGTCCGCTGATCGTCTTCACCCCGAAGTCGATGCTGCGCAACAAGGCCGCGACGTCGAACGTCGAGGACTTCATCGACGACTCGAAGTTCATGTCCGTCATCGACGACGTGGACGTCGACCCCGCCAAGGCACGCAAGGTGCTGCTCACCTCGGGCAAGCTCTACTGGGAGCTCGTGGCCGAGCGGGCCAAGCGGCAGGCCGACGACGTCGCGATCGTGCGCATCGAGCAGTACTACCCGCTGCCGAAGCGGAAGATCGCGGCCGCGCTCGAGCGCTACACCTCGGCCAAGCAGATCGTGTGGGTGCAGGAGGAGCCGGAGAACCAGGGCGCTTGGCCGTTCTTCGGCCTGAACCTGCCGCGCAAGCTGCCCGAGCTGTTCGCGGACCTCGACGTGGTGGCGCGGCGCCCGATGGCGGCCCCGTCGGCCGGCTCGTCGAAGGTGCACGAGGTCGAGCAGAAGGCGCTCATCACGAGGGCCTTCGAGTAAGGCGAGTAAGCCTCACGCAACACGGGGCCCGGCGGATCGCGATCCGCCGGGCCCCGTGCACGTTCCGCACTGGACGTCAGAGGCTCAGCGTCCAGCTGTTCAGCGTGCCCGTGTCGTAGACGAACGAGTCGGTGACCTTCAGGGGCCACTCGCCGTCGACCTCGGTCACGCCGGACAGGTCGACGGTGTAGGTCTCGGTGATGTCGGTGCCCGAGTCGAACGAGGCCTGCTTGAGGAAGAACTCGGCACCGCCCGGAGCGATGAGGTCGAGGGCGATGTCACCGCGGTAGGTGTGGGTGATGTCGACCTCGACGGTCGCCTCGGCCGAGGCGGCGTCGCAGCCGGCGACGGTCACCGTGCGGTCGACCGAGCCGGCGTCGGGGATCGCCGTGACCTCGTCGTTGGTCACGGCCTCACAGGTGCCGGGGTCCGGTTCCGGCTCGGGGTCCGGGTCGGGCGCCGAGCCGTCGGTGACCACGTTCAGCAGCACGTTGGGCGAGCCCGATCCGGGGTTGCCGACGACGCCCTCCGAGCCGCCCGCGACGAGCGCGTCACCGACCTGTGCGGGGGTGGCGTCGGGGTTGGCCGCCAGATAGAGCGCCGCGGCGCCGACGACATGCGGGGTCGCCATCGAGGTACCCGAGATCGTGTTCTCGGAGGTGTCGGAGTCGATCCACGCCGAGGTGATGTCGCTGCCCGGCGCGAAGATGTCCACACAGGAGCCGATGTTCGAGAAGCTCGAGCGCGCGTCGGTCTCGGTGGTGGAGCCCACCGTGAGTCCCTCCGGCACACGCGCGGGCGAGGAGTTGCACGCGTCCGCGCCGCTGTCGTTGCCCGCGGCGAGACCGTAGGTCACCCCGGACGCGATCGAGTTCTGCAGCGCGTCGTCGATCGCGGCCGACGCGCTGCCACCGAGGCTCATGTTCGCCACCGAAGGGCCGGAGGCGTTCTCGGTGACCCAGTCGATGCCGGCGATGACCTGCTCGTTGGTGCCGCTGCCCTGGCAGTTCAGCACGCGGACCGCTACCAGGTCGGCACTCTTGGCCACGCCGTACTCGCTGCCGCCGACGGTGCCCGCCACGTGCGTGCCGTGGCCGTTGCAGTCCTCGGCGTCGCCACCGCTGTCGACGGCGTCGAATCCGGCCGTGGCGCGACCGCCGAAGTCCTGGTGCGACGTCATGATCCCGGTGTCGATGATGTAGGCGGTGACGCCCTCACCCTCGTTCGGATAGGTGTAGGTGCCGTCGAGCGGCAACTCCGCCTGGTCGATCCGGTCGAGGCCCCACGACGGCGGATCGGTCTGGTCGGCCATCGTGTGCACGGTCTGCACCTGCTCGACGTAGTCGACGGCGGGGTTCGCCGCGACCCGCTCGGCCAGCGCCTCCGACATGTCGGCCGAGTAGCCGTTGAGGACGGTCGAGAACGTGTGGTTGACCTCGCCGCCCAGGTCGGCCGCGGTGGTCTGCACCCCGTCCTTGAGCACGACGATGTACTTGCCCTCGACCGCCGTCGCGGACCCGGCACCGAGCACGGTGCCCTCCTGCGGTACCGCGTTGGCGGTCCCCGCCATGCTCAGCGTGACGGCCACGGCGGCGGTACCCGCCCCGGCGAGCACGCCGATCCTGCGTTTGTCGCTACGCACGTTTTTTCCTTCCCTCGCACTTTGTCCGGAATGAACCGAACGGTAAGCGGGAAGGTAGCGAGCGCACATCACCGGCGGATTTCCTGGAATTGCGACGAAAGTCGGGGTTTGCTCCGTTCACCGCAATCACTGCGTCGCGATGGTCCACACCGGTGGCCGCGGCGCGCTCGAGTTGTAACCGGACGGTGCGTTCTCCGTTGCACAGCAGCGGAAAAACCCACCGTTCGGCTCCCGACGAAGGTCTGCCACCAACGTCGCGGGCGGCGCGGAGCAACCGCCCGCGCGCGGCGGAATCAACCTTCGCCGAGCCGTGCCAGGAATTCGTCGGCGATATCGGCAGGATTGCGTTTTCGCTCGGAGAACTCGACGTTCAGCTCGGTGAGTTTCTCGGTGGTGAGTGCGGCCGAGACCCGGTCGAGCGCCGCACGTTCCGGTTTCGACAGTGATCCCTCCGCGGCCAGCGGAACGATGTTCTGGGCGGGGAACATGTGGCGATCGTCGTCCAACGGCACGAATCCGTTGGCACGCACGGACGCCGACGTGCTGAACATGTTCGCCACCTGGACCTCGCCCGAACGCAGCGCCTCGACGGTGACCGGGCCGCCCGTGTCCGTCGTGCGGATCTCGGCGAACTCGCAGCCGTACAGCTTCCGGATCTGCCCGCGCCAACGGTCCGCCCACTGCCCCGGCCCGCCGAAGACGAGCCGATCGCACCGCGGAGCGAGGTCGGAGATGCTGCGGACGCCCTGTGCGGCCAGATCGCCTCGTACGACGAGCATGTCGGTGTTCTGTGCGGGCGAGGCGGTCAGTACCTCGAGCCCGTCGGGAAGGGCGCCCGGCAGTTCGCGCGAGACCTCCTCCGACGTCGTCGCGCCGGTGTTCTCGTCGAAGTAGCGCAGCAGGTTGCCGCTGTAGTCGGGTGCCAGGGTCACCGACCGGTCCTGCAGCGCCTGTACGAGGACCTCACGGCCACCGACCGGCGGGCGCACCGTGACGTCGTCGGCACCGGCACTGCGCAGCGCTCCGGCGTAGATCTCGGCCAGCAGCAGGCTTTCGCCGACGTCGGAGGCGCCGATGACGATGCGCCCTTCGTCGCCGCCCTCGGCTCCGCCGCGCAACGGGTTTCCGCAGGCGGCCACCATCAGGACCGCCACGCACACGGCGACGATCCCGCGCAGACGGCCCGGTGGGTGTGCGCCGCTGCGCCGCGTCCCGCTCATGTGCTCCCCTTCGACGTCGCGAGTTCGGCCAGGCGTACCCCGCGTGGTACGAGGACGCGCTGGAGTCCCGCCAGCAGCAGGTCCAGCACGACGGCCAGGGCCGCGGTGAACACCGCACCGGCGACGACCTCGCCGTAGTCGAGGATGGCCAGCCCGTCCATCAGGTAGCGGCCGAGCCCGCCGAGTCCGACGTAGGCCGCGACCGCGGCCGTCGCGACGAGCTGCAGTACCGCGTTCCGCACTCCGCCGAGCAGCAGCGGCAACGCGATCGGCACCTCGACCTGCCACAACCGCTGCATACCGCGCATGCCGACCCCGCTCGCCGCGTCGGTCACGTGCGGATCGACCGCCTGCACCCCCGCGTACGCGCCCGCCATGATGGGCGGCACCGCCAGCACGACCAGTCCGACGAGCGCTGCCGGTGTGCTGTCGGCCAGCAGCAGGAAGAACAGCGTGACCACGCCGAGAGTGGGCAGGGCGCGCACGATGTTGCCGGTGCCGACGAGCAGCACCGCGCCGCGGCCGGTGTGCCCCACCAGCAGTCCGACCGGCATCGCGATGACGAACGCGACGGCCAATGCCAGCGCGACGTAGCCGACGTGTTCGGCCAGTCGGGCGGGCACGCCGCCGGGACCGCTCCAGTTCGCCGCGTCGCCGAACCACGCGAACGTCTCGGGAATCATGCCTCGACCTCCTCGGCGTGGGCCGGATCCCGCGGTGCCGGCCGCTGCCACGGGGTCAGGAACCGGCGCAGGGCCACCAGCAGCAGGTCGACCACGAGCGCGAGCACGAGCGTCAGCACGACACCGACCACGATGGGTGCGTAGTACTCCCGCTGGAAGCCGTCGGTGAACAACCTGCCGAGACCACCGACGCCGATCAGGGCGCCCACGCTGACGAGGCTGATGTTGCTCACCGCGGCGACCCGGACGCCCGCGGCGAGCACCGGCACGGCCAGGGGCAGTTCGATCCCGAAGAACCGCCGCGCGGGCCGATAGCCCATCGCCGTCGCCGAAGCCGTGACGGCCTGCGGCACCGCGTCGAGCGCGTCGAGCATCGGGCGCACCAGCAGGGCCGCGGTGTACAACGACAACGCGATGACGACGTTGACGCTGTCGAGGATCGTGGTGCCGATGATGCCCGGGATCACCACGAAAAGGGCGAGCGACGGAACGGTGTAGACGAGGTTGGCGACGACGCCGAGCGTGCCCCGCAACGACGGTCTGCTGCGCCCGAGCCACCCCGCCCCCACGGCGAGCACCGTGCCGAACACGATCGGCAGCAGTGCCAGGTAGCAGTGCTCGGCCAGCCCCGACCACAGCTGCGCCCGCGTGTTGGCGCTGCCGAGGTAGGTGCCGAGCTCGTCGACGAGGCTCATGTCGCGCCCACGCTCTCGGGATGCCGCTCGATCACGTCGAGCACGTGGCGCGAGGTGACGACGCCGACGACCGCGCCCGCGTCGTCCACGACCACGCCGAGACTCGCGGGCGAGGACAACGCGGCGTCGAGCGCGCCGCGCAACGAGGTTCCCCTGCGGTACAGCGAACCGCCCGCGACGAGGTCGGCCTCCGTCAGCGCTCCATCCACTGTGGACCCCGGCTCGAGCCAGCCGCGCGGGCGGTGGTCGTCGTCGACCGCGAGGCGCCACCGGTCCGAGGTCCCCGGCGAGGATCCGATCGCCACGGTGGCCGTCTCCTCTGGCTCGAGACCGTCGGCCGACAGGAACGACAGTCCGCGATAGCCGCGATCCTTGCCGACGAACCCGGCCACGAAGTCGTCGACCGGATGGCGCAGCACCTCGGACGGCGTGCCGTACTGCGCGAGCCGGCCGCCCACCCGCATCACCGCGACGCGGTCACCGAGCCGGACGGCCTCATCGATGTCGTGCGTGACGAACACGATCGTCTTGCCGAGACGCCGCTGCAGGTCGATCAGTTCGTCCTGCAGCCCCTCCCGTACCACCGGGTCGACGGCCGAGAACGGTTCGTCCATGAGCAGCACCGGCGGATCGGCCGCCAAGGCGCGCGCCACGCCGACCCGCTGCTGCTGGCCCCCGGACAGCTGCGCCGGGTACCGCGACCCCAACTCCGCGGGCAGACCCACCGTGTCGAGCAGTTCGCCCGCCCGGCGCCGCGCCGCCCTCCTGCTCCAGCCGGACAGCAACGGCACGGTCGCGATGTTGCCGAGCACGGTCCGATGTGGAAACAACCCGGCGTGCTGGATCACGTAACCGATGCCGCGGCGCAGCTCGGCCGGGTCGATGTCGCGCACGTTGCGCCCGTCCAGCAACACCTCGCCGTCGGTGGGTTCGACCATTCTGTTCACCATGCGCAGCGAGGTCGTCTTGCCGCACCCCGACGGGCCGACGAACACCGTCATGCTGCCGTCGGGCACGGTCAGCGACATGTCGTCGACCGCGACCGCCCCGCCCTCGTAGCGTTTGGTGACGCCGCGGAACTCGATCGTCATCGTCGTCTCCTGCTCCCCTCGCCCCGCGTCGGTGACCCGCACGTCCGAAACCCCGCACCGGGACACTGCGCTGTGAGCCGCGTGACCGGGTCCGCCCGACCGTAACCGACCGGACCGACAGAACCGAGCCCTTCGAGCTCGGCCGGGCGTCCGCTCCGCTGCTCAGGGCCTCTAGGGTGGGCGCCATGAACTCGGTGCGTCAGGTGTTCGGCGTGGACGCGAAGTCGCTGCGGCACGCCATCGCGTTGCTGTCCGAACGGCAGTGGCTGTTCGACGACCTGGTGCGCGAACTCGCCGCTCCGCGGCGCACCGTGGAGGAGTTGCTGCAGGCTCTCGGGGACGACCTGGAACGCGACGGCGACCGGGTGCGCCTGCGTCCGGATACCGCGGGCGCCTACCGCGAGCACGCGGGCAGTCCGCACGCGACGGACGGACTCGCGAAGGAGGTCGAGCGGCACATCGCCCACGTGCCGCCGCCGCTGCCCGCGCTCGACCACGTGCAGGCGACCGCGGACACGGTCGTACGCCGCGCCAGGTGGCTCGACGAGCACTACGACCTGCGCACCACCAGGTTGACCTTCCTCGGCGACCACGATCTGACCTCACTGGCGGTGCGCGCGGTGCGGCCCGAGGCGGACCTGACCGTGATCGACGTCGACGACCGGATCCTCGACTACGTCGACCGGCAGAGCTCGCGCACCATCCACACCGTCCACGCCGATCTGCGGTTCGGCCTTCCGCTGTCGGTCATGGGCAAGGCCGATGTCGTGTTCAGCGATCCGCCCTACACGCCCGAGGGGATGGCGCTGTTCGCCACGCGCGGGCTCGAGTGCCTCGCCGATCCGCCCGCGGGCAGGCTCGTGCTCGCCTACGGCTACAGCCCGCGGCATCCGGCGCTCGGGCACCGCACGCAGCGCGCGCTGATCGGACTGGGGCTGGCGTTCGAGTCGATCGTCCCCGGTTTCCACCGCTACAGCGGCGCGCAGGCCATCGGCAGCGCCGCGGACCTCTACGTCTGCCAGCCGACCACGAAGGCCCGCAAGGGTGGGCGCAAGACCAGCAAGCAGACGATCTACACGCGCGGTGCGCAGTCGCTCGAGGCGGGCGAGACCACGCCGGAACTGCTGGAGGCCCTGCGCGGCCTGGCAGGCCAGAACGGTCTGCGGGTCGAGGAACGCGGCGCCGACTGGACCAAACCCGTCGCGACCAAACCGGGCACGGCCGTGGCCGTCGATCTCGGCGCGGACCCGGGGCCCTGGCTGCTGCGCATTCTGCTGGGCGTGAACGCCGACCGGGTCGCGGTGCTGCTGCCCAACTCGCACCCCGACCTCGTGGACGCGGCCGCACAGCGCGCGCTGACGGGGCTGATCGCTCCCAAGTACCGGCTGCGGCTGCTGCGCAGCACCCCGGACAACACGCACGCGGTCGTCGTGGCCGAGCCGCCTGCGAGCGCGACGGGCAACACCGACGCCGCCGCGCGCGCCGTACTCACCCGCGCCCACGCCCGACTGGGCAATATCTGGCCCGAGGCCCCCGACGACGTCGCCGACCAGCGACTCATCGACCTCCCACGGCACCGCGTCGCCGAGGTCCGCACCGAACTGGGCGACTGAGCCGCCCCGAACACTGCCCCCGAGGGCCCCATGGTCACGTTCAACGCAGCCATGGGGCCGTTGGGTGCGCTCACCCGTCGCCCGACCACCGCCCCCAAGGACGCGCTGACGCGCGGCAGTGTTCAACCGTTCAACACAGCCATGGGGCCGTTGGTCGCGCTCAACGCAACTATGGGGCCCTCGGGAGCTCCGAACACAGTGGTGCCCCCGAGGGCGGTTGTCCTCGGGGGCACCACTGGGTTGTTACGTCAGCCCACGACGCCGTCGTCCTCGGCGGCCTTCGCCACGGCGGTGGCGACCTCCTCGGCGACGCGTGGGTCGAGCGGGCTCGGCACGATGCGGTCCGCCGACAGCTCGTCGGCTGCCGCGGACACGATCGCCTCCGCGGCGGCGAGCTTCATGTTCTCCGTGATCGCCCGCGCACCGGCGTCGAGCGCACCGCGGAACACACCGGGGAACGCCAGCACGTTGTTGATCTGGTTCGGGAAGTCGCTCCGCCCGGTGGCCACGACCGCCGCGTACTTGGCCGCGGTCTCCGGGTGCACCTCGGGGTCCGGATTGGACAGTGCGAACACGATGGGCTCGGGCGCCATGGTCGCGAGCAGGTTCTCGTCGATGGTCGCGCTCGAGAGGCCGATGAACACGTCGGCGCCGGCCATGGCGTCGGCCAGCCCTCCGCGCAGACCGGCCTTGTTCGTGGTCGCCGCCAGGTCCCGTTTGACGTCGTTCCGGTTGTCGCGGCCCTCGTGGATGATGCCGCGCGAGTCGAGCACCGTCACGTCGCCGACCCCGGCGGCCTGCAGGATCTTCGTGCACGCGACGCCTGCGGCGCCCGCGCCGGAGATCACCACCCGCTGGTCGCCGATGTCGCGCCCGGTCACCAGGTTCGCGCCGCGCAGTGCGGCGAGCACCACGATGGCCGTGCCGTGCTGGTCGTCGTGCATGACCGGGCAGTCGAGCGCGTCCTTGAGCTTCGCCTCGAGCTCGAAGCACCGCGGCGCCGAGACGTCCTCCAGGTTCACCGCGCCGAACGAGGGACGCAGGCGGACGAGCGTCTCGACGATCTCGTCGACGTCGGAGGTCTCCAGCACGAGCGGAATCGAGTCCAGCCCGGCGAAGGTCTTGAACAGAACCGACTTGCCCTCCATGACCGGCAACGACGCGCTCGCGCCGATGTCGCCGAGTCCGAGTACCGCCGATCCGTCGCTGACCACCGCCACGAGCCGGTCCGCCCACGTGTACCGCTTCGCGAGAGCAGGCTCCTGCTCGATGGCGCGGCTGACCTTCGCTACCCCGGGGGTGTAGGCGATGGACAGGTCACGGGCCTGCGTGATGGGGCGGGTGGCCGACACGGAGAGCTTGCCGCCCTCGTGTCCGCCGAAGATGTCGTCGTCGCTCACCTGAGCTTGGGACACGTCTATCTCCAGGGCTGAAAAAGGGAGGGGCCAACGGGCACGTCCCGTTGGTGCTGGGCTCCTTGCTCCCGGCGATTCGGCGCGGTAGCACCGTCTGCCGGCAAGGTGTCCGTCAAGGCCCTTGGTCAGGCGTAGCCGCGGACGCGGCGGTCGCACCAGTGTGACATCTCTTCGCGCACTCAGCGTGTCCGGTGCGGTCCGGATCACAGATTTGCCCGTGCTTTCGCAGGTCACGCACCTAATAGCAAGACGGACGTCCGGCTTGGGTCGCAGACCGGCGCGTCGCCGGAGGAGCTGCACGCCACCGCGGAGGCCTCGTCCGCCGCCCCATATGATCCGGGCATGCACGCCCGCACGCTGGCTGTTCCCGATGCCGTCGAGTTCACCCCGCCCGTCTTCCCCGACCACCGGGGCCTGTTCACGGCGCCCTTCCAGGAGCCGGCGTTCGTCGACGCCGTCGGGCATCCGCTGACGGTGGCGCAGACCAACCACAGCGTCTCGCGGCGAGGCACCGTCCGCGGCGTGCACTTCACCGACGTTCCACCCGGTCAGGCGAAGTACGTCTACTGCCCGAAGGGCGCGCTGCTCGACGTGGTCGTGGACCTGCGCGTCGGCTCGCCCACGTTCGGGACGTGGGACTCGGTACGCCTCGACAGCGAGACCTACCGCGGCGTGTACATCCCGGAGGGTCTGGGCCACGCGTTCGTCGCGCTCGAGGACGACACGGTGATGTCGTACCTGTGCTCGACGTCGTACAACCCGCCCGCCGAACACGGTGTCGACCCGTTCGACCCCGAACTCGGCCTGCCGTGGCCCGGCGACCTCGAGTTCGTGCTGTCGGACAAGGACCGCGCGGCCCCGTCGGTGGCGCAGGCACGCGCCGACGGCCTTCTTCCCGACTACGCGGACTGCCTCGCCCACTACGAGCGACTGCGGGCGTCCTCCCGGGCGTGATCGACCGAGCACACCCTCGCCGCGGTGTCAGCCGCGGATGTCCTCGGCCAGCACCCGTTCGACGTTGCGTTCGGCCAGCGCGGTGATCGTCACGAACGGATTGACCCCGGTGCTGCCGGGAATGAGCGAACCGTCGGTGACGTACAGGTTGTCGTAGCCCTTGACCCTGCCGTACAGGTCCGTCGCCTCGCCCAGCACCGCGCCGCCGAGCGGGTGGTAGGTGAACCGGTTCTCGAACGTGCGGGTGTCACCGAACAGATCGTGCCGGTACACCGTGTTGTTGACCCCGTTGATCCGGTCGAAGTGGACCTTCGCGGAGTCGATCGACGGCCGGCCCTGCTCGGCGGTCCAGTGCAGTTTCGCGGCGTCGGTGGTCGGGTCGTACGTGAAGTGCCCGCGTTCGGGGTTCTTGGTGATCGCCAGGTAGAGGCTGGCCCAGAGCTCGAGTCCGGCCGGCATCGGGGCGATCTCGGCGAACACGGGGTTGTCCGGGTCGTCCCACGCGTCGATGCCGAGCGCGGGCATGCCGGACTGCGTGGCGCCGGTGAGGTCCCACGCGTGGTTGGCGCGTCCCACCATGACGTTGCCGTTCGGGCCCCAGCCCTGCCCGACCTGCTCGCCGAGATCGGGCAACGTGCCGGTGTCCCTGGCCCGCACCAGCAACTCGGTCGAACCGATGCTGCCCGCGCCGAGGAACAGATACCGCGCGCCCATCTCCCTACGCGCCACGGTGCCGCCGGTCTCGTCGAGTTCGCGCACGGTCAACCGGTACGTGCCGTCGGCGCCGCGCCGGATGTCGCGCACCTCCTGGAGCGTCTTGATCGTCACGTTCCCGGTGCCCAGCGCCGCGGCGAGGTAGGTCTTGTCCAGCGACCGCTTGCCGTGGTTGTTGCCGAAGATGACCTCGGCCGACAGCGCCGAGCGGGGCACCTCGCCCGCCTCCTCGCGGCGCATGTAGTCGAAGTCGTAGACGCTGGGCACGAACGTCGTGCGGTATCCGGCCTTCTCTGCGTGCTTCCTGGACAGGCGCGCGTACTGGTACGAGTCGCATTCCTCGAACCAGTCCCGGTCGACCTCGTTGACGCCGAGGTTGTGGTTAGCCCTGGGGAAGTAGGTGCCGTACATCTCGTCGGCGTCGACGGCGGGCAGGATCTCCTCGAAGTACGAACGCCGCGGAGTCACCGCCATCGCGCCGTTGACGAGCGATCCCCCGCCCACACCGCGTCCGACGTAGACGGACATGTCGCCGTAGTGCACGCGGTCGAGCACACCCGTGTACCGCTCGATGCGACGGTCGATGTCGATCCACAGGAACGACGCGAGCGGCATCTCGGTGCGGTCCTTGAGCCACATGGAGCGCCGATCGGGCGAGAGCATCGGCGAGAACACGGAACCGTCCGCGGTGGGCGTGTCCCACAGCTGCCCCATCTCGAGCATCACCGTCGGAATGCCCGCCTCGCCGAGCCGCAGCGCCGTGACCGCGGCGCCGTATCCGGTGCCGATGACCACGGCGGGCGCGAAGTCGGGAAGCCCGGAAGCACCCGCGGCACGCGCCGACGGGGCCGCGATGGTGGTCGACCCGTACGCGGCCGCCGAGCCGAGTGCGGCGTAACCGAGGAACTTCCTGCGGGACAGCTGTGTCATGGCCGGGAATGCTGACGTGGCGCCGACCACGAAACAACCACTGACGCGATAAATATTCACATCTGCGGCCCAAGATCACCCGGTAGGCTTAATGACGCAGCGCCAACAACTGCCGCCGGGTGTCAATCCCCGGGTGCCAGCCGGATGCCAGTCCCGGGTGTCAGCCGGGTGTCAGCTCCTGGGCGTGATCCAGACGGTGATGTCGGCGGTGACCACGACGGTTCCCTCGCGGTCCCGGGCCACGACCGGTACGACGACCTCGGTGCCCGACTCGGCGAGCTCGGGCAGCTCAGGCAACTCCGCCACGGCCGTCAGCGACGTCTTCGCCTTGGCCACGTAGGACACCGACATCCCTTTCGGAATCCACCGGTGGGTGGTGGGCACGGTCGCCTCGGCGAGCATGCCCATGGCGATCTCGGCGAGATTGCACGCCGCGATCGCGTGAAAGGTGCCGAGATGGTTGTGCACGCCCCACCACTTCGGTGCGGCCACCTCGCAGCGACCCGGCCGCATGTCCCGCACCGCAGGCAGCACCGTGCGGAAGTACGGCACCTTCAGGCACATCGCGGTGGAGAACAGCCCACGGCCGAGCGTCGAGCCCGACAGCTTCCGCCACATCGCATACGTCGCGTTCACGGCCGTGCTCGCCGCATCCACAGAACTCATACCGGTGACATTACCCGCCAGTAACAACTGTGGGCGGATACGGTGCACCCGTGTCCGAACACACGCTTCTCCTCATCCGGCACGGCCAGACCGAGTGGTCGGCCACGGGCAAGCACACGAGTCACACCGACGTCCCCCTGACCGGCGTCGGCGAGCGTCAGGCACACGCCGCCGGCCGCACCTACGCCGTGTTGCACCGCGGCACCGACCCCGCGCTCGTGCTCACCAGTCCCAGGGTGCGCGCCCGCCGCACCGCCGAGCTGGCGGGCATCCCCGTCGACGAACAGTCCGGCGATCTCGCCGAATGGGACTACGGCGACTACGAGGGCGTCACCACCGACGAGATCCACCGAACCGTTCCCGACTGGTCACTGTGGACCGACGGCGCGCCGGGCGGTGAGACCCCACAGCAGGTGGGCGAGCGCGCCGACCGCGTACTCGAACGGGCCCGCGCCGCGCTGTCCGACGGCGACGTCGTCCTCGTCGGCCACGGTCACTTCAGCCGCGTGCTCATCGCCCGATGGCTCGGCCTCGACGTGCCTTTCGGCGAACGGTTCCGCGTCGACCCGGCGAGCATCTCGGTGCTCGGCCACGAGCGAGGCGCACCGCAGATCCGGCACCTGAACGTTCCGCCTGCCTGACCACGCCCCGGTGCGATCATGACCGCATGAGCATCCGCAGAGTCCGTCCCGACGACGTCGACGCCGTCGTCGATCTCGTCCACGCGCTCGCCGAGTACGAGAAGGCACCGGACGAGTGCCACCTGACGTCCGAGCAGCTGCACGCCGCGCTGTTCGCCGACGCGCCTGCGCTGTACGGGCACGTGGCCGAGGTGGAGGGCACGGTCGTCGGATTCGCGCTGTGGTTCCTCAACTTCTCCACCTGGCGCGGCGTGCACGGCATCTACCTCGAGGACCTGTTCGTCCTGCCGGAGCACCGCGGTTCCGGTCTCGGCAAGGCACTGCTGGCCACGCTGGCCGCCGAATGCGTCGACCGCGGGTACGCCCGCCTCGAATGGTGGGTGCTCAACTGGAACCCCGCGCGGAAGTTCTACGAGTCGCTCGACGCCGAGGCGATGGACGAGTGGACCGTCTACCGGCTCACCGACGAGCCGCTGCGCGCACTGGCGGGCGACGCACGCTGACGTCGGCGTCGACGTCGGCGTCG
>Ga0079224_100002059_pt1 | contig 24068 bp, 17 predicted proteins | sample Stecom2015_FD_80414 | JGI IMG/M metagenome (GOLD analysis project Ga0079224, IMG submission 80414) | Agricultural soil microbial communities from Utah to study Nitrogen management - Steer compost 2015 | ecosystem: Environmental > Terrestrial > Soil > Agricultural land | place: USA: Utah... | reverse complement strand
TGTGCGCGCTGACGATCGACTGGAAGCTGTCGCGGAAGACCGTCGCCTACGGCGTGGGGGTCTTCGCCACGGCCTTCACGATCGTGCTGGTGTTCCAGGACAACTTCGCCCACGCGCTCGACGCCTGGCTGGCCGGGCTGATCATGTGGGTGTCGCCGTGGGCGACGGTGATGGCGGTCCACTACTACGGGTTCCGGCGTCAGCGGATCGACGTGGACGCCCTCTACGACCCGCCGGGGAGGTCGCGGCTGGGCGACGTCCGCTGGGGCGCGCTCGTCTCCTTCCTCTGCGGTCTCGCCGCATCCTGGTGCTTCGCGTACGGGATCCCGGAGCTGCTGCAGGGGCCGGGCGCGAGGATGCTCGGCAACATCGACCTGTCCTGGCTGGCGGGCTCGCTGGTCGCGGGCACGTTGTACGCCGTGCTCGGCCGGGTCTGGGACGGCGGGCACCGGACACCGGCGGAGACGGGCACGAGGCCGGCGGAGGCCCGGCAGGAGAGCCGGTAGGAGACGGCGCGTAACAGACCGGTGCGACACCCCGCACCCGGGGCCCGGCGCGGCGGCCGCCGCGCCGGGCCCTCGCCATGACCGCCCGCCACCCGCAGCGGTGCTCGCCACGGCGGAACGTGCGGCGCTCCGCTCACGCGGCCATCGGCTCCGCATCCTCCGCTCCCCCGATGTCCGCCTCGCCGGCCGCGCCGACTGCCGGTCCGGCGGAACGCCCTGGATCCGGGCCGTCCTCGGCTCCGGTCCCCGGCGCCCGGGAGCCGCGGCCGTCGATCAGCTCCCACTCCCGCGTGGCGTCCTCCATGGCCCGCCGTTCCTCGTCGTTCGGCTCGGCAGGGGCCAGGGCGCGGGCCGGTTTCTCGAACGTGGCGATGCCCCACTTCAGGTCGTGGCCGACGGAACTCGCCTCCACCTCGGCCCAGAACCGGGGTTCGCCGTCGCGCTCGAACTGTTTGATCCGCAGCTTGCCGTACACGAGGACGGGCTGCCCCTTCCGGATGGACTGGTGGACGTGGTCGGCGAGCCCGCGGTAGCAGCGGACCGTGTAGAACGTCGTGTCCTTGGTCTGCCAGGTGTTGGTCTGCGGGTCGAGCACCCGCCGGTTGACGGCCACCCGGATCGAGGTGACCCGCGATCCGTCGCTGAACCGGTACTGCCGCGGCTCGTCCGTGACGTTGCCGCTCAGGGTGACGTAGACGTCGCTCATGAACATGCGCCTCCCGCGGGCCCGGACCCCCGCCGGGCCCTGGAGACACACTGGCGCGCCGCGCCCTCCGGCACGACGCCGGAACCGCGTTCTGTGGATATCCGTGGGCGCTCACCGCACGGAATGGACATCCGCGTGCCGCTGTGGCCGGCCGGCCGCGGCGCGGCCGAACGGGCCAGGCGGCACGGACGGGTGCCAGCGCCGCATGGAAAGGGTGCCAACGCCAAACGAAGCAGGCACCAACGCCACACGGAGCGGGCGCTAACGCCACACGGAGCGGGCGCTAACGCCACACGGAGCGGGCGCTAACGCCACATGGAACGGGTGCCAGCGCCACGAAGCGGACGCCAAGGGCACACAGAGCAGGCGATAGCACCACATGGAACGAGGGCCAGCGCTGCACGCAGCGGGTGCTAACGCCGCACGGAGCCGAACGCCTCGAAGAACTCGTTGTACCGCCGCAGCTCCTGCTCCACCGGTTCGATGACCATGCGCTGCGCGAGGTCGGCCACGCGGCGGCGCATCTCCCGCTCCATGCGCTCCCGCTCCTTGCCCGCCTCGAGCACCACGAAGTTCTTGCTCGCCACGGCGGAGAGCAGGCCGAGCCCGAGGACGCACACCACGATCAGCCCCAGCCACGGCAGCAGGCTGACGTCCGAGAAGAACGGGGACGGCGGCCGGGCCACCTCGAACACGCCGTACGCGAGGATCGCGCCGATCAGGCCGAGGCCGGCGACGAACACCGCCACCAGCGCGTACTGCCAGACCTTCAGCAGCCACCACCAGCGGGGCACCCGGTCGAGCGGCGGGGTGAGCGAGGAGAGCTCCCGGGAGAGCGCCTCGGGCAGCTCGGCCGACCGCGACCGCGCCACCTCGCGCACCCCGGCGCGCCAGGCGTCGGGCATGCCGTCGGTGACCGCCTCGGTGAGGTTCTCCACGGCCCGCTCGACCTCCGCGGGCTGCGCGCCCACCGAGCTCCCCACCAGGGAGCGCAGCTCCTCCCGCAGGTTGCCCAGGCGCAGGCTGCTCACCGGGTCGGGCCGGAGCTTCGCCGCCCACCGGGCGTACGGCCAGCCGACCCACTCGATCGAGCGCACGCCGTACAGGTTCTCCATGGTCTCCCCGATCGCGGAGACGCCGACCGCGTCGCAGAGCGCGTCGGTGAGGGCGCCGCGCCGGGCCGCGTCCACCTCCGGTTCCACGGGCCGGGCGCCGGAGAGCTCCTTGGCGAGCCGCGGCGTGAGCTGATCGAGGTCGGCCTCCAGGCGCTCGTAGGCCGCGCGGCGGGAGGCGACCGCCTCGGCGAGCACGTCCGTCAGCTCGGCGATGCCCTGGCCGGTGACCGCGGAGGTGGCGATCACCCGCGGGTTGGCGAGGCCCTCCCGCTTGAGCAGGTCCCGCAGGTCCGCCAGGCACTCGGCCTGCTCCTCCGGGCTGAGCCGGTCGCACTGGTTCAGCACGAAGACCGTGACGGCGTCGTGCCCGGCGAGCTCGGTGACGTACCGCTGGTGGATCGAGGCGTCGGCGTACTTCTGCGGGTCGAGCACCCACACGATCAGGTCCGCGGCCTGGATCAGCCGGTGTGCCTCGTGGTCGGTGAGCGCCCGGATCGAGTCGTGGTCGGGCAGGTCGAGGAGGATGAGCCCGTGGAGCCGTTCCTCGCCCTTGTCGAGCGCGCTCGCCCGGGCGAACCGGTGCCGCCACTGGATCTGAAGCCAGTCGAGCAGCGGGCCGGCGCCGTCCATCCCCCAGACACAGGCGTGGGTGCGGGCGGTGGTCGGCCGGCGGACCCCGGTGGGCGAGAGGTCGAGCTTGGATACCGCGTTGAACAGCGAGGACTTCCCGCTGCCCGTTCCCCCGGCCAGCGCCACGACCGTGTGCTGCGGGGAGAGCTGGAGCCGGTCCCCGGCGCGCGCGAGCAGGCGGCCCGCCTCGGCGAGCAGGGCGGGGTCCAACCGGCCCTGGCCGAGCTCCACGACCTTGGCGAGGGCGGCGAGCCGGTAGCCGAGCCCGTACCGCGTCGTGGTGTCTGCCACGCTCATCTGCCCTCCACCGTCGTGCCGGGGGCGCACCCGATGGCGCGCGATGTCGTGATCGGCGTCATGATCGAGTGGATCATCGGGCGGCCTCGAGGTTGTACGTAGCCTGGTACAGCCGGGTGGCGGCGGCCTCGTCCGGGATCCCGGCGCTGTCGAGCGCGTCTACGTAGCGGAGCATCTCCTCGTCGAAGAGCAGGCGGATCCTGGCCCGCAGGTCGCTGCGGGCCTTGGCGCTTATGTTGCGCAGTGACTCGGCCCCGAGCAACCTGCGCAGCAGGCGTTGCGGCAGCGCGCCCTTGCCGTCCGCGACGTCGCTGGTGCCGTAGCCGAGCAGGCCGACCATGAAGATGAGCGCGAGCGAATCGATGTCGAACGAGACGATCTTGGCGACCGATCGCTTCGCCACGCCCTCGGTCCGCATGAGCTCGGTGACGTAGTCCTGCCACGCGGCGACCGACGCCGAGGTCCGCTCCGCGAAGTCATCCGCGGGCCGGCCGAGCGCCGGGGTGACGAGCCGGTCGCCGACGCCGGCCCGCTGCCCCCACCGCTGGGCGACCTCCTCGGTGGCGCGCTGCGCGGCGGAGAGGATCACCGCTTCGAGCGCCTTGGCCATCGCCGACCGCAGCGCCTGCAGCCGTTCCGGGCTCCGCTGCCGGCCCTTGCCGCCGCGGCGGAGCTGGATCGTCCGCATCAGGTCGCCGGAGCCGGCGAAGTCCTGCCAGCGCGCCAGCGCCTCGCCCTGCAGCAGCGATCCGTTCCGGGTGGCCTCGTCGATCTCGGCGATCGCCCCCATGTAGGCCGCGTCCACGTCCGCGCGCAGGTCGGCCCGGAGCGCCACCTGGGCCTCCAGGTGCCGGGCGAGTGCGGGCAGCCGCGACTTGAAGCTGTTGAACACGCCGTTGAGCGTCGCCTTGACCGCGGCCTCACGGCGCCGGTCGTCGGCGGAGAACTCGGAGAGCCACGCCCGCAGGTCGGCGATCTCCTCGTCCGCCAGCCGCCCGTCCCGCACCGTGGTCTCGTGGATCACGAAGCGCTCGACGTCGCCGAGGCCGTACTCGTCGAGCATCCGGCCGTAGTGCTTGAGGATCACGTCCCGGGACTTCGCCGGCACCCGGGAGACGACGATGATCAGGCGCGCGTTCCGCTCCTTGGCCCGGCGCAGCAGGCCCCACGAGGGCGCGTCGGCGTACCGGGCGGCCGTGGTGACGAACATCCACAGGTCGGCCGCGTCGAGCATCCGGTGCGCGATCTCGTGGTTCTGCTCGACCACGGAGTCGATGTCGGGCGTGTCGAGCAGGGCGATTCCCCGGGGCAGCTGATCGGAAGAGGCGAGTATGATCCCATCCGGACCGGCGTCCGCCTGCTGCCCCTCGTACTTGGGCACCCCGCTGAGCAGCTCGCCGCGCGCGTACCAGTCGTGGTCGTCGGGGTGGCACACGAGCACGGGGATCGAGGTGGTCGGCCGGCGCACCCCGGTGACCGCCACGCGCTTCCCCGCGATGGTGTTGACCAGGGTGGACTTCCCGGCCCCCGTGGACCCGGCGACGACGATGAGCGCGGGTGCCGTGCTGTACCGCACCCGGGGGATCACGTAGTTGTCGATCTGCGCGAGCAGCGCCGCCTGCGCCTTGCGCGCCTCCTCGGCGCCGGGCATGTCGAGACCGAAGTGCAGCGCCTGCACCGCGGCGCGGAGCTCGGCGAGGGCGTTGGTCAGCGCGGCCGAGACCTCCGAGGGCAGCGCCTCTTCGCGCACCCGGACGCCGTCCGCGCCGGTCTGCCCCGCGTCCTGCTCCCGCGCCTCCCCCGCCTCCGGCTGCGGCGTCGCACCGCTGTCCTCCGCCTCCGCGGCCGGCTGCTCCGCCGCGTCCGGCGTCCCGGTTCCGGCGGCGTCCCCGCCGTCTTCCGCTCCGGGCGGTACGGCGTCGCGCTCACCGGCGGGCGGCGCCTCCGCTGCCTCGCGGTCGTCCGCTCCGGTGGCCTGGGCGGGTGCGCCGTCCGCAGCCGGGGAGCCGGCGACCGGGGCCGGTTCCGCATCGCGGACGGCCGGGAACGCGATCGTCCGCTCCTCCGGGCTCTCGGGGCGTTCGGCCGGCGGCTGATCCGTCATCGGACCGCCGGACGGCTCGACGATAGGCCCCCGCTCCGGAATGTCCCTGGCTGCCGACTTCACGGGACCCGCTCCGCTCGCACTGACTCGATCTCCTGGCCGACGTTGACGACATCGCCGACGATCACGACCGCCGGCGGCCGTATCCCGACTGCGGCCACCCGCTCCGCCACCGTGGACAGCGTCGCGCGGACAGATCGCTGGGTGGGAAGCGTACCGTCCTGTACCACCATTACGGGAGTATCCGGTGAACGTCCGTATTGCCGCAGGGTGTCGGCGACCTGACTGATCCGCTCGACGCCCATCAGAAGTATCAGCGTTCCCTGCGATCTTGCCAATCCGGCCCAATCCACCGTGGACCTGGGATCACCCGGGGGAACGTGGACCGAGACGACGTGGAAGTCCTGGGCCAGCCCGCGGTGCGTGACCGGCACGCCGGCCGCCGCCGGGACCGCGACCGCGCTCGTCACCCCGGGCACCACGGTGACCGGAATCCCCGCCCGGGCGCAGGCGAGCAGCTCCTCCGCGCCGCGGCCGAAGACGAACGGGTCGCCGCCCTTCAGCCGGACCACGAACTTGCCCTTCCGGGCCCGGTCGACGAGCAGCTCGTTGATCTTCTCCTGCGGGAGGGCGCGGCCGTACGGGACCTTGGCCGCGTCGATGAGCTCGACGTCCGGGGCGAGCTCGTCGAGCAGGGCCCGCGGGGCGAGGCGGTCGGCGATCACCACGTCGGCCTGGGCGAGGAGCTGCCGGCCCCGGACCGTGATCAAACCGGGGTCGCCGGGGCCTCCGCCGACCAGGGCGACCCCGACCGGCTTGGCCCGGTGGCGCCGGGCGTCGATCGTGCCGTCGCGGAGGGCGCCCACGACGACGTCACGAATGCCCGCGGCGCGGCGGGGATCGCCCCCCGCGGTGACCGCGACGCTCACCTCGCCGACCCGGCCGGTCGCGGGGGTCCAGGCCGCTGAGGCCTCCCGGTCGTCCGCGCGCACGCACCAGATCCGCTTCGCCTCGGCCTCGGCGGCCACCGCGGCGTTCACCTCGCGCCGGTCGGTGCACGCGTGCACCAGCCACGCGCCGTCGCAATCGCCCACCTGGTAGGGGCGGCGCACCCACTCCACCCGGCCGGCCGCGATGAGGTCGTCGAGGGCCGGGGTCACGCTCGGGGAGACGATGGTCACGCGGGCACCGGCGTCGAGCAGCGCGGGGACCCGCCGCTGGGCGACGCGTCCGCCGCCCACGACGAGGACCCGCCGTCCCTCGAGGCGGAGGCCGAGCAGATAGGGCGCCATGACCCCAGTCTCCCTAGCGTGTCAAGGTCACCTTGTTAGAAGGCAAACTACCTGCTGCGCCGCACGGTCACCCAGGGTTGGCGGAGTGTGATCACCCAGTCAGGAGTTCTTCTCCGACACCCCTGCCGAGTCGAAGGTCGCGACCTCGTGCATGACCCGGGCGGCCGCGCAGACCAGCGGGTGGGCGAGGAGCCCGCCGGTTCCCTCGCCGAGGCGGAGCTCCAGGTCCACGAGCGGGCGCAGGCCCAGGGCGGCGAGCGCGGTGGCGTGTCCCGGCTCGGCCGAGCGATGGCCGGCGAGGCAGTAGTCGATCGCCCGGGGGGCGAGCCCGGCCGCGGCGAGGGCGGCCGCGCCGGCGATCACCCCGTCGAGGATGACCGGGACCCGTGCGGCGGCGCCGCCGAGGATGAACCCGGCGATCGCCGCGTGCTCCAGCCCGCCGACCGCGGCGAGCGCCCGCAGCGCCGCCTCCGGCCCCTCGGGTACGGCTCCCGCCCCGAGCCCGTTCACCTCGAGGGCCTGCCGTACCACATCGATCTTGTGGCGGTGCGTCGCGTCGTCGATGCCGGTGCCGCGCCCGGTGACGCGGGCCGGGTCCTCACCGGTGAACGCGGCGATCAGCGCCGCCGAGGCGGTGGTGTTCGCGATCCCCATGTCCCCGGTGATCAGGCACCGGTGCCCGGCGGCCACCAGGTCGCGGGCGATCTCGCGGCCGGTGGCCAGGGCCTGGGCCGCCTGCTCCAGCGTCATGGCCGGGCCCTGGGAGAGGTCGGCCGTGCCGTACGCGACCTTGCGGGAGAGGAGGCCGGGGGCGGAGGGGAGGTCGGCGGCCACGCCCACGTCCACGACGGTCACCGACGCGCCGACCTGGTTGGCGAACGCGTTGGCGACCGCCCCTCCGGCGGCGAAGTTCGCCACCATCTGGGCGGTGACCTCCTGCGGCCAGGGGGTGACCCCGCGGGCGTGCACCCCGTGGTCGCCGGCGAAGATGGCGAGCGCCGCCGGCGCCGGCAGCGGCGGAGGACAGGCGCCGGCCATCCCGGCGAGCCGTACCGCGACGTCCTCAAGGACACCGAGGGAGCCACGGGGCTTGGTGAGGCGGTCCTGATGCGACCGGGCCTCGGCCATCGCTCCCTGGTCGAGCGGGCGGATCCCCCCGATCATCTCCTCGAGGACGGTCATGCTCCTCCTTCACACCGCACTGCGCATACCGGGCCAGGAGAGCGTATCGCCCCCGGTTTCCGGAGTGATCGGGCGGCGTTCCCCTCGGGGATCGGCGGTGAGGGCCCCCTGGCCGGTCACGGCCTGGCCCGCGCCGGCGAGGGCCTCCTCGTACCGGTCGATGACCAGGTCGGCGAGGCCTTCGCAGTCCCCGATCACCTCGGCGCACCTGATGTCGAGCCCTTCGTGGTTGGCGGCGTAGGCGAGCGCCTGGGCCCAGATGCGCTCCAGTACGGCGCCGGCGAAGAGGAAGTACGGCAGGACGATGACGCGCTTCGCGCCGAGCCGGCGGCAGCGCTCCAGGCCGCCGGGCACCCCGGGGCGGGCGTCGGCGACGTAGGCGGTCTCCACCGTGAGCAGGTCCGAGGCGTGGGTCTCCCAGAAGAGCCGCGAGACGCGGTGCACCTCGGCGTTGGCCGCCGGGTCGGCCGAGCCGTGGCCGACCAGGACGACCGCCGTCTCGGCCGGGCTGATCTTCTCGGGGGCGTCCCCGCTGACGAACCGCGGCATCTCGGCCTGGGCGTCGGCGAGCCGCTCCGCGAGGAGGGAGAGCACCCGCGGGTCGGGGCCGAGCGGGCGGGCGAGATCGCATTCGAGCTCGGGGTGGCGCTCCCGTTCCAGGGCCAGGGTGCCGGGGACGTCGCCCAAGGCGGGCCGATGGGCGGCGAGGCTGAGCGGGACCACGACCACGTGGTGGTGGCCCTGGGCGACCAGGGAGTCGACGCATTCACCGATCGGTGGCCGGGCGCCCGCGGCGAAGCCACCGGTCACCTCGGCGGTCACCCCGTCAAGCCGGCAGCGGAGGCGATGGACGAACCTGCCGAACTCGGCCACTCCGGCCTCATCTTGGACACCGTGGCCGATGAGCAGCAGCGGCGGTTTCATACCTGATCTCCCATGCCTCTACCCAGCGAGTACGTGATCGGGACCGCGCGGGTTCCTTCTACCCAATCATTGGATGTCACTTGACCGGGAGGTCCGAAAACGGGCCAATTCTTTACTGGTTGACCAAATTTCCATGTCCACCATGCCGAACAGTACGGAAAAGCGGTGGCGACCGGGACGGATGAGCCGGGGGATACGCGGGGGAATCCCGATTCTCCGTTCCGCCTCCCGCCGATTCGGTCGCCACTTCACGGCCGGCGCCCCTTAGGGCGGCGCGCGGCGGCCTGCGCCGGAGGCCGTCCCGGCGGGCGGCGGTCACCAACCGTACCGCCTCGGCCGCGGCCCCGGGAGAGGGTCCCCCGGGGCCGATCGCAGCCGTGCCCCGGACCGGTACGCCGGCCATGCCCAGGAGCAGGTCCGCCGCCATGCTCACGGACCGGTGCGCCGCCATGTCTGAGAACGGTCGGCCGCCACGCCCGGGAACCGGGTCCGCCGCCACGTCCAGGGGCCGGTCAGCCGCCACGTCCAGGAGCCGGTCGGCCGGCATGCCCGGGAGCCGGTCCGCCGCCGCCGTGCCCGGGCGCCGCTAGGGCCGCGCGTCCTCGCGGACCAGACCGAACACCACCAGGTCGTGGACGCCGTCCTCGTCCACCTCGGCCCCGGGCTCCACCCCTTCCTTGACGAAGCCGGCCTTCTCCGCCACCCGGAGCGAGGCGATGTTGTCAGGCCGCGCGCGGAGCCGGATCTTGTTGAGCACGCCGGTGCCGAGCAGGTGACCGGCGAGCCCGCGCAGCGCCTCGGTCGCGTACCCGCGCCCGCGGTGCTCCGGGTGCACGCCGTACCCGACCTCGGCCGTGCCGGTCTGCGGGTCGGCGTTGTACACGCTGATCGACCCGACGATGCCGTCCGGCGTCGCCATGGCGAGGTGGATGCCCTGGCCGGACCGCGGCAACTCGTGGATCCCGTCGGCGAGCCAGCGGTCGACCTCGGCGGGATCCTCGGGCGCCCCGGGCGGGAGGGCCGTGTCCTGGACGCCCGCCGCGATGACCTCCCGTACCCATCCGGCGTCCGCCGGATGGGTACGGGCGGAGCACGAGCCGCCCGGTGCCGATGGTCAGTCGCTCGTCGAACATGATCACCTCATTCGGTCGCCGTTGGGTACGGGGAACCCTGCCCGGCCGCCCGGGCTGATTCGGGCCGGGCAAGCCGGGTAGGAGGTCGTCAAGTGACCCTAGACCAAGGGAGTGGGCGCCATGGGCGTGCAACGGGGGAGCGCCAAACACGGGCGGATCCGCGACGAATCGCACAAACGCGAGACGCTGGGGCTGGTCCGCGGCGCCGGCACGAGCCGCGCCCAGGATTGGCGCGATCCGGAGGAGCCCGCCGAATGGGAGGACGCGCTGGAGCCGCACCGGTACCCGCCCGGTCATGAGCCCGGCACGTCCCCCGGTATCACGCCCGCGGACGTGGAGCGCCGCAGCACCCTCGCCAAATGGCTGAGCGATACGGGCTTCCCGGCCGACAAGGAGCGGATCCTCGCCCACGCCGAGCGCAGGAACGCACCCGACGGCGTGGTCGACGCGGTGCGGCGGCTCCCCGACGAGGTGGAGTTCCACACCGTCGGCGAGATCGCCGAGACGCTCGGCCTCGGCACGGAGCGCGAGCGCTCGTGACCGGGGCGGGCGCACCGCCCGCCGACTGGCCGGGACGCCGTGCGAAAGCCGCGCGAGAACCCGCGCGGGAACCAGCGCGAGACCCGTGCGAGAGCGGCGCGCGGGGGACGCCCCATGGACCCTGCGAGGGGCCGCGTGCCCGCACCGCGCGCCGGCACGGAGCTCAGCAGGGACGCGAACCGGGACGCCGTGACCGGAGACAGCAGTGAGACTCGACTTCATCCGGCCGCTGTACGACCGCCCGGGGCCGTTCGCCTCGGTCTACCTCGACACCGACCGCACCGCCGCGCCGGTGGTGACCGTCCTGCCGCGGCGCTGGGCCGCGCTCAAGGAACGGCTGATCGCGTCCGGTGCGCCGGCCGCCGTGCTCCGCCCCATCGAGGAGCACGTGCTGGAGTCGGTGCACGGCTCACCGGGGCTCGCGATCATCGCCGAGGGCGGCGAGATCGTGCTCTGCGAGCCCTTGCCCGTCCCGCCCCGGCGGGAGACGGCGCGATGGTCGCCGCTCCCCCACGTGATGCCGCTGCTCGCCCAGCGCCGGGAGGAGGTGCCGCACCTCGAGGTGCTCGCCGACCGCACCGGCGGCGACGTGATCGTCGTGGCCGGGGGACGGCGCCGGGAGCTGCTGATCGAGGAGGCCGCCGAGGGGCGGATCCAGAAGACCGGTGAGGGCGGCTGGGCGCAGTACAACCTCGAGCGCGAGGTCGAGGAGACCTGGCGGCGCAACGCGGCCGCGGTCGCCGCGGCGGTGGACCGCGAGGCGGCCGCGATCGGCGCCGAGCTCATCGTGCTCGCCGGTGATCCCAAGGCCCGGGCCCTGGTGGCCGACCACCTCGGCAAGGAGTCGAAGAAGCGGCTCACCATCGCGGAGCACGGCAGCCGCGCCCCGGGGGCCGAGCGCTGCCACTTCCGCGCCGAGGTGGAGCGGGCGTGCGCGGAGTGGAACGCCCGGCGCAAGGCCGAGCTGCTCGAGGCCTACGCGGCCGGGCCGTACGCGACCGGCCTGCAGGAGACGGCGCGGGCGCTGCGGGAGCGGCGGGTGCAGACGGTGCTGCTGCGGGACGAGCCGTCGTCGACCGCGACCGTCTGGATCGGGCCGGAACCGGACCAGCTCTCCACGGACCGGTCCGAGCTGGTGGTCTGGGGCGTGGCGGACCCGGTGGAGGATCGGGCCGACGCGGCGCTCGCCCGGGCGATCGCCGCGACCAACGCCGAGCTGTGGTTTGTCGACGAGATCGAGTCACCCGACGGGGTGGCCGCCGTGCTCCGTTTCTGACGCCTCCCCCGGCGCCGGGGAAGGGCCCGCCGGGGCATGCGGCGGCGCGGCGGGCGCGAACCGGAGGTGACCGATGTCGCCGGCGAGGTAGCGGGCCGCGGCGGTGAGCGCCCGGAGCATCGCCGCCACCGACGGCCGCCGGACCGCCGACCTCCGGGTGACCGCGTAGACGCCCCGCTCGATCGGCTCGCCGGGGAGCCGGCGCACCGCGATCCCGCGCGGGCCGGCGGCGAGGGTGAGCGCGGGCACCGCGGCGATGCCGATGCCCTTCGCCACCAGGCCGAGGATCGTCGCCAGCCCTTCGAACTCCCAGGCGATCGGCGGGGTGCCGCCGACGGGGGCGAGCAGCCGTTCCACGGCGGCGCGGGAGGGCTCGCCCTCCGGGGTGACCATCCACGGTTCGTCCCGCAGGGCGGCGAGGTCCACGGGCACGGCCGGGTCCGCCACGGGGTGGTGGCGGGGGACGACGAGCACCAGCGGATCCCGCGGCAGGGGGAAGGCGGCCAGGGCGGGCTCCTCGGGCGGCTCCGGCCGCCAGTCGTCGACCACGGCGATGTCCGCCTCGCCCGACTCCACCTCCCGCCGGGCCAGGCCGGAGCGGCTCTGCCGCAGCCGCAGGGAGAGCTCCCGGTGGCGGCGCAGCAGCCGGGCGAGCGCGGGCGCGAACGCCATGGCCCCGGTGGGGAAGGCGGTGACCACCACCCGCCCGGAGGGGGTGCCCGCGTGGGCGGAGAGGTCGGCCTCGGCCGCCTCCACCAGCTCGAGGATCCGCTTGGCGTGCTCGACCAGGCGCCACCCGGCGTCGGTCAGCTCGGCGCTGCGCGAGGTCCGGTCGAGCAGCACGGCCCCGGCCTCGCGCTCGAGCGTGGCGAGCTGCTGCGAGACGGCCGACGGGCTGTACCTGAGGGCCTTGGCCGTGGCGGCGATGCTGCCCCGCCGGGCGAACTCACACAGCAGCGCCAGCCGATGGATGTCAAGCATCGGTTTTCCTTATTCTCGGCGTCGAAAAGCCACGCTTGTGCTGATGCTTCCGCGCGCAGCAGCCTAGAACCGGCTCGACCTTAGCCGGAGGAAAAGTCATGGACGTCGCCATATCAGCCACCCTTGCCGCGAACGAGGAGGTCGCGCGGAGACGCCGCGCGGGGCAGCGGATCCTCAACCTCGCCTTCGGGGAGGCGGGGCTGCCGGTGCACCCCGCGCTGCGGGACGCGCTCCACCAGGCCGCGGGGAGCAACGGCTACGGCGAGGTCGCCGGCTCCCGCGCGCTGCGCACGGCCGCGGCGGGCTACTGGACGCGGCGCGGCATCCTCGCGGACCCCGGCCTGGTCGTGTGCGGGCCCGGGAGCAAGCCCCTGCTGTACGGCATCCTGCTCGCCCTCGGCGGGGACATCGTGCTGCCCCGGCCGAGCTGGGTCAGCTACGCGGCGCAGGCGGAGCTCGCCGGGGTGCGCCCGATCATGGTCCCCCCGCCTCCCGGCGAGGGAGGGGCGCCCGATCCAGGCGGGGTCGAGGCGGCCGTCACCGCGGCCCGGGCGGAGGGCCGGACGGTCCGGTCCCTGCTGCTCACCCTGCCGGACAACCCGACCGGGCGGCTGGCGCGGCCGGAGACCGTGCGGCGGCTCGCCGAGCTCGCCCGCGAGCTCGACCTGATCATCATCTCCGATGAGATCTACCGCGACCTGGTGCACGACCCAGCGGCGGCCTTCCTCAGCCCGGCCGAGGTCGCCCCCGAGCGCACCGTGGTCACCACCGGCCTGAGCAAGAGCCTCGCCCTGGGCGGCTGGCGGATCGGGGTCGCCCGCCTGCCCACGCCCGGCCTGCACCGGCGCCTGGTCGCGGTGGCCAGCGAGATCTGGTCGAGCCCCACGGCGCCCGTGCAGCACGCCGCCGCCTACGCCTTCGGAGAGCCGCCCGAGCTGGTCCGCCGGATCGCCGAGAGCCGCCGGCTGCACGGGATCGTGGCGCGGGCGGTCGCCGCGCGGTTCGCGAAGGCGGGCGCGCGCGTGCCCCCGCCCCAGGGCGGCTTCTACCTCTATCCGGAGATCGACGGCTTCCCCGGCCCGGAGGAGCTCGCCGCGACACTCCTCGATCGGTACGGCATCGCCGTACTGCCGGGAACGGCCTTCGGGGACTCCCCCACCGCCCCGCGGGTGCGGGTGGCGACCAGCCTGCTGTACGGGGAGACGGACGAGCAGCGCCTGGCCGCGCTCCACGCGGCCGACCCGCTCCGGCTGCCCTGGATCGCGGCCGGCCTGGAGCACCTGGAGGAGGCGCTGGCGCGCCTGTGATCCGCGCCGGTGCGCCTGGCCCCGCCGCGGCCCGCTGATTGAGCAGGATGCTCCCGGGATAGGAGTGAATCGTGGGTCGTAGCGGGGGGAGATTCACGATGCGGTCCGCGTGGTCACCGGTGAGCCGATCGGCGACCGTCGTCTACACCGCCCTGGCGGCCCTGGTGGTCGCCGTGGCCGGGCTCGCCGTCTTCGAGGAGACGAGGGGCCACCGGCTCGCCCGGCGGTTCGCCGCGATCGGCGGGGACCCGACCGCGCCCGGGGCGCACCAGCTCCTGGGGGAGGTCACCGTCTTCGCGCTCCTGGTGATCGCGGTCGCGGTGTCGGCCGCCGGGGCCGGGGCGGCCCTCCTCGCCTGGCTGCGGCGGGTACGGCCCGGCACCCCGGCTGTGGCGCTGGCCGCGGTGTGGCTGCTGCCGGTGGTGAACCTGGTGGCGCCGCCCTTCCTCATGGACCGGGCCTGGCGCGATGCCGCCGCGGACGGCCGCCCCGGCCACCCGGGGCGAGCCGGCCGGGCCGGTTGGCTGGTGCTGCTCGGGTGCTGGTGGCTGAGCTGGCTCGCCGCGCTCGCCGTGGTGTTCCTCCGGCCGGCCCGGGTGGACCGGGAGCTGACCGGGGTGGATCTGACCACCCTGGGCTCGGTCGCGATCGCCGCCGTCCTGTGCGCGGCCGCGGTCCGCGAGATCACCGAGCGGTGCGAGGGCCGCGTGCCCGGGAGCGGCCGGTGGATCCGCCGGCATGGCGCGGGCGCGGCACCGGCCACGGGCCACGGGCGGTTGGCCGGCCACCGGCGGCCGATGGGCACCGGCGCCTGAGCCGTCCGGCGGTCACCACCCCGGCGGCGGGCCGGAGCTCCCCGAGCTGGCGTGCCAGAGCCGGCGCGAGGGCCCGGCCAGGAACGGCCCCTGCCGGACCCCGGGAGGCGGCCCGATGTCGGAGTAGGGCGAGAGCCGGAACCCGTTCGCGTACTCGATGGGCCGCCCGCGCATGCCCTCGCCGGAGGCGGGTGTCTCGTTCAGCACGGCGCGGACGGCCTCGATGCCCTGAGTGCGCCACAGCCGGTCGAGGTCGAGCAGGTTCCAGCAGTTCAGCGCGCGCAGCGAGACCGCGCGCCGCCCGGTCCGCCTGATCACCCCCTTGGCGACCAGCAGCCACGAGCCGAACACCGTGGCCGCCGTGTGCGCCTGCACCGACTCGAAGAACGTCAGGTCGATCGGGCCGGTGGAGTCGTCGAGCGTGGTGAAGATGATCCGCTGCCCGGAGCGCACCGCCGGGGTCTGGGTGGCCACCTTGGCCCCGGCGACCACGACCTCCGCGCCGTTGCGCCGGCTGAGCAGGTCCTTCGCCCAGGTCACGCCGATCGCCTCGAGCAGGTCGCGGTGGAAGCCGATCACATGGCGGGAGACGTCCATGCCGAGGATCTCGAGCTCGGCCTCGACCGCCTCGGCCTCGGTCATCTCCGGCAGCTCCCCCGGTGTGATCCGCTCGGTGAACCCCATGGAGAGCTGCCCGGTCGCACCGGCCGAGGCCCGCTCGAGGGCGCCGACCTGCGCGATCAGGTCGCGCCTGGTCAGCCGGCCCGGCCGCCACCGGGGCTCGCCCGGGCGCAGGCCGTAGATCGAGTCGAAACCGCCGACCGCCACGATCCGCTCGGCGACCGGGCGCGACGGCCGGGCCCGCTCCCAGAAGTCCGCCAGCGAGGTGTACGGCCGGCCGGCGACCATCCGGTCGACCTCGGCCTCGCTCACCCCCTTCACCGCGGAGAACGGCACCCGCACCCCGTACCCGCGGCCGATCGCGGCGATCCCGTCCCGGCCCTCGGCGGGCGGGCCGGTCCGTTCGACCAGCCAGGTCTTGCCCGAGCGGTTCACGTCGAGGGGCAGGACCTGCACCCCGCACTGCCGGGCCTCGTCGATGATCGCCCGGTTGGGGTACATGCCGGGTTCGTGGGTGAGCACCCCGGCGAAGAAGGCGGCGGGGTGGTGCCGCTTGAGCCACGCCGACTGGTAGGTGGGGAGGGCGAACGCGGCGGCGTGCGCCTTGCAGAACCCGAACGCGCCGAACGCGTCGATCGTCCGCCAGACCCGCTCGATCGTCTCCTCGCCGTACCCCTTCTTCCGGGCGAGCGGGACGAACCAGGCGCGGACCTCTTCGCGCCCCTCCGGCGTGTCCAGGGCGCGCCGGGCCCTCTCCGCCTCGGACAGCCCGCACCCGGTCATGATGTCGATGACCCGCAGGACCTGCTCGTGGAAGATGACCACGCCGTGGGTCTCCCGGAGCGCCTCCCGCAGGTCCTCGTGCGGGTAGCTCGGGGCGCGGAACCCGTGCCGCGCCTCCAGGTAGGGCGTGACCATGTCGGAGTTGACCGGCCCCGGGCGGAAGAGCGAGATGTCCACGATCAGGTCGTGCATGGTGCGGGGCTCCAGCTTGCCGACGAGCTCCCGCTGCCCGGGCGACTCGATCTGGAAGCAGCCGAGCGTCCGGCCGGCGCAGATCAGATCGAAGGTCTCCGGGTCGTCCCGGGGGACGGCGTCCAGGTCGATCCTCCGGCCGTCGACCCGCTCGACCTCCCGGACCGCGTACGCGAGCGCGGACTGCATCCGCACGCCGAGCACGTCGAGCTTGAGCAGCCCCGCGTCCTCCACGTCGTCCTTGTCGAACTGGGACATGGGGAAGCCCAGCATGCTGGGCTCCACCGGCGTGCGGTCGCGGAGCCCCGAGTTGCCGATCAGCACCCCGCACGGGTGCATCGCGATGTGCCGGGGCAGCCCGTCGAGCCGTTCGGCGATCCGGAACACGGTCTGCAGCGCCCGGTCGTTCAGCCCGCTGCCGCGCAGCTCGGGCAGGTCGGAGAGCGCGGCGCGGATCTGCCCGGCGCGGATGTGCGGGAAGGCCTTGGCGATGACGTCGATCTCGTGCGGCGGCAGCCCCATGGCCGCCCCGACGTCCCGGATCGCGCTGCGGGCCCGGTAGGTCTCCACCATCGAGACGCAGGCCATCCGGGCCTCGCCGTACCGGTCGAGGATGGCGCGGTAGCAGTCGAGGCGCCGGGCCGACTCCACGTCGATGTCGATGTCGGGCAGGCCCTTGCGGCCCTCGGAGAGGAACCGCTCCATGAGCAGGCCGTGGTCGAGCGGGTTCACCTCGCCGATGCCGATCAGGTAGTTGACCAGGCAGCCCGCGCCCGAGCCGCGGATGGCGCACCGGATGCCCATCGAGCGGATCATGTCGGTGATCCCGGCGACCGCGAGGAAGTACCCGGAGAGCCCTTTCCGCTCGATGATCGACAGCTCGGCGGCGAGCCGCCGCCGCGCCTCGGCCGAGCGGGCCAGGCCCCGCGCGGCCAGCCCCTCCTCGCACCGGTGCCGCAGCCGCCGGACCGGGTCCCCATCGACCTCGGGCAGGTGGAGCCGGGGCCGCACCGGGTCGAGGAGGGGGACGATCTCGACGGGGTCGAGCACGCACCGCTCCGCGACCCTCCGGGTCTCGGCGAGCAGCCGCCCGGCGCGGTCGCGGTCGCCGCCGCAGATCCGGAGGGCCACCCAGGCCATCTCGGTGCTGTCCTTCAGGTAGGCGTGCGCGGTCGGGTGGTCGATGTGCCGCGGGTGGAGGGGCACGCGCTTGCGCGCCGCGTCGAGCACGTTCCCGACCTGGTGGTCGGCCGCGTCCAGGTACCGGACCGTGTTGCTGAGCACCGCGGGGACGCCCGTCGCGTCGGCCAGCCCGATCATGCGGGCCGCCGTGTTCGCGTCGCGGTGGCCGTAGAGGTCGGCCACCTCGACCACCACGTCCGGCACCGCGGACCGCCATGCGTGGAGCAGCGCGGCGGCCTGCCGATCCCGCCGCTCGGCCACCGCCCGGCCGACGTCGGACGCCGGGCCGAGCAGCACCGTCAGCAGGGGCTCGCCCCCCGGCCCGGCCGCGTGCTCGGCCACCGTCTCCCGGGTGACGTACGGCTCGCCGCGCCGCCGGTGGGCGGCGGTGACCAGCCGGCACAGCGCGGCCCAGCCGCCGGAGCGGGCGAGCACGACGATCCGCTCCCCGTCCGCGCCGCTCCCCCGGCCCCGCTCCGGCCGCGCCGGGCCGAGCGCGAGATCGACGCCCGCGATCGGGGCGATCCCCCGGGCATGGCACGCCCGGACGTGCTTGATCACGCCGTAGAGGCCGTCGCGGTCGGTCAGCGCGAGCATGTCCATGCCGTGCTCGGCCGCGCGGCGGGCGAGCGCGTCGGGGAACGCCGTGCCGTACCGGAACGAGTAGGCGGACGCGGTGTGGAGATGGGTGAAGGGATTCATCGGTGACCTCTCCCCTGCCCCCGATCCGGAGCGGTCGCCATGGCCCGGAGGGCCGCCATCAGTCCCATGCCCTCAGCAGCAGCCATCCACCGCTCGCCGTGTCGAACCTCAGCTCGTAGATCCCGATGTCCCTGCCGGTGACCGCCTCCACCCGCCAGAACCGCCGCTCGCCGGGATCGGCGTCCGTGGTCCGCCACCACTCCCGGGCGGTCACCCAGTGGTCCTGCACCGCCCGGACGAGGTAGAACCGGTCGCGCCAGACGAACCGGGCCGGGCGCCCCTCCCGGAGCCACACCTCGATCGGGTCGCCGTAGAGTCTGCTCATGTTCCCTGCTCCCTGATGGCATCGATCGCCACCCGGGGGAAGGCGGGCGGACGCGGCAACGATTCGAACGGATTCGAACATACGTTCCAGTCAAGATCGAACGCAAGTCGGCGCGCCGCTCCCCGGCGGCCGCCTCCTCGCGCAGGCGGTGGCCGGCGAGGAGCACCGGGCGCGGGATCCGCGCCGGTCTTCACCTTCGACGCCGCCGAGAGGGGGCCGTCGGACGCGCGGCGGTCTCGTAGCGGCTCAGCGGGACCCACCACGGCGGCGTCCGGTCACCACGGGAACAATGGGGAGAACCTCGCGGTTGTGGCCGACGGGAAAACGGCCCGTGGACAGGAGAACAAATGCACGCGATCGTGGTCTCGACGTACGGTGATTCCTCGGTCCTCGACTACACCGAGCGTCCCGACCCGCAGCCCGGCCCCGGCGAGGTGGTCGTCGACGTGGCGGCGAGCGGCGTCAACTTCATCGACGTCTACCACCGGGAGGGCCGCTACCCGCTCCCGCTCCCCCTCATCCCGGGATCGGAGGGCGCCGGCACGGTGACCGCGGTGGGCCCGGGGGTGACCGACATCGTGCCCGGGGACCGCGTGGCCTGGGCCGGGGTGATCGGCTCCTACGCCTCGAAGGCGGTCATCCCGGCGGAGCGGGCCGTTCTGCTGCCCGACGGGGTGTCGGCGGAGCTCGCGGCCGCCGTCATGCTCCAGGGGATGACCGCGCACTACCTCACCCACTCCACCTACGCCATCAAGCAGGGCGACGACGTGCTCATCCACGCCGCCGCCGGCGGCATGGGGCTGCTGCTCACCCAGATGGCGAAGCTGCGCGGCGCCCGGGTGATCGGCACGGTCTCCACCCCGGAGAAGGAGAAGCTCGCCCGCCAGGCCGGCGCCGACGAGGTGATCGGCTACGAGGACTTCGCCGCCAAGGTCAAGGAGATCACCGGGTCGGGCGTCCACGTGGTCTACGACGGCGTCGGGGCCGCGACGTTCGAGGGATCGCTCGCCTCCCTGCGCCCGCGCGGCCTGCTCGCGCTGTACGGCGCGGCGAGCGGCCCGGTCCCGCCGTTCGACCCGCAGCGGCTCAACGCCGCCGGGTCCCTCTTCCTCACCCGCCCCTCGCTCAACCACTACATCGCGACCCGGGAGGAGCTGCTGTGGCGGGCCGGCGACGTGCTCGGCTGGGTGGCCTCGGGCGCGCTCAAGGTGCACATCTCCCAGCGCTACCCGCTCGCCGAGGCGCGGCGCGCCCACGACGACCTGCAGGCCCGGCGGACCACCGGGAAGCTGCTGCTGATCCCGTGATCACCGGCCCGCCGGTCTCGTGATCAGCGGCCCGCCGATCCGCGTGATCAACCGGCTCACCCGTTCTCGTGATCATCGGCGGCCGGTCCGGCGCCGGCCGCCGCACCTCCTCTGCCGGCTCTGACTGCTCTGATCTGACGGCTCTGACGGCCGCCCCGTGGACGGCGGTCCCGGCGGCGGCCGGGCCCGCCGTCCACGGCCCTCCGCACCATGCGCCCGTCGCGTACGTGACGGCCCGGCCCGCCGTCCACGACCCCTCCGGAACGCACCGCCCCGCCCGGACGCGGGAGTACGGCGAGTGCCGCCGCCGCGAGGACGCGGCCCATCCGGCGTGCCTCAGACCTCATGGCCCTTCGCTCGATAAGGCCCTTCGCGCGATCCGTGACCGGCCACGTCTCCTCGCAATAGAGAACGTTGCGTTCCTTACATTTGCGGGCCTATGTTTAGAGAACGATCCGTTCTCTGAAAACCGAGGGGCGGCATGGACCGAGGCCCTGACCTCGCCCGACCCGGGCCGACGCGGGCGACACCCGGAGCGCACGGCCGGTACGCCCCTCTCCGCGGGCGACCGCGGATCGCCCGCGGGCCGGCACGCCGCGTGACCACGCCGCGCCGGGAGGCCGCCTCGGTGCCTGCCGGGCATCCGCCCCGACCGCACCCCCCGAATCCGAAGGAGCCGACGTGACACCGTTCGTGGTGCCGCTCACCGCGGTCGGGCGCGACGACCTCGCGCTCGCCGGGGGCAAGGGCGCCAATCTCGGCGAACTCATCGCGGCCGGCCTGCCGGTCCCGGACGGCTTCGTCGTGACCACCGCCGCCTACGCGGAGCTGATCGACCGGTGCGGGATCGCCGAGCGCATCCCCCGCCTGCTCGACGCCGGGGACGGCGCGGGGATCCGCGCGGAGTTCGCCGCCGCGGAGATCCCCGCCGCCATGGCCGAGGCGATCACGGCCGCGTACCGGGAGCTGGGGCGAGGCCCGGTCGCGGTGCGCTCCAGCGCCACCGCCGAGGACCTGCCCGGGGCCGCGTTCGCCGGGCAGCAGGACACCTACCTCAACGTCGAGGGCGACGACGCGCTGCTCGACGCGGTGCGCCGTTGCTGGGGCTCGCTGTGGACCGACCGCGCCATCGCCTACCGCCGCCGCCTCGGGATCGGCCCCGAGCAGGTGCGGATCGCGGTCGTCGTCCAGCGCATGGTGAACCCCGACGCCGCGGGGGTGATGTTCACCGCCGACCCGGTGAGCGGGGACCGCGACCGGATCGTGGTCGATACCTCCCCCGGGCTCGGCGAGGCCGTGGTCTCCGGCCGGGTCACCCCGGACCACTACGAGCTCGACCGCCGCGGCACCGTGCTCGCCTGGACGCCCGGGCGGGCCGAGGTGGTCGTCCGCGCCGCCGCGGGCGGCGGCCTTGCCGAGGAGGCCGGGCAGGCCACCGGGGAGCGGCTGCTCGGCGACGCCGCGCTCGCCGGGCTCGCCCGGCTCGGCGTCGCCGTACAGGATCGGTTCGGCAGGCCGATGGACATCGAGTGGGCGCTCGCCGGCGGTCGCGTCTGGCTCGTCCAGGCCCGCCCGATGACCGCGCTGCCGCCGCCCCCGGTACGGCTCAACGCCATCCAGCGCAGGCTGGGCGAGATGCTCCTCGACTACCTGCCGACCCGGCCGTACCCGATGGACATGAGCACCTGGATCCCGTACGGCCCGGCCGGGATGATGGCCGAGGTCGCCCGCAGCCTCGGGGTGCGCGGCCTGTTCGAGGGCGCCCTGGAGGAGCAGGACGGCGTGGTCTACCGCATCCTGCCCCGCCCGCCGCGCCTCACCCCGAAGGCGCTCGCCGCGCCGTTCCTGCTGCTGCACCGGGCCGGGCGGTTCGATCCGGCGCGCTGGACCGAGGATCCGCGGTTCACCGGCTTCCTCCGCGAGGTGGAGCGGCTGCGCGGGCTCGACCCGGCCGCGATGCCCTGGCCCGAGCTGATCCGCCTGCCCCGGCGGGCGCTCGACGCGGTGCGGCCGATCACCGAGCTGCGCCGCGACTACCTGCCCCGCGGCGCCCTCATGGTCCTCCGGCTGGTGGCGGCGCTGCTGCCGCTCGGCGCCGCCGCGATGTGGGCCGACCTGCTGGCCGGTGCGCGGACCCGCACCGAGGACGGCAACCGGGCGCTGGAACGCCTCGCGGCCCTGGTGCGCGAGGACCCGCGGCTCAAAGCGGCCGTGGACGCGCTCGACCTCGACCGGGTGAAGGGGTTCACCGGCTTCTGGGCCGAGTTCACCGCGTTCCTCGCCGAGTACGGCCACCGCGAGACCGGCAGCCCGGTGCTCGCCTCCTCGCCGACCTGGGAGGAGACGCCCGAGGTCGTGCTCGGCATGCTCAAGGTGCTCGCGGCGTCGCCGCCGTCCCCCCCGCCGGCCGCTCCGGCGAGGCCGAACGGCGGCTGCGCGCCCACCCCTGGCTGCGCTCCCCGCGGCGGTGGGCCCGGATGGCCCGGCGGATCGCCGCGGCGCGCACCGCGTGGGCGTTCCGCGAGGACACCCACTTCTACTTCACGATGCCGCTGCCGGTGCTGCGCCGTGCCCTGCTCGAGATCGGCGCCCGGCTGCGCGACGCCGGCGTGCTCGAGACCGCCGAGGACGTGTTCCACCTGCGGCTGGAGGAGGTGGAGGCCGCGGGCGACCCGGCCACCATGCCGCGGTCGCGGCGGGAGGAGCTGGCCGCCACGGCGCGGGCGCGGGCGGCCAGGCGGCAGGAGCTGGCGGGCGTGCGGCTCATCGACCCCCGCGCGGTCTACCCGGACCGCGGCGACCTCGGGGACGCATTGGTCCGCGGCACGCCCGGGGGCGGCGGCACGGTCACCGGCCCGGTGCGGATCATCCGCGACCCGTCGGAGTTCGGCCGCCTCACCGAGGGCGAGGTGCTCGTCTGCCCGAACACCAACCCGTCCTGGACGCCGCTGTTCCAGCGCGCCGCCGCGGTCGTGGTCGACGCCGGCGGGATCGGGTCGCACGCCGCGATCGTCGCCCGCGAGTACGGCCTGCCCGCCGTGCTGGGCACGGCCACCGGCACCGCCGTCCTGACCGACGGGCAGATGGTCACCGTAGACGGTGACGCCGGGGTGGTCAGGAGCGCCTCATGATCGCCGTGCCCCGTTCCGGAGAAGCTCGTGAGACCGTCCGTGGAGGTGAACGGTAACCGCCGGGGAAAAGACCGATCACCGCAGGCGGCCGCGGCGGCGCGGCGCCGCCCTGGACGAGGCCATCTTCCAGGCCGTCCTCGACGAGCTCGCCGAGGTGGGCTACGCGCGGCTGACCATGGAGGGGGTCGCCGAGCGGGCGCGGGCGGGCAAGGCGTCGCTGTACCGGAGGTGGCCCACCCGCATCGAGCTCGTGATGGACGCGGTCTACAGCCGGTTGCCCGACCCGTCGGCCCCGCCGGACACCGGTAGCCTGCGCGGCGACCTGCTCGCGCTGCTCCGCGGCAACGCCGAGGCGCTCGCCGGCCCGGCCGGGGAGGCGCTGCGCGGGCTGCTGAGCGAGGCGCTCGCCGGCTCCGACGCCATCGCGCGGGTCCGCCGCAACTGGCAGGGCGCGAGCCTGCGGATCACCCGGGAGATCCTCCGCCGTGCGGTCGACCGGGGCGAGATCGACGCTTCCGCGGTCACCGATCGCCGCCTGGAGACCGGGCATGCCCTGCTGCGCTACCACTTCCTCTTCCACGGCCCCCCGATCCCCGAGCACGTGATCACCGAGATCGTGGACGAGGTCCTGCTCCCCTTGTTCCGCTCTCCCCCGCGCCCGCCGCCCACCGATCCGGGCACGGCCGGCGGCTAGCCGTACGCCGCCGAGCTCCGCCGCACCGCAGGGAGGACACCGGCATCTTCAGGTGAGCTCCTCCAGACCGCGGCGTGCCTCGTGGTAGCCGGTCAGCCGCCCGGTCTCCACCACCGGTGCCACGGCGCCATGGCGCGGCGCCGGCCGGTGCCCCGCGGTACGGCCGGCCCGGCCACTTCGGCGGGGCGTCTCTTTCCCGGATCCGGATGGGTTCCGCGGATCCCCGATGGCGGGCGAGCCCCGTGGTGCGGCGTCAGGCGCAGAGGCAGAACGCGCCGGGCAGCCGGGTCCGGTAGCGGGCCACCACCCGGTAGACCGCCTCG
>Ga0079224_100002058_pt1 | contig 24069 bp, 22 predicted proteins | sample Stecom2015_FD_80414 | JGI IMG/M metagenome (GOLD analysis project Ga0079224, IMG submission 80414) | Agricultural soil microbial communities from Utah to study Nitrogen management - Steer compost 2015 | ecosystem: Environmental > Terrestrial > Soil > Agricultural land | place: USA: Utah... | reverse complement strand
GTCACGGGGCCCACGCCCTCGATGCGGCCGGCGGCCTCCTGGAAGTCGAGCATCGCCTGCAGCGTGGCGGGGTCGCCGAGGTCGCCCTCGACCAGCACCTGGATCTGGCTGGAGCCGCCGAACGCCGCCTCGACGCGCGCGTAGTCGGTGCGTAGCGGCGAGTTGGCGTTGAAGTAGTCGATGACGGCGGTGTTGGGCACGATGCGCGTGGCGCCGAACACCGCCAGCACCAGCAGCGCCGCGCTGACGCCGAGGATGGCGTAGCGGCGGCGGTCGACGAAGCGCGCGACGGCAGCCAGCAGCCCGCGGATGGCGCCGGGGCTCTCGGGGTCCATGGCGCGCTTGGGCGCGGGCAGCAGCGTCAGCACCGCGGGCAGCAGCAGCATGGTGGCGATCAGCGCGCCGAGCACGCCGCCGGCGGTGAGCAGCCCGAGCGTGCGCACGGTGGGCATGCCCGACAGCACGAAGGTGCACAGCGCCGCGGCGATGGCGAGGCCCGAGATGAGGATGCCGAGGCCGGTCTCGGCCAACGTCTTCTCGATGGCGGCCGCCTTGCCGCCGCCGTGGGAGAGCTCCTGGTAGAAGCGCCCCAGCAGGTGCAGCGAGAACGAGCTGCCCACCGCCAGGATCGCCACCGGCGCGATGACGCTCATCGTGCTGAGCGGCTCGCCGATCCAGCCGAGCACGCCGAACGACCACACCAGGCCCACCGTCACCGCCAGCAGCGGCAGCAGCGCGCCGCGCAGGCTGCGGAAGTTGAGGAACAGCATCAGCAGGATCAGCGCCGCCGCGGCGCCGCCCAGGAGCGGCATCTCGCGCGCCAGCGTCTGGCGCATCTCGCCGTCGATGAGCTGGCCGCCCACCAGGTAGGTGTCCCCGAGGCCGCGCGCCTCCCACTCCTGCGCCAGCGCCTGGCGGATGCCCGCCACCACCGCCTCGGAGTCGTGCTCGGCGTCGACCTCGATGACCACGTTGGCGGAGCTGCCGTCCTCGGCCACCAGCAGCCCGCCGCGGTACAGCGGCGAGCTCTCGAGGTACGCCCGCGCCGCGGCGATCTGCTCGGGGGTGGCGCGCGCCGGGAACAGGTCCTCGATCAGCAGGAAGCCGTCGTCGTCCTCCATGCGCTGGGCGTTGGCGGCGCTGGTGACGCCCGTGACGCCGGGCGCGCGCGCCAGCGCGGCGGTGAGGCCGCGGAGCGCCTCGATGGCCTCGGGGGTGTAGACCTCGCCCTCGACCAGCGCCACCATCACCGCGTCGGTGCCGAAGGTGCGGCCGATCTCGGCCTGCAGCTCGGTGACCTCGTCGCCCTCGGGCAGCAGCGCCAGCACCGAGGCGTCGAGCTGCAGGCGCGTGGCGCCCCAGCCGAGCACCAACGACAGCAGCGCGAACGCCGCGACGATGGCGCGTGGGCGGCGCAGCGCCAGGCGACCTAAGCCCCTCACCGGGAGCCCCCCGGCGCGGGCGCGTCGAGCACCGACAGCGTCACGTCGGTGAAGGCCAGCAGGCGCTCGCGCGAGCGGTCGATCTTGGCCACGAAGCCGAGGCTGTAGGCGGAGAAGAGGAGGAAGTGGGCCACGTCGGCGGCGGGGTGCGCCAGGTGCAGCTCCCCGGTGCGGTGGGCGGCGTCGAGTCGGTCGGCGAGCATGGTGGTGAGCTCCTGTACGTAGTCGGAGAGCAGCTGGAAGACGGGCGGCATGCTGGCTGCTTGCTCCACCGCCGCCCTCAGGGTGAGGGAGGAGGCGTTCTCGGAATCGACGAGCTCGGCGATGAGGTCGTCGAACACGGCGCGCAGGTTGGCGCGCAGGCCGCCGGGGGCGGTGAGCTGGGCGTGCAGCTGCTCACGCTCCACGGCCGCGTGGGCCCGCAGCGCCTCGACGAACAGCGCCTCCTTGCCGCCGAACGCGGCGTAGAGGCTGCTGCTCGAGAGGCCGGTGTGCTCGAGCAGGTCGCGCACCGAGGTGCCTTCGTAGCCGCGCCGGCGGAACAGCTCCACCGCCTGGGCCACCACCTCCTGTTCGTCGTACTCCTTTGGTCGCGCCATCTTTCACAAGCTAGCATGTTCTGGAACGGACGTTCTGTATCCGCTGAAGGGGAGGCCCGGGGCGGCCCATCGGCCGGGCCCCCGGGCCTCCTCAGGCGTGGGTCAGCGGCCCGTGAGCTTCGTGCGGATCCGCGCGAGGTGGCCTCGGCGACGCCGTGGCGCTGCAGGTACGCCTCGGCGCCGCCGTAGGTGCCGTGCAGGTGCTCGATGGCGGGTTCGATCAGGTCGGGGGTGGCGCCCAGCAGGCGGCTGAACTGCTCGCGCGCCACGCCGCGGCGCTCCGCGTCGGCGAGCAGGCGCTCGCGCAGCGGGTCGATGCGGTCGTGGGTCAGGGCGAAGTCCTCGACGATCTGCTCGGTGGGCACCCCCGCCACCTCGAGCAGCAGCAGCGCCAGCAGCCCGGTGCGGTCCTTGCCGGCGGTGCAGTGGAACAGCGCGGCGCCCTGGCTCTCGGCCAGGATGGTCACGGCGCGCACGAAAGCCGGCCCGGCGTGGTCGAGGGCGGCCAGGTAGAAGGCGGTGATGTCGTACTCGTCCTTCGGCGCCGAGCCCTCCTCGATACGGCCCCAGACCTCGACGTTGTGGCAGGCGAGGCCATCGCGGCCCGCGAGGCAGGAGGGGTCGCGCTCCAGCTCGAACGGCTGGCGCAGGTCGACGACCGTGGTCAGGCCGCGGCGCTCGAGCTCGGCGATGTCGCCGTCGTTCAGGTCGAGGGGCACGTCGGAGCGGAAGAAGACCCCCGGGCGGGTCACGCCGCCCTGCGCGAGCGGCAGCCCGCCGAGGTCGCGGGTGTTGAGGGTGCCGGCGAGCGGCAGGAAGCGGTCTAGGTGGCTGGGGGCCTGCGTGGTCACCCCTCGATGCTAACCCCTCCCCCGGTGGGCCGTGAGGCACGACCCTACGCGCGCCCCCAGCCGCCGCCGCCGCGACCTGCCGTCTGCACCGGGGAAAGCGTCGGCCGCCTGTAACATCGCCTCACTCGACGCGCGCCGTATCGGGCCGCGCGAGCGCGCCGCAGGCCGCCCGCCGGGCGGCCCAGGGGCGGCCCCAGAGGTGACCACGCATGAAATGGGAAGACCGCGGTAGGAGCCCCAACCTCGACGACCGGCGCGCCCGCGGCGGCGCCGGGCGCGGCCTGGGCGGCGGCGCCATCCCGCTCGGGATCGGCGGCATCGTCCTGCTCTTCGCGCTCAGCGCCATCACCGGCATCGACCTACTGTCGCTCTTCGGCCTCGGCGGCGCCCCCACCAGCGCGCCCCCGTCGCAGCAGGAGCTGCAGGCCGAGGAGGAGCAGGTGCGCTTCGTGTCGTTCGTGCTCGACGACGTGCAGGGCTTCTGGCAGGAGACCTTCGTGCAGAGCGGCATCGACTACCCGGCCTCCACGCTGGTGCTCTACCGCGACGCGGTAGAGTCGGGCTGCGGCGTGGCGCCCGCGGCCACCGGGCCGTTCTACTGCCCCACCGACCTGAACGTCTACCTCGACCTGTCGTTCTACGACCAGCTGCGCTCGCGCTACGGCGCCCCCGGCGACTTCGCGCAGGCGTACGTGCTCGCCCACGAGCTCGGCCACCACGTGCAGAACGCGCTGGGCACGCTGGCCATGTCGCAGCGCAGCCAGCAGACGCAGCCCGGCAGCGCCAACCAGCTGTCGGTGGCCACCGAGCTGCAGGCCGACTGCTACGCCGGCGTGTGGGCCGCCAGCGCCGCCGCGCGCGGCATCATGGAGGTGGGCGACCTCGAGGAGGGCCTGAACGCCGCCGCGGCCGTCGGCGACGACACCCTCGCCCAGCGCACCGGCCGCATCCCCAACCAGGAGACGTTCACCCACGGCAGCGCCGAGCAGCGCAGCCGCTGGTTCCACACCGGCTACGAGACCGGCGACCCGAACGCCTGCGACACGTTCGCCCAAGGGTTCTGAGCTCGTCGTAGGCGGCCGCGCGGGAGTAGGCTAGCCGCGTGACCGCACCCGAACCGTCGGGCGCTGAGCTGGAGGCGGCGGCGAGCGACGCCGGGCCGACCGCATCCGCTCCGCCCGTCGCCTCCATCGCCCAGGCCTCGAACGCCCAGGCAGCCCCGCCCGTCAGCCCCGAGCGCCTCCTCCGCGCCCGCCAGGCCCGCCGCATCACCGCCGCGCTGTTCGTGAGCCAGAGCCTGGGCTCGGCCGGCTCCATCGCCGCCGCCACCGTGGCGGCCATCGTCGGCGCCGAGCTCTCGGGCATGACCTCGCTGGCGGGCCTGCCCGCCGCGGTGGTGCAGGTGGGCACCGCGCTGGGCGCGCTCTTCTGGAGCCGGCGCTCCGACGTCATGGGCCGCCGCGGCGCGCTCACGGCCGCGCTGCTGACGGGCGCGGTGGGCGCGGCGCTGTCGCTGGCGGGGGTGGCCAGCGGCAGCTTCGCGCTGGTGCTGGTGGCGCTGTTCGTGACGGGCTCGGGCACCTCGGCGGTGCAGCTCGGGCGCTTCGTGGCCGCCGAGGTCAACCCGCGCGCGCGCCGCGCCCGCGCCATCGCCACCGTGGTGCTGGGCGGCACCGTGGGCAGCGTGCTGGGCCCGGTGCTGGTGGCGCCCACCGGCGAGCTGGCCGCCTCGCTGGGCTGGAGCGAGATCGCCGGGCCCTACCTCGCCACGGGCGTGGGCTACCTGCTGACGGCGGGGCTGCTGTTCGCGGCGCTGCGGCCCGAGCCGCGCCGCCTCGGCGACGCCATCGCCCTCGAGGAGCGCGGCGCGGTGGCCGAGGCGCCGGCGCGCAGCCTCCGTCAGCTGCTGCTGGACCCCGCCGTGCGCACCGCGGTGGGCTCCGTGGTGACGGCGCACATGGTGATGGTGGGGCTGATGCAGATGACGTCGCTGCACATGCACCACCTCGAGCACCCGCTCTCGAACGTGGCGCTGGTGTTCAGCAGCCACACCTTCGGCATGTACGCCTTCTCGACCCTGACCGGCTGGCTCACCGACCGCTGGGGGCGCCGGCCGGTGCTGGGGCTGGGCGCCGTGATGCTGGTGGCCTCCTGCCTGCTGGCGCCGCTGTCGCCGCGGCTGCTGCCGGTGGCGTTGGCGCTGTTCCTGCTGGGGCTGGGCTGGAACCTCTGCTACGTGGCGGGCTCGGCGCTGCTGTCAGACTCGCTGACGCCCGCCGAGAAGGGGCGCATGCAGGGCTTCAACGACCTGCTGGTGGGCGGCGCCGCGGCGGCGGCCACCCTGGTCGGCGGCGTGATCATGGCGCAGGCCGGCTACGGCGTGATGGGGCTGGTGGGCGCCGTGGTGAGCGCGCCGCTGCTCTGGGTGGTGGCGCGCCTGCCGAAGGCGGGCTCCACCGCGGCGGCCGCCCGCTGACGGAAGTAGGCGTCGGCGCGGCGGCCGATCAGCTGCGTGCTGAGCAGGTTGCCGCCGCAGGCCGTGACCACGCCCACGAACGGCACCGCCCGCAGCGCCACCCGCCCCAGCGAGCGCGACGCCACGCGCAGCGCCGCCCGCTCGCCGACGCGGTAGGAGAGCGCGGTGAGCTGGTTGGAGAGCGCCGCGCCCGCGGTCCCTAAGCCGGCGGCCACCAGGGTGGCGCGGCGCAGCTCCTCCTCGTCCATGCGCACTCCGCGCGCGGCGGCGATCTCGAGGACCATGGTGGTCTGCAGGCGCACGCAGGCCGCCATGTCGGCGGCCACGCCCACGGTGAGGGAGGCGATGGTGCCCAGCCCCGGCAGCGCGGCGGCGCCCGCCGTGGCGGCGCCGATGGCGGCGGCCTGGCGGCTCGCGCGCGCGAGGATGCGCTTGACCTGCGCCTCCTGGGTGAGCCCCGGCTCGGCGCGCCGCTCGGCCGCCACGCGCGTGGCGGCGGCGTGCATGTCGGTGGTCGTCACCGCGCGGGTGAAGAGCGTGGTGAGCTCGGCGAACCAGCGGCTCGAGCCCTGTGGCGGTAGGCCTTGGCCTCGTGACATGGTGTCGATGGTAGCGCCTGCGCCGCGCCCGCGGTGTGGCTTGGCAGCGTGGAGCGCGCCGGAGGGCCGATGAGCGAGAGCTACGACATCGTGGTGGTGGGCGGCGGCGTGGCCGGCGCCGCGCTCGCCGCGCGCCTCGCGCGCGCCGGCGCCGCCGTGCTGGTCGTGGAGCGCGAGCTCGCCTTCCGCGACCGCGTGCGCGGCGAGGTCCTCTACCCCTGGGGCGTGCTGGAGGCCGAGCGCCTGGGCCTGGCGACCGCCCTGGCCGCCGGCGGCGCCCGCGAGCTGCCGTACTGGCGCACCAGCTTCGTGGGCGCCGCGCCGCCCGAGCCGCGCGACCTGCGCGTCGAGGCGGGCGCGCCCGCGCTGGCCTTCTCCCACCCGGCGCTGCAGGAGGCGCTGCTGCGGGCGGCCGAGCTCTCGGGCGCGCGCGTGTGGCGCGGCGCCAGCGTGACGGGCCTGACGCGCACCGGGGGCGGCGTGGAGCTGGCCGTGCGCCGGCGGGGCGAGGCGCGCCCGGTGCGCGCGAAGCTGGCGGTGGGCGCCGATGGCCGCGCCTCGGGCATGCGGCGCCTCGCGGGCTTCGCGACGTCGCGTGACCGCCCGCGCCTCGTGTTCGCGGGCGTCCTGCTGGAGGGCGTGCACGTGCCGTACACCGCGCGCGAGGACGACACGGCGCAGCTCTACTTCCACCCGTCCGAAGGCCTGCTGGCCATGCTGCTGCCCATCGGCGGGGGCCGCACGCGCGTGTACGCCGGCTACCACCTGCGCAGCGGCCGCGACCCCGCGGTGGGGCGCTCGCTGGAGGCGTTCCTGGCGTTGGCGACGCGGGCGGGCACCCCGGCCGGCGCCCTGCAGGGCGCCCGTGCGGCCGGCCCGCTGGCGGCCTTCGACGGCGCCGACGCCTGGGTGGAGCGCCCCTACGCCGAGGGCGTGGCGCTGGTGGGCGACGCCGCCGCCACCAGCGACCCGAGCTTCGGCAGCGGCCTGGCGCTCACGCTGCTCGGGGTGCGCCAGCTGGCCGAGGCGCTGCTGGCGGAGCCCGACCTGTCGCCGGCCGCCGTCGAGCGCGCCGGCCGGGCGTACGCCACCGCCCAGGCCGCGAGCTACGGGGCGCTGCACCGCAAGATCGACTGGCTCACCGACCTCTACCGCACCCCCGGCGCCGAGGCCGACGCGCTGCGCGCCCGCCTCTACCCGCTCCACGCCGCCGAGCCGTGGCGCGTGCCCGACGTGGTGGCCGAGGGGCCGGCCGGCGCCAGCGACGAGGCGGCGCGGCGCGCCTTCTTCGGCGAGGACCTGGCGGGCGCGGGCGCGCCCGGCTGAGGCGTCACGGCGCCCGTACCGGGCGCTTCGCTGCAACCCCTTGACGGATAACGCATACGGCGGTAGATTGAAGGTATCGAACGCGCCCGAGGGGCGCGTTTCGTCGTTATGGCCCCCTCGCGTCCGCTCGCCGGTACCCACCAGCGGCCCCCCGAGCGTTCATGATGGGCTCACGGGGCGCGCCCGCGCCTAGGAGGCGCCCGGAGAGGGGCTCGAGCGACATGGCAGACGGCGACCTGCGGTTCGGCGGCTTCCACCACCTGACCGCCGTATCCGCCCGCATCCGCGACAACAAGCGCTTCTACACCGAGACCCTCGGCCTGAGGCTCGTGAAGCGCTCCGTCAACCAGGACGACACCAGCGCCTACCACCTCTTCTACGCCGACGCGGTCGGCAGCCCCGGCACCGACATCACCTTCTTCGACTGGCGCCTGCCGCGCGAGCGGCGCGGCAACCGCACCGTGACGCGCACCGGCTTCCGCGTGGCCAGCGAGGCGTCGCTCGAGCACTGGCGCGGCCGCCTGCACGACCTGGGCGTGACCCACGGCGAGGTGGAGACGGTCGACGGCCGCCTGCAGCTGCGCTTCGAGGACCCGGAGGGGCAGCGCCTGGCGCTGGTGGTGGACGGCGGCGCCGGCGACGACCCGATGCCGTGGGAGGGCAGCCCCGTGCCGCCCGAGCACCAGCTGCGCGGCCTGGGGCCCGTGACCATGACGGTGCCCGAGCTGGCCCCCACCGACGCGGTGCTGCAGCGGGTCACGAACATGCGCCCCGTGCGCACCTACCCCGACCCGGAGGGCGAGGGGCACGAGGTGCACGTCTACCTGATGGACCCCGACGCCCCGCACGCCCAGGGGCCCCACGCCGAGCTGCACGTGGCGGTGCGCCCCGACCTGCCGGTGGCGCAGCCCGGCGCGGGCGGCGTGCACCACGTGGCGTTCCGCGCGCCCGACGAGCCCACCCACCGCCGCTGGCTCGAGCGCCTCACGCGCATGGGCATCCCCAACAGCGGCTGGGTCGACCGCTTCTGGTTCCGGAGCATCTACTTCCGGGAGCCGGGAGGCGTGCTGTTCGAGATCGCCACCGACGGCCCCGGCTTCGCCGTCGACGAGGACCCCGCCACGCTGGGGGAGAAGACCGTGCTGCCGCCGTTCCTGGAGCCGTACCGGGCGCAGATCGAGGCGGGGCTGCAGCCGCTCGACTGACGCGTGCGCACGCCTGGCCGCGGCTAGGCGGTCTCGGCCTCCAGCGAGAGGCGGTAGGCGGGCGCCAGGTCGTCGGGGCGGCTCACCGCGAAGCGCAGGTCGCGTAGCAGGCCGTCGTCCACGCCGTAGATCCACGCCCGCACCGTAAGCGGCCGCCCCGCCGCCCACGCCTCCTGCACCACGCTCGTGTAGCACACGTTGCGCGCCTGCTCGATGGCGTTCAGCTCGGCGAGCTTGGCGGCGCGCTGCGCCTCGGGCAGCGGCTCCAGCGCGTCGGCGTGGCGGGCGGCGACGTCCTTGATGTGGCGCAGCCAGTTGTCCATCAGGCCGTGGCCGCGGCGGTCGAGCGCCGCCGCGATGCCGCCGCAGCCGTAGTGGCCGCAGACGATCACGTGCTCCACCTCCAGCACCGTGACGGCGAACTCCAGCACCGTGAGGGCGTTGAGGTCGGTGTGGGGCAGCACGTTGGCGATGTTGCGGTGGACGAACACCTCGCCGGGGTCGAGGCCGGCGATGACGTTGGCGGGCACGCGCGAGTCGGAGCAGCCGATCCACAGGAGCCGCGGCGCCTGCTGGGTGGCCAGGCGGTGGAAGTAGTCGGGGTCGGCCGCGAGCATCTGCGCGGCCCAGGCGCGGTTGCGCCGCAGGAGGTCGGCGGGCTCCTTCATCGGGTCACCTAGGGGTCGGCGGGAGCGGCGCGAGCGCCGCGGGCGGGGGACGGGGGAGGCCAGCGGAGGCGCTCCCGGGCCAACAACGAGCGAACGCCACCCGAGGGGGTGGCGTTCCGCCTCTCGCGAGGCACTATAGCCGCTCGCCGGAACGGACGTGCGCGTGCCTCAGGCCCGCGAGAACGCCCTCACTATCACCAGCAGGACGATCGCCCCGACGATGGCTACCAGCAGGCTGTAGACGTTGAAGCCGGTGACCCCGGAGCTGCCGAACATGTCGAAGATCCACCCGCCCAGGAAGGCGCCGATGATGCCGACGATGACGTTGGTCAGGAGGCCTTTGCTCGTGCCCATGATGGCGCCTGCGATCCACCCGGCCAGAGCACCAAGGACGATCCATAGCAGGATGTTCATGGTCCACTCCTTCTGCTTCGGTGTGCAGCCTACGGTCGTCCGGCGAGCGGCTCACCTTCGGTCTGCGACGTTGGCGCTGGTTCGCTGGGGACCGGGAAGCCTCAGCGCCCCAGCGGAATAACGCCTTGGCGAAGCACCTGAAAGGTAGCACCCTGCCGGTGCGCGGCAGGGTGCAAACGTCGCAGCGGAGGCGCGATTACTTGCTCTGGGACAGGGCGAAACCGCGCATGAACTGCTCCTGCAGGAGCATGAACACCAGGAGCGGCGGCACGATGGTCAGCAGCGCCCCGGCCATCACGTAGCCCCACTGCACGCCGTCGCCCGTGCCGATGATGAGGTTGAGGCCGACCTGCACGACCTGCAGCTCCTCGCGCCGGATGATCACGCGCGGCCACAGGTACTGGTCCCAGACGTAGACGAACTGGATGACCGCCAGCGCGCCGATGGTGTTGGCGCTCATCGGCACCAGGATGCGCCACAGGAAGCGCAGCGGCCCGGCGCCGTCGATCTTGGCGGCGTCGGCCAGCTCGCGCGGGACCGACATGAAGTGCTGCCGGAACAGGAAGATGCCGGTGGCCGAGGCCAGGAACGGCACGGTGAGCGCCAGGAAGGTGTTCGACCAGCCGAAGCCGAACGGCAGCGGGCGCAGGACCACGTCGGCGGGGTTCCTCAGCCACTCCCACACCGCCGCCCAGCTGGCCGGCGGCTGCTGCGCGATCAGGTCGAAGAGCGGCACGATCAGCACCTCGGTGGGCATCATCAAGGTCAGCAGGATGAGCGTGAAGATCACGCGCTTGCCGCGGAACTCGAAGTACACCAGCGCCAGGCCCGCGAGCAGCGCCGTGAGCGTCTTGCCGAGCGTGACCACGGCCGCCACGAACAGCGAGTTGCGCATGAAGATGGCGAGGCGCGCGTTCGTCCAGGCGGCGCTGATGTTGTCGAGCAGCTCGCGGCCCGGCACCAGGCTCGGCGACAGCACGTCGGAGTAGCTCTGGGTGGCCTTGATGAGCGCGAACAGCACCGGGGCCATCACCACGAAGCACGCCACGATCAGCAGCGCGTGGGTGAGCCAGGCGTTGCGCGGGCGCATCAGGCGCCCCCGTAGTAGACGCGGCGCCCGCCGTAGCGGAACTGCAGGAAGGTCACGCCCGCCACCAGCATCAGCAGCAGCACGCTCTCGGCGGCGGCGAAGCCCAGGTTGGCGGCGCCGCCGAAGCCGTCCTGGTAGATCTTGTAGATCAGCGTGGTGGTCATGCCGGCGCGATCGAACGGCGCCGGGCCCACCGGGCCGCCGGCCGTGAGGATGTCGATGAGGCCGAAGGTGTCGAAGAAGCTGTAGACCAGGTTGGTGAAGAACAGGAAGAACGTCATGGGCCCCAGCAGCGGGAAGGTGATGCTGCGGAACGCCTGGAAGCCGTTGGCGCCGTCGATCTGCGCCGCCTCGGTCAGCTCGGCGGGCACGTTCTGCAGCGCCGCCAGGTAGAAGACGATGTTGTAGCCGAGGTTCTTCCAGATGGCGGCGGCGCACACCACCAGGAAGGCCAGCGGCGCGCTGTCGAGCCAGCGCGGCTTGACGCCGAACCAGGCGTTGAGCAGCTGGTTCACCACCCCGACCTCGGGGTTGAACATGAACAGGAAGATCGTGCCGGCCACGGCGGGCGACAGGGCGAACGGCCAGATGAGCAGCAGGCGGTACACCCGCGCGCCCTGCACGCGCTGGTTGGCCAGGATGGCCAGCGCCATGCTGATCGACAGCCCGCCCACCACCACCACGGCGCTGAACGCCAGCGTCTGCAGGAACACCTGGCGGAAGCCGGGCGCCAGCACGCCGGTGAAGATGTTGCGGAAGTTCTCCAGTCCGATGAAGCGCTGCGTCCCGAGGAACAGGTTGCTCCGGTACATGCTCAGCACGAACGACTGGATGACGGGGAAGTAGAGGAACACGAGGAGGATCAGCAGCGTCGGCACGAGCAGCAGCCAGGGCAGCGTGCGGCTCTTGAAGACGGGCGTGGGACGCATGGTCACCTTCCTTACGCGCCGGTGGCGCCCAACGGCTGGGGCCGCTGCAACTCGCGCTGCAACGGCCCCGGACCTACCTACCGGCGTCCGAACCTAGCGGCTCAGAAGTTGGAGTTGTACTCGGCCAGCTGGGCGTCGGCGAGGCGCTTGGCCTCCTCGAGCGCGGCGTCGACGTCGGCGCCGCCCAGGACCTTCTGGATCGCCTCTTCGACGATGGTGCGGGTGGCCTGGAAGGTGCCCATCATGGCGCCGGCGGTGGCGGAGTTGGTGCGGGTGTTGAGCAGCTGTTCGAAGGCGGTGCTGGCGTTCGGGAACTCCTCGAACCAGCCCTCGGCCTCGAGCATGTCGACGCTCGAGTTGCGCACCGGGTAGTAGCCGGTGGCCTTGTGCCACGACACCATGTTCTCGGGGTTGGTCATGTACAGCACGAAGTCGCGGGCGACCTCGAGCTCCTCCTGCGGGTGGCCGCCCACCAGCCACACGCTGGCGCCGCCGATGACCACGCCGTTGCGCTCGGTGCCGTCGACGATCGGGAGCATGCCGGTGACGAGCTCGAACTTGCCGTCGATGGCGTTGGTGATGTTCACCAGGTCGGCGGTGGAGGTGATGTGGAACATCACGTTGCCGTTGGTGAAGATGGCGTCGGAGCCGCTCCAGTCCTCGAGGCGGCCGGTGTAGGTGTAGTAGCCCTTGTCGTTCATCGCCTTGAAGAACTCGACGACGTTCTTGACCGCGTCGGAGGTGAGCAGCACCTCGGTGGCGCGGCCGGCGCGGCCGTTGTCGTTGTTGACGAGCGGCTCGCCCTGCTGGGCCACCCACTGCTCGACGAACCAGCCGTTGAGGCTGACGCCGAAGCACTTGACGTCGGCGGTGAGGACGCCGGCCGCCTGGGCGGCGTCGCACGCGGCCATCATCTCGCCGAAGGTGGTGGGGACCTCGGCGATGCCGGCGGCGTCCATCTGGCTCTTGTTGGCGTAGAGGATGGGGCTCGAGCTGTTGAACGGGATCGAGTGCACCTCGCCGCCGATGGTGTAGTAGTTCAGCACCGGCTCGATGTAGTCGGAGGTGTCGAAGTCGCCGATCGAGCCCACGGGCACGAAGATGCCGGAGTCGACGGCGATCTGGCTGCCGATCTCGTAGAGCTGCAGCAGGTGGGGCGGGTTGCCCTGACGGACGGCCAGGATGGCGGCCTGCTGCGTCTCGGGGTAGCTGCCCTTGCGCTCGCCGGTGACGACGTAGGGCTTGCCCTCGGCCGCGAGCATCTCGTTGAACTCGGCGATGCGCTGCTGGATCCAGCCGGAGCGGTTCTCGTCGCTGAAGGCGTACCAGAACTCGATCTGCGTCTGGGCCACGGCGAACGACGCGACGAAGAGCAGGGCCATGATGGCGGCGGAACGCTTCATGCCAACCTCCATAAAGCTCGGATCGGTGTCCGATGCTGGTTCAGATGGCCTCGAGCTTAGCACCGGGATGCGGTGCTGGAGCGGGCGTCTGAGAGGTCAGCGGTACCACGTCACGGTCGCGTCGGAGGGCGGGCGGATGTGGTAGGCGCTCGGCCGGTACCTGGCCCTCACGGAGGTGCGGCCCCCGCCGGTCAGCGGGGGCCGCCGGGGTCACTCCTGCTCGAAGGTCAGCGCCACGGAGTTGATGCAGTAGCGCAGGCCGGTGGGCTCGGGCCCGTCGGGGAACACGTGGCCCAGGTGGGCGCCGCAGGTCCCGCAGCGCACCTCGATGCGGTGCATGCCGTGGGTGCGGTCGTCGTGGGTGGTGATGCGCCCCTGAGCCGCGACGTCCGAGAAGCTCGGCCAGCCGCAGTCGGAGCGGAACTTGTCGTCGGCCTCGAACAGCTCGGTGCCGCACACCACGCAGGCGTAGCTGCCGGGCGCGAAGTGGTCCCAGAACTCGCCGGTGAAGGGGCGCTCCGTGCCCGCTTCCTGCGTCACGTGCCACGCCAACGGGGTGAGGCGCTGCTTGAGGCTGGCGGGGTCGAAGGCCGGGGCCTCGTTCTTGCCACGCGGTTCGTCGCTCATCCGGGTCGTCTCCTTCCTGCAACCCGACGGTACTCCGCTGGCGGGGCGGGGTCGGTAAAGCGCGGTGAGGCGGTCCTGTGGAGTTTCTTGCGGGCCCGTGCACGGCGGGCGTTCTATCATCTCACCTGATTCTTAAGGAGGAGCCTGGATGAATCGTCTTCTTCTGCGGGTGGCTACGGCGGCGGTGCTGATCGCGTCGCTGGCGGCGTGCTCGCCTCTCACCCCCCCGGAGCGCATGACCGTGCGCCTCGACCCGGTCGGCGACCTGGGATACGAGGTCGACAACAGCGGGGCCATCACCGTGACCACGCGGGCGCTGGCGTTCCAAAGCAGCGCCGGTTCGCCGGCCGCCACCATCACCGGTGCCGAGGTGAACTACTACGATGGCGACGGGGTATGGCAGGGCGGTTGGAACAGCGAGCGCAACGGCCTGAGCGTCTTCGTGCCCGCCGGCTTCGCCTGCGAGGCGCCCGACGCCGTCATGGGCTGCTCGCGCACCTCGCCCGGCTCGTTCCCGGCCCCGGGCCAGGAGAACGTGCTGACGCAGAGCTCCGTCCAGTTCCTCCCCAGCGAGGTCGTCGAGCGCCATCTGGTCGCCTCGATGGACGCCTCCGTATCCGGCGTCACCATGCCCGGCTGGTACGGCGAGTTCACCTTCCACGGCTACGACGCCATGGGCGAGTTCGAGATCACCAAGACCTTCTTCATCGCTGCCCCCAACTGACGACCGCCAGCTGGTCGGATCATCACAGGCTTGAGCCCGGTCACCGTCGCGTGACCGGGCTCTTCCTCGTTCAGGGCGCGGCTGCCGCCTCGCCGCCGCGCCTCACTCGTACCTAAGCGCCTCGATCGGGTCCTGCCGCGCGGCCTTTGCCGCTGGCAGCGTGCCGGCCAGGAACGCCAGCACCATCACCAGCAGGATCACCAGCAGCACCTGCAGCGGGTCGAAGGCCATGACGCGCAGGCCCTCGAGGTCGGAGAGCGGCCCCCGCGCCAGCACGTCGGAGATGAGGTTGCCGGCCACGATGGCCAGCAGCGAGCCGATGGCGCTGCCCAGGAAGCCGATGAACACCGCCTCGGCGGAGAAGAGCGCGAAGATGCGCCCGGCGCCCATGCCCATGGCCTTCATCAGGCCGATCTCCCGGGTGCGCTCCTGCACCGACATCAGCAGCGTGTTGATGATGCCGAAGCCTGCGGCGATGAGCGCGATGATCGCGAAGCCGTTCAGCACCCACACCAGGCCGTTGATCACCGAGTTGATCGCGCCCAGCTGGTCCTGCAGCGTGATGCCCGCCATGTCGTGCTCGCGCAGCTCGGCCTTGATGCGCTCCACGTCGGCCGCGGTGGTGCCCGGCTCCAGGCGCACGGAGGCGCCCTGGTAGACGTCGGTCACGATGGGGGGCAAGCCCCGGGTCTGGGCCTCGAACATCGCGTCGCGCAGGGCCGACGACACGATGGCGCCGTCGCCGAACAGGCTGGTGCGCAGCACGCCGCTCACGTGGGCGTGCACCTCGTGCTGGTTGCCGAACGGGTCCGACAGGCCGATCGTGACGACCGCGCCCACGGCGTCGGCGGGCGAGGCGAAGCCGAGCGGCTCGACGTACGAGCTCGGCAGCAGCAGCTCGCCGAGCGGCTCGTCGTAGCCCGCCACCTCCACCACGCCCGCCTCGGTGTAGGTGCGGCCGGCGGCCAGGTCCAGGTCGAGGCCGCTGGGGGCGGGCGAGATCAGCAGCTCGTACTTGGTGCCGCCTTCGTGGTGGACGTAGTCGGGCGCCACCACGCGCACGGGCTCGACGCGGGCGATGCCTTCGATGGCCTCGATGGTGCGCACGTCGGCGGCCGACAGCGCCTCGAACTGCAGGCCGGCGCCGGCGGTGAAGAACGACTTCTCGGGGTCGTACTCGCGCGGCCCCTCGTCGCTGCCGAAGCCGCTGGCCTCCACGGTGGCGGCCTTGGCGACCGACATCAGGTCCTCGCCCCCAAGGCTCGCGACCTGCGCGTCGATGTAGCTCGTGATGCCCACCCCCAGGCCGTTGGTGAGGGTCAGGGTGAACGCCCCCACGAAGATGGCCAGCACCGTGAGGAGCGTGCGCAGCTTGCTGCGGAAGGTGTTGCCGACGGCCGTGCCGACGATCTCGGGGAGCCTCACGCCGGCACCCCCAGCGGCTCGCCGCGCTCGTCGACGATCAGGCCGTCCTTGAGGTAGACGCGGCGGTCGCAGCGCTGCGCCAGCTCCTCGTCGTGGGTCACGATCACGAGCGTGATCCCGTGCTCGCGGTTGAGGCCGAACAGCAGGTCCTCGATGACCTCGCCGGTGGCGCTGTCGAGGTTGCCGGTGGGCTCGTCGGCGAAGATCACCCGCGGGCGGTTCGCCAGCGCGCGGGCGATCACCATGCGCTGCTTCTGGCCGCCCGACAGGTTGGTGCCGCGGTTGCCGGCCTTGTCGTCGAGCTCCACCAGCCTCAGCAGCTCCATGGCGCGCTCGCGCCGCTCGCGCGGCGGCACGCCCTTGATCTTGAGGGGCAGCATCACGTTATCGAGCACGGTGGCGCTGGGGATCATGAAGAACTGCTGGAAGACGAAGCCGTACGCCTCGTTGCGCAGCTGGTTGGTCTGGGTGGTGGTGAGCGTGCGGGAGTCCTGGCCGTCGACCAGCACGGTGCCGCTGGTGGGGCTGTCGAGGAGGGCCAGCAGGTGCATGAGCGTCGACTTGCCCGAGCCGCTCTTGCCGACGATGGCGACCGCTTCGCCGCTGCCGATCTCGAGGGAGACGCCGCGCAGCGCGTCGAAGCGCGCCTCGCCCGTGCCGTAGCTCTTGACGAGGTCGCGCGCTTCGAGGATGTTCCGGGGTTGAGCGTTCATCGGCCCAACGGTAACGCGTCCGGGGCTAGCCGTTCACCACCGGCGCCCGCGGTCAGCGCGCGCGGTCCATCTCGGCGTGACGCTCGTCGTGGAAGACGTCCTCGTCCACGCCCGCCTTCCAGTAGGGCGTGGCGCGCACGCGCGCCGCCGGCACGCCGCGCTCCTCGAGCAGGTGGGCGCGCACCTCGCGCACCACGCCGAGCTCGGCCGCCACCCACCAGCGGTCGACGTCGTCGACCGGCAGCTTGCGCACGGCGCGCGCCAGCGGGCGCGGGTCGCCCGGCTCGGCCACCAGCCACTCGACGTCGAGCGCGGCGGGGCTGCTGAGCGGACGCACGTCGGCGAGGCTCGGCACCTCGACCAGCACGTCGGCCTTGACGTAGGGCGCCAGGCGCGAGGCGATGACGCCGATGGCGGGCAGGGCGGTGGCGTCGCCCACCAGCACGACGTGGCGGGCGTCCTCGGGCGTGGCGTCGCCCGCGCCGCGCGGGCCGAACATCTGCAGCGTGGCGCCGGGCCGCGCCTGGCGCGCCCACGCGACCGCCACGCCGGCGTGGTCGTGGAGCACGAAGTCGACGTCGAACTCGCCCGTGAGGGCGTCGAAGCCGCAGAGGGTGAAGGGCCGGCCGTGCGGGCGGGCACCCGGCTCGGCGTTGGGGAAGAGGAGCTTGATGGTGATCGCGGCGCCGACGTCGGCCTGGATCAGCTCTGGGGCGACGAAGCGGACGCGGCGGTACGAGGGCGACACGTCGGATACGGCCACGACCTCGACCGTCCTGGGGACGGGACGCGGCCTGGGCGCGGTGGCTTGGGGCTGGCTCATCGGGGGATCTCCAGGGGGAGCGGCCACGTCGGTGGCCGCGGCTCCCGTCGGGGCGGCCGGGGACCCGGGCGCAGGGGCGCCCGTGGGGCGGCGCCGGCTGGGCGCCGCGAATCCCGACCGCTCTACTCGGGTAGGCGCAAGCTAACTCCCATGGCGGCGGGCTGTCAACGCGCTATGCTCCAGGCATGGAGGAGAGGGTCACCGCGCACCTGCGGCGCGCCGTGGAGCTGGCCGAGGAGAGCGTCGCCGCAGGAGGGGGGCCGTTCGGTGCCGTGCTGGTCATGCCCGACGGCCGCACCTTCGAGGCGTCCAACCGCGTGACGCTCGAGAACGACCCCACCGCCCACGCCGAGGTCATGGCCATCCGCCGGGCGTGCCGCGAACTGGGCGTCTTCGAGCTGCGCGACGCTACGCTCTACGCCAGCTGCGAGCCCTGCCCGATGTGCCTGGCGGCCTCGCTGTGGGCGCGGGTGGGCAGCGTCTACTTCGCCGCCGACCGCTTCGCGGCGGCGCGCGCGGGCTTCAGCGACGCCGAGTTCTACGACTACCTGGCGGGCACGGCCGACCCCTCGGTCATGCCCGTGGAGCAGCTGCCCATCCCCGACGCCGAGCGGCCCTTCGACCGCTGGCGGGCGGCGCCCGACCGCGTGGAGTACTGACCACGGAGGCCATCAGACCCTGAACGGGCCGGCGCCGCACGCGCGCCGCGGACCCGACGGCGCCGGCCGGCTCGCGGCGGGCCGGCGTCCCCGGAGGCAAGTCATGGACCGGCGCAGGTTCCTCAAGTTGGCGCTCGCCGCCGCCCCGTTGGCCCTCGGCCTGTCGGCGGCGCGCGAGGCGTACTCGTTCGAGCTGCCGCGCGAACGGCGCGTGATCCGCGGCCTGCGCGAGCCGCTGCGGCTCGCGTTCCTCACCGACCTGCACCTGGGGCCCTACCTGGGCCGCCGCCAGCTCGAGGAGTGGGTGGCGGCCACCGTCGAGCTCGAGCCCGACCTGGTGGTGTTCGGCGGCGACATCGTCGACCAGGAGTACGACGGCGACCTCTCGGAGGTGGTCGAGCTCCTGCCGCGCCTGCGGCCGCCGCTCGGGGTGGTGGCGGTGCTCGGCAACCACGACCGCACGCGCTACCGCGACCTGAGCCCGTTCCGCCGGGCGCTGCGGGAGGCCGGGGTGACGCTGCTCGTCAACGAGGGCGTGCAGCTGCGCGACGACCTCTACCTGGCCGGACTCGACGACTGGCGCACGGGCCACCCCGACATCGAGCGCACGCTGGCGGGCGGCGGCGAGGGCGCGCGGGTGCTGCTGAGCCACAACCCCGACGTGATCCCGCGCCTGCCCGACCACGTCGACCTGCTGCTGGCCGGCCACACCCACGGCGGCCAGGTGCGCCTGCCGCTGCTGGGGCCGCTGGTGACCTCGTCGGAGTACGGGCGGCGCTACGCCGAGGGGTGGGTGGAGGCGCCCATGCCCGCGTTCGTCTCGCGCGGGCTGGGGGTCACGGTGCTGCCGTTCCGGCTCTTCTGCCCGCCCGAGCTGGTGCTCCTCGACCTGCAGCCGGCCTAGGCGCGGCGTGGCGCCGGCGCTCGCACGGCTAGGGGGCGCGGCCGGCTAGGGGGCGGTGGCGGGCGCGGGCAGCCCGTCCACGACCCAGGCCGAGCCGGCCTCGGCGCCGTCCGGTACGGTCGCCCCGATGAGCAGGCGCCGGCCGTCCGACGCCAGGCGCGCGTAGCGCACCCCGGCCACGCGGTCCGCGTGGAGCACCGCCGGCACCGCCTGCCAGGCGTCGCCCTCGGGCGCGAAGGCCACCACGCGCACGCCGCCCTCGGGCAGGTCGTTGTCGGTGACGAGCGCCGCCACCACCGTGCGCCCCACCAGCGCCAGCGCCGGTCCGAAGCGCTCGCTCGGCCCCTCCTCGACGCCGAGGCGCGCCGCCAGCACCCACTCGGAGCCCGCCTCCCGGTAGACGAAGACCGGCCCCGAGCGGGCGCCGCCGTAGTCGCCGCCCGGGGCGCCCACGGCCAGGAGCCCGTCGGCCAGCGCCAGGCTGGCGCCGTAGGCCGGCGCGGCCCCGCCGGGCGGCGGCGTGAGGCGCGCCACCTGCTGGGGCTCGCTGCCCAGGCGGTAGAGGTAGACGGCGCCCGTGGCCAGCGCGGCGCCGGGGTCGGCCGCCGCGGCGTCGGCCTCGCTGAGGGTCGGGGAGTCGCCGTCGGCCCCCACGGCCAGCAGGTCGCCCTGCAGCGCCAGGCTCGAGCCGAAGCGGGCGCCGCTCGGGAGCCCGTCGGGCGCCAGCTGCTCCCACGCCCGCCAGGCGTCGCCCTCGAGGCGGTAGAGGTGGACGGCGCCGGCGCGCTCCGGCGGGCGCCCCTGGCTGGTGGCGGCCACGGCCAGCCGCTCGCCCGCCAGCGCGAGCGCGGCGCCGAAGCGCGTGCCCGTGCCGGCCCCGCTGCTGCTCAGGCTCGCCTCCAGCGCCCAGCCGGAGGCGGCGTGGCGGAAGAGGTAGGCGCGCTCCGCGCCCCAGGCGCCCACCGCCACGCGCTCGCCGTCGACGGCCACGGCGCCGCCGAAGAAGGCGCCGGTCGCAGCGTCGGGCGCCTCGAGGCGCGCCTCCAGCTGCCAGCCGTCGGCGCCCGAACGGTAGACGTAGGCTGCGCCACCCGGGCTCTCGGTGGGTGCGCCCACGACCGCCAGCTCGCCGTCGAGGGCGACCGCGGCGCCGTAGAGCCCGCCGAGTCGGTCGAGCGCGGTGGCGCCGGCGACGGCCTGGGCCCGAGCGTCGGGCGCGACGAACGCGAGCAGCGAGGCGAGCGCGGCGACGGCGAGGAGCGGCGTGCGGGTGTGGCGGTGGGACATGCGCCTCCGTCGCGGGCCCGCTCCGGTGGGCGCCCGGCGGGCGCCGGACCGCGAACCCGGGACGATGATAGGTGCGCCCCACGCGCCCCCCGGCGCCGCTATCACAGCCGCCGCGCCTGGTCGCGGCCGTTAGCGGCGGGGCGCGGCGCGGGCATGGGCGCGATCCCAGGCCGGCCTGGGAGCCGGGCCGACCGGCTCGCGCCTGCACCCTCGGGCTAGCGCGCTGCGGCGCCGCTCGGCAGCTGGAGGCCCGCGAGGGCGGCCAGGCCGTCGTCGGCTAGCTCCGCGAGCGTCAGGAGCGCCAGCGCGGCGTGCTCCTGCGGAAGCTGGCGGCTCGCGTTCGGCGCCAGCGTCCACGGCAGCCCCTGGGCGCCGTCCAGCGCCGCCGCGAGCCGCTGCCCCTGCTCCTGGGCGGCCGCGGCGTAGGCCGCGGAGCCGCTCAGGCGCGCCATGTGCCACAGGTAGCGCGCCTGCTGCACCTGGGCGTGGAGCAGCGGCGTGGGCGGCAGGCTCGGGCCGCTGGCCGCGCCGTCGCGCGCGCGCCACTTCGCCTCGAAGCCCTGCTGCAGGTAGGAGCGCCAGAAGTCGGCGCGCTCGCCGTAGTTCACCCCGCTCGGGCTGGCGAGGTCGCGGTTGTGCTGGTAGGCCCACGCCACCGCGGCCACCACCCCGTGCGCGAGGGAGTCCTCGACGGGGTCGACGTCGTCGCCGTACCGGGGGTCGAGCGGGCTCGCCAGCCAGCGCCAGTCGCGGAAGCCGTCGCCGTTGTGGTCGGCCAGCGCGCCGCGCGCCGCCTGCATCACCGGGTCGACGGCGTCGAGCAGGCGCAGGTCGCCGCTGGCGCGGAAGGCCGCCAGGAGGCGGGTCAGCGCCGGCGCCACCTCGCGCGCGAGAGCGTGCAGGTCGCCGCTGGCGGCCGCCGCGGTCAGCGCGGGGCGCGCGGCGCGGACGTCGGCCAGGAGCGCCTCGTGAGCGGCGCGCTCCGCCTCCGGCAGCGCGCCGGCGTCGAAGGCCGGGTCGCCGCGGAGGGTGGAGGCGGGCAGCGCGGCCGGGGCAGCGGCGTGCTGGGCCGTGGCCGGCTCGCCCTCGGTGGCGGCCGCGGCGCCGTCGGCCGTCGCGCCTTGGGCCGCCGCCGGGGCGGTGCCGGCCGGCGCCGCGCCCGCCTGCTCGCCGGCCGCCCCCTGCTTGGCGCCAGCGGCGCCGTCGCCGGCGTTGGCCGCTTCGGCGCCAGCGGGGCCTGTGCCGCCAGCCGCGGCCTTCGCGCTCCCTTCGCCGTCGTCGGCTTCGTCGTAGGTCCCGTCGTCGTGCCCCTCGTCGGCCTCGTCGGCCGCTTCGCTGGCCGCTCCGCCGGCGCCCGATCCGGCCGAGCCCCCGCCGCCGGCCGCGGCGGGGCGATCGCCGCCGGCGCCGTTCTTCACCTTGAACTCCACGTCGAACTCGTACGGAACGAGCGTGTCGCCGGTCCGCACCCAGGTGCGCGCGATCAGGAGCTGCTCGCCGTTGGGGAGCTTACGCGTGTCGATCTTGACCTCGAACGGCGCCTCGGTGGCGTTCTGGACGAGGTTGCCCTTGCCGCCGAGGTAGTAGTCGACCTTGGCGATGTAGTCGCGGTCCGCCAGCGACACGGTGACGATGCCGGTCACGGTGCTCTCGCGGAGCGCTCGCGTCTGCTCCGCGCCCGAGCTGCTGCTCAGCGCGGCGATCACGAAGTCGTTGGCGGTGATGGCGGGGTCGGGCATGGCCGCTTGCGGCTCGCTGCAGGCCGCCAGCGCCAGGGCCAGGGCGGTGGTCAGCACCAGCCACCAGCGCGCGTGGCGGCGGACCCACGTCTGGGTGTCGTCGCGTTCCACGTCGTTCCCTTCCTAGGGGCGCAGCGAAGCTGCGGCACCCATCGGGCCCTCCGATAAGCCTGAGGGGAAGGAAGCATGGAACGACGAGCCTCGGCCGGTTGCGCTACTGGCTCCACCTACCCGAAGCGCCCAAGTTACGGGGTAGGGTTCGTCGCCGCTGAGGAGCCGCACGGGCCTAGCCGTGCGTTCGCCCGGTACTGGCGTTCTGGACTGGGAGCCTGAAGCGCCTGGCCGCGCCCACGCACGGGCGCCCGCCGAAGCGCCGCTCCCGACGCCTCTAGCACGGTAGCGCCTGGGCCCGCCCGGCGGCTTAGCGCAGGATGAAATCGATGAGCACGGATCGGGGCCGCGGGTATCATCACCGGATGGTGCCGCGCGTCGAACCGCCCGAAGCACCGGCCCCCGCTGGCGCCTCGGCGCCCCACGCGGCCGGCGAGCGCGGCATGCGCCGCGGGGTGGTGCTGGCGTTCCTGATGCTCACCGCCGCGCTGGCGGCCGTCGAGGGCACCATCGTCGCCACCGCCATGCCTTCGGTCGTGGCGAGCCTGGGCGGCTTCGAGTACTACTCCTGGGTCTTCGCCGCCTACCTGCTCAGCCAGGCGGTCGCCACGCCGATCTTCGGGCGCCTCGCCGACCTGTACGGCCGCAAGCCGGTGCTGCTGTGGGGCATCGGCGCCTTCCTGGCGGCCTCGGTGGCGTGCGGCTTCGCCACCAGCATGCCGATGCTGGTCGCCTTCCGCCTGCTCCAGGGCCTGGGCGCCGGCAGCACCATGACCATCGTCTCGACCCTGGCCGGCGACCTCTACGACGTGCACGAGCGCGGGCGCGTGCAGGCCTACCTCTCGAGCGTGTGGGGCGTGTCGGCCGTGCTGGGCCCGCTGCTGGGCGGCGCGCTGGTGGAGCGCGCCCACTGGGCGTGGGTCTTCTGGTTCAACGTGCCGATCGGCATCGTGGCGATCCTGGGCTTGCGCGCGTTCCTCCACGAGCGCGTGCAGCGCCGCGAGGCGCAGCTCGACCTCGCCAGCGCCGGGCTCCTGTTCCTGGCGATCGGCAGCGTCATGCTGGTGTTCACGCAAGGGGCGGACTGGGGCGCGCTGCCGGCGGGGGCGCTGCTGGCGCTGGGGCTCGCGACCGGCACGCTGTTCTTCCGCCGCCAGGTGCGCGTGACCGAGCCGCTCATCAGCTCCGAGACCTGGAACGACCGCCTGCTGCTGCTGGCCAACGTGCTCACGTTCGCGGCCGGCGGGCTGATGATCGGGCTCATCACCTACTCGCCCACCTACGTGCAGGGCGTGATGGGCTACTCGCCCACCGTCGCGGGGCTCACCCTCACCGCCATGTCGCTCGGCTGGACGCTCGCCTCGGTGGCGGCGGGACGCCTGGTGGTGCCGCTGGGGCCGGCGCTCACCGGGCGCCTGGGCGGCGCCTTCGCGCTGCTCGGCGGGCTGCTCTACCTGCTGCTGACCCCGGCGCGCGGCCCCTGGTGGGTGGCGCTGGCCTCGCTGGTGGTGGGCTTCGGCATGGGCTTCATCATGACGACCACCATCGTGACCATCCAGTCGTCGGTGGCGTGGCAGCGGCGCGGCACCGCCACCGCCACCAACATGCTGATGCGCATCCTCGGCAACTCCGTGGGCGCGGCCCTGCTCGGTGGGGTGCTGAACCTGGCGCTCGGCCGCGCCGCGCGCGCGCTGCCTGGGGGCGGCGCCGACGCGCTGGCGCGCATCGAGGCGAGCCTCACGCCGGGCGCGGGCGCCACCGTCGACGAGACGTTGCTTCAGCTGCTCGCCGGCGGGCTGCACGCCGTGTACGTGGGGGTGTTCGTGATCGGGCTGCTGGTGTTCCTGCTCTCGCTGCTGCTGCCGCGCGGGCGGAGGCTCGCGTGACGCCGCCCGCAGCCGACGTGCCGCTGTGGGAGGAGGGCGGCTGGGAGCCGCTACCGTCGCTCGCGGGCGAGGTCGAGGCCGACGTGTGCGTGGTGGGGCTCGGCGGCTCGGGCCTCAGCGCCGTGCTGGAGCTGCTGCGGCTCGGGCGCAGCGTGGTGGGGGTCGACGC
>Ga0079224_100002057_pt1 | contig 24073 bp, 22 predicted proteins | sample Stecom2015_FD_80414 | JGI IMG/M metagenome (GOLD analysis project Ga0079224, IMG submission 80414) | Agricultural soil microbial communities from Utah to study Nitrogen management - Steer compost 2015 | ecosystem: Environmental > Terrestrial > Soil > Agricultural land | place: USA: Utah... | reverse complement strand
TGATGTTCCTGACCTTCGGCTCGCTGGTGCTGCCGATCAAGGCCGCGCTGATGAGCGCGCTCGGTCTCGGTTCCACCCTCGGCATCCTGACCTGGATATTCATCGACGGCCACGGCGCCGGGCTGTTGAACTTCACCCCGCAGCCGATCATGTCGCCGGTGCTGGTGCTGATCATCGCGGTCATCTACGGTCTGTCGACCGACTACGAGGTCTTCCTGCTCTCGCGCATGGTCGAGGCGCGTGCCCAGGGCGCGTCCACCACCGAGGCGGTGCGGGCCGGCACCGCGCACACCGGTCGCATCATCACCGCCGCCGCGCTCATCCTGCTCGTGGTGGTCGGCGCGTTCGCCTTCTCCGACCTGGTGATGATGCAGTACATCGCCTACGGCCTGATCGCGGCGCTGTTCATCGACGCCACCATCCTGCGCATGCTGCTGGTGCCCGCCACCATGAAGCTGCTCGGCGACGACTGCTGGTGGGCTCCGGCCTGGATGAAGCGCATCCAGGAGCGGATGGGGCTCGGCGAGCCGATCCTCGACGACGAGCGCCCGGACGGCGGCGAGGTGGTCGACCTGGTCAAGACCACCCCCATCACCGACCCGGTCACCATGCTCATGCCCGCGCTGCCGGAGGAGAAGCAGCGCAAGACGCCGCGGCGGATGCGCACGGTCGCCGAGATCGAGGCCGAGGCGCCCACCCAGAGCATCGACGACGTGTCCCCGGCGCCGAAGGTTCCCGGCCGTCCCGAGGGCGCGCGCCCGCCCGTGCCGCCGCGCGGGGCCATGCCCGCCGCACCCGATCCGACCAGGCCGCGCGCGGCCTCGCCCGGCGCCGAGCAGTGCGCCCCACCGCCGTCCGCCCCGCCTGCGCCCGGTTCCCCGGCCGCGGGCCCGCAGATTTCCACGCCGCCGTCCGCCGGGCAGGGCCACGGCGGGTCCGGCCGGTCGCTACCGCCGCCGATCGGACCGGAACAGTCCGAGGTCGCCGCGCCCAAACCGCCGCGCCCCGTACCACCCGTCCGGCCGCGTCCGCCCGCCGACGTCTCGATGGGTGAGCCCACCCGTCCGCATCCCGGCGGCCGTCCCGCACCCGCCGGTCCCGGACAGAACGGCACGCCGCGGGCGCCCGGCAGGCCCGCGGGTGGAGCGACTCCTCCCGGTGCACCCGGCGGTTCCGCCACACCCGGCGGACCCGGCACATCCGGCGGACCCGGCACCCCCGGCCGCCCTGGCGCCGGATCGGACGCGCGCGGCGGGGCGTTCGGCACTCCCGGCCCGAGTGTGATCGGCCCCGGCGCACCGTCGAACGGAACCACCGGCATCCCGCCGGCTCACGGCACTCCGCCGATCCGCCCTGGCGCCCACCCGGCCGGACCCCGTCCGGTCCCGAACGGCCCCGGCGCGGGCGGGGGAGATCAGGGTGGCGGCCCTGCCGGACAGGTCCCGCCCGTTCCCGGCGCGGCCGGTCCTGGCCTGCCCGGCGGTGACAACCGGGCCAGCATCGAGAACTGGATGGCCGAACTGCGTTCCTCCCGCAAGCGCACCCAGGGCGCGGGCGAGGAGGGCCGTGGCGCGCAGCCGGGAGCCGACGACGGCCGCCACCACAGCGGTGACGACCAGTCGGTGAGCGTCGACGAACTGCTGCGCCGTCAGGACGACACGGACTGATCCCCCGCCGGGCCGGGCACACCGGGCGCGGCGCCGCTGGGCACCGCGTCCCGCTCCCGGCCTGCCCGCTCCCCCGCCTCGGCGAAGGCACGGGCGTAGCGGGTGCCGGTGAGCAGGAGCAGGACGCCGACGGCGAGGAAAGCGCTGACGCGGACGAAGCCGTCGAGCGTGGCCAGATCGAACAGGAACAGCTTGGCGATGGCGGCGGCGGTGAGCAGCAGGCCGGAGCCGAGGGCCACCTTCACGATCGCGCCCGATCCGGCCGAGAGATTGCGCAGGCCGTGAAACAGCGCGCCGGTCGCACCCGCCATCCACAGGATGGTGGCGACACAGTGGCCGACGACGAACCCGTCCGTTCCGCCCGCCGCGACGCCGACGGCGACCGCGGCGGCGCTCACCAGGTACAGCGCGGCCACGCTGGTGGCCACCCACACCACCGGGTTCCCCGCACCGGCCGAGCCTGCCGCCGTGGACATGCGGCGCAGGCTCCACACCGTCGCCGCCAGCACGGCAAGTCCCGCCAGCGCCGTGACGGCGGTGTCGATGCCGAGGTGATCCCGCGCGAGCACCCGGGAGGCGAGGACGGCCGGGCCCGCGTCGTCGAGGAAGACCAGGCCGCCGAGGACGGCGAAGGCAGCGCCGAGCACCGCCGCGACGCGCGAACGCTGGTGTCCGGCCACCCCGGAGAAGGCGAGCGCCGCGAGGAAAAGCACCAGCGCCAGCGTCCGCGTATTCGCCCCGCCCACACAGGCTTCCAGCAGCGCGACCGCGCCGAGCACCGCCGCGACCACAGCGGTGTGACTCGTGATCCCGGTCCGTGCGCGGGTGGCGGGCGCCAGGTGGGCGGCGGCGACGGCGAGCAGCACCGCCGCGTAGCAGGCCGCGAGCGCGACGGCGGGCCACCGGTCGAGCAGTGTCGGCGGGGCCACCAGCAGCGGGGCGGCCGCCGCCGCCAGCGCATAGCTCGCGGTCACGTCGGTGGGCCGGATGCGTTGTACCAGCAAGGTTCCCGCCAGCCCGACCACGGCGACGGCGATCGAGGCGGCCAGCACCGCGCCCACGTGCCCGCGCGCATCACTCAGCCCGGCAACCGCGATGAAGGCGACCGTCGCGAACACCACCGGAAGTGTCCGCGCGAGATGCAGATACGGCCAGTCCCGCATCCGGTGCACCGGCAGGCAGCTCAGTTGCGCGACGACGAGGAAACCGAGCAGCACCGGCGCGGTGGTCACGAACGGCGCGGCCAGTGCCGCGCCCACGACCGTCAGCACCGCCAGCGGCTGTGAGTTCCAGCGCAGCGCCAGTGCCACGCCGCCCGCCGCGATCCCCAGCGCCACGGCGAAGCCAGGCACCGGATGCAGCCAGTCGTAGACGCCGGTCACCGCCACCACGTCCAGGTAGGCCCCCGCGACACCGGTCGCGGCCAGCGCGATTCCGCCGACCCGCCCACCGGGCCGGTCGGCCACCCGGAGGCCGGCTCCGACCAGCGCGGCCGAGAACAGCGCACCGGCGACGACCCGCGGCACCGGCCCGAACAGACCGGCCTGCGCGGCCAGCACCAGCAGCATGACGACGCCGATGAGCGTCACCGCGACGCCCGCCACCGCGAGCACACGGCTGATCATCCCGTCGCGCTGCCACCACGGCGTCGTGTTCACCCGGACCGGGGCGGGCGGACGCGGGGCGGGCGGCGGACGCCGCCATGCCTGCGGAGGCGGGGCGCCGTAGGCGGGACGGCCGGGAAACGGCACACCGGGACGCCCCGGAGGCACGTAGCCGCCGGGCGCGGGGGGCACGTAGCCGCCGGGAGCGGAGGGCACGTAGCCGGACGCGGGGGGCACGTAGCCGCCGGGCGCGGGCGCGTATCCCGGGAATCGCCCGGCGGGGGGCACGCTGTGGGCACGGGTCCCCTCGTGCACCGCCTGCCCCGGGGCCGCCGTCTCCTGACTCACCCGCCCCGGAACCGTCTGCCCCGCACCCGCGGACGCGACGGAAGCGGCATCCGATCGTCCGCCCCCGACTGTCCCCGGCACGGCCTGCCCGCCGGGACCGCCCGCCCCACCGGTCACATCGGCGCCCGTGCCGTCCACACCGCCCGCTGCCCCCGGCGCGGGCTGCTCCCCCGCCCGATCGCCGGGCAGGGCTTCGAGCACCTGCCGGCGCAGCAGGTCCAGGTCGCGCCCGAGGGCGCCCATCTGTGTTCCCAGCGCGGTGAACTCACCGGAGAGGCGGGCGACCAGCGCCGGGTCGATCGAACCAGTCATGCGCTCATGGTCCGGTCCGGGAGCGGACCGGACATGAGTAGAAACACTCGCCGGGGCGCGGGGGATCTACCCGATTCCGCGTGGTCCCGGCGTGGTCCCGCCCGGGTGGGGTGCGCCTGCGGGACCCGGACCGGTCAGCTCGGGGTCACCGACATGCTGACGACCCGATGGACCGCCTCGATCACCGTGCGCCGGGCGGGCATGGTGAGCACGCCGGGCATGGGCTCGGCGGCCCAGTGCCAGCCACGATCGGAATCGGTGGTGGGCAGCAGGATGTGGCGGCCGCCGGGGACGACCGTCACGTGGTGCTCGGCCAGTTCGTGGCGCACGTGCTGGTCGACCGGCGTCATCGGGCTGGGCGGGGTGACCAGGAAGGTCCAGGTGCGTTCACCCGGGTCGGCGATCACCGGGACGGGGTAGGAACAGTTCATGGCGGCGAGCACGTCGTGGCCGAGGGCGGGCGGCATGACGAGGGCTCCCAGGACACTGCCGGTGGTGACGACGGGGCGTCCGCCGAGCAGTTGGACGGGCAGGCCGTACTGGTCCTGCAGCAGCAGGGCAGCGTCCTTGGACGAGTGGCAGCGTTCGAACATCGCGCGGGGCTCCTCAAACAGTGGTGGTGAACGAGATACGGATCGGGAGCGAGAGGTGTAGTCGCCCGAATCCGGCGCAAGCGCGCGGTCGGCGCGCGAGAATTGCGGACAATGCCAGTGGTGCGGTAGCGCTCGGCATCGTGATCATGTGCCGCCCCTGCCTTCTCAACATTGGGTTCTCAAAGTTGCGGAAGGACAACGGTATTCCAACTAGCGTCCTCGGAGTCGTACGTAATGTCCCACTTCACCGCCGAAATGGGGCCTACCGTCGGTATCCTGAAACGTGGATGTAACACAGAAATGTGTTCGTAACACCAAGGGCGCGAGGTCATGGACGAATCTTCGATCGGTGTACGCATCAGGCGCTTTCGTGGTAAGGCGCTGACCCAACGCCAGCTCGCCGATCAGGCAGGCGTGAGCGTCGACCTGGTTCGCAAACTGGAGCAGGGCGGCAGGCAGACCGCCTCGATCGCCAGCTTGCAGAAGATCGCTCGCGCTCTCGATGTGGACATCGCCGATCTGATCGGCAATCGCCACGGCATCCCGTCCAGCAACCCCGACGCGGGCATCGTGGCGATCCGCCGCGCGCTCACCCCGGTCGACGACCTGCTCGGCACCACACCGGAGGAGGCCGCGGTCTCCCTCGACGATGCGCGCCGCGCGGTCGACTACGCCTGGGGCGCCTACTGGTCGGGGCACTACGAGCTGCTCACCACCATCCTGCCCACCGGCCTCACCCAGTTACGCGCCACCGTGCACGCCGCCCGCAACGGCTCGGTCGCGCCGGCCAACGAGCTGCTGGCCCGGATGTACTGGGTCACCGGCTGCACGCTGGTGCACCTCGGCCAGACCGACCCGGCCTTCCTGGCGATCCGGCTGGCGCTGGCCGCGGCCGAGCGTGGCGACGATCCGTTGCTGGCGGCCACCATTCGCGGTTCGGTGGCCTGGCAGCTGCTGATCCAGGGCCGCTACGCCGAGTCGCGCGGCGTCGCCCTGCGCGCGGCTCGTGATCTCGAACCCGACGGCGAGGTCGCGCCTGCGCACCTGTCCGCCTACGGCTCGCTGGTCCTGCAGGGGGCCACCGCGGCCGGTCGCGCGCAGAACGTGCCAGACGCGCTGGCGCTGCTGGAGGCCGCGAGCGAGGTCGCGCTGCGCCTCGGCGTCGACCGCCAGGACTACGAGACCTATTTCGGCCCTTCGCAGGTGGTCATGCAGACCGTCGATGTCAATGTCTCCGCCGAGCGCTACCCGGAGGCGCTGGCCGCGGCCGCGCAGATGCCCGCGGGCAACGGCCTGCCGCAGGCGTCGCGGGCCCGCCATCTCGCCGACACCGCCGTGGCCTGGACCAGGACCGGGCAGTACGGCCGGGCGCTCGGCGCGCTGCTGGACGCCGAGCGCGTCGGCGGCTCGGACTGGATGAAATATCAGTCCCTGCCCCGGCACATCGTCTCGGAACTGCTCGACAACGATCGCCGGATGCCGTTGCGCGCCTTCGCCCGCCGCCTCGGCGTCAATACCTGAGTTCCGGCGCGATCGGAAATTCCGGCACGGTTCGGCGAAAACCCGGCACGTCTGTCCGCGAATCGCGCTGTCAATACCCGCGACCCATGGAAGGTGGGAATCCACAAATACCGCCACGGCGTTTTGTCGATTTCCTGGGGACGGCTCGAAAACCTACCCACCGGTAATGGCCCGGTGATCTAATGGACCCTGCCCCCAGTTGGGGAACGAGTCACACGACCAGAGGATCACCATGACGCTGAAATTCGCCCGCCCCGCCGCTCTCGCCGCCCTCGTCCTGACCGCGGGCGCGCTGAGCGCGGGCACCGCCACCGCCGCGGCGCCCACCGCACCCGCGACCTCGGCCACCGCGGTCGCCGGCTCGGTGGAGGTGTGCATCCCGATCCCCGGTCTGCCCATCGAGGTGGCGTTCTGCCTGTAGGCGACCGGTGTCCCCGCCCGGGGCCCCACCACGGCTCCGGGCGGGTGACGGGCAGGCTCAGCCGCCGATCATCCGGCGCCAGTGGTCTATCAACGGCCGCTTGGCCACCACCGAGCCCAGCCTGACCCGGCCGAGCACCACCAGGTGCAGCGGGCCGAGCGGCGGGCCCGCGCCCACCTTGTTCTTCACGGTGGACGCGACGAGTTCCAGCCCGTCGAGATCGACCGTCGCCTCTTTCGGCACGATCAGATTCAACGACGAACAGAAATCGTCGACGTGGATTTCCACCACCTGCGTCGCCATGACCGCCTCGGTGAAATCCAGTGTCACCGAGGCGACCCAATTGTCCAGGTGCAATGTCGGCGGCACATGCCAGCGACCGCGCCTGCTCACTTCCGACATCCGGCAGCGGATCACATTCGAAGCGGAATCACCCGCGTACACCGGCCCGACCGGACGCCGCGGACCGTGGAAACCGTGCCCGTGGAAAGTCGGCGCGGAATGCGGCGCGCCGGGATACGGAGTCGTCGCGCGCGGCCCCCTGGTGTCGGCGAAACCGGTCGTCGACGGCGCGGGCTGACCGACCAGCCGCACGCCGGGCAGATCGATGAGCACCGCGTTGAGTTCGCCGCGGGTTCTGGCCGCAAGGGCGGTGTCCATCCGCTCGGTGAACTCCCCGAGGGAGAGCATTCCGAGGCCGACCGCGCGTTGCAGCAGCTGACCGACATGTTCACGTTCCGCATCGGAGACGCGCAGGTCACGATCACCCACCGGGTACGAAGCGCGGTGGGGTTCCGGTTCGGAGGCGCCCATGAGTCGAGGTTACCGACGGCGCGGCCCACGGGACATCAGGGCGAACCCTGATCCGCACCCCTACTCGAGGCCCTGTTCGATGGCGTAGCGGGTCAGCTCCACCCGGTTGGCCAGCTGGAGTTTGCGCAGCGTGGCCTGCACGTGGTTCTCCACGGTCCGGTGACTCAGGCCGAGGCGGGAGGCGATCTGCTTGGCCGACAGCCCTTTGGCCACCATCCGCAGCACCTCGGTTTCCCGCTCGGTGAGGGCGGGACGGTGCGGTTCGTCGGGCCGGGCGGGGGCGCCGGCCATCCGCCGGTACTCGCCGAGCACCACTCCGGCCAAGCCGGGAGTGAACACCGCCTGACCGGCGGCGGTGGCGCGCACGGCGGCGACGAGTTCGGCGGCCGAGGCGCTCTTGACCAGGTAACCGGTCGCGCCCGCCTTGATCGCCTCCAGCACGTCGTCGCGTTCGGCCGAGGCGGACAGCACCAGCACCCGGCTGTCCGGGGAGACCCGCAGCACCTCGGCGGTCGCCCCGGCGCCGTTGCCGTCCGGCAGCTGCATGTCCATGAGCACCACGTCCGGCCGCACGGCGGCGGCGCGACGGGTGGCCGAGCCGACCCCGTCGGCGGTGGCCGCGACCTCGAAACCGGCCTCGGTCAGGTCACGGGAGACCCCGTCCCGCCACATCGGATGGTCGTCGACCACCATCACCGAGATCGCCATCACCCGCTCCTCTCGCCCCGCCGGGCCGTCGGCCACCGGGCGGCCCGTCGCTGTCATGGTGCCACCGCCCGGCCGTGCGGCGCCCGCGAACTCCCCGCTCCCCGGCACACGGCGCCCGCGACATCAGCCGCGCGGCACCCGCAACTCCCACTCGGCGCCGTCGCCGTCCTCGCCGCTGCCGCCGCCCACCAGCTCCGCCGTCCCGCCGAGAGCCTCGATCCGGCCGACGAGGGAACGCGAAACCCCCATCCGCCCTTCGGCTTCGGCCTCGGCCAGCCGTCCCGGCCTGATGCCGGGACCGTCGTCGCGCACGCTGACGATCAGCTCGTCGCCGGTGTCCTCCAGCAGCACATAGGCTTTCGCGTCCGGCCCGGCGTGCAACTCGACATTGGCCAGCGCGGTCGCGACGGCGGCGGCGATCTCACCGCCGACCCACCCGCCGACCCGCACCGGCTCGCCCGGCGTCGACACGAACACCTTCGGGGTGGCGTAGGCGGTGAGCAGGCCGCGCAGATCCACCTCGTCGCCGCCGCCGCGCTCGCCCGCGTGCCTGCCGCCCTGCTCGGACAGCAGCACCCGCAGCGCCACCTCCTGCTCACCCGCCCGGATCGCCAGTTCCCTGGTCGGCCCGCCGATCTCGCTGCCTCGGCGTTTGATGTAGCTGAGCACCTGGAGCACCCCGTCGTGCACCTCGCGGGCGAGGCGTTCGCGCTCCTCGGCGGCGGCGGTCAGGCGCACCGCGCGCCGCACCTGCTCCTGGGCGCGGCGGGCGGTCTGCGCGGCCAGGCCGAGCGCGAGCCCGACCGAGACCAGCACCGGCGCGGTGGCATCGCTCCACACGTCGACGCCCCACTGCTCACGCACAGTGATGATCACCGCCGAGATCAGCAGCCCGGAGGCCACGCCGAGCACCGGGCCGCGCAGGATCGCCGCGGAGATCACCGCGTTGGCCGCCCACATGGTGGTCGGCAGGGTCTGGTGGTGGTGGTACCAGTCGTGGTCGGCGACCAGCCTGGTCGCGGCGATCAGGCCGATCACCACCAGGTGGTCGCCGATCACCACCGCGACCCGCATCCGCGCGACCTCGGTGCGCCACTGCGAGAGCATGAGCGCCGAGACACCCGACCACACCACCATCAGCGCGATCAGCACCCAGCTCAGCCGCTGGTCGGTGTAGTAGGGCACCGAGGCGACCTGCTGGCCGATCGCGTACAGCAGGGTGACCAGCCGGAATGCCTGCACAGCGCGCCACAGCGGCGCGGTGTCGTCCTGACCGGGCTCGCCGGGACCCAGGCGCGCCGAGGGGTTCATCGCACCGGTTCGCCCTCGGGCGCGGGCGGTTCGTGCGGCTCGTCCGGTTCGGCCGAGTACAGTCCCGGCTCCCCGGTCACCAGCTCGTGGACCACCTCCTCCGGCGACTCGAGCAGCGAGCGCACCGCGGTGTTCATCACCGCGACGAACGGCACCGCCAGCAACGCGCCCGCGATCCCGCCGAGCACGAGGCCCGCGGCGATCGCGACCACCACCGCCAGCGGATGCACGCTCACCGCGCGCCCGAGCAGCAGCGGTTGCAGCACATGGCTTTCCAGCTGCATGACCGCGATGATGATGCCGAGCACGATCAGGGCGGTGACCAGCCCCTTGGTGACCAACGCGATGAACACCGCGACGAAGCCCGCGAAGAAGGCGCCGATGATGGGGATGAACGCGCTGATGAACACCAGCGAGGCCAGCGGCAGCGCCATCGGCACGCCGAGGATCAGCAGGCCTGCGCCGATGCCGATGGCGTCCACCGCGGCCACCACCACCGTCGCCCGCACGAAGCCGACCAGGGTGCCGAAGCCGAGCTCGCCCGCCATCCTGACCCGTTCCCGGTGTTCGGTGGGCACCAGCCTGGTGACGAACTCCCAGATCTGGCCGCCGCCGTAGAGGAAGAAGACCAGGATGAACAGCGTGAGGAAGGCGCCGGTGAGCAGGTGCCCGATCATGGTCGCGGTGGTCAGCGCGCCGCTGGTGACGCTGTCCTGATTGGACTCGATGGTTTTGACCAGCGTGTCGCCCGCGCTGCGGATCTGCTCCTCGCTCAGGTGCGGCGGGCCGTTGATCAGCCAGTCCTGGCTCTTCTGGATGCTGGCGGTGATCTCGTCGGAAAGCTGCGGCACACCGGCCACGAACTGCTCGACGACGAAGGTCATGGTGCCCGCGACCAGGCCGAGCGAACCGATCAGCGCCACCACCACGCCGATCGAGCGCGGCACCCCGACCCGCTGCATCCAGTCCACCAGCGGCACCAGCAGCGCCGCCGCCAGCAGCGCGATCGCCATCGGGATCAGCACCGTGGACAACCGGGCCACCAGCATCGCCACCGCGATCACCGCGGCCAGGATCACCAGCAGCCGCCACGACCACTCCGCGGCCTGCCGCACGATCGGATGCACCGACTCGGCATCCGGTCGGGGCCGCTGTGGCCCGCCGGGGGCGCTTTCCTCGGGGTGGCTCACGCTCGTGAGCCTATCCGCCGCTCAGCGCCGCGAACATGCGCACATGATCGAAACGCTAGATTGGTGGGCGTGTCAGCGCCTCTGGAAGCGGTCAAACAGACCATGCATACGCGCTGGCCGCTGTACCTGACGTCGATGCTGCTGGCCAACGCCTTCGGCGCGGTGCTGATGTGGGCGTTCCTGCAGTACGGGCTCCCGGTGCCGGAGGGAGAGGCGGCCGACGCGCGGCGGATCGGCCTGTTCGTGCCCGGCCTCGTCTTCGTCACCGGCGGACTGCTGAGCCTGGCGGGCTCGGCGCTGATGCTGCGCCCGGTCATGCGCTGGCAGATGCGCGGCGGCCCGCCGAGCAGGCAGGAGCAGATGGCCGCCCTGCACGCGCCGTTGCGGCAGGCCATCCTGCACCTGGTGCTGTGGCTGCTCGGCGGCGCGGTGCTGGCCGGGCTGATCATCTCCGAGTCGCCCAAGCTGGCGGGCGCGGTGATCGTGACGCTGTGCATGGCCGCGACCATCGTGTTCGGCTTCACCTACATGCTCGGCGAACGCATCCTGCGCCCCGTCGCCGCGCAGGCGCTGACCGAGGGCACCTTCGACCACACCCTGACCCCCGGCGTCGGCACCCGCATGGCGATGACCTGGGGCATGGGCACCTTCGCGCCGACCTTCGCGATCGTGCTGCTGTGCGTCACGCAGATCTCCTCGGACGTGAAGTTCTCCGCGCAGTCGCTGGCCATCTCCATCCTGCTGCTGTGCGGGGTGATCATCCTGCAGGCGCTGGCGCTGTCGATGCTGACCGCCTCCAGCATCTCCGACCCGGTGCGCCAGCTCAGCCAGGCCATCGCCCGCGCCCAGGAGGGCACCCGCGAGGTGCAGGTCGAGGTGTACGACGGCAGCGAGATCGGCATGCTTCAAGTCGGCTTCAACCGGATGATGGAGGAGGCGGCCAAACGCAGGAAACTGCAAGAGCTGTTCGGCCAGCACGTCGGTGAGGAGGTCGCCCAGCGCGCCCTCGACTACGGCACCGAACTGGGCGGGGAGACCAGGTTCGTGGCGGTGCTGTTCGTGGACATGGTCGGTTCCACCGCGACGGCGGCCGAGCGCCCGCCCACCGAGGTGGTGAGCCTGCTCAACGAGCTCTTCCGGGTCGTGGTCGATGTCATCGACCGGCACCACGGCTTCGTCAACAAGTTCGTCGGCGACGCCGCGCTGGCCATCTTCGGCGCGCCGCTGGACCGCCCCGACGCCCCCACCGCCGCGTTGGCGGCCGCGCGGGACCTGCGCGAGGCGCTGCGCGAGGTGGCCGGGCTGGACATCGGCATCGGCGTGTCCGCCGGACTGGCCGTCGCCGGCAATATCGGCGCGGCCAATCGGTTCGAGTACACCGTGATCGGCGACCCGGTCAACGAGGCCTCCCGGCTGACCGAACTCGCCAAGGATCATCCCGGCCGCGTCCTCGCCTCCGGCAGCGCGCTGTACTTCGCCGAGGAGGCGGAGGCGGCGCTGTGGATCACCGGCGAGGAGGTGCAGTTGCGCGGCAGGCGGCGCAGCACCCAGCTGGCCTGGCCCGAGGCGAGCGTCGAGCCGGAGCGCGACGGACGGACCGGCGCGGTGTCCGGGGACGCCGCCGCGCCCGGCGCGGCCCGCGAGGACGCTGCCGAGGCGGCGGACCTGCCTGCCGACGGGCAGGCGGCGGACGTGCCTGCCCGTCGGCAGGTGACGGACGGGCTGATCCCCCGCCACACGCCCGCGGACCGGACGGGCACCGAGTAGCACCGGCCACCCGAACTACCCTGGCCGGGTGCGAACTGTGTGGACAGCGATAGTGGTCGATCTGGTGCTGGTGGCGGTCTTCTGCGCCATCGGGCGGCGCAGCCACGACGAGGCGGTGCTCGCCGGGCTGATGAAGACGCTGTGGCCGTTCGCGGTCGGTCTGGCGCTCGGCTGGGCGCTGGCCGTGCTGCTGACCAGGCTGCTCGATCTCGGCGGCTTCGCGCCCGCCGCGGTGTGGCCCACCGGCGTGGCCGTGTGGTTCGGCACGCTGGCCGGCGGCATGCTGACCCGGGTGCTCGCCGACCAGGGCACCGCGGCCGGCTTCATCGCCGTCGCCAGCACCGTGCTCGCGGTCTTCCTGATCGGCTGGCGCGCGATCTTCGCCCTGGTCACCCGCTCCTGAGCGCTCAGATCTCCGGCTTGGCCAGCGCCTGCAACATGCGCGCGGCCATCCTGGCGGTGGCGTTGGCGCTGTCGATGTCGGCGATGTGGACGGCGAAGGCCAGGTCGCCCATGTTGGCGATGAGCCAGCCGTCCGAGCCCGCCTCGGCCGCGTAGGCGATCACCGGGTAGCCGCGCAGCGGGGTCAGATGCGGCTTGCCCATCTCGTCGCGCAGCACGGTGCGCAGCCGGTCGACGACCGGATTGCCCAGCGGTTCCAGCTGCGCGTCGGTGCTCGCGGGCCGGTCCCGTTCGATCGAGGGCGCGGGCACCTCGCCGCGGGCGATGGCCGCCGCCGCGATCGCCATGCCGAACGGGCTGGCCAGCACCACATCCGAGGAGCCGCCCTGCCTGGCCTGCTCGGCGCCGCGCCCGCCGACGGTGATCCGGCCGGTCACCTCGTCGAGGCCGGGCACCTGGAAGTCGACCCCGAGGCCGAGCGCGGTCGCCGCCTCCGCCGCGTCCTGCACCGTCACGTCCTTGGGCGCCTTGTCCTTCTGCAGCGCCGCGACCTCACGCAACAGCTCCACCGTGCCGCCGACCGGGTAGAGGCCGGTGAAGGCCACCGGGCCGAGGTCGGTGGCGTAGCTGTTCTGCGCGACCGCGACCACCGCGCCGTTGGACGGCTGGATCGCCACGATCGAGGCAGGCGTGCCGACGCTGACCACCGCGTCCTCGGCGGCGCGCTGCAGGCGCTGGTCCATGGTGGCGATGATGGGCGGGCCGGGCGGGCCCTGGTGGCCCGCGACCTGCCGCACGAACTCGCCGTCCGGCTCGTAGATCTGCACGCCCCAGCCCGAGTGCTGCTCCTGGCTCTCCTTCCAGACATTGCGCAGAGCGTCGAGCATCGGCGACCACACCCGCCGGTCGGAGGAGATCAGTTCGGGTGACTTCTCCATGACCACGCCCGGGATGGGCGCCATGCGCGGCTCCAGGATCGCGAAGTCGCCCTCGCGCAGCCGCACCGCGAGGACCGGCTCGCCCTTGGACTCGGCCAGCTTCTCCCGCAGGTACTCGCCGGTGATGAGGGGAGCCACCGGCTCGATGGCCTTGGCCAGGGCGTCGGTGGAGAAGACCGGGTCGGGCATCCTGGCCGGGTCGAGCTTGACCAGGTTGATGACCTGCTCGTGCATCAGCGATTCGCCGACGATGTCGATCACGCGCGGGGCGGGCTCGGGGTAGGTGCGCACCAGTTTCACCGTCCGCCCGCCCGCCAGTTCCGGCATCACCAGCTGCGGCTCCCAGGAGATGCGCCAGCCGATCGCCAGCTTGCGCACCGTGCCCTGCAGGCTGTAGCCCCAGTCCCGGTTCTCGCCGAAGTTCCAGACCACGTCCATGCTGAAGATGGCCGACTCGTCGTCGAGGCCGATGAACTGGGTCTTCTCGTAGTCGACGGTGCCGGGCCGCAATCCCTCGAACATTTGCGACATGGTTGCCGAGGCGGCGTTCGGATAGGAGGTGAGATCGGCGGCCTTCTGGTATTCCTGCTCGTCGAGCAGTTCGGTGAAGCGGTCGACGAGCGCCTCCGGCTCACTCGTCTCGGTATGGAATCCGCACCCCGTCAAGGCCATCACCGCAGCCGTCACTCCCGCGAGTGCCATAGCGCCCCGGACGCGAAAGCGGCGGGATCCCCACACATCCATATCGCCCACTCTTCACTCTTGTCACTCCAGCAACAAGACCACCGTACCTGAATGAAATGCGCCCGCGTCGCCCCGGTGACCGGGACGTTACCCATGCTCAGCATATCGATTGTGCCCGAAATTCCGCGTGCCAGCGGCCGAACATGGGTGCGGTCCGGTTACAAGGCCATAACCGGCGCCGCCACCGTACCGGGTCGCGCGGATGCGCGCCGGGCGGCCCGGTAGCCCATTTCGATCACCGCAGTTCGCTCCGGGCGCAATCCGGCTTACGCCGCCCCCTGCCGCTCGCCGTCGCAAAGGCGTAATCTTGTAATCACTGTAACCACCATCACATAGTTCGGCAGGTGAGTGCCATGCGTCATGATCATCGAGGACGCGAGTTCGGCCGCCCCGGAGGCTGGCAGCAGGCCGACCTCCCCGACGCCGCCGATGTGCCGGACTGGTTCGCCGGAAGATTGCCGAGCGACTGGTTCACCGGGCAGCCGGAGATCGAGATCGACCGCGACGAGATCGTCGTCGTCGGCACCCTGCCGCTGCCGAGGCCGGAGTCCCCGGCGGGCGAGGCCGGCCAGGAGGCCGAGATCCCCGCGGCCACCGTGGAGGGCGCCATCGCCCGCTTCCGGGAGGGCACCAGGCCCGCGCGGATGCAGATCGCGAGCGAGGCCGAGTACCGCTACCGGCGCAAAGTGGCCTGGGGCGTGCGCGCAGGCCGCGAGCGGGTCATGTTCACCCAGCTGTCGGTTCCGGTGATGACCAGGCTGCGCCAGCCGGAACGCAAGGTTCTCGACACCCTGGTGGACGCGGGTGTGGCGCGCTCGCGCTCGGACGCGCTGGCGTGGACGGTGCGCCTGGCGGGCAAGCACGCCGAGGAGTGGCTGGACGAGTTGCGCGCCGCCATGCGCACCGTGGAGGATCTGCGCGCCCAGGGGCCGAAGGGGCTGTGACACCGGAGGGATGGGCCGCGGCGGCCGTGCGGCCGCGCGGGCGGGCGCTGCCGGGCCGTTAGGGTGTTGCCATGGCAGACACGGTCGCCCCGATCCTGGTGCTCAACGGACCCAACCTGAACATGCTCGGCACCCGCCAGCCCGAGGTCTACGGCGCCGACACCCTCGACGACGTCGTGGCGCTCTGCGAACGCACCGCGGCCAGGTTCGGCCGCACCGTCACCGCCTTCCAGTCCAATCACGAAGGCGCGCTGATCGATCGGATACACCAGGCCAGGGGCGCCGAGTCGGCGATCGTCATCAATCCCGGCGGACTCACCCACACCTCGGTCGCGTTGCGCGACGCGCTGGTCGTTCCCGAGGTGCCGATCGTCGAGGTGCACATCAGCAATGTGCACGCGCGCGAAGAATTCCGGCACCACTCCTTCATTTCCCCGATCGCCACCGCGGTGATCGCCGGAATGGGAATCCAGGGATACGCCGCGGCCGTCGAATTCCTCGCCACCCGCTGAGTTCCCGGCATTTCTCCGGCAACCTCGAATATTCGCACCCGGAAATGGTCTCGGCGGGTACGGCGCCGAGAAACCGGAGCCGGAAAAGACGCCCCGCCGCACGCGCGGCGCCATCTCAGGCGAGCCGGTCCTCGGCTATCCGAGCCCCCACCCGTTCGAGCAGAGCGGCCGCCTCGGCGATGCACCGGGCCGGATCGGGCTCGATGTCGGTGAGCGCGTACGCCCCGGCGAATCCCGCCTCCCGCAGTCGCCGCGGCGACAGCAGGCACCGGCCCACCGCGGCCACCACCGGCGTCCGCCCGGCCGCCGTGCGCACGCCGATGGGCGCCTTGCCGTGCAGACTCTGCTCGTCGAGCGCGCCCTCGCCGGTCACCACCAGATCGGCCCCGGACACCCGGTCCGCGAAATCCAGCAGGTCGAGCACGATGTCGATGCCGCTGCGCATCCGCGCGCCGAGCACGGCCAGCGCGGCGAACCCCGTCCCGCCCGCCGCGCCCGCGCCAGGAGCGTCCGCGAACTCCGGTCCGGCCACCGCGGCCCAGGCGGTGAGCGCGGCCTCCAGCGCCACGCGCTGCTCCCGATCGGCGCCCTTCTGCGGCGCGTAGACCGCCACCGCGCCGCGCGGCCCGAGCAGCGGGTTGTCGACATCGCAGGCCAGGGTGAAACGCGCCGATCCGACCCGCTCGCACAGCGCGCCGGTGTCCAGCGCGGCCACCCGGGCCAATTCCGCCGAGCCCGGCGGTAGTTCGTCGCCTTCCGCGTCGAGCAGGCGGGCGCCGAGCGCGCGCAGCATGCCGGCGCCGCCGTCGGTGGAGGCGCTGCCGCCGAGACCGAGCACGATCTCCCCTGCGCCCGCGTCGAGCGCGTGCCCGATCACCACGCCGAGGCCGAAGGTGTTCGCGCCCAGCGGGTCCGGGTGTCCGCCGGGCAGCAGCGCCAGCCCGGTGACGGCGGCCAGCTCCACCACCGCCGTCCGCCCGCGCACCGCGTACGAGGTCCGCACCGGCTGCCCGGTCGGCCCCGGCGCGGTGAGCCGCATCCGCTGCCATCCCGCGGCGACGAAGGCGTCGACGGTGCCGTCCCCGCCGTCGGCGACCGGGACGGTGTGCACGTCGGCGGCGGGCACGACCGCGCGGATGCCGCGGGCCAGCGCCGCGGCCACCTCGGGCGCGGTGAGCGAGCCCTTGAACTTGTCCGGGGCGAGCACCACCCGGGGCGCGGACGTCATCCGGCCATTGTCGACCACCGCACCGCGATCCCGGCGCGCACCCGCGCTCACCCGGCGGGCAGTGGCGCCTCGGGTGCCCGATCGATGTGCACCGCACCGGTGCGCAGATAGGTCAGCACGGCCTCGTCCACCACGGGGTTGCCGCGTCCGAACGTGCCGTGATCACCGCCCTCGACGGTCACCAGCTGCCCGCCGAGCGCCCGCGCGAGCGCCGGCCCGCCCTCGTACTGGGTGAGCGCGTCGTGCTCACTCTGCAACAGCAGCGGCGGGGTGGACAGGCCCGAGCCGTCGATGGCGACGGGCTCGGTGACCGGCGGCCAGGAGCCGCAGTTCATGCCGGAGCGCACCAGTGCGGCGCGGGCGTCGAGCGCGTTGCCGCCGGAGGCCAGGGTGCTCACCGCGGCGCCGAGCATCTCCGGCCTGCCCGGCACCGCGTTCTCGTTGCAGGTGATGGCGGAGAACACCACCCGCCCGGCCGGATCGGTCCTCGTCGCGCCCGCGATGGCGATCAGGCCGTCGATGTCGGCGGGGTCGGCCTGCGCCCGGGCCATCGCCTCGGCGAAGACGGGCCAGAAGGCACGTGTGTAGGTGGCCACCGAGGTGGCGCTCACCAGCGGCACCTGGGCCGACGCGCCGCCGGAGAGCAGCAGCCGCAGAAAGTTCTGCACCTTCGCCAATTGCTCGGTGCCGCCGTTGAATCCGTCGCGGGCGATCTCGGCCAGCGGCTCCGGCAGGTCGCCGGGCAGGTCGGAGACGGCGGCGGGGGGCGGGGTGATGTTGGCGTACCAACCGCCACCCTGCGCCGAGACCTGCCGCACCCAGGTCCGGTAGACCTGCATGCTCGTCGTGCCGAGGTGGTAGCGCTCGTCGTTCTCGGCGATCCAGGCGAACAGGGCGTCGAGGCGGTGCTTTCCCGCGGCTTGCTGCTGGGCGAATTCCTCGGTCCACACCCAGCCCGGATGCACATTGGAGTCCAGCACCATGCGGTCCACCCGCTCGGGGAACAGGGTCGCGTAGACCGCGCCGAGATAGGTGCCGTAAGAGGTGCCGAGGTAACCGATGCGATCGAGGCCGAGTGCGGCGCGCACTGCGTCCATGTCGCGGGCGGTGGATTCGGTGGTGACGGTCGCCAGGTAGCCCGGCTGCTGCTCCTCACAGGCGGCCTTCAGCTCCGCATCGGTCACGAAGGCCTCGCCGTCCTCGCCGGTCAGCGACGCGCACGACAGCGGGGTGGACCACCGCAGGCCACGCGGCTGCACGGCGTAGAGGTCGTAGTGGTCGGCGATCTCGGCGGGCATGGCCGACACGCGCTGGGCCCAGAAGTCCAGGGCGTCGACGCCGGGACCACCGGGATTGGAGAACAGCGCGCCCCGCGACGCGCCGCGTGCGGCGATCCGGCTGACCGTCACCTCGATGCGCGGGCCGTCCGGGTCGGCGTGGTCCATCGGGACGGACACGATCGCGCACCGCGCACCCCGGTCCGGCGTCACCGCGCCCTCCGGGCAGGCGCCGAAAACGGGTGCGGGAGCGGCGAGCACAGGTGGTGCGACCACCGCCGACGCGGCCGCCAGGCTCACCGCGCCGAGGCCGAGCATCGCCCGGAACAGCTTCTTCCGCTTCATCTTTCGCCACCTCCCGCGGGAGCGCCGCCCTTCGGGAGGGCGCGACCCGGTCCGATGCATTCTCGCCGGGCGGGCGCGGCGGGACAAGTCGGCGGCGCGCCCGCCCTCGGCGGCGTGGCGGGTCCGCGCTGTGGTGTCCGATGTCGGGCTCCTGCGATGTCTCATGTCGGGCTCCGGCGGAGTAGCGTCGAGTCATGTCGACCGAGGTCCGCATCAACACCGCCCTGGAACGTTTCGAGATCTACGTCGACGGTGACATCGCCGGCTACACCGAGTTCCAGGACACCGCCTCGGAGCGCGCTTTCGTGCACACCGAGATCTTCCCCGGCTACGAACGGCGCGGCTACGCAACCGAACTCATCGGCACCGCGCTGCGCGCCAGCCGCGGCGAGGGTTTCGGCATCCTGCCGATGTGCTCGATGGTGCGCCACTTCGTGGAGATCAACCCGCAGTTCATCTCCTCGGTGCCACAGTGGGCGCGCGGCCGGATGGGCCTGCCGCAGTAAGGTTTTGGCGTTCGGACCGATCAGTAGCGGGCCACCGCCCCGTCCAGGGCGGTCTGGAGGTCGGCGCGCACCAGTCGGGCGATCTCGCCGGGCTTGTCCGGCAGTTCCAGCACCGGCACGCCGAAGTAGAAGCTGGCCGACCTCGCCTCCTCCCGGCTCGGCTCGATCGCCTCGGGCGGGCGCGGGCCGTAGCTGAGCCCGATGCTGACCAGCGCCGGGGGCGCGCCCAGCTTGGCGGCGCGGAAGGCGATGTGCCCGACCCCGCTGCCCACCGCCTGCACGGTGGCCGGGTCCACGTCGTTGCAGGTGCCCTCGGGGAAGATCGCCAGATGGTCGCCGCGCTTCATCCGCTCGGCGCAGATGTTCATCATCTGCTGACCCGCCGCGTTGACCGCCCTGATGCCGTGGTCCTTGCCGCGGAAGACCGGGATGCCGCCCATCATGTCCACCTTGCGCCGCTGGGCGGGGTCGGCGAACAGCTCGTCCTTGGCCAGCACCCGCACCCGCCCGATGATCGAGCGCAACGGACTGCGCCAGGCCATCGCGGCGACGGTGTAGGGGTCGTGCTGAGAGAGGTGGTTGATCGCGAAGATCACCGGCCGCCGCGAGCCCAGCAGTTCGCGCAGTCGCCGCTCGGCGCCCTCGGCGTAGCCGACCCGGGGACGGAAGCGGCGCGCGAGCAGGGCATAGGCCGCCAGCGCCGTGATCCGGCGCTGGCGATGGTCCCGGTAGAACTCGTAGACGGCGTCGCAATTGTCGAGGCTGACCACGGGGGGTTCCATGACGACGACTCTAGATCGGTACCGGCACGGACGAGCGCTTCCCCGGGCGAACTGAGATGATGGCGGAGTGGCACGCGGAGACGACCCGGACGAGAGCATGACTCACGGCGGGCACGGCGACCGGCGGCGGCGCGGCTCGCGCGACGGCGAGCGGACGGTCCGTGCGGGATCGTTGCTGCTGGCCTCCACGAGCCTGACCGAGTCCACCTTCCGGCGCACGGTCGTCTACATCATGGAGCACAACGACTCGGGCAGCCTCGGCGTGGTCATCAACCGGCCGAGCGACACCGGGGTCGAGGAGGTGCTGCCCCGCTGGGCGCCGCTGGCCGCCGAGCCTGCCACCCTGCACGTCGGCGGCCCGGTCAAGCGTGACGCCGCCCTCTGCCTGGGCATTCTCCGCGTCGGCGCCTCCACCGCCGGCGTGCCCGGCCTGCGCCGCATCGACGGCAGGGTGGTACTGGTCGACCTGTCCGCCGATCCCGAGCAGATCGCGCCGCTGGTCGAGGGCATCCGTGTCTTCGCGGGCTATTCCGGCTGGACGTTCGGGCAGCTCGAGGGCGAACTCGACAACGACGACTGGATGGTCCTGTCGGCCCTGCCCCACGACCCCATCTCCGCCGCCCGCCCCGACCTGTGGGCCGATGTCCTGCGCCGCCAGCCGCTGCCGCTGTCCCTGCTGGCCACCCATCCCATCGAGGTCGAACGCAACTGACCCGGGCCGGTCGGTGCCGCCCGGGTCGTCGGCGCTGCCGGCGGAGCCGCCTGCCGGTCTAGCCGTCCCGGCGGGCGAACACCCGCGCCGACCAGACGAACCCGATCACACCGAGCCCCAGGCACCAGGCCAGGGCGACGACGGCCGAACCCCCGATCTCGGTGCCCATGAGCAGCCCGCGGATCGTCTCGGTCATCGGCGTGAACGGCTGGTACTCGGCGAACTGGCGCAGCCCGGCGGGCATGGTGTCGGTGGCGACCAGGCCGCTGCCGAGGAAGGGCAGCAGGATGAACGGCAGCGGCAGATTGCTCGCGCTCTCCGGGTTCGGCGAGATCAGGCCCATACCGACCGCGATCCAGGCCAGCGCGAAGGTGAACAGCGCGAGCAGTCCGGCGGCCGCGAGCCACTCCACCGGTTCGGCGTCCGGCCGCCAGCCGATCAGCAGCGCGACCAGCGCCATCGCGCCGCTGCCGAGCAGGCCGAGCACCAGCGTGCCGCCCACGTGGCCCGCCAACATGGACGCGGGCGCGATGGGCATGGTGCGGAACCGGTTGACGATGCCCTTGGTGGTGTCGGTGGCGATCTGCACCGCCAGCGAGGCCATCAGGTAGGCGGGAATCATCAGCAGCATGCCGGGAGCGAGGTAGTCGATGTACTCGCCCTCGGTGGCGGCCTCGAGCGCGCCGCCGAAGACGAAGGCGAACACCAGCAGCAGAACCACCGGCATGACGATGATGCTGATGATCAGGCTGGGATAGCGGACGGCCTGCCGCAGGTTGCGGCGCAGCATGGTGACCGACTCCCGCAGCGGGTCGGCGAGGCTGCGGGTCCGGGCGGGCGGGTCGAGATGGGCGTGCTCATCGGGCGATCTCCTTGTCGGCGGTGGCGGTCGTCGGGGCGGCGGGGTGGCCGGTGAGGGTCAGGAAGACGTCGTCGAGGGTGGGAGTCCGCACCGCCAGCGCGGTGGCCTCGACGCCCGCGCGGTCGAGGTCGTCGAGCACGGCGCGCAGCGCGCGCACCCCGCCGTCGCCTGGCACGGCCAGCGCGGGACGGTCGCCCTCGTCGACGACGCGGGAGCCGGGCAGGCCGGCGGCCGCGGCGTGCAGATCGGATCGGTCGGCGAATTCCAGGCGGATGTGGTGGCCGGGGACCAGGCGCTTGAGCTCCTCGGCGGTGCCCTCGGCGACGATGCGCCCGCCGTCGAGCACCGCGATGCGGTCGGCCAGCTGGTCGGCCTCCTCGAGGTACTGGGTGGTGAGGAAGACGGTGACGCCGGTGTCGGCGACCAGTTCGGCGATGGTCTGCCACACCGCTCGCCTGCTACGCGGGTCGAGGCCGGTGGTCGGCTCGTCCAGGAACAGCACGCGGGGGCCGCCGACCAGGGTCATCGCCAAGTCCAGTCGCCGGGTCATGCCGCCGGAGTAGCCGCCTGCGACCCGGTCGGCCGCCGCGGCGAGATCGAAGCGCGCAAGCAACTCGTCGACCAGGCGGGTGGCCCGCGTCTTCGGCAGGTGCAGCAGGTCGGCCACCAGCCGCAGGTTCTCCCGGCCGGTGAGCAGTCCGTCGACGGCGGCGAACTGACCGGTCACGCCGATGAGCTCGCGGACCCGGTCGGCGGCCGAGGCCACGTCGTGCCCGCAGATCGTGATCTCGCCCGCGTCGGCCCGGCGCAGCGTGGTCAGGATCTGCACGGTGGTGGTCTTGCCCGCGCCGTTGGGACCCAGCAGCGCGAAGATATCGCCCCGGCCCACGGTCAGGTCGATGCCGTCGAGCACGCGGCGCTCCCCGTAGCTCTTGCGCAGGCCGCGCACCGTGATGGCGGACCCGGTCGTGGTGTCGCTCATCGACTCACCCTTCGTTCACATCGCTGTTTCAGATTGTCGAATACGAATAAATGCATGTTTCAGCCACACGCCGCCCCGAGGGGCGCGGCGCCCGTCGCGGGATATGCGGTTGTGCGCGAACCGGATTCGCGCGACGTCAGATGTCCAGGTCCTCGATCTTCGGATTGAGGGCGAGGTCGGCGATGCGTTCGTAGAACCGTTGCGGCAGCTCGTCCTTCAGCTCCGCCACCGAATCCACGATCGCCAAGTCGAACTCGCCCCAGTCGGGATCGCCGACGCCGAGGGCCCGCCGCCAGGTGCGCCAGTCCTTCAGGCTCGATTTCTCCGTCGGGTAGTCGACCCAGCGGGAGACCTGGGAATGCTTGACGAATTTGCCCTTCCGGCTGCGGTAGACCCGGACCAGCTCGAACTTCTCCTCGCCGATGTCGCGCCATTCGCCCAGCAGCGCGCCCGAGAACCGGACCTGCCGCACACCGTGGTGCCCGACACCGAGGATCACCTCCTCGAAGCCCTCGAGCCGCCCCTCCTCCAGATCGATGAAGCGGCGCAGAGCCGCCACCACGGCGCCGGAGAGATTGCCACCGACAAGCTCCTGCGCCCGCTTGAACAGCGGCAGGTCGTCGTCGGCGACGTAGATCGTCTTGTTGGGCATGCCATGACTATACGTATATGTATACGTACACGCAAGAGGTGGCGACGCGCGGAGTGGTTACATGGAACGGTGATCCCCGGCTACGAACGCGCACTGCGCCCCAACCCCGCGCCCGCCTCGGGGACGGCCAGCCGGATCCTGCTGCGCCTCACCCTGGGCTCCCGTGACCTGATCGTGCGCCACACCGTCATCGAGCCGGGCGGCACCAGCGGCTGGCACTACCACGACGGACCGCTGATCGTGCTGGTCGCGCGGGGCACGCTCGACCACCCGTACGCCGACGGCGCGCCGGTGCGCTACCGCCGCCGGCAGATCTTCCGGGAACCGAGCGGGCCGGGGAACCGTCACGTGGCGCGGAATCTCGGCGCCGAGCCGGTCACCCTGATCGCGCTCTATCTGTTGCCGAAGGGAAGTCCGCTCTCGCGCGGCGCGCCCGGCCCCGGCGACGGCCACTGACCGAGCCGAGCGGAATTCGCGCGCGGCGGGCACCCGTCCGCACGGCCGTTCCACGCCGGAACCGGACGTCCCGCGTGCCTGTCGTCAGGTCGCTGTGAACGCCCGGTTCCGATCCGGCCCGCGCTCGCGGGATGGCGTCAGAAGGACATTCGGAGCGCGTTCCAGGTTCCCCGGCCGACGATGCCGTCGACCGCGAGCCCGACCGCGCTCTGGTAGCTCTTCACCACCGCTTCGGTCGCGGGCCCGAACTTGCCGTCGAGGTCCGTTCCCCGGAAGCCGAGCCGGAACAGGGCGTCCTGCAGGACGTAGACGCAGCCGCCCGTCGAGCCACGGGACAGCGTCGTGTTCGAGCACGCCGCCAGGCTCGCGTCGTCGGCCGAGCGCGCGGGCCCGCCGTCCGCCTGCCGCCCGCCCGTTCCGGCGGGGCCCGCGTCGCGGATCGGCTGGGCGGCGGGCGCCGCGGCGGCGAGCCGCGG
>Ga0079224_100002056_pt1 | contig 24074 bp, 20 predicted proteins | sample Stecom2015_FD_80414 | JGI IMG/M metagenome (GOLD analysis project Ga0079224, IMG submission 80414) | Agricultural soil microbial communities from Utah to study Nitrogen management - Steer compost 2015 | ecosystem: Environmental > Terrestrial > Soil > Agricultural land | place: USA: Utah... | reverse complement strand
GGCCGAAATTTATGACCGGCCCATTGTCCCGGTGCTGTGCCGCCCCACCAGTATCGAGGAGCGCCTGTACGGGCTGGCAAAAGGCGCCGACATCGACTTCACCCACGACTACAAGGCGGCGCTGGAGTTTCTGACGCAGGCCATCGATCACTATCTGATGCAGCGGCTGGAAAAAATGCAGGTGCTGCCCGATTCGAGCAGCGGCACATCAGCCGGCATATAGGAGCCATCCCCGTTGCAGCCGGATGTACGCGTGGTAATTTATACAGGCCGCGCCAGCGACAAACTGGCTCTGGTTGAGGACTACCGGCTGATTTAGTCGCCGGTGGCGGCCAGTGTCGGCGAAACCGCTTCCGGGCGCGGCTCCGGGATCACGGCTTCCTCCGCGCTGAGGATGCCTTCAGAAACCAGCACGCGCTCGAAGGCGACAATCGCCACCTCGATCATGTGCAGGTCGGGCGGACGTGTGGTCAGATGCTGAAGCGCCAGATTTGGTTTGACCAGCAGGCGCACCAGCGGCCTGTGCATGTTGCGCGCCGAAAACTGAATCACCTCGTAGGCGATACCCGCAATCACCGGAATCAGGATAACGCGCGACAGGATGAGCAGCGGCAGCGGCGGGCGTCCCAGCAGCGAAAACACGAACACGCTCACAAACGCGACTGTCAGCAGAAAGGCTGTGCCGCAGCGGGGATGCTCGATTGGGTACTGGGCGACAATTTCCGGCTTGAGATCGGCCCCGGCTTCGTAGGCGTTGATCGTTTTGTGTTCCGCGCCGTGATAACCGAACAGGCGCTTGACATCGGGAATGCGGCCAATGGCCCAGATATAGGCGACCAGCAGACTTAACTGGATCGTGCCTTCGATCAGGTTGACCAGAAAGGCGGCAAACCCCACCGGCGCAGAGCCATCGGGAGTCAGGCCGAGCAGATTGCCGATGCCAGCCGCGCCCAGCGTCGGCAGCAGAAAGAACAGGCCGATGCCCAGCAGCAGCGAGAAGCCAATGGTTGCCCAGCCAATCGGTCCGTTGAAATCAACCTCTTCATCCTCGCCAACAGCGACATCCGCCGCCCACATCAGCGCCCGTGTGCCCAGGCCAAGCGCATCCCACAGGCCAATCACGCCGCGCACAAACGGCGTCTTGATGATGCGGCCCCGGTAAAGGGTGCGGCTCAGGGGCGTTTCGTGAACGACGATCTCACCTTTGGGGTTGCGGACAGCGACGGCAGCCGCATTCGCGCCGCGCATCATCACACCCTCGATCACGGCCTGACCGCCGTAGTTGAATTTCATTTCGCGCCGCGGCTTGTTGTTTTCCATTGGACTTCGTAAAACTCCTATTCAAACACCAACTGCGTTTGACTGTTGACCTCGATCACCCGGACTTCAGCGGCAGGCTGCACCAGCAGCGATACCGGCCCACCCACCGCGCAGCCATCGACTGCGTTGCAGGTTGCTCCCGGCAGCGACAGAGTATAAAAGCCATCGACCGGGCGCAGCAGTATGATATTACCATACTGGTCGATCAATTGCGCTTTTTCCGCGCTGGCGCTTATTTGAACCTCAGTGGATGCGGCTGTGCGCGCCCACAATACCAGTGTCTCGTGACCATCGCTGAATGCCAGCCGCACCACATCCGTCGATTCCGTGCGCGCACGCTGCGCCCGTGTCGCACCGCTAAAGTGGCGCACCACCGTTTGCCAGGCTGCGAACGCCGGACGCGGTGATTGATCTGCCGGGCTGAGAATGCCAAATGACTCGCCGCCGGGTGGAAGCTGCTGGTCATACAGTTTGTAAACCGCCATACGCTCGACACCCGCCGCCAGTCCGAGCGCCGCCGCCTGCACCAGATACGCGGCCTGCTGTTCCAGATCAAGCTGGTAAACCGGGCGCTGCACCGGCCACTGCGGATCGTCAGTCGGCGCAGCATTCATCTCATTGATCCAGACACGCTTGTCTTGCAGGCCGTAAGAATCCAGCAGACGGCGCGCCTCCATCACAATATCATAAACTGTATCGGTACGAAAATAAATGTGAAGACTGAATACATCGAAAAAATAGTCGTGGGCAGGGGCGTCCGGGTCGGCGGTAAGCTGTTCCAGTAGCCGATCCATGTAGAGACGCTGGCCGGTGTTGACATCGTGCCAGTAGGTCGTCCCGGCCAGATGAATGACCGCTGCCGGGTTGCCCTGCTTCGCCGCCAGATAAGCGACTTTAATCAGGCGGGCATAATCCTCGACTGACCCCTCAAACTCGAAGCCGTAGGTTTCCGGCGAAATATCCGGCTCGTTCCAGATAATGAAATGGCGCACGCCCCGGCTGGCGTAGTAAGCGGCGCTGCGGCGGACAAAACCGGCCCAGACATTGCCGGGGTCATCGACGGGCAGGTACAGACCGCGCGGCACACCCGGCCCCGGTGTCCCGTCTGTCGCCCATTCCGGCGTGTGTTTGAGCAGCGCCACCACCTCCCGGCGGCACTGATTGGCCGCCTTCAGCCAGCGGTCATCGACGTTGAGCGTATGCCAGTCGTCCGGGCCGGTGGGCTGATGCTGTGCCCAATCGAAGATAATGCGCTCCCACCCCACCCCTAGCTCACAGGTGACATCAGGGAACCAGAAACCCTCGACAACGCCGAAGGGATTGTCGCTCTGAGCAGCGGCCGGCTCCGGCCACAGCGCCACGATCATCACAGCACAGAATAAAATGCAGCTTCGCAGCACAGGAATAAGCCCTAGTAGTCTGCCCCGTTGAGGCTGCTGGCAGGCCGGATGTCCTGCACGTTAAGCTGCAAGCTGCGGCGGCCATTCCATTCGTTAATGTCCAGTTGATAGGCCAGATCGAAGTGACCAGGCGGGTATGAAGCCCATTCACCGAGGCCAAAACCGATGCCATCCAGCGGCGGATAGCCGGTGCGGTTCACGCGCAGCTTGAGATGCCGTCCATCCTTGCCCACAGGCCGCCATTCGGTGATATAAGCATTGGGCATCATAAAGACCGGCGCGGCGTTCATGTAGCCGGTCGGTTCCAGCAGTTGCAGTTCCTCGTACAGCGCCCACAGGTCATCATCATGTTTATGCACCGGCACTTCGGCATCAATTTCGAGTGTGGGTTTCAGTTCCTGACCATCGAGTGTCTGCCGCGCCAGCGTCATCAGCCGTTCCTGCAAAGCAGGCAGATTTTCGTTCAGCACCGTGAAGCCGGCGGCCTGCGCATGGCCGCCATGCCGCACCAGCAGTTCGGCGCACTGATCCAGCGCCTGCGTGATGTCGAACTGGGGGATGCTGCGGCAGGAAGCGCGGCTCTCGTCCTCGCCCTGCTCCATCACCACCGCCGGCCGATAATACTCCTCGACCAGACGCCCGGCCACCAGCCCCACGATGCCGGGTTTGAAATCGGCACTGCCGGCAAATATCAGGGGAACATCCTGCTGCTTCTCATCTTCGAGCTGCTGGCGAACCATATCCTGCGCATCGCGGGTCAGGCCCTGACGGCGCTCATTGAGTTCCTGCAGGTGCTGCGCCAGGCGTCTGGCTTCGTCCATATCGTCTGTCGCCAGCAGGTTATAGGCGATTTCGGCATCGTCAAGGCGACCTGCCGCATTGATACGCGGGCCAAGCGCGTAGCCTATCGTCATCGCAGTCACCTGTCCGGGTTCGACCCCGGAGACTTCCAGCAGCGCGCGGATACCCGGTCGCCGGGCCTGATTAAGCTTCTCCAGCCCAAGCCGCACCAGAGCGCGATTTTCCGGGCTGTTCAACGGCGCTAAATCAGCAACTGTGCCCAGCGCCACCAGATCGAGCAGGTCTTCCAGAGACTGCCTGACCCGATTGCGCACTGTTGAGGATTGATATACCTGATGTTTGAAATGGAGTTGTAACAGGGCGCTGGCAACTTTATAGGCCACCCCCACCCCGGCCAGCATTTTTTCAGGATACGGGCAAACCACCTGCTTCGGATTCACAACCGCATCCGCACGGGGCACTTCCGGGCCAATCGAATGATGATCCGTCACAATAATATCCAGCCCGATATTCTTGCCGTCCTCCACCTCCTGAATCGACCGGATACCACAGTCCACCGTAATCACCAGCCGCACGCCCTGAGCTTTTAACGTTTGGAGCGCATCGAGGTTCAGTCCGTAACCCTCATCGACGCGGTTAGGAATATAGTACATTACATCCGCATCCAGCATCTGAAGCGCCTTGACCATCAATACGGTGGAAGTCACGCCATCCGCATCAAAGTCGCCATACACAGCGATCTTTTCCCGCTTTTTGATCGCTTGCAGCAGGCGATTAGCGGCTTTGCGCACATCCTTCATTTCGCTGCCGGGCTGAATTGGGTTGGTTGTTTTACGGCTGTACAGGAACTTCGCGGCTGATTCAGGGTCGGTAAAACCGCGATTGTACAGTACCTGTGCCAGTACCGGACTCATCTGGCGGTACTGCCTGAGCAGTTTTTCGTCAGCGGGCTCCGCCACCAGCCATCGTTTCGATTCAATCGACATACACTATCAAACAATCTACAATAAGCAAACTCATGTGCTGATACTATCATGCCAGCCCTGCTGTGCACAAGCGATTCGTCATGTATGGGAAGGAAAGCACAATGGCCGAGATCGTTTTCATGGGCACGCCCGACTTTGCCGTGCCGGTCCTGGCGGCGCTGATCGAACATCATACGGTCATTGGTGTCGTCACCCAGCCGGATCGCCCGGCGGGCCGCAGCCGGCAGGTGCAGCCCTCGCCCGTCAAGAAGCTGGCCCTGCAATATGGCATTCCCCTGTTCCAGCCGGAAAAACTGCGCCAGCCCGAAGCAATTGAAACGCTGCGGCGCTGGCAGCCGGAGGTTTACGTTGTGGCTGCGTTCGGCCAGATTTTACCGCAGTCCGTGCTCGACATTCCACCGCGTGGTTCGATCAACGTCCACGCTTCGCTGCTGCCGCGCTGGCGTGGGGCCGCGCCGATTCAGGCGGCGATTCGCGCCGGCGACAGTCAAACCGGCATTACCATCATGCAAATGGACGCCGGGCTGGATACCGGGCCGATTCTGACCCAGCGGGCCATCGCTATCGCGCCCGACGAAACCGGTCAGTCGCTTCACGATAAGCTGGCATTGCTGGGGGCGGAACTGCTGATCGACACACTGCCGGGTTATCTGAACGGGACGATTCAACCGCAGCCACAGGATGATTCGCAGGCCACCTACGCCCCGATGATAAAGAAGGAAGAAGGGTTGATCGACTGGACACAGGACGCAGCGGCCATTGAACGGCTGATCCGGGCGTTCACCCCCTGGCCGGGGACGTACACGCTCTGGAACGGACAGACGCTCAAGATTCTGGCAGCGCAGGCGGGTTCAGGCAGCGCCCAGCCGGGACAGGTAACCGAAGGTGACAGGGGTATCGCTATCGGGACAGGCGCGGGCCTGCTCTATCCACAGCAGGTTCAGCTTGCCGGGCGCAGCGCCGTGTCGATTGAAGATTTTGTGCGGGGCCGGCCCGAATTCCTCAGGTCGGTGTTGGGGTCGTGAGCGGCACTTTATCGGCGCCCGCAGTGCGTGTATCGAATACTGGCCGCAGGTAAGGGATCAGATCGGCGGCGGTGTGTATTTCCTGCGCACAATCAAGGAGCAGGTACTGCCCGGCGTGCTTGGGGGTAGCATGGGTGTAGCTGGCAAGACGAAGCTGCTGCGATCCCACCTGACCATACCCCCCTTTGACGGCAATGTGCCCGGCGACCAGCACGCGCTGCTCGTATGGGCTGATTTTGGAGATGTAGTTCAGAAAGTTCTTGATGGTCGTGGTGTAGGAAGAATTGCCATCGAGTTCGTTCTGCGAAAAGAGCGTGTTCCACAACAGATCGAAATCGGTGTTCTGACCGCTGAGAAACAGCACACGCAGCAGGTCATTGTATCGCGGGTCGTCCGGCCCGCTGACGGCCAGAAAACGCCGCGCCTGCTCGTCGTACGATACGCCGGTAAAGTGAGCATAGCCGCGCCGCAGACTTTCGACATCGTAATTATGCAGTTCGCGGTCTGCCGAAGCGATGATGGCAAAGTGATCGATTTTGAGCAGACGCTCGAACAACGCCACCGACCCGACCGCCGAGGATGCCCCGGCATGGGTAATCAGAACACCGCCCTTCGTGCGCACGAAAAACGGTGCAGAGGCCAGAAAATCGATTACATTTTTACGGCGGTACAGGGAATGAAAGTACTGGTCGAGCCGGGTGAGGGACGCCTCGAAACGGGGGGTGTACTGGATGGCGCCTTTCGCCAGCGAGAGGCCATAGATATGCGGCATCTCGTGGTTGCCCAGCAGCATAATGATTGTATCGGAGCCAAATTCCGACTGCATCGCCATGACATCAAGCAGCATGTCCAGGCTGGAGTCTGTTTCTTCCGGGCCTTCGCTGTGGATCAGGTCACCACAAATTACCAGCCGGTCGATTTCGCCTTTGCGGTGGCCTTCGAGAAAACGATCACGCAGCCGGCGGTATACATCCCATGCGCCGTGCAGGTCGGTTACGACCATGATTGTGCCGCTGTCAAGATCAATCACCCGACGGGACATGCACTACTCCTGAACAAAAAGAGGCGGGCCTGCAAACCCGCCCCCGGTATCGGACAGATTTGAGTGCTAATAGCCGAGCACCGCTACTACCGATTTTACAGCCTCGGCGCTGTGATCGAGCATTGCTTTTTCTTCGTCATTCAGTTCCATTTCGATCACACGCTCTACACCCTGCGCGCCAATCACTGCCGGGACACCGATGAACAAATCCTTGTAACCGTACTGACCGGACAGGTAAACCGCCGATGGAATCACCCGTTTCTGATCTTTCAGCACCGCTTCGACCATCTCAACCGTTCCGGCAGCCGGAGCATAATAGCCGCTGTAGCCGAGCAGACCCACAATTTCGCCGCCGCCCTGCCGGGTACGTTCGATGATAGCCTGCAATTTGTCCTCGGACATCAGTTCACGGATAGGGATACCCGCAACCGAGGTATGGCGCGGCAAGGGAACCATTGTGTCGCCATGCCCGCCCAGCACCATGCCATGCACATCACGGAAACTGACGCCCAGTTCCATCGCAATGAAGGTCTTGTAGCGGGCGGTATCCAACGCCCCGGCCTGGCCGATGACGCGGTGGCTGGGGAAACCGCTTTCGTGAAGCACCACATGGCACATCGCATCCAGCGGATTCGACACCACGATCAGCACCGCATTCGGCGAGAATTTCGCCACCTGCCGGGTGACTTCCCCAACAATATTCTGATTGGTTTTCACCAGTTCGTCACGGCTGGGATACTGCCCGGTTACGGGGTCTTTCTTGCGCGGCACGCCTGCTGTAATCACCACGACATCAGAATCGGCGGTCAGGTCGTAGTCTTTGGAGCCGACGATGTTCAAATCAAAATCCATCACTGGCGCAGACTCCAGCAGGTCCAGTGCCTTACCCTTCGCCATGCCTTCGACAATATCAACCAGCACCACATCGGCCAGTTCTTTAGACGCGATCCAGTGCGCGCATGTTGCGCCCACATTGCCCGCGCCCACAATGGTGACTTTGTTTCGAGCCATATCAACCTCTATCTTAAACTGGATGGATAAAACAGACAATACGCGGCCCCGCTGACCGCATGAAAGAACGATGAAAAATCAAAAAAACGGGGAGATGGATTATCCTGACTCTCCCCGGCCAGTTGGCGACGAATTTCATTCACGCCTGTAGTACGTGAATTATAACACAATCCGAACAGGGAGACTACCGCATCGCTTCGGTTACATTCGGCCCTGCCGCCTGCACTTCCTCGCCGGCCTGATCGGTGAAGCGCTCGAAATTCCTGACAAAACGCGCCGCCAGATCGCTGGCCTTGTCGCGGTAGGCTTCGCTATTCGCCCACGAACGCGCCGGGTCGAGCACCTCATCCGGGATATCGGGCACGTGCTGCGGAATCTGGAGGCCAAAGAACGGTTCCCTGGTGAATGTCGCATCCGCCAGTTCGCCATCCAGCACAGCATTGACCATCCGGCGGGTATAAGCCAGCGGCATCCGTTCGCCCCTACCGTTCCAGCCAGTATTAATCAGCCACACGTCAGAGCCGTGCCGTTCAATTTTCTGCGCCAGCAGTTCAGCATAGACGGTTGGGTGCAGCGGCATAAACGGCGCGCCAAAGCAGGCGCTAAAGGTCGCTGTTGGCTCGGTGACATCGCGCTCAGTGGCAGCGACTTTGGCAGTATAGCCGCTGATAAAGTGATACTGAGCCTGGGCCAGAGTCAGCTTGCTGATGGGCGGCAGCACACCGAAGGCGTCGGCTGTCAGAAAGATGATGTTCTTCGGATGCCCGCCCATGCCGGTTTCGCTGGCGTTGGGAATATAGCTGATCGGATAGGCGGCGCGGGTGTTCTCGGTAAAGCGGGTGCTGGCGAAATCCGGCGAGCGATCTTCGTGGCGCAGGCGCACATTTTCCAGAACTGTGCCGAACATCTGAGTCGTGTTGTAGATTTCCGGTTCGCCTTCCGGGTCGATGTTGATGACTTTGGCGTAGCAGCCGCCCTCGAAGTTGAAGATGCCGTCGTCGCTCCAGCCGTGTTCATCGTCGCCTATGAGGATGCGCGACTGGTCGGCGCTCAGTGTGGTTTTACCGGTTCCACTCAGACCGAAGAACACCGCCGTGCTGCCATCCGGCCCCATGTTGGCCGAGCAGTGCATCGGCAGGACCCCACGCTGCGGCAGCAGGTAATTCATGACCGAAAAGATGCCCTTCTTGACCTCGCCAGAATAGTGCGTACCGACGATGACGATTACCTTCTTACCGATGTCCACGCCGATGAATGTGCCGGTGCGCGTGCCATCCTCGTAGGGACGGGCGATCAGACTTGGCGCAGCCACCACCGTCCATTCCGGCACATGTACCGCCAGTTCCTCGCGTGTCGGGCGGATAAACATGTTCCAGGCGAAAATGGCGTGATAGGCGGCTTCGCTGATGATGCGGATCGGCATCCGGTATTTCGGATCGGCCCCCACAAACAGGTCCTGCACAAAGATGTGCTCCTTATGTTCGAGGTGGAAGCGCGCGCGCTCAAACATATGATCGAACAGCGCCTGATCGACCGGCTGGTTGATGTCGCCCCACCAGATTTTGTCCTTTGACGAGGGTTCCTCGACAAAGAACTTATCCTTCGGGCTGCGCCCGGTATACTGACCGGTCAGGACGCGCAGCACACCCCTGTTCGTCAGGTGAGCCTCGCCCAGCCTGAGCGCAAATTCATAGATTTCTGCCGGGTTAAGGTTCCAGTGGACGAGGTTATAACCCTCGAATGTCTCGATACCAATTTCCGACAGGCCCACCGGGCTGCGGGGATGAACAACGGTTGGCAGTGGCATAGCACCTCCCTGTGAACTGTTGTGCTATATCGAGGGCTGTGATGTATGCGTTGGTCGTGATTGCCCAGAACAACCATACAGCCCTCAGTATACGGGAGTCAAACCCCGGAAATTGCGAAGAAGCTCCCCTCCCCGCGTGATCTTTATCACCAGTTCAGGCTACACCCGATCAAGGTGCGGCGTTATGGCAATTGCGCGCAGTGCCCATGTATCGCCCGCGCGCTCCAGTACCGTGATCGACGTGTTGGGGATAGAAACGGCCAGCCGCGCGTCATCTCCGCCAACCAGCTTGCGCAGCAGCGCCTTGATCGTGCCGCCATGCGACACAACCGCAGCCTGCCGGCCGTTCGTCCGGGTGGAGACATCCAGCCAGGCGGCATACGCCCGCCGCTGCATATCGCGGCGTGATTCGCCCTCCCGATTAACATACCCCCAGATGTCCGCCTTTCTCAGGCTGAATTCCTGCGGGTAACGGGCTTCGATTTCGGCAAAAGTCAGCCCCTGGAAGATGCCCACATTGATCTCGCGCCAGCGCGGGTCGAGCTGAGGTTCGAGCCGCAGCGTACGGGCCAGCGGCAGAGCAGTCTGCAAGCTGCGCGGCAGATCGCTGCTGTGCAACGAGTCAATCGGCCAGTCGGCCAGATACTCGGCCAGTGCCTCCGCCTGCGCTCGACCTGTGGCATTCAGATCGGTCGGTGCAAAACCCTGCAAGCGACCGGTCGCGTTCCAGTCAGTTTCGCCGTGACGGATGAGCAGAATACGTTCGGGGGCATTGGTACCTCTCAGGGTTGACGCGCCTGACGCGAAACGGCAAAATTGGTTCATTAGCGAGTTTAGCATAACAGGGGGTAATCGGTCTGTGACAAATCAGCCTTCGAGATCGCTGCAAGTTGGCTTGGCATTTATTGCCGGGGCAGGACTGACACTGATGGTTGTTGCCGCCGGAATCGGGGTGGTGAACGATACAGCCGATGAGGGTGGGCTGGGGCTGCTGTTTACTATCGGCGTTGCGCTGCTGGTATCCGGCATTATCGCCTGGTTTGCCGTCGTCCGGCCCGATACGCACTTCGATGACATCAACGTACCCATGTATCACGGTCACGATCATCACGACGAACACGACAGCCACACCGGGGGCGAAACGGCGCTGGCCGAGCATCACTGATGCCCGCGATACCTGATCGCCAGCCTATCGCCGATCGATTCAGCGGCGCCCTGTTGCACATCAACGATGCTCATCTGCTGGCCCGGACTCCGCTGGCAGGTACGCAGACCATCACCGCCGGCGAACTGGTTGTTCGCTATGGCGTGCAGTACCTCGGCAAGCCGCACCTCTCGATTGTGCCGGGCCTGCTGGCGCTGGATTATGGCGAGATACTGACAGGCGAGGAAGCGTGGGAATTCCTGCTGCATCACAGCAACCTGCACCCGCGTGCTGATGTGATCGGCTACCGCAACGACGGCGTGGATGACATGATCGTGGTCAAGTTCCTTGATCTGGCCGCGCCGGTTCAGGTGCTGGTTTATGCGGATGCCAGCGCCACCCAACCGCTGGCACGTGTTCGGGCGCTGATCGCTGAGGATACGGAGGCAGTACCGCCGCGCCTGCTGGATTATCTTCCCCGCTACGAGTCACTGGAGGCCTGGCAGCAGTATGAATGATCTGGACAGCCTGTTTGATGATAGCTGGCCGGACGATCACCGTTCCGGCTATGTCGCGGTAGTGGGCCGCCCCAACGTCGGCAAATCGACGCTGATGAACACCATCCTCGGCCAGAAAGTCGCCATCGTCACACCCAGACCGCAGACCACCCGGCGACAGCAGCTTGGCATTTACACCGAAGAACATGCCCAGATTATCTTCGTTGATACGCCCGGTCTGCACAACCCGCAGCACAAACTGGGCGCGTTCATGGTCAGGGTGGCGGAGGATGCTCTGCGCGACGCCGATGTAATCCTCTGGGTGCTGGATGTATCCGTGCCGCCAACCCGGGCCGACCAGCTTATTGCCGAGACTATGCAGCGCCTGGCTGCCGATACACCGGTGATCCTGGCACTCAACAAAGCTGATTTACTGAACGCGGAAAACCGTGACAGCCTTGTTGACGCCTATAAGGCGCTGGTTCCGCATCACCGCGCCATGCTCATGAGCGCCCTGCACAATGAAGGCGTGCGCGATCTGATCGACATCCTGCTGGAACTTCTGCCCCTGGGTCCGCGCTATTTCCCCGCCGATCAGGTCAGCGAAGTCAATATGCGCTTTATCGCGGCGGAAGTGATCCGCGAGAAGATCATGCTGTTAACCGAGCAGGAAATTCCGCATTCGGTGGCTGTCGAGATCGAGGAATACAAAGAACGTTCCGACACGATGACCTATATCAACGCCAACATCTATGTCGAGCGCGACTCGCAGAAGGGTATTATCATCGGCAAAGGCGGCAGCATGATTAAACAGATCGGGCAGGACGCCCGCGCCGAACTGGAAACCATGCTTGGCACACAGGTTTTTCTCGACCTGCAGGTCAGGGTGCTGAAAAACTGGCGCAGCGACGAACGCCTGATGCAGCGGCTCGGTTATCGGATTCCGAAGAATTAGCCAGCTTCCGCGCTCAGATAAGCCCGGCTGGCTTCGACATCCGCCCCAATCTGGGCAATCAGTGCGTCGAGGCTGTCAAATGTGGCCTCATCACGCAGGCGCTTCTCGAACGTAACCGTCAGCGTCTCCCCATACACATCCTGATTGAAGTCGAGGATGTGCGGCTCGACGGTGATGTCATCGCCTTCAAACATCGGGCGTATGCCAACATTGGTCGCCGCCATGTAACGCTCGCCATGCAGGTAGACCCAGCTTGCATAGATACCGTTGGCGGGGATCACCTGCTGATCCCATACCTGCGTATTGGCAGTCGGATAACCAATCTGCCGGCCGCGTTTGGCCCCGTGCACCACCATCCCCGTCAGGCTGTAACTGCGGCCCAGCCACTTGCGCGCCAGTTCCACATCACCGGCTTCCAGTGCGCGCCGGATCGCGGTGCTGCTGATGATCTCGCTGTCGTTGGCAACCAGATCAATCACCCGCAGGTCAAAGCCCTTTTGCACGCCCTGCTCTCGCAGGAAATCGACGTTGCCTTCGCGCTTGTAGCCCATCGCAAAATCTGCGCCCACCGCCAGCGCCGTCATGTTCAGGCTTTCCCGCAGTTGATCGACAAAATCGGCAGCGCGCACCTGCCGCAGCGCATCATCAAAGGTCTGTGTGACCACGTAATCGACGCCAAGCTGCATCAACAGATCAGCTTTCTGCTCGGCGGTGGTCAGGTAGTAGCGCCCGTTCAGACCGCGCAGGACAACATCCGGGTGCGGGAAGAAGGTCAGCACCACCGCCAGCCGATTCGAGCGATGGGCATCCTCGACAAGCTGCTGGATCAGGTGCTGGTGGCCGCGATGCACACCATCAAACACACCAATCGTTACCAGCGACGGCTCGGTGAGATTCACGTTTGCCAGATTATAGATATGCTGCGCCACACGCCAACCTTTCAGACAAACACCTTGCGGGGATGCCAGCAGCCGTCATCCCCTTCAACAATCGCAACCAGCCGGCCATCCCGGTCATAGGCCTGCGCCAGCACGCCCGCCGCTGCGTTAGCGTCAGCGACGCGCCGGCCGTGCGCCAGATCATCCACTGCTGCTGCGTCGAATTGTATCACAGGCATCGGCTGCAACGCGCGGGCTGGTTCGATCAGGTACTGCTGCCAGTTCGGGCTGTTCAGCAGAGCTTCCAGCGCGACAGCGTCCGACAGCGTAAAACTGCCGCTGGCGGTGCGAATCAGGCCGGACAGGTGCGCCCCAACCCCCAGCGCCTCGCCCAGATCATGCGCCAGACTGCGGATATAAGTTCCGGCGCTGCACGTCACGTCGATTGTGACCTGCGGCGGCGACCAGTCCACAATTTCCAGCGCGTCGATGCGCACCGGGCGCGGCTGGCGTTCGACAATCTGGCCGGCGCGGGCCAGATCATACAGTTTGCGTCCGCCCTGCTTGATGGCGCTGTACATGGGCGGAATCTGCTCGATCTCGCCCAGAAACTGCGGCAGCACGCGCTCTAGATCGTCCTGCGTGACGCCGGCAGCATCCACCTGTTGGGTAATGTCCCCTTCAGCATCGTAAGTGGTGGTCGCCACACCCAGATGAAGCTGCGCCCGGTAGCGTTTGGTCGTGTGCATGACGTATTCGCTGAGACGCGTGGCCGCCCCCAGACAGATCACCAACACCCCGGTCGCCATCGGGTCGAGCGTTCCGGCATGGCCGACCTTTCTGATGCGTAATCCCCGGCGTATCTGCGCCACAACATCATGGCTCGTCAGGCCGGCCGGTTTGTCGATATTCAGAAATCCGAGCATGTCTACTGGACAACACCGGCAGCCACCACCGGCTGCAACAGGCCCAGAATGCGCTGACGAGCAGCTTCGAGCGGGCCATCAATGGTCGCCCCGGCAGCCTGCCTGTGACCGCCCCCGCCGACACTGAAGGCAACCTGCGCGACATCGTATCCCGGCTTACTGCGCATACTGATCTCGACACGTCCGTCAGCCAGTTCCTTGAACACAACCGCGACGCGCGCTTCATTTACCGTATTGAGAAAACTGACCAGGCCGCCATCGGTTACATCATCCAGCCCGGCCTGCCGCAGATTGTCCTGCGAGATAGTCGCTGCGATGACCTGGCCGTGCAAGGCCACCGAGGGCAGCGCGTGCTTCCACAACTCGATCATGCGGTAGGGCTTGCTGTCCAGCGTGCGGGCGGTGATATCCGGCAGCGATGCGCCCACCGCCATCAGTTCCATTGCGATGCGCAGCGTATCGGCAGTCACGGCGCTGGTACGAAAACCGAGCGTATCAGTCACCAGGCCGGTGAGCAGCGGCATGGCAATCTCCAGTGTCAGCGGCTGCTGCATGTGTACCAGCCAGCGATAGATCACTTCCGTGGCCGAAACGGCTTCCGGCATCACAAGGTAAATATCACCGAAAAACGTATTGGTCGCGTGATGATCGAGGTTAATCACCTGCGTACTGTGCGCGCGGCCATACGCGCCCACATTGCCGGTGCGTTCTTCGTCGCTGGAATCCACCGAAATCATCAGGTCCCAGGAGCCGGAATTCAACTCATTCACCACCGTCTCTGCACCCGGCAGAAACTCGACGAAGCTCGGCACGCCATCATCAACGGCGCAGGTGACCAATTTGCCCCGCTCGCGCAGGGCATTACCCAGTCCCAGCAGCGACCCGATGGCATCACCATCCGGGCCGACATGGGTCACGATCAGGACTTTCTGCGCGGCGTCAACCGCAGCAGTAGCCTGTGCCCAATCGAGTTTACTCGTCATCCGCGTCCGGCTCCTCCGGTGGAATCTCAAGGCTGGAAAGCAGGCGATTTATCCGTTCGCCTCGTTCGAGCGTAACATCCCAGTGAAAGTGCAGTTCGGGCACAGTGCGCAGGCGCACACGCTTGCCGACTTCGCGGCGCAGGAAGCCCTGTGCATGAGCCAGACCGCGCATTACATCGTCCTGACGGCTCTCATCTCCCAGCGCATTGACGTAAATATCAGCAAATTGGAGTTCCGGGTCGAGCGTCACCTCGGTGATAGTAATGCCCTGCAAACGGGGATCGGCGATTTCGCGCAGGAGCAGTTCGCTGAGAATCGTGCGAATACGTTCGCCGACCCGATCCTGTTTGATTGATGACATACGACAATCTCCTTAATTGACGCGCTCGCTGACAAAGAACTCGATGATGTCGCCCTCCTCATAGCTGTCAAAGTTTTCCAGCGAAATACCACATTCAAAGCCGGCGCGCACCTCGCGCACATCCTCGTTGATGCGTTTGAGCGAACCCACCGTCAGATTGTCCGCAATCACCTGATCGTTCCGCCGCACTCGCGCCTTGGCATTCCGCCGTATCACCCCATCCTGTACATAACTGCCGGCCACTGCGCCAACTCTTGAGATTCGGAATACCTGCCGCACTTCCGCTGTGCCAATCACCTTTTCCGCATACTGCGGTTCGAGCATACCATGCAGCGCCAGTTCAATGTCTTCGAGCAGCTTGTAAATGACGTTGTAGACCTTGATGTCCACGTGCTGCGACTCAGCCGAACGCCGGGCGGCGCTGTCTACATCCACATTGAAACCGATCACCACCGCGCCGGATGCTGCGGCCAGCATGACATCGTTTTCGCCAATATTGCCGGTATCCGCCGACAGAATATTGATCTTGATGCCTTCGGGGTTGTTTTCGGACAGGTTCTGCAGCGAACTGATAATGGGTTGCAGCGTACCCTGATAATCCGTTTTCAGGATCAGAGTCAGTTCCTTCGCCTGTCCGCTCGAAATCTGGGCGAACACATCCTGAAGGGAGATGGGTGCGCGGGCAGGCCCGGCCTCAACGACTTCTTCGCCCCGTTCATCGATGATCTGGCGCGCTTCCTTCTCGTTCTTGACCCACTCGAAACTGTCACCCGGCTGGGGCAGGTCGTTCAGCCCCATCACCTCGACCGGGGTTGATGGCCCGGCGCTTTTGACCTGCGCGCCCGTTTCATCGAACATCGCTTTGATCCTGCCATAGGTGCTGCCGGCGATAATCGTGTCGCCGCGCTTCAATTCACCATTCAGCACAAGCAGTGTGGCGATGACTCCCCGGTTGGAATCAACCTTGGCTTCCAGCACCACACCGGCAGGATTTGCATTCGGGTTGGCGACGATGTTGCTGTCATCCGCCACAAGCAAGATGGCCTCCAGCAGATCGTCAATGCCTTCGCCCTGAAGTGCCGAAACGGGCACAACCAGCGTGTTGCCGTCCCATTCATCGGGCACGAGATCGAGTTCCGCAAGCTGCTGCTTGACGCGCTCCACATTGGCGTTGCGCTTGTCCATCTTGGTGATCGCAACAATGATGGGGACGTTTGCCGCCCGCGCATGATTGATAGCCTCGCGCGTGGTGGGCATCACCCCATCATCGGCGGCCACAACCAGAATAGCAATATCCGCGCCCTGAGCGCCGCGCGCCCGCATAGCGGTAAAAGCTTCGTGACCCGGCGTATCCAGAAAGGTGATCTGGCGGCCATTGTGCAGCGCACGATACGCGCCAATATGCTGGGTGATACCGCCAGCTTCGCCTTCGGCAACGCGGGTTTTACGAATAGTATCCAGAAGTGTGGTCTTGCCATGATCGACATGGCCGAGGATCGTCACGATAGGGGGGCGCGGCTTAAGGTTTTCTGGTTTTTCATGGGCGTAGAGCTGGCGCCAGCTCTGGGCCTGGGCCGCTTCTTCCTGCTTGGCCTGAGCCGCAATCGCGCTTTCGGACTGCGCCTCGAAGCCCATTTCCTCAATAACTATGGCCGCTGTATCAAAGTCGATCTGCTGGTTGATCGAGGCCATAATCCCGTTGGCGAGCAACTGCTTGATGACGGCAATCGGGCTGGCCTCAATCAGGTCGGCCAGTTCGCGAACGGTCAGGTAATCCGGTACGAGTACAATTTGCTTTTCCTTTGCCATCGAAACCTCCACATGCTGCTAGGCGATGGGTCGGGAAAAAGCAACCGGAACCGCTTTACCTAACCCATCGCGCAACCATTATTAAACTGTTTAGAGCCGTATAATCCATCATGGTGTTACCCATTAGGGTTACGGTCTTGCCTGTTGCAGGCGTATACGGTCTTCATTGGACAATGCCATCCGTAATGCGTTGCCGAGAGCCTGCCCCTGGAGCGCGCGCTCCCAGCAGGCATCGTTTTCACACAGATATGCACCGCGCCCTTCGAGTTTGCCGGTGGGGTCGATCTGAACCCCGTCAGCAGTCCGCACAACGCGAATCAACGAACGCTTATCCCGCTTCTGGCGGCAGATCACACAGGTTCGCTGGGGCGTATGAAATTTACGTCGAGGCTGCTGTTTCCCACTCATGACCGTGCTCAATCGAGAAAGTCGTCCCAATCATCGCGGCTGCGGCGGCCCTTGCGGCGCCGGCGCGCAACCACTTCACCGAGCTTCTCATCATAAACCAACTGACGACGCTTCTGCCGATCTTTCTTCTTCTTACGCTGCGCCGGCTGTGGGCTTTCAAGCTCGAAGTCTTCCTCCTCGTCCTCGAAATCTTCTTCGTAGATGATTTCCGGCTTACGCGGCTGGTCTTTGACCGATGGTATGACCGATTCCGGCTCGATAAACGTGGTCTCCATTTCGTCGCCAAAAGCAGTCGGAATCTCATCAACTGCGGCTGCTGGTTCAGGTAGTGTCTCGGCCTCAACCGGCTGTTCCGCCGCTTCGCTGCCGGCTTCAGGGGCAGCTTCTTCGACTTCTGCTTCCATCCGCTGCTCTCGCAGTTTCGTTTCGAGTACTTCCGGTATCACGACACGATCAAGCGCGGCCTGCAGTTTGACAATCGAATCGTCGGGCAGCCGGGAGAGCAGCTTTTGCAGCGCCCCCTCGTCAATCAGGAAGCGCCACATAATTTCGCCCACATTTTCCAGCGGCTGCAGCGCCTCGATGATTTCGTCGGGCAGATCGAGCACCTCCACCGGCAGTTCAAACGCTCCGGGCGGCAGAGTCGATTTAACGGCGTTGATCTCCGCCATGCGAGCAAAGCGTTTCTGTTCACGCTGTTCGAGCAAAAGCCGTTCTGCCCGGTCTGCAAACTGGCTCAGCGTCGCATATTCTTCGGGCATCACGGTGCGGTTGGCCGCCTTCTTTTCCATGATGCGCTCGACTTCGGCCAGCAAGTCGGGATGTGTGGTCGCCAGTTGAGACAGCGGCGGCGAATCCAGGCGACTCAGGGCCTCCTGAACCGCTTCGGACACACTCTTGATGTCGATGCGCCAGCCGGTCAACTTGGCGGCCAGCCGGGCATTCTGGCCCTCGCGTCCGATTGCCAGCGAAAGCTGGTCATCCGGCACGACTACCACGGCAGTGCGTCCGGCATCAGGATCGTCGTCCAGATACACGCCGCTCACCCGGGCCGGGCTGAGGGCTTTGGCGATAAACACCTGCTGATCGGGAACCCATTCGATCACATCGATCTTTTCGTCGTGGAGTTCCTTCACAATGTTCTGGATACGCATCCCGCGCATCCCGACACAGGCCCCCACCGGGTCGATGCCATCCTGCAACGCGGCGACAGCCACCTTCGAGCGATAGCCGGCTTCGCGGGCAATATTTTTGATTTCCACCTGCCCGTTATAGATTTCGGGCACTTCGTATTCCAGCAGGCGGCGCAGCATATTGCGATGGCTGCGGCTGACGATGATCTGCGGGCCACCGCTGCCGCGCTTGACTTCCAGCACATACGTCCGCAGTTTGTCGTGGGGACGGTAGCGTTCGCCCGGAATCTGCTGGGCACGCGGCATAATAGCTTCAGCCCGACCCAGGCTCAGGGTCACCAGGTGCGGGTTGACGCTCTGCACCGTGCCGTTAATCAGATCGCCTTCGCGCTCGACAAATTCCTCGTAGAGTGAGTTGCGCTCCGCTTCCCGAATCTTCTGGAGGATGACCTGCTTGGCGGTCTGGGCTGCGATACGCCCGAACTTCTTGGTTGTGCCCTGCACCTGCACCATGACCATATCGCCAAGCTGCGCTTCCGGGTCGTAAAATCGCGCCTTCTCAAGATCGACCTCGGTGCGTTCGTTTTGGACCTCTTCGACAACTTCTTTTTCGACGAAAATGCGCGGCCGGCCAGAAGCCGGATCAATGTCCGCTTCGACACGCTGTGCCGCGCTTGCCCCGGTATCCCGCCGGTATGCGGATACCAGCGCCGTTCGCAAAGCCTCCAGCACCACTTCGCGCGGCAGTGACCGCAACTCGGTAATCTCGTTGAAGGCGAGTTCAAATTCGCTTCTCATAATTCCTGTGTCTAACTCCTGAGGTTTCAGGGATACTGACGTTGAGCCGGGATGGAATACAGGTTTGAATACGAAGAAAAGTGGGGCTGAGACCCCACTTTCACCCCGCTTATTTTAACATAAAGTTGGCAGCGTGACAAGCGATATTCAGGGCGGGCTATAAACAGCCGTTAGCCCGCCGATTCAGGCTCTTCGGTTTGTTCCGCAGCCGGCTCGACCTCATCGGTAATCTCGTCGATCATCACCGCATTGCTGCCCGGCTCGCCGGCTTCCTGCGGCACTGCATCGAGTCCCGGCTCGAACGGCGCGAAGCGCAGCACGCGACCAGTCCCCGAATCCGCCACATAGACGTTGCCCGCCGCATCCACCGCAATACCGGCTGTAGTGCGGAATTGAGTCGCATCAAAGCCTTCGCGGCTCGGCTGGCCGAACGACCCCAGACATTCGCCGGCGGTGGTATACACCAGCACGCGGCCGGCGTCAGGATCGGTCACGTAGAGGTAATCGCGCTGCGCATCGACCGCTACATAAGGCCGGTTGCCCTGCTCGTCGTACCAGCCGCGCACGGCGAATTCGTACATGAACGTGCCGTCGGTATTGAACACCGAAATGCGCCGGTTCCAGTAGTCGGCCACAAACAGCCGGCCATCCGGGTGCAGCGCCAGCCCGCTCGGCTCATCCAACTGGCCGGGGGCGCTGCCGCCAGAGCCAATATCGCGCACAAATTCGCCAGACGAGGTATACACACGAATGCGCTTGTTGCCCGTATCAGCCACATACACCAGCCCCTGTTCATCGACCACGACCGCGCGCGGTCCCCAGAACCCATAGACCGGCTCCTGCTGCGCGCCGAGGCCATACTCGCCACGCTCGCCCCAGCGCGTGATGGCGTCACCGTCAGGCGAGAGCACCTGTATCTGGTAGTTCCAGGTATCGGCCACGAAGATATTGCCACCCGGCCCAACCGCGACGCCGTTCGGGCGAGTGAAGGGCAACGCCAGCGTTTCGCCAATCACGCGCTCAAGCTGACCATCGGGCGTAAAACTTGAGATACGGTTGTTGGCTTCTTCCGCGACGTAGATCATACCATCCGGCGCGGCAGCCAGCCCCACCGGGCGATTCAACTGGCCGTGTGCCGTCCCCGACTGGCCTATGATGGTGTCCGCAGCCAGCCGCTGCCAGTTGGCATTACAGACGTTGACCTGCTGACTTGCCAGCGGGTTTTCGACTGTGCCTTCCCCGATGCCGAGGTTCCAGATTTGCGAGGCCACATCCTTGCGGACATAGAAGTGCATCCGGTCAGACACCGGCCATTGAGTCACGTTGAAGTTACGGGCCACCGCACGGCCATAGGTCGAATAATCACGCGACCACCAGATGTCGAACAATCCCCGCCGCAGCAGGGCGCTGTTCAGATTTTCCGGCGAGAAATCAAGCACATTGGCGATACGCTCCGGCGTCAGGTTAAAGTAATCCTGCATCGGCCACCACAGGCGGATATACTCGAAGCGGTAGTAACGATCCTCAAGCAGCGGTTCGACGGCAGCCCGGTTCGCTTCGCCAACGACCACCGCTACCGCCTGATCCATGATCGGACGGCTGGGACTGCTGCCGAAAAAGCGCGCATTGGGGAAATTGCGGAAGTACCAGCTATAGGGCCACGAAACTTCGTTATCGTAAGCGAAGTTAAGGTCGTAGCCATCAGTCGTGCGCAGGCTGATTTCTTCCAGTTCGTTCAGCACCGTCTTGACCGCCGGCGCAGCGTGGGCGTAGACCAGATATTCGGTCGCCAGATCGTAGTTGATAAACGATGCCATCAGCGCCGAGCGAACGGTCAGCAGGCTGAGGAAGCCAAACACGGCCATCGCGAACATGCCGCGCAGATGCCGCCAGCCGGTGCGCTCCACAAGCTGGTAAATTCCCAGCATCAGAAAACCGCTGACTGCAACCACCGCCAGCCACCGGCCCGACTGGACAAGCTGCTCCTGCTGCAAGCCGGCAAATGGCCCCTGGCCGAAGATAAACGGCATGATGACCTGAAACAGCGTCACGAATAACAGCGGCAGCAGCACCAGATAGAGCCAGCCGCCCTGCCGGAATTTCTGCCAGTCGATGCGCTCGAACACGCGACCAAAATACCAGCCGCTCAGCAGAATCAGCGGCACAGTCAGATGCGTGCCCAGCCAGGGCATTTTTTCGCCGGCCAGCGTATAACCCACCAGGTTGAGGATGCCCCACCAGCCAACGAACAGCAGAAATGGCAGACGATCCAGCCAGTCAGCCCGGGCTTTGACTTTGCCGTCGGAACCCGGCTCGCCGATCAATGCGCTGATGGCGGGCGTTTCCTGTTCGATGTCACCACCGCCGGCTTCAACTTCGGCAAGGATGTCCTCAGCCGTTTGCCGTGTCTGCTCGGCCTCTGCCGCCAGCCGTTCGCGCCGCCAGCGCCAGAACAGGCCCATACCGCCGAACATCGCCAGCACACTGCCGATCACCGGCAGGAACTCGTAGAACGGCATGATGAGCGTCAGATAATAATACTGCGGCTGGCTGCCGCGCCGGACGCCCTGCTGTTCCAGCCAGTAACCCAGACTGCCGATCACACCGGTAGCAAGGCCGTTGGGGTTGGTGAACAGGGTTGTAAAGAAAAAGGCGAAGATGGCGTAGAAGATGACCAGGCAGATCAACCAGCGCCGCCAGTTCCACACCAGCCCCACCACCACGGACACCGCGATCATAGGGATAAGCGCCGTCACAGCGCGGGTGATACCCGCCTGCGAATAGTCCGTTGCCTCGACACCCATCGCCTTGATGATAAACGGCGTCGCCCAGGGCAGAATCAATGTGCCGATGACGACGATTACGTCCAGTTCGGGGAAACGGTGAAGGGTATGCCACCAGCCGAGCCGCCACGACAGCAGCACGAGCAGCACGACGATGGCCCCGATCACCCACGCCATAATCAGCGGCAGCGTATTCACGTTGATCTGTACGGTCTCGCCATTCTCCCCCGGCACAGGCGGAACGGCAGTTTCGGCTGAGCTTGCCGGCTGAACATGCGACAGTTCCTCGATGACGATCAGGCCGCTGCACACCACGACGCCGATTACGATAATCACCAGCACATCGCCCCAGCGCAGGGATAATTCGCTGCGCCGGAAGGCCCACAGCATCGTACCGATCAGCACCGCCAGCACCGCCGCGACCACCCCGATAGTCCACACCGTAAAGCTGACAGGATCGATGTGGTTGAACCAGCCGCCGCTTACCTGCGCCGACTGAACAGCCCGATCCGGCGGCACAATCGACAGCACCACGTACATGCCCAGCGCAGCGACCCCGGCCAGCAAAATCGAGATCATCAGGAAATAGAAAATCGTCTTGCCGGGCAGCCGCCACAGCCGCTGTGCCAGCCGCACCAGCCAGTAAATGCCCACAAACAGGCCAAAAATGGCGATGTAAATGAACGCCGTTTCCTTCGACCCCAGATTGCCAATCATTGCCCCGGCCAGCAGATACAGCCAGTGCGCCCGCCGCCGCTGGTTGTCCGGCCCGCCGATATACATCAGAATGCTGTAGGCCATCAGCAGTGCGAAAAAAATCGACGGGGTATCGTGCCGGATGTAGCGGTTGTAATACAGCAGTATGGGCGAGATCAGCAGCATGAACGACGCCAGCAGCGCCCCCGTGCGCCCCAGCCAGCGCCGGAACAGATAGGGCATCAGCACCACCGCCACACCGAGTATCGCCGGGTACAGCCGCGCCGTGAAGTCGTTATCGCCAAACAGGAAGTAGAAGAACGCCGTTACGTGGAACAGAATCGGCCCATGCATCAGCGGCGTATGCTGAAAATTGCCGTCGGCATACAGGTTATAGGAGTAGCGCGTATGCAGGCTCTCATCGTGACTCATGACCCGGTCGCCGAGCGCGTAGAAGCGCGTGAAGATCGCCAGCAGGAAGATAACCAGATAGGCGACCAGTTCCCAGTTGACAAGCTGCGAACGCGCCAGAAAGCGATTCAGCGGGGTTGTGGTATCAACAGGTCTTGACTGTTCAATCGTCGTCGCCATGCAATCTGTCAGTCCTTATTGTTCTGCTCAGGTTCGGGCAGGGTTGGGGGTGTTGTCCCCTGGGCGTGTACGCTCAGTGTGGCTGAGGATGCAACCGCCGTCGAGAGGGCAGCCGGCTCCCCGGTGCGCTCCGGCGTTTCTGTGGCCGCATCAGGATGCGGCGCGGGCTGGCTGGGAACCGGGCGCGTCAGTTCATGGTTGCCCATCGTCAACGGCGTGAGCAAAGTCAGCAGCAGCACCAGCGCCACCAGACCATAGCGAAACTGCGTCTGGCGGGGTTGAGGCCGGGGCAGTTCGGCGCGGATCGCGCCCCACATGCGGTCAAAATCCGGCCTGTGATCGTGTCCAGCCAGCGGCAGCGCAGCGTGAAGTTCCCGGCGCAGGTCACGCTGTTGGGCATAAACCCGGTAGCAGGCAGAACACGTATCGATATGATGCGCCAGCCTGCGCCGCGCACGAGGTGACAGCCTGCCATCGAGAAAGGCATCGAGATTCCGCTGTACAAAACGACACATCAAAAAGTTTAAGGCCATATCACATCACATCCAAAACGGCAGAGACCCGTCGCACCGTACCCCTGCAAACCTCTGTTCGATCACGGTCATGTGTGGAACCATCCAAACAACAAGTCGACTCCGGTAAAATTGATCGTTTTAACCCTCTGGTGAAATCGCTACCTCAGACGGATTCCTTGTCCAGACCTCACCCCTGCCGAACCTT
>Ga0079224_100002055_pt1 | contig 24084 bp, 21 predicted proteins | sample Stecom2015_FD_80414 | JGI IMG/M metagenome (GOLD analysis project Ga0079224, IMG submission 80414) | Agricultural soil microbial communities from Utah to study Nitrogen management - Steer compost 2015 | ecosystem: Environmental > Terrestrial > Soil > Agricultural land | place: USA: Utah... | reverse complement strand
GGCCCTGCGCGGTGGAGACCGAGGAGCAGGTGGAGCAGGCGGCGGTTGCCGCTGCCCGTGCCGGCGCGAAGATCCTCCGCGGCGGCGCCTACAAGCCGCGTACCCGCCCCGCCGACTTCCAGGGGCACGGCACCCCGGCGCTGCGCTGGCTGCGTGCCGCTGCGGACCGCCACGGCCTGCTGGTGGTGACCGAGGCGCTGGACGAGCGCTCCTGCGCCGAGGTGGCCGAGTGGGCGGACGTGATCCAGATCGGCGCGCGCACCATGCAGGCCACCTCGCTGCTCAAGGCCGCGGCGCGGGTCGGCCGCCCGGTGCTGCTCAAGCGCGGCATGTCCGCCACCGTGGAGGAGTGGCTCTCCGCCGCGGAGTATCTGCTCGACGGCGGCGCGCCGGGCGTCATCCTCTGCGAGCGCGGCTCCCGCAGCTTCGAGACGGCCACGCGCTTCTCGCTCGACGTGGGCACGCTCGCCGCGGCCCGCCTGCGCACCCATCTGCCCATCGTGGCGGATCCGTCCCACGCGGCGGGCCGGCGCGCGCTCGTCTTGCCCTTGGCCCGTGCCGCCATCGCCGCCGGCGCCGACGGCCTGCTCGTGGAGGCCCACCCCGATCCCTCCTGCGCTCGCTGCGACGGGCCGCAGGCCCTCCTCCTGGACGATCTCGCCGCGCTCGGGCAGCAGATGAGCAAGCTCGGCGAGGCCATCGGCCGCACCTTCTCCAACCGCCGTTCTCGGCTCGCCGTGGGAGGCTGACGTGGAAATCCTGCTCGCGTATTCGGACGACGCCGACGACGAGGCGATGTTCTATGCCATCGCCAAGGGATACGTCGGCATCCCCGGCGTGACCTTCCGGCACGTGCGCGCGGACATCCAGACCTTGAACCGGATGGCGTCGCGCGGCGAGCCCGACGTCTGCGCGGTGAGCGTCGCCCACGTGCCGCGCATCGCGCAGCACTACGACCTCCTCCCCCACGGCGGGAGCGTCGGCCGCGGCTACGGCCCCGTGGTCGTGGCGCTCGCGCCCGACGCGCCGCTCCGCCGCGTGGCCGTGCCCGGCCTCGACACCACGGCCGCCGCGGTGCTGCGCCTCGCCGCGCCGGAGGCCGAGCTCGTCGAGAAGGTGGGGGCCACCCTCGGCGACAGCCTCGCCGACCTGCGCGCCGGACGCTACGACGCCGCCGTCCTCGTGCACGAGGGCCGCCTGGTCTACCAGGACGCCGGCCTGCACCTCCTCCTCGATCTCGGCAAGTGGTGGGAGCAGGAGACCGGCCTGCCCCTGCCGCTCGGCGCCAACGTCATCCGCAACAGCCTCGACCGCTCCCTCTCCGACGACCTCATCGGCGCCATCGGCGAGTCCATCCGCTGGGCCGCCGACCACCGCGACGAGATCCTCGACGCCCTCGCCGAGCACGGCCGCGCCCGCGGCCTCGACCGCGCCAAGCTCGCCCACTACCTCGACCTGTACGCCAACGAGGACACCGCCGGCTACGACGAGACCTGCCAGCAGGCGATCTGGGAGCTCCTCCGCCGCATTCGTTAGGCCGTCGTCGACGGCCGTGGCCCGCATGCGCGGCCTGGGGTGGATCAGCGGAGGCGGGTGCCGAGCCAGGGGAGGAGGGCGTCGGCGACGGCGGCGGCGGCGTGGGCGGCGTTCTCCTTCCACTCCTCGTGGGCGGTGGGGCCGACGCGGTTGGCGATGCCGAGGACGCAGGCGGCGGGCACAAAGAGCCGCTCGGCGGCGCGCAAGAAGGCGTGCGCCTCGAGGTGCTCGACCTCCATGCCGCTCGCCTTCGCGAGGGATTCGGCGCTCGCCGCGTCGCGGGTGACGGCGGGGACGGTGGCGCAGCCGACGCGCGGCAAGCCCGCGGCGGCGAGGGCCTCCACGAGCGCGGCGTCGGCGTGCGCGACGATCTGCGCGGGACCGGGGACGTAGCTGCGCCCCGCGCCGACGTCGGAGGTCGTCAGCACCGATCGCTCGACGACCACGACGCGACCCACCTGCAGACCGACGCCGGGGAAGGCACCGCAGGTGCCCACGAGCAGGGCGAGGCGCGGTCGCGCCGCCAGCGCTTCCGCGGCGCCGAGCGCCGCTTCCACCGGCCCGACGCCGAGGGCCGAAAAGTTCACGCCCGCCTCACCCGCGAGGCGCGTGCGGAAGGGGAGGAGCTCGTCGTCGACCGCGGCGCAAAGGAGGATCACGGCCTGCGCCTTACCGCGCCTCGGCCCGGGCGGGCAAGGCCGCATCGGCCGGCGTGAGCGCCCGCCGCAGGACGGGGGCGGAAAGGACGAGGATCAGCCCACCGAGGACGATGGCGCTCGCCGCCAGAAGGAGCGCACCGCCCAGCGTGCCGGTCGCATCGCTCACCGCGCCGATCAAGAACGGCGAGATGGCGTCGCCGAGCATGTGGATGACGAGGACGTTCACCGCCACCGCCGTCGAACGCATGTTCGCCGGAACCACGTTGCAGAGCGCGGCGTTCAACGGCGCCGTGTTGAACATCAGGAAAAACAAACAGACGAAGACCGCGCTCCAGTAGGCCCAGGGCGATTCCAGCAGGATCCCGAGGAGCGCGAAGGGCGCCGCCACCAAAAGCCCCCAGCCCGCCGCGAGGAAGTGCCCGCCGCGGTTCTTCACGTGGAGGCGATCGCCGAGGAAGCCGCCGGCGAGGGTGCCGGCGAAGCCCGCCAAAACGAGCAGCGCGCCGAAGACGTAGCCGGCCCGATCGAGGGGAAGGCCCCGTTCCCGATACAGGAACGTCGGCCACCACGCGGCCAGGCCGCCCATCGCGAAGGTGGCGGCGGTGTAGCCCGCCGAGTTGAGCACGTAGGCCGGATTGCGCACGAGGCGCACGAGCATCTCGCCGAGGCCCGGACCCTTCTCCGGCGCGGCCGCCTCGTCCGTCGCTCCCCGCCGCGGCTCGGGGAGCAGGAAGGCGGCGAGCCCCACGAGCACCCCCGGCGCGCCGGCCACGAAGAAGGCGTTCTGCCAGCCGAGCGCCGTCCCCACCGCGCCGCCGAGGGTGAAGCCGAGCGCGGAGCCGACCGGGAGCGCGGCGTAGAAGAGCGCCATCATCCGGCCGCGCCGCTCTTGCGGATAGAGATCCGAGATCAAGCCCGGCGCGACCGCCGCATAGCCCGCCTCGCCGATCCCGATCAGGCTCCGCGCGACGAGGAGCTCGCCGAAGCTCCGCGCGAGACCGCTGTAGATCGTGGCCGCCGACCACAGAAGGACGCCGCCGGCCACGAGGTGTTTGCGGGGGATGCGGTCGCCGAGATAGCCCGTGAACGGGGAGACGATCGAGTAGACGACGAGGAAGCTCGAGGTGAGGATCCCCATCTCCGCGTCGGTGCGCCCGAAGTGGTCCTGCACCAGCGGCAGCATCCCCGAGAGCACGTAGCGATCGAGGTAGTTGAGAAGGTTGACGAAGGTGAGGATGCCCAGCGTGAGGTGGGCGCGGCGCATCGACGGCATGGGCGCAGCCTACCCGCCGAACCGCGCTTCCAAAAGGCCCCAGCGCACGCCCTTGTCGCTGACGATCACCTCGTCGAAGCCCAGCCGTTCCATCGCGATGCGCAGCAGCATCGCGCCCGCCACGATCACGTCGGCGCGGCGGGGAGGCAGGCCGGGAAGGCGCATCCGTTCCTCGAGCGGGAGGGCCGAGAGCCGCCTTTCGATCGCGCGCACCTCGTCCAAGGTCAGGCGCGCGCCGTGCACGCGGCGGGCGTCGTAGCGCTCCAGACCGAGATGGATGGCGCAGAGCGTGGTCACGGTGCCGGCGAGGCCGACGAGGACCGCGCCAGGCTCGGGAGCGGGCACCTCCCGGAAGGCCTCGGTCACGGTCTGCTCCACGCAGCGCAGTTCCTCGGGCCCCGGCGGATCGGAGCGGATGCAGCGCTCGGTGAGGCGCACCGCGCCGAGATCGAAGGAGCGGCTGAAGCCCACCTCGGCGCCGCGGCCGAAGATCACCTCCGTCGATCCGCCGCCGATGTCGAGGGCGACCACCGGCCCCGGGCCGAAGTCCGCGAACGCCGAGCGGAAGGTGAGGGCGGCCTCCTCCTCCCCGGAAAGGATCTCCGCGTCGACCCCCGTGGCTTTTCGGATCGCGGCGAGGAAGTCGGCGCCGTTCGAGGCGTCGCGCGCGGCGCTCGTGGCGACCACCGCGAGCCCTTCCGCCCCCAAGGCGCGGGCGCGCGCCGCGAAGCGCTCCACCGCCGCGACGGTCTCGCGCAGCGCGCGCTCGCCGAGCCTCCCGGTGCGATCCACGCCCTCGCCGAGGCGGGTCATCTCCAGGGCCTCGTCCACCGCAACGAGGCGACCCAAGGGGTCGCGCTCCGCCACGAGGAGGAGCACGCTGTTGGTCCCCACGTCGATGGCGGCCCAGCGCGCGCCCGACGAGCCGCCGCTCATTTCTTTTCGTCGAGGGCGAGGGGGAAGGGGCCCCACGCGGGGTCGGAGTACTCGGCGCCGTCGCGCGGCGAGATGCGCCGCTGCACCCGGCCGTCGGCGGAGGTGACGTAGAGCGCGCGATCGCCGTCCCGCGTGGAGGTGAAGAGGATCATCCGCCCGTTCGGCGCCCAGGTCGGATGCTGGTTGGTCCCCTGGTCCTGGGTGAGGCGGCGGATCTCCTTGGTCTCCACGTTCACGACGAAGAGGTCGTAGGCGTAGCGCTCGTCGCGCGCGGTGAACGCGATCTCGTCGCCGCGTGGCGACCACGCCGGCGTCTGGTTGTAGTTGCCCTGGCGCGTGATCCGCTCGACGTTCCCACCGTCGGCGTCCATGACGAAGATCTGCGGCGTGCCGTGGCGGTCGGAGACGAAGGCGATGCGCTTGCCGTCGGGCGACCAGCACGGCGACGCTTCGGTGCTCGGCTCGCGGGTGAGCCGGCGCAGCCCCGAACCGTCGGCGTTGACCACGTAGATGTCCGGGTTGCCGTCGCGCGACATGGTGAAGGCGATCTTCGTCCCGTCGGGCGACCACGCCGCGCCGGTGTTCAGATCGCCGCCGCTGACCAGCACCGAGGTCTTGCCGGTGAGGAGGTTGGCCTTCCAGACCTGCGGATGGCCGTGGGGGTACTGCAGGCTCTTCTTGAAGAAGGTGTAGGCGATCTCGTTGCCGGAGGGGGACCAGGTGGGAAGCAGCGAGATGCCGCGCGTCTGCGTGACCGGGCTGGCGTTCTTGCCGTCGAAGTCGGCGATCCAGATCTCCTTCGCGCCGCCGGCCGGCCGGCGCACGTAGGCGATGCGCGTGGAGAAGGCGCCCGGCTCCTGCGTGAAGTGGCGCACGAGCTCGTCGGCCAGCCGATGCGCGAGGCGGCGCGCATCCGCGATGCGCCCCTCGAGCGTGCCGGAGCCCGTCTGGCGCTGGGTGGCCACGTCGTAGAGGCGGTAGGCGAGGGAGAGCCCCTGCGGCCCGCTCGTCACCTCGAACTTGAGCAGCGCCTCCGCCGCCACGTCCGACCACCGCGTCCAGACGATCCCCTCGGGCCCGAGCGGCTCGCGCGGATCGGCGAGGAAGGCCTTGCGCGGAATCACCTCGAAGAGGCCCGACACCTCCAAGTCGAAGCTCAGCGCCTCGTGGATCTCCTCCGCGGGCGCGGCGGCGTCGCCCGCGGCGATGGGCGGGGCGACGGCGATGGGAAGGGGGCGGAAGGTCGCACCCGACACCTCGATCAGGGTTTCCTGAGCCGAGGCCGGGACGGGGAGGGCCAGCCCCCAGACGAGCACCAGGCCCAAGATCGAACGCAAGACGATCACTCCTCTCATGCGGGCTGTCCTACCACACAACCGGCAACGCTCCCTCAGTAACGGAAGCGAACGGGAAAACCATCGCGGAAGGTGCGAAGAAGATGCTCGGGCGGTGGCGGAAAGGGCGAGGCCCGGCTGACCGCCGCCTCGAGCGCCGCGTCGTACTGCGGATTTCCGGAAGGCTTCTCGATCTCGAAACGCGTCAGCCGCCCCGTGCGGTCGATGTGGATCCGGACGATCGCGCTCAGCCGAATCCGCTCCGATTCGGGGATCGTGGAGGGCAGCACGTAATGATCGCGCAGCCGCTTCTGCATCAGCGCCAAATACCGTTCGCCCTCCGCCGCTTCGTCCGCGTCGCCCATCGGATCGCCGTCGGGCAGACCCGGCAGGGGTTCGGCCTTGCCCACCTGGTCCGCGGCGGCGAAGCGCTCGAGGATCGCATCGAGCTCGCTCTTCTGGGGCTTTTGCGTGCGCGGCGCCGCTGCCTGCGCAGGTGGCTGGGTCGGTGCGGCGGTGGGCGCCTTCTTTTCCGCGGGTTGGGGAGCGGGCGCCGGCGGCGCCGGAGGCGACTCCTTCGGCGGGGCGTTCAGCTCCTTTCCGGGCGTCACCTGCGGCGCCTCGCGGCTGGCGGGCGGGGGCGGCGGCGATTTGGGGATGCGCGGGAGGAGGTGCTTCTCCCGCGGCTGGCCGAGGCGCACGAGCTTGGCCACCACCGGCTTTTCCGGCTCCTTGCGCCCGCCGCAGCCTTGCACCATCGAGGCGCCGAAGGCCGCCCCGAAGACGAGGGCGTGCAGGAGCACCGAAGCCGCCCACGCCCAGCGGTAGGGCGCGCGGCGCCGGGCGAGGACGGAGATCCTCTCGGGCTCGGGCAGTTTGTGGCTCTCGCCTTCCACGCTCACTTCTTCCGCGTCTCGGCCCGCGCCGGGGCCGTGACCACGGGGTCGGTGATCATCCCCATCGCCGGGATCCCGGCCCGCTGCACCGCCGCCATCAGCTCCATGACGAAGCCGTAGGGGAGGTTGCGGTCGGCGTGGAGATAGATCTCCTTGTCGGCCTGCGCCTTCGGGTTGTGGCGCAGCTTCTCCTCGAGCTCTTCCAGCTCCACGGGCGCGTCGCCGATGAAGATGCGGCGATCGGCCGTGGCGGAGAGCACGAGCCGGGGCTGGTCGCTCGCCTCGATGGGCTGGGCGCGCGCCTCCGGCAGATCCACCTTCACCCCCTGCTGCATGAGCGGGGCGGTCACCATGAAAATGATGAGGAGGACGAGCATCACGTCGACCAGCGGGGTGACGTTGATCTCGCTCAGTCCCTTGCGGCCGGTCGAGAAGCTCATGTCCGGGCGAAGTGGCGCTTGACCAAGTTGAGGAAGTCCGAGGCGAAGTTGTTCATCTCGCTCTCGATCACGCGGATCTTCGCCACGAACTGGTTGTAGAAGATCACCGCGGGGATGGCGGCGAAGAGGCCCACGGCGGTGGCGATCAGCGCCTCGGAGATCGGTGCGGACACGGTGGCGAGGCTCGCGTTGCCCTGCTGCGAAATCTCGCCGAAGGCCTTCATGATGCCCCAGACCGTGCCGAACAGGCCGATGAACGGCGCCGCCGCGGCGGTGGAACCGAGGAAGGAGGTCTTCGCCTCCAGGTGCGTGAGCTCGGTGTTCGCCGCGCGGCGCAGCGCGCGCTCGATGCTGTCGATGCCGCCGTCGTCGAGCCGGCGCTCGCCGCCCTCTCCGGTCAGCTTCGCGAGTTCGACGTAGCCCGCGCGGAAGACCTGCGCGACGGGCGCGTCCTGCATCGATCCCGTCCGCGCGTAGATCTCGTCGAGCCGCTTCGCCTTCCAGAAGGTGTCGAGGAATTCCAACGACCGCGCCTGGGCGCGCCGAAGCTGCAGCGATTTCTGGATGATGATCGTCCAGCTCCACGCGGAGGCGAGGACGAGGAGCGCGAGAACGCCGATCCCCACGGGACCGCTGGAGCGGATCGCGTGGACGTAATCGATGGCTGCGAGACACGAGGACATGAGCACTTCCTTTGGAAGTTTGGATCTTGCACGCCCACAGCTAGGGGGTCAACGCGCGGCCTGCGGAGAAAACCGAGCGCTCGCTTGAATCTTCCCACGCGTTCTCCGTCCAAGGCGGCAGGAGGAGATCGCAACGTGAAGAGATTGCTTTCGCTCGTGTTCCTTCTTCCCTTCTTCGCCGCCTGCGGCTGGCACGATGCCGAGGTGGAATTGTACTGGACCTTCGAGGGCATGGGCTGCGGCGCCGCGGGCGTGCGGTACGTGGAGATCGTGCTCGAAGACGAGGAGGGCTTCCTCCATGAATCGGGCGTGGTGCACTGCCGCGACGAATCCGTGGTCTTCGAGGACCTCCCCCGCGGCCGCTACCGCATCTGGGCCTGGGGCTATCCCTCCCTCTCCCGGGATTTCACCTGGGAGCTCTACCGCAAGGTGTGGGTGAGCTCGGGCTACAACGAGTTCACGCTCGACCTCGCGCGGGCCTACTGACTAAGCTCCGCCCATGATCGGCGTCTTCGACTCCGGCGTGGGCGGACTCACCATCCTGCGCGCCATCCGCGAGCGACTCCCCGGTGTCCCCACCATCTACCTGGGCGATACCGCCCGGGTCCCCTACGGGACCAAGAGCCCCGAGGTGGTGGTCCGCTACTCCCGCAACACCGCCGCTCTCCTTCTGCGCGAAGGCGTCGAGATGCTCGTCGTCGCCTGCAACACCGCCTCCGCGCACGCCTTGGATGTGTTGCGCGCCGAGCTGCCCATCCCGGTGTTCGGCGTGGTGGAGCCGGGCGTGGAGGCGGCGATCGCGGCCCGCCCGGGCGGCCGCATCGGCGTGATCGGGACGGAGGGGACCATCGCCTCGGGCGCCTACCAGCGCGCGATCGAGGCGCGCACCGGGAGGCCGCCGGAAGTGGCGCGCGCCTGCCCCCTCTTCGTTCCTCTCGCGGAGGAGGGGTGGACCGAAGGGCCCGTGGCGGAAGCCGTGGCCGAGCGCTACCTGGGCGATCTGCGCGGGCGCGTGGACGTTCTCATCCTCGGCTGCACGCACTATCCTCTGCTGCGCCCGGCGCTCGCGCGGGTGCTGGGAGAGGAGGTGGCGCTGGTGGACGCCGGCGCCGCGGTGGCGGATATCCTCGCTGCGCGCGCGCCGACGCCGGCCGGCGCGGACGCCGCGCACCGCCTCCTCGTCACGGACGTGCCCGCGCGGTTCTTCGAGGTGGCGCAGCGCTTCCTCGGAAGTCTTCCGGGCGCCGTCGAGCAAGTGGATCTATAAGAGCGGGCTCATCCGCACGGGGCGCCGCGCGTCGGCTTCGCGCGGGCCCGTCGCTGTGGTACGAGGATGCCATGTCGACGCCGTCGCGCCTGGTCACCGGCTTCAACCACAACGTCAAGCACAAGGGACAGCTCTACCACGTGCAGACGGAGGACACCGGGACGGAGAGCGCGCACATCGTCACGCACCTCTTTCTCGGCGGGAACATCATCGCCTCCAAGAAGACCTCCTACGCCGAGCTGCGCGGTGCGCCCAACCTCGCCAGCCTCGTCCGCACGCTGATGGAGGAGCAGCACAAGGAGATGCTGCGCAACCTCGTCAGCGGCGTCTACGACGCGCCGGCGCCCGCGCCCGCACCTCCCGCGCCCTCGCGCGCGGCACCGCCGACGCCACCACCGCTCCCTCCCTCGGAGCCGAAGGTCGCCTGGCCGTGGTCCGGAAAGGGGAGGGCGCCCGCGCCGCCGACCCTCCGACCCGCGGAGCGGCCGAGCTGGCCCGCGGGTCCTCGGCCGGCGCCGCCGCCGCTCCCGCCGAAGCGCCCGTCGGGACCTCCGCCCCTGCCGCCCAGATTCCGCGACGCCGAGACACTGGATTCGCGGGATCTCGTCTCCGACCGCAGCCTCGACGAGGTGATCCTCCGCTACCTCTCCGGCGATACCGGCGACGAATGAGGGGTCGCCCCCTCCCCGGTTGAAACTCGGCGCCGCCGCTGCTAGGAGCGTCGCGCGAAGGGCGGGTCGTGCCTTGGCGATCCCATCCGCACCGCGGCCGCGCCCGAACGCCCCATCCGGCTTGGAGGAAGGTCGATGCATCCCGTTTCACCCGGAACCCCGCGCGCCGACGCGGCGCGGATCGCCGAGCTCGAAGAGATCGCCCGGCGCATGCGCGTGGACATCATCGAAATGCTGGAGAAGGCCGGTTCCGGTCATCCCGGGGGCTCGCTCTCCGCGATCGACATGGTCACGGCGCTCTACTTCCAGGTGCTGCGCCACGATCCGAAAAACCCCGCGCGCCCCGATCGCGATCGGTTCGTCCTTTCCAAGGGGCACGGCGTTCCCGCCGTCTATGCCTGCATGGCCGAGGCGGGGTACGTCTCCCGCGAGGAGCTCGCCACCCTGCGCAAGCTCGGTAGCCGCCTGCAGGGCCATCCGGTCACTTCCTTCGTCCTCGCGCCGGGCGTGGAAGCCTGCACGGGCTCGCTCGGGCAGGGGCTCTCGGTGGCGCAGGGGATGGCCCTCGCCTCCAAGCTGGACGGCGACGCCTTCCGCGTCTACTGCATGCTCGGCGACGGCGAGATGCAGGAGGGCCAGGTCTGGGAGGCGCTGATGAGCGCGCCCAAGTTCCGGCTCGACAACCTGGTCGCCATCCTCGACTACAACAAGGCGCAGATCGACGGCTTCACGCGCGACGTGATGGACCTCGAGCCGCTCGAGGAGAAGCTTTGCGCCTTCAACTGGCACGTCGTTCGGATCGACGGGCACGACATCGGCGCCTTCCTCCGCGCCATCGAGGAGGCGCACGGGACCAAGGGCAAGCCCACCTTCGTCATCGCCGACACCGTCAAGGGCAAGGGCGTCTCCTTCATGGAGGGCCAGGTCGGCTGGCACGGCGTCGCGCCGAAGCGGGAAGAGGCCCAGCGGGCGATCGAGGAGCTGAAGGGATGAGCACCATGAAGGCAACCCGACAGGCGTTCGGCGAGGCGCTGGCGCGGCTCGGCGAAAGCCGCAAGGACGTGGTCGTCCTCGATGCGGACCTCGCGGTCTCCACCAAGTCCGAGCTCTTCGCCAAGAAGTTCCCGGACCGCTTCTTCGAGATGGGCATCCAGGAGGCGAACATGCTCGGGACCGCGGCGGGCCTCGCGCTCGCGGGCAAGGTTCCCTTCGCCTGCTCCTTCGCCTGCTTCATCACCGGGCGCTACGACCAGATCCGCCTCTCGGTCGCCTACTCCGAGGCGAACGTGCGCATCGTCGGCACCCACGCGGGCGTGGCGGTGGGCGACGACGGCTACTCGCAGCAGGGCCTCGAGGACATCGCGCTCATGCGCGTTCTCCCGGGCATGGCCGTCATCCAGCCCGCCGACGACGTGGAGACCGAGGCGGTGGTGCAGTACCTCGCCGATCACCAGGGTCCCGTCTTCCTCCGTCTCACCCGCCAGAACGTCGAGCGCATCCATGCGGAGGACTACGTCTTCCGTTTCGGCAAGGTGGAGACGCTGCGCGGCGGCGAGGACGCCGTGATCTTCGCCACCGGCGCGCAGGTCTCGCACGCGCTGCGCGCGGCCGAGCGGCTCGAGGCCGACGGCCTCTCGGTGCGCGTGGTCAACGTGCACACGATCAAGCCGCTCGACGTGGAGGGCGTGGTCGAGGCCGCACGGGCCTGCGGCGGCAAGGTGATCACCGCGGAGGATCACTCGGTGATCGGCGGCCTGGGCAGTGCGGTGGCGGAGGTCCTCGGCGAGCACTTCCCCTCGAAGATGCTGCGCATCGGCCTGCGCGACGTCTTTGGCGAGTCGGGCAGCCCCGACGACCTGTATCGCAAGCACGGATTGGACGCGGAGGGAATCGCGAGGCAGGTGCGCGATTTCCTCCGGTGATACCGGATGATTCGCTTCTTCCAGGTGCACAAGGCCTACCCCGGCCAGGACGCGGCGCTCGTCGACGTCGACATCGAGGCGTCGGAGGGCGAGTTCCTCATCCTCTGGGGGCCTTCGGGCGCCGGGAAGAGCACCTTCCTGCGCCTTCTGCTCGGCGCCGAGGCGCCGACGCAGGGGCAGGTCCTCGTGGGCGAGCGCAACCTCGCCCGCCTCTCGCGCAAGGAGCTCGCGCGGCATCGCCAGAGTGTCGGCGTGGTCTTCCAGGACTTCCGCCTCCTTTCGCGCCGCAGCGTGCTCGACAACGTCCGCCTGCCCCTGGTGATCCGCGGCGCGAAGGTGCGCGAGGCCGACGAGGAGGCGATCCGCTGGCTCGACGAGCTCGGCCTCGGGGATCGCCTCCACGCGCCGGTCGAGCGCCTCTCCGGCGGTGAACGGCAGCGCGTGGCCATCGCCCGCGCGCTCGTCGGCGCGCCGCCGCTGCTTCTGGTCGACGAGCCCACCTCCCAGCTCGACGCGCACTGGGCGCGCAAAGCCATGGAGCTCTTCTTCGATCAGACCGGCCGTGGCGCCCTGGTCGTGCTCGCCACGCACGATCCCATGTTCCTCGAGAACCTCTCCCACCGGCGGGTGCGGATCCGCGCGGGGCGCATCCAGGAGGAGGGATGAGGATCCTGGCCTTCGCCCTGGGCGGCGCCTGGGAGTCGATCCGGCGCGCGCCGCTCTCGCACCTCATCGCCGCGCTGACGGTCGGTGCGACGCTGGTCGTGGCCGCGGGCGCGGGCGCGATCGCCCTGGGGCTGCGCGAGCTCCTCGATGACTGGGGAAGCCGCGTGGAGCTCACCCTCTATCTCTCCGACGATCTGGACGAGGAGGCGGGGCGGCGGCTCGCCGCCGAGGCGGCGCGCACCGTGGGCGGAAGCGCGCGCTGGGTCGCGCCCGAGGAGGCGATGGAGCGGCTGCGCCAGGCCCTGGGCGACGAGGAGGGGCTGCTCACCGACCTCCCGCGCCTCGCCCTCCCGGCCACCATCGAGGTCCGACCCGGGGGCACCGCGGGCGTGGAGCATCTCCCCCACCTCGCCGAGGCCCTCTCCCGCCTGCCCGGCGTGGAGGAGGTGGACTGGGGACGGGGCTTGGCCCAGCGGCTCGCCTTGGTGGGGCGCTTCGCGGAGCGCGCCTCGGCGGTCCTGCTCGCGGTGCTCCTCCTCGGCACCGCGCTGCTCGTCGGCGCCGTCATCCGCCTCTCCGTCCACGCGCGCCGGGACGAGATCGAGATCCTGCAGCTCCTCGGCGCCACCGACGCTTTCGTCCGCCTCCCCTTCCTCCTCGAGGGCGGATTCGCGGGCGGCGCGGGGGGATTGGCCGCGGCCGTCGCCTTCCACCTGCTCGCCGCCTGGGAGCGCGGCCAGGATGCGGGTCCGACGATCACCGCCGACCTCGGCGTCGGTCTCCTCACCGCGCCGCTCGCCTCCCTGGCCCTCGTCCTCGCGGGGATGCTGCTCGGCGTGACCGCGACCGTCTTCGCCTTGGGGAGGGAGCTGCGGTGAGGCGGCTTCTGCCGCTGTGTGCCCTCTTGGCCGCCGCGGCGGAGGCGGAGACGCCCGGGTCGGTCGAGGCGCGGTTGCGCGAGGCGGAGGCGACGCTCGCTCGGCTGCGCAGCGACGAAAGCTCGATCCTCGAGGCCCTGGAGGTGCTCGAGGCGGAGATCCGCGCCGCGGCCGCGGCGGCGGACGAAGAGGAGCGCCGTGCCGCGGAGGCGGAGGCCGCCCTGGGGCCGCTCGCAGCCGAGGAGGCGGCGGCGCGCGAGGCCTTCGACGCGCAGATCGAAGCGCTGGGGCCACGGCTGCGCGCCCGCTACCGCATCCTCCGTCGCGGCAGCCACCTCGCCGCCGAAAAGCTCTCCGCGGTGCTGCGCAGCGCACGCGCCCTGGACCGGATCCTGGCCGTCGACCTGGATGCGCTGCGGGAGGCCCGCGCGGCGCGCCTCCGCGTCGAGGCCGCGCGCGCCCGGAACGAGGTGGCGCGAAAGGAAGCGCTCGCCCTGGCCGAGGCGGCGCGTCTCCGCCGCCAAGGAGCGGAGGCGGCCCGCGCCGCTCTGGCGGCCACGCTCGACGGCATCCGCCGCGAGAGACGCCTCGCCGAGCGCCTCGGGCAGGAGCTGCGCGATGCGAAGCGCCGGCTCGATCGGGAGCTGGAACGCCTCGCCCGCGCCCGGAGCGCGAGCGGCTTCGGCCGCCGCTACGGCGCGCTCCGCCGTCCCGTGGCGGGCATCGTCGAGGTCCCCTTCGGCCGGGTGGTCAACGCCAAGTTCGGCACCGTCACCCACCACAACGGCATCGACATTCGCGCGCCGCAGGGCACCGAGGTGGTCGCCGTGGACAAGGGGAAGGTGGTGTGGGCGGAGTGGTTCCGCGGCTACGGCAACCTCGTCATCCTCGACCACGGCGACGGCTACCACACCCTCTACGGGCATCTGGAGCGGATCGACGTCCAGCCCGGCGAGGAGGTCGAGGGCGGCACCGCGATCGGTACGGTGGGGGAGACGGGATCGTTGAAGGGGCCCTTCCTCTATTTCGAGCTGCGCGAGCAGGGAAAGCCCGTCGATCCGCTCCCCTGGTTCGCCCGCTGATCGCGCCGCGCCTGCGGGGGCACGCTCGCTCGGCTGCTGTTTCTACCCATCGGCTGGGTGATAGGATCGGTCGATGTTCGACGGCGCGCTGGAGGGTCGCGCCCTCGGAGAGGAAGTCGTGCGGAACCGATCCAGGATCCTTCCCTACCTCGCGGTGGCGATCGTCTCCTTCCTGGGGGGCGGCCTCTTCGTGGCCTCGGTGGCATCGGCCGGCGCCTCCACCTACCGCAGCCTCGACCTCTTCGCGAAGGTCCTCGCCCACGTGGAGAACAGCTACGTGGACGAGACGGATCCGCGGACGCTGATCGAGGGGGCCATCAAGGGCATGCTCGGGACCCTCGACCCCTACACCGTCTTCCTCCCCGCGGAGGACTACCGCAACATGAAGGCCGACACCGCCGGCGAGTTCGGTGGCCTCGGCCTGGAGATCGCCAAGGAGGGCGATCGCCTGGTGGTCGTGCGGCCGCTCGAGGACTCGCCGGCCTCGCGCGCCGGCATCCTCGCGGGCGACTGGATCGTCTCCATCGACGACGAGCCCACCAAGGATCTCTCCGTGGCCGAGGCCGTGCGCAGGATGCGGGGCCAGCCCGGCACGCGCATCCGCCTGGCGATCTTCCGCGAGGGCTTCTCCGCGCCGCTCGACCTCGTGCTCTTGCGCGACCGGATCCAGGTTCGCAGCGTCGAGGCCGCGCTCCATCCCGGCGGCATCGGCTACGTCCGGATCAAGAGCTTCCAGGAGAAGACCGACAGCTTCGTCGCCAAGGCGCTCGGGGATCTCCGCCAGCAGCAGCAGGGTCGGCCCCTGCAGGGCTTGATCCTCGACCTGCGCGGCAATCCCGGCGGACTGCTCGACCAGGCGGTGCGGGTGGCGGATCGCTTCCTCGTCCAGGGCGAGATCGTCACCACGCGCGGTCGGGGCGGGCGCGTCCTCGACGTGCAGACGGCCCATGCCGCCGGAACCGAGCCCGACTATCCGCTGGTGATCCTGGTCGACGAGCGCACCGCCTCCGCGAGCGAGATCGTGGCGGGCGCCCTGCAGGACCACGGCCGCGCCGTGGTGATGGGGACCCGCACCTTCGGCAAGGGAAGCGTGCAGAACGTGGTGGATCTGGACGGCGGCCACGGCCTCAAGCTCACCGTCGCCCGCTACTACACGCCCAGCCGGCGCTCGATCCACGGCACGGGCATCGAGCCCGACGTGGTGGTCGATCGCAGCGGCGCCGTCGCCTTGCCGGTGCTGGCTCCCCCCGAGGGCGAGGTGACGAGCGACGATCCGCAGCTCGCCGCAGCGCTGCGCGCCCTGCGCGCCTGGGAGGTCTTCCAGGCGCAGCGCAAGGACAGCGAGGTCCAGACCGCCCGCGTGCAGTGAAGGCCGGCCGCGCGAGGCCTTCCGCCGAGGCGCCCTTCCTTGCCCGCCCTTTCGGGCCCCAGTTAGGATCCCGCCATCGCGTCGCGCGCACGGCGTGCGCGGGAGGACGAGAGGGAATGCGGCGAACAGGGGCCCTCGCCCTCTGCATCCTGGGGTTCGTCGCGGCCTGCGCCGAACCGCCGCCCGAGCCATCGCAGCCGAAGGGCGGGGTGGTGGTCCGCGAAGCCTTCGCTTCGTTCGGCGAGGTCGTGGTCGGCGAGGAGGCCGCAGGGGAGGTGATCCTCGAAAACCGGGGCGGGACTTCCGCTTGGCTCGAGGTCACCCGACCGCCGGAGGGCTTTCGGGTGGAGCCGTCGGTCGTCGAGATCGGCGGAGGGGAGGTGGCGGCCGTCACGGTCTACTTCGCGCCGCGCCGCGAGGAAGAGGTCGAGGGGACCGTCGGCTTCCGCACCGAGGACGGAGAGCTCGTGGCGGAGGTTCCGGTCCACGGGGTGGGCGTCGCGATCCCCTTCTCCATGGCCGCGAACGTGGACTTCGGCCGGATCACGCCGGGCATCGCGCAGGAGATCCGGCTCGTCCTGGAGAACCAGGTGGACCGACCGCTCCGCGTCCAACTCCGGCTCGAAGGCGATCCCGCGTTCTCCCTTTCGGATGAGTTCCTCCTCTTGCCCGCCGAGGGCACGGCTTCGGTCTCCCTCGTGTTTCGCCCCGAAGCGCCCCGGGCGTACGAAGCGCTGCTCTCGGCCTCGTCCTGCCCCACCTGCCCCCCGCGCCTCGCCCGCATCCGCGGGGAGGGGAAGGGGGCGGTCGCGGAGGTCTGGCCCGACGAGCTGCACTTCGGTGCGGTCCCGCCAAAACTCGCGCTCGACGAAGTCGTGACGATCCGCAACGACTTCGAGGCGCCCCTCACCTTCACCGCCTCGGTGCGGCCGCGCGAGGGCGCCTTCGAGATCGTCGGCGAGCCCGAGGTGGGTCCGCTCCTGCCGGGCGAGGAGGCGCCGATCGTCGTGCGCTTTCGGCCGCCCGGGCCGGGCGTGCACACGGCGACGCTCCGCATCCGTGGCCCGGAGGGTCTCGTGTATCGGGGGCAGCTGGTGGGCGTGGGCGGCGGTCCCCGCCTCGGCGCCGACGCCGAGGCGATCGACTTCGGAACCGTCGCCGTGGGCGCGGCGGTCCTCCGCACCCTCCGCCTGGAGAACGTGGGCGAGCCGGGGCTCGCTCTCTTCGTCGAGTCGATCGCCGTGGACGGCGGGGAGGAGGAGGCGCCGATCGCGATCCGCACCCCGCCCATGCCCCTCGATCTGGCGGAGCCGGCGGAGATCCCGCTCTGGTTCGTTCCCCGCGCAGCCGGCACGTTCGAGGGCAGCTTGATCGTGAAAAGCTCGATCCCGGCCCAGGGGGAGGTGCGCATCCCCTTCCACGGCAGCGCCTACGTCCCCCGCGGCTGCTCGCTCGTCGCCGATCCGCAGGCGCTCCGCTTCGGCCTCGTGGGCCTTCCCGCGCGCCGGGCGCGGTCCATCTACGTCTCCAACGTCGGCGATGCGCCGTGCCTCGTCGACGCGGTGCGCATCGAGGGGCAGGGCACCGCTCGGTTCGAACTCGCCTTCCCGTGGGAGGGCCCGCGCTGGCTCGGTCCGGGCGAGAGCCTGCATCTCTCCGTTCTCGTGGACACGGAGGGTGCGGCCGAGGCCGAGGCCGTCGAGGCGCGGCTCCTCGTGCAGCACGGCGAGGGCGATGCGGTCGGACTTCTGCGGGTTTTGCTGCACGCCGTGGCCACCGCTGCGGCCGTCGTCAACCCGCCGCCCACCTTCACGCCGATTCCCCCGACGCCGACGGGGGCCGGATTCGTCTCCACCGCGCTCTTCCCCACCGAGCGGAGACTGCGCCTCGCCTTCACGCCGGAGTCCTCGCCCGCCTTCGAATTCTTCCCCAGCCAGGCCCTGGAGATCGCTCCGCGTGCCTGCGCCGACGCATCGTGCGTCGAGCCGGTGCGGGTGGCCTTCCATCCCAAGAATTTCGAATGGCAGCGCGCCCGCTTGGCGGTGCAGGTCGAAGGCTTCGACGAGCCCGCCTACTTCGATTTCGAGGCGTTCGGTATCGGCACCTGTCTGAACTGCAACTGGCCGATGCCCGGTTCTTGCCGTCCGAACCTTCGTATCGAGGTGGACCAGTTCCTCTCCTTCGCGACCGGCTGGCCGTGGACGTGCGGCTGGACCGTGGGCGGGGTGCCGCTTAGGGGCAGCCGACACTTCGCCGGGGCCGTGCTCATGGACCTCGAGGCGCCCGACGCCTGCTCCGCTTCACTCGGATTCATGCACCCGGACGTCTGGGGAACGACGGGTGTCAACGTCGAGTATCTCCAGGTGGATTCCGAGGGGCGGGCCATGGCCTGCGACTTCGGGGTCACCAACGTTTCACCCGCGGGGATCACCGTGGCCGTGGTGCCCCGCTTGTTGGGACCGCTGGAGCATCGCGTCTTCTTGCTGCGCGAGAGCGAAGGCGATCCCGCCGTGCGCGACGACTGGTTCGATCCCGCGGCGAGCTGCTCGGGCCCGGATGGTGCGCACACCGCCACCTGCACGTGGGGATCCGTCTTGCCGGAGGACGTGCGCATCGTCTCGATGGGGGCCGCTCGGGGGGCCGTTGCACGGATCCTCGTGCCCGAGCCGGGGGAGACCTACGACCTCGCCTACTACTTCGAGCCTGCGTCGACCGCGCCGGCGGCCGCGCTCGTCGACTTCCACGTCTTTTGCCAGGGGATCCGCGTGGGCTTTGGCACCTTGCAGATGGCCCCGAACACCGTGACGACCTTCGCCAAGGTCGCGGTCTCGTCGCTCGGCTCGTGCGCCGCGGGCTATACGCGCCTCCAGCCGCCGCTCACCTGGCCGTACCGGCTCGAGGAGGGCGGGCCATGACGCGCGCGATGCGCCGACTCTTCCTCTCCTTCGCGGTCCTGGTCTTTTCCACGGGTGCCGGATGCGACGAGCCGGAGAAGCCCGAGCCGCCCCGGGGGAAGCTGGTCGTCGAGCCGGCGGAACTCGATTTCGGTGGGGTACCGGTCGGGACGAGCCTGGAGCGCATCGCCGCGGTCGAGAACCTCGGGCCCGGCGAGGCCGAAGTGCGCGTGGTCGCGCTTCCCCCCGGCTTCGAGGTGGATCCTCCGCTCTTCCGCCTCTTTCCCGGCGAGGTCATGGACGTGCGCGTCGTCTTTCGGCCCGGTGCCGAGAAGAGCGCGAGCGGCACGATCGCCTTCGCCTCGGATCGGGCGGGCAGGGCGAATCTCGAGGTGCGCGCCCAGGGGAGGGACGAGGCGCTCGACGTTCCCGCTTCCCTGGATGCCGGGAGCGTGGCCTTGGGCGCGTCGCGGGTGGTGCCGCTCCCGATCGAGAATCCGGGCGGGGTTTCGCTCGACGTGCGGGCCTTCGTGCTCGCCGGCGATGCCTTCGAGGTCGACAGCGCTCCCGTCGCGGTTCCGGCCGGCGGGAGCGCGGTGCTCGAGATCGACTTTCGCCCGAGCCGGATCGGCGTCGCGCCGGGGCTGCTCTCGCTCCGACCTTGCCCCGCCTGCCGCGAGCAATACGTCTCCTTGACGGGGACCGGTGTCGTACAGCGTCTGGACTTCGAGGTGGAGCAAGTCGACTTCGGCATCGTCCTCGCCTCGTCCGTCGCCCACCGGGACATCGCGGTGACCAACCAGGGCACCGCCGCCCTGCGCCTCGCGCCGCCGGGGATCGAGGGTGGCGAGGGCGCCTTCTCCGTCGAGGCCGGCGCCGAGGGCGAGCCGCTCGGCGAGGGCGAGACGCGGCGCTTCGTCGTGCGGTTCGCGCCCCAGGCGCCGGGGCGCTACGAGGCGCGACTCGCCCTCGACGACGCCGACGGCGTCCGGCTCGCACACGTCGATCTCGTGGGCGAGGCCCGCACCGCCGAACTCGAGCTCGTCCCCGCGGAGATCGATTTCGGGGCCCACCTCCCCGACCAGATGGTCTGGCAGACCGTGCGCGTGCGCCCCTCGGGCGAGGCGCCCACCGTCCCCATCCTCGAGGCCTCGATCGGCGGCGCCTCCCCCTTCTCCCTCCGGGCGCCCGCTCTCCCCTGGGAGACCGACGAGGAGGCGGTGTTCGAGGTGGGCTTTCACCCCACGGAGGCGGGGGAGTTCGAGGACGAGCTGCGCCTTCAGCTCGGCGGGGGCGCGGAGCCGCTTTGCATTTCCCTGCGCGGCGTCGCGGTGCCGGCTCCGCCGTGCGACCTCGAGGCGGACGCCGATTCCATCCTCTTCGGCCTGGTGCCCCTGCGTTTCGAGGGCGCGCAGGTCGTCGGCCTGACCAACCGGAGCGACCACCCCTGCGTCTTCTGGGGCGCGGACGTGGTGGGAAAGGACGCGGCGCTCGTCGAGGTGGGACCCGCTGGCTGGGTCGAGGTACCGGCGGGCGGCCACGCCGAGATCGGGGTGCAGGTGGCGACCCAGGAGACCCAGAGCCGGGAGCTCTCCGCGCGGGTGCGGCTGCGGTACGGGGCGCCCGCCGCGCCACGGCTCTTGGAGCTTCCCATCGTCATGGCCGTCAGCCTCCTCCTCGACGAGCCGATCGCGCCGCTTCTCTTCGAGACGACGCCCGTCGACCGCGCGACGGTGCGCGAGCCTCCCCCCTTGCTCCTCGGCACGCTCGAGGCGCGCCTTCTGCCCGGCTCCTCGCCGGCCTTCGACCTCCTCCCCGGCCAGACGCCACGGGTCGTCTTCCGCCCGGAGGAGCCGGGGCGCCACGACGGCCGCCTCGCGCTCTTGCCGGTCGGTACCTCGGTGCCGCTCGTCGTCGATCTGGTGGGGGAGGGCGGGCCGCCGTGCGAGGGCTGCGACTGGCCGGAGCCCTCCTGCGCGGTGCCCGCCGCCGCTCCCTTCGATCAGGACCTCTTGCTCGCGGACGTGGGCGTCGACGCCTGCCACTGGCGGGTCGTCGATCCGCGCTTCGCCGAACCGGTGGACGAGACGGTGGACTACGCGCTCCTCCGCATGACGTCGACCGCATGCAGCGCCACGCTCCGCTTCTTCGGACCGGGCACGTGGACTCTCCGCAATCTCCGGGTGCGCGCCGACGGGCGCGCCGCCGACTGCGAGGCGGAGGTGGAGGCGCTCGCGCCGGAGGGCTTGTGGTTCGAGGTGGTCGCCGAGGACGAGATGGCGGAGCTCGCGCTCGTCGTGGCGCGGGGCGGGGACCCAACCGTTCGGTCCACTTGGTTCGATGCCTCGCTCGCGTGCAGCGGGCCCTCTGGGCCGGGCGGGGGCTGCGGCTGGCCGACGGCCGATGCCGATCACCTCCCGCGCTTCGCCTGGCCGAGCGACTTCGCCTACCGCCGTGTGCAGGGGCACGTCGCGATCCCCGAGACGGGCATCGCCTACCACCTCGCCGTCCATGCCGAGCCCGCCGCGGCCGGCACCGTGGGGCAGGTGCGGGTGCGCGTCTACTGCGGCGGTGCTTTCGTGGGGGAGTTCTCCGACGCCTTCTTGCAGGGGGAGAACCGCCTGCGCGTGCACGGCACGGTCGAATTCGTCGACCCCGCGACCTGCACCCTCGTCCCCGACGGGGCCACGGAGTTTCCTTACCGTCTCATGGGCGTTCCCTGACCGCGTTCAACGGCCCGGGCCGAGGCGGATGGTCGAGGTGACGGCGCGATCGGTGAGGACGTCCCGAGCGCTCGCGTGGAGGATGCCCTCGATGCTGACGTCGAACTTCACCTCGAGCCGCGCCGAGCGCGCCGGCCCGGGTGTCAGCCCGCTCAGGATGAGCTCTCCCAGGAGCTCGTTCTCCCGCGCCATCTTGTTGTCGCCCTGGTACACGCGGATCGCCACCTCGGTCTGGCCGTCGTAGCTCGTGGTGACGGGGAGGATCTTCGCGTTGGGCACGGGCGAGTTGCGCGAAAAGACCACGTGCATCTCGCCGTTCGCCTTCTCCACGCCGATGGCCATTGGGATGACGTCGAGCAGTTGCAGGCGCAGGTTGGTGTCGTCCTGCAGCGAGTGGGCGTAGAGCGCCGCGCCGATGGCCACCGCCTCGTCGGGATGGACCGCCTTGGAGGGCGGCTTGCCGAAGTAGCGCGTGAGCCGCTCCTGCAAGAGCGGCATGCGCGTCTGGCCGCCCACCAGGAGGATCTCGTCGATGTCGCTCGTCTTCAGCCCGGCGTCGACCATGACCGCCGCGACCGTCTGCAACGTGCGGTCGATCAGCCCCGAGGTCAGCTCCTCGAGGAGCTCGCGGCTGATCCGCATCTCGATGTTCAGCGGCTGGCCGTAGGGGGTCATGGCGATGAAGGGGATGTTGAAGGCCGCCTCGCTGCGCGTGGAGAGGTCGATCTTCGTGCGCTCGGCGAGGTCCTTGATCCGCTGCATCGCCACCGGATCCTTCGAGAGGTCGATGCCGTGCTTGGCGTGGAAGTCGTCGAGCACGTAGCGGATGAGGGCGGCGTCGAAATCCAAGCCCCCCAGGAAGATGTCGCCGCCGGTGGCCCGGACCTCGAAGGTGCGGTCGCGGATTTCGATGATGGAGACGTCGAAGGTGCCGCCCCCGAGGTCGTAGATCAGCACCGTCTCGTGCAGGTTCCTGCCCACGCCGTAAGCGAGCGCGGCGGCGGTCGGCTCGTTGATGATGCGCACGATCTCCAGGCCGATGAGCGCGCCCGCCTCCTTCACCGCCTGGCGCTGGCCGTCCGAGAAGTAGGCGGGGACGGTGACCACCGCCCGCTCGATGGGCATCTCCAGGTGCTCCTGCGCCACCGAGCGCACCTTCTCGAGGATCTTCGCCGCGATCTCGCTCAGCCGGAACGAGTGCTTCTCGAGGTCGATGAGCACCTCGTTGTTCCCCGGCGAGAGGTGGTACGCCACCATGCGGCCCATCTGATGGACGACGTCCGAATCGTATCGGCGCCCGATGAGCCGCTTGGAGGCATACACCGTATTGCGGGGGTTGAGCTGCCACTGGCGCTTCGCCTCGTGGCCGACGAGCTCGTTGCCCTTGTCGTCCACCGCGAAGATGGACGGGATGATCGAATCCCCCGCCTGGTAGGGGACCATGCGGACCTTGCCGTGCTCGTCCACGTAGGCCGCGCTGGAGGTGGTGGTCCCCAGGTCGATGCCGATGATCGGGGCGACTCGACTCACGGCGCGCAGTCTAGCCAAGTGCCCTGTGCAACTCCAGAATGTGGCGTACCGCCGAAGCGCGGGGCTGTGGCCAACGCTCGGGGGTGGGGACGGCGGGCCGCCCGGCCGCTCGCGATGGGGGAAGAGCGCGCCGGGAGGAGGCGTTGATTTCCCCGTGCGACCCCTGCTTCTGCTCGTGCTCGCCCTCCTGGTCGGCTGCGCTCGGGGCCCGGCGCGGCCGGACGAGCCCCCGACCGGTCCCCGGGGCCGCAAGGAGGTCATCCAGGCCGTCCTTCCCTCGAACGTCCGCGTGGCGGTGCTCGAGGCGGGGGAGGCGGTCCGGCTCGCCTCGGGCGTGGTGCTGCGGTCCGGGGCGTCGACGGCGTGGGTGATCACCAACGCCCACGTGGCCGCGCACGCGCTCCGGGGACGCGCCCTCGAGGTCTGGGTGGGGCCGGAGGGAGAGGAGGTCCGCCATCCGGCGCGGGTCGTCGCTCTCGGCGAGGAGCCCGACATGGACTTGGCCGTCCTCGAGGTGGAGGGCCTCTCTGCGCCCGCCGCCCGCCTCGCCGACGAGGACATCGAGGTGGGCGACGATCTGGTCGCGGTCGCCGCGCCGTACGGCCGGGGCCTCTCCGTCTCGACCGGCATCGTCAGCCAGTTCGGTCGCGACGCGAAGAAGGGCTGGCGACTCAAGACCGATGCGCCCATCGGTTACGGCGCCTCCGGCGGCGGCCTCTTCCGGGCCAGCGACGGCGCGCTCCTGGGCGTGGTGGAGGGCTACCGCACCGCCCGCCTCGAGCTTCCCGCCGGCGATCGCTCCCTCTCGTTCGAGGTGCCCATGCCCGGCGAGACCTTCGCCGCGCCCGCGCCCAAGATCCGGGCTTTCGTGCGGCAGCACGGTCTCGGCCACCTCCTGGACGACAGCGCCACCGCGGCCCGATAGACGCACGCCGAGACGGCTCCCTGAGCCATGAGCGAAACGCGGCCGCTCGGCCCGGCCCAGGCTGCCGCCCCTCAGGGCGGCAGAGTCTCGTCCGCCGCGGGGTCCGGCTCGATGGGCTCCCGGGCCGGGCGCCGGTTCGGATCGGGGCGGGGGATCTCCACCCAGGTGGCGACCTTCCTCCGCCCCTCGACCACGTAGGCGGCCCGCACGGGGCTCCCCTCCGTGATGTCGTCGAGCGAGGAGACGCTGCCTTGGAAGAAGACGGGCGTCCCTTCGCCCACCCGCAGCTCGATCTCCCGGTCGTCCTCGCCGCGCACCCGCAGGGTGCCCGCCTCGGGATCGATCCGCACGACCTCGCCCCGCACCTCGGCCAGGCCGAGCGAGCGGGCGTCGAGGGCCG
>Ga0079224_100002054_pt1 | contig 24090 bp, 23 predicted proteins | sample Stecom2015_FD_80414 | JGI IMG/M metagenome (GOLD analysis project Ga0079224, IMG submission 80414) | Agricultural soil microbial communities from Utah to study Nitrogen management - Steer compost 2015 | ecosystem: Environmental > Terrestrial > Soil > Agricultural land | place: USA: Utah... | reverse complement strand
CCCGTCTGCCCCGTCGAGGCGATCTTCTACGAGGACGACACCCCCGACGAGTGGGCCGACTACTACAAGGCCAACGTCGAGTTCTTCGACGAGCTCGGCGCACCGGGCGGCGCCGCGAAGATGGGCGTGATCGACAAGGACCACCCGCTCGTCGAGGCCCTGCCCCCGCAAGAGAACCCCCTGGCCTGAGCCGTGGCGCCGACGCACTCCGCCACCCGCCCCGTCGCGCGCGAGGGCCTCGCCGCGCGCCTGCCCGCCTTCCCCTGGGACACGATCGTGCCCGCCCGCGAGCGGGCCGCGCAGCACCCCGACGGGCTCGTCGACCTCTCCGTCGGCACCCCCGTGGACCCGACGCCCGCTACCGTGCAGCAGGCGCTGGCCGACGCGGCCGACAGCTCCGGCTACCCGACCACGGTCGGCACCCCCGCCCTGCGCGAGGCGCTGGTGGACTTCGCCCGCCGCCACCGCGCGGCCCCCGCCGTGCTGGGCGTCGACGCGGTGCTGCCCACCGTCGGCTCGAAGGAGCTCGTCGCGCACCTGCCCTTCCAGCTGGGCCTCGGCGCGGGCGACATGATCGCGTTCCCGCACATCGCCTATCCCACCTACGACATGGGCGCCCGCTTCGTCGGCGCGAGGCCGCTGCCGGTGGACATGGCGCGCCTGGCCGCCGAGGGCGACGCCGCGCTGCCGGACCCGTCCGCCGCGAGCAGGATCCGGCTGCTGTGGCTGAACTCCCCCTCGAACCCGACCGGCGAGGTGCTGGACGTCGACCAGCTCGCCGCGATGCTGGCCTGGGCGCGCGAGCGCGGGATCGTCGTCGCCTCCGACGAGTGCTACGCGCTGCTGCCCTGGACCGTGGACGAGGTCCCCTCGATCCTGGACCCGCGGGTGAACGGCGGCTCCCTCGAGGGTCTGCTGTGCGTGTACTCCCTGTCCAAGCAGTCCAACCTCGCCGGCTACCGCGCGGCCTTCGTCGCCGGGGACCCGTCGCTCGTGGCCGAGCTCGTCGCGGTGCGCAAGCAGGCCGGGATGATGCTGCCCGGCCCCGTCCAGGCGGCCTTCGCCGCAGCGCTCGCCGATGACGCGGCCCCCGCCGCGCAGCGGGAGGTCTACCGGGCCCGGCGCGCGCAGCTCGCCCCCGCGCTCGAGTCCGCGGGCGGCACGATCCACGGTTCGCAGGCGGGCCTGTACCTGTGGACCACCTTCGGCGAGGACTCGATGGCCACGGTCGATCGCCTCGCAGACCGCGGTGTGCTGGTCGCACCAGGGATGTTCTATGGTGAGGGGGGAGCGCGGTTCGTTCGCGTCGCCCTCACCGCGACCGACGAGCGGATCGCCGCCGCCGCCCAGCGCCTCGAGCGCTCCTGACACCTCCGGCCCCGCGCCGGGACCGATCCGACCACGCACAACGGAGAGCCCATGGATCACGCCACGACGTCTGCCCACCTCACCCTCGGGGAGAAGTCCCTCGACCTTCCGGTCGTCCCTGCCGTGGAGGGCAACTCCGGCATCACGATCGGTCCGCTCCGCAAGGAGACCGGCCAGGTCACCTACGACCCCGGCTTCATGAACACCGCGAACGCGAAGTCCTCGATCACCTACATCGACGGCGACGAGGGCATCCTGCGCTACCGCGGCTACCCCATCGAGCAGCTCGCGGAGAAGTCCAGCTACCTCGAGGTGGCCTACCTCCTGATCAACGGCGAGCTTCCCACCAAGGGCCAGCTCGACAACTTCGAGGCCCAGGTCGAGCGCCGCACCCTGCTCGACGAGCGCTTCAAGCACCTCTTCGACGGCTACCCGCGCGACGCCCACCCGATGGCGGTGCTGCAGGCCGGGGTGTCGGGCCTGTCGACCTTCTACCAGGACTCCCTGGACCCCTTCGACGAGGAGCAGGTGCGGATCTCCTCCGTGCGCCTGCTGGCGAAGATGCCGACGATGGCCGCCTACGCGCACCGCATCGCGCAGGGCCATGCGCTGCTCTACCCCGACAACCGGCTCTCCCTCATCGAGAACTTCCTGCGCCTGACCTTCGGCTTCCCGGTCGAGGAGTTCATCGCGGACCCGGTGATCGTGCGCGCGATGGAGCAGCTGCTGATCCTCCACGCCGATCACGAGCAGAACTGCTCCACCTCCGCGGTGCGCCTGGTCGGCTCCGCGCAGGCGAACCTGTTCACCTCGATCTCCGCCGGCATCGGCGCCCTCTCCGGCCCCGCCCACGGCGGCGCGAACGCCGCCGTGATGGAGATGCTCGACGAGATCCAGGCCCGCGACATGGATCCCCGCGACTTCATGGAGAAGGTGAAGAACAAGGAGGACGGGATCCGCCTGATGGGCTTCGGCCACCGGGTGTACAAGAACTACGATCCCCGCGCCCGCATCGTCAAGAAGATCGCCGACGACGTCCTCGAGCGCCTCGGCGTGCAGGACGAGCGGCTCGAGCTCGCGATGAAGCTCGAGGAGATCGCGCTGAAGGACGACTACTTCGTCGAGCGCAAGCTCTACCCGAACGTCGACTTCTACACCGGCATCATCTACAAGGCGATCGGCTTCCCCACCGAGATGTTCACGGTGCTCTTCGCCATCGGCCGCCTGCCGGGCTGGATCGCCCAGTGGCAGGAGATGATCCACGACCCGGAGACGAAGATCGGCCGCCCGCGCCAGATCTACACCGGCGAGGCCGAGCGCCCGTACACCGCGATGCAGGACCGCACCGGCACCAGCGAGCTGCGCCTCGCGGAGCTGAAGGCGGAGATGGACAAGCAGCGCAGCTGAGCGCTCCGGCGGCCCGTCGGCCCCCGTCCTGAGGACCTGCGAGGGCCCGTGCGATCACCGATCGTGCGGGCCCTCCGTCGTGCCCGGCGGGGTCGTGCACGGAGGGAACCCTGCCGCGTCCCTCGGGACCGGTGTCGCACCCGGCAGGCCCTTCGTCCCGCCGGCGATGGACCGACGTCCTGCGGCTGGCCGGCTCCGATCGTGCGGGGACCTTGGACCCCGGTCAGGGGCCTCGGCGGTGCCTAGCGTGGAGTCATCCACGAAGGGGCCCGCTCCGCGGGCCCGCGCCGCGAACAGGAGCCGCCATGAGCACCGCCACCACCGACCGTCCCGCCGCCGCGACCGCCCCGGGCGACGCCTGGGCCGGGTTCGCCCCCGGCCCGTGGCAGGAGACGATCGACGTGCGCGACTTCATCCTGCGCAACTACACCCCCTACTCGGGCGACGCCTCCTTCCTCGCCGGCCCCACAGAGAAGACCCTCCGGCTCTGGGACCACCTCGAGCGCACCTACCTCTCGGAGGAGCGCAGGCGGCGCGTCTACGACGTCGACACCGAGACCCCCGCCGACATCGACGCCTTCCCCGCCGGGTACATCAGCGAGGACGACGACGTGATCGTCGGCCTCCAGACCGACGTGCCGCTCAAGCGCGCGATGATGCCCAGCGGCGGCTGGCGCATGGTCGAGACCGCGATCCGGGAGGCGGGCAAGGAGCCCGATCCGCGGATCAAGGAGATCTTCACCAAGCACCGCAAGACCCACAACGACGGCGTCTTCGACATCTACACCCCGCGGATCCGCGCTGCCCGCTCCAGCCACATCATCACCGGCCTGCCCGACGCCTACGGCCGCGGCCGCATCATCGGCGACTACCGCCGCCTCGCCCTCTACGGCGCGGACTTCCTGATCGCGGAGAAGAAGGCCGCGAAGGACGCCGTCGCGGGTCACGGCTTCTCCGAGCACTGGGCCCGTTACCGCGAGGAGCACGCCGAGCAGATCAAGGCGTTGCAGAAGCTCGTGCGGCTCGGCGAGATCTACGAGCTGGACCTGCGCCGCCCCGCGGCGACCGCCCAGGAGGCCGTGCAGTGGACCTACATGGCCTATCTCGCCTCGGTGAAGAGCCAGGACGGCGCCGCGATGTCCATCGGCCGCCTCTCGGGCTTCCTGGACGTGTACATCCAACGGGACCTCGCCGCCGGCACCCTCACCGAGTCCGAGGCGCAGGAGATCATCGACGCGCTCGTGATCAAGCTGCGGATCGTCCGCTTCCTGCGCACCGTCGACTACGACCAGATCTTCTCCGGCGACCCCTACTGGGCGACCTGGTCCGACGCCGGCTTCGCCGAGGACGGCCGCCCGCTGGTCACCAGGACGTCCTTCCGCCTGCTGCAGACCCTGCGGAACCTCGGCCCCGCCCCGGAGCCGAACATCACGATCTTCTGGGACCCGTCCCTTCCCGAGGGCTACAAGGAGTTCTGCTCCGCGATCTCGATCGAGACCTCCTCGATCCAGTACGAGTCCGACGCGCAGATCCGTGAGCGCTGGGGCGACGACGCCGCGATCGCCTGCTGCGTCTCCCCGATGCGGGTCGGCAAGCAGATGCAGTTCTTCGGCGCCCGCGTCAACGCCGGCAAGGCGCTGCTCTACGCGATCAACGGCGGCCGCGACGAGGTCACCGGGAAGCAGGTCACCGAGCCCGGGCTGCACACCCCGATCACGGGCGACGGCCCGCTGGACTTCGACGAGGTCTGGCAGCGCTACGAGGAGATGCTCGACTGGGTGGTGGGCACCTACGTCGAGGCGCTGAACATCATCCACTACAGCCACGACCGCTACGCCTACGAGTCGATCGAGATGGCGCTGCACGACAGCGAGATCGTGCGCACCATGGGCTGCGGCATCGCGGGCCTGTCGATCGTCGCGGACTCCCTCTCCGCGATCCGCTACGCGACGGTGGCCCCGGTGCGGGACGAGACCGGCCTGGTCGTCGACTACGTGATCGAGGGGGAGTTCCCCCGCTACGGGAACGACGACGACCGCGCCGACGACATCGCGGCGACGATCGTGCACACCGTGATGCAGAAGATCAAGGCGATCCCGATGTACCGCGACGCGATCCCGACCCAGTCGGTCCTGACGATCACCTCGAACGTCGTCTACGGAAAGGCGACCGGCTCCTTCCCCTCGGGACACCGGGCAGGCACCCCGTTCTCGCCGGGCGCGAACCCGGAGAACGGCGCCGACACCCACGGCATGGTCGCCTCGATGCTCTCGGTCGGGAAGCTCGACTACGAGGACGCCCTGGACGGCATCTCGCTGACCAACACGATCACCCCGCAGGGGCTCGGCCGCACCAAAGACGAGCAGGTGACGAACCTGGTCGGCATCCTCGACGCCGGCTTCATGATCGACGACGAGTGAGCCCCGCACCGGCCGACCGACGCGCCCCATCGGCCGGCCGGCACCCGGCGGCCCCGCCGGACCAGCCCATCCACCCCCGAACCTGCACCGCACACCCCGAGGAGAACCCCATGACCACCCCCACCTTCGACCAGCGCCTCGCCTCCATGAAGGCCAGCCGGGCCGCGAACAACGCCGAGACCGGCCTGTTCCACGCCAACATCAACGTGCTGAACAAGGACACCCTCGTCGACGCGATGGAGAACCCGGAGGACTACCCGAACCTCACCGTGCGCGTCTCCGGCTACGCGGTGAACTTCGTCAAGCTCACCCGCGAGCAGCAGCTCGACGTCCTGGACCGCACCTTCCACCAGGGCGCCTGAGCGGCGCGCGGGCGCAGCCGGCGCACAGAGCACACAGAACAGACAGAGCACAGCGAGCACGGGGACGAGAGCGCAGATGACGCAGAGCATCGACCTGCTGGGCCGGCCCGTCGAGAACCGGCGGGCCGGCGCGGGGATCGACGGGATGGCCGAGGCGGAGCTGGACCGCAGCGGCCGCCTCGCCGCGATCCGGGAGGGCCGCCTCGCCTCTGTCCACTCCTGGGAGCTGGTCACCGCGGTCGACGGCCCCGGCACCCGGCTGACGATCTTCTTCGCGGGCTGCCCGCTGCGCTGCGTCTACTGCCGCAACCCCGACACCATGGAGATGCGGCGCGGCCAGGACGTCGAGCTCGAGGAGATCGAACGGCTCCTGCGCCGCTACCGCCGCGTGTTCCGCGCGACCGGCGGCGGGATCACCCTCTCCGGCGGTGAGGTGCTCATGCAGCCCGCCTTCGCCCGCAACGTGCTGCGCGCCGCGAAGGAGCTCGGCATCCACACCGCGATCGACACCTCCGGGTATCTCGGCGCGGTCGCGAAGGACGAGCTCCTCGCCGACGTCGACCTCGTGCTGCTGGACGTCAAGAGCGGCGACGAGGCGAGCTACAAGCGCCTCACCGGCCGGGAGCTGCAGCCCACGATCGACTTCGGCGACCGCCTCGCACGCGACGGCATCGCGATCTGGATCCGCTTCGTGGTCGTGCCGGAGTGGACCGACGCGGCGGAGAACGTCGAGAAGGTCGCGGACATCGTCGAGCGCTGGCAGGACGTGGTCGAGCGCGTCGAGGTGCTGCCCTTCCACAACATGGGCCAGGACAAGTGGGACGTGCTCGGGATGGAGTACCGGCTGCGGGACGCGCAGCCGCCGTCCACGGAGGTCGTCGAACGGGTGCGAGAGCAGTTCCGCGCCCGCGGCCTCACCGTGCACTGAGCGGGTTCAGCGGCCGCTGACCAGCACGACCACCCGCTCGGGATCGCCGCCCTCGGCGCTGCCCCAGGTGCCGGCGTCCTCGCCGTGGGCGGTGCGGTCCCAGACCCGGCCGCGGTAGCTGACCTGTACCACCCCGTCGTCGGCCGCACGGGCCACGGCCCAGTTCGCGAGCGACCAGCCCAGCGTCTCGTCGCCGCCCGGGTCGAGCACGAGCGCCGTCGCGCCGGCGCCCTCGGGCACCTGCGGGGCGGCCTCGGCGGCGGAGTCGAGCGAGGCGGTGATGCGCCCGGACTCCGTCGCGCGGGGGAACTGCCGCGCGAGCTCGCCGCGCAGCTGCTCGGGGGAGGCGGTCGCACCGACCTCGTCGAGGGTGCACAGCAGGTTCGCGCCGGACTGGCCCGTGAGGGCCGAGGCGTACAGCCGACCCTCGGTCTCGTGGTCGCGATACGCCTCGGGATGCCCGGAGCGCTGCACCTGCTGGGCGATGTCGTTGATGTCGGCGCTGGTGTAGTCGGGGTAGGTCTCGAGCACGTCGAAGAAGGCGTTGGAGGCGTAGACCGGGTCCATGATCTGCTCCTCCGTGCCCCAGCCCTGCGAGGGCCGCTGCTGGAACAGGCCCAGCGAGTCCCGGTCGCCGTAGTCGATGTTCTGCAGCTGCGACTCCTGGTACGCGGTCGCCAGCGCGATCGACGCCGCCCGCGGCGGCATGCCCCGATCCACCGCCGTCGCGCTGATCAGCGCCGCGTTCGCGACCCGATCGGTGGTGTAGCGGTGGCTGGTGCCGAGCCCCGAGGCGACGCACGTGCCCTCGTGGGCGGGGGAGCCATAGCGCTCCAGGGCGAGATAGCTGCCGCCCGCGATCCCGCCGAAGACCAGCACCATGACCAGAGGGACCGCGAGGTGACGGCCGACGCCGCCGCGCGCGCGGCCGCGCGCACGGGAGCCTGCTGCCATCCTCGCGGTCCTCCGTCTCTCAGGTGCTGCGTCTCAGTTGCTGTGCAGGGCGGCGTTGAGCTCGACGGTCTGGCCCGCGCGGGCCACCGCCTGCACCGCACCGGTCAGCGAGTTGCGGCGGAAGAGCAGGTTCGGCACCCCGGAGAGCTCCCGCGCCTTCACCACGTGCGGGCCCTGGACCTCGGCGCCGGGCTCGCCGAGCAGCTCGACCTTCGTGCCGGCGGTGACGTACAGCCCCGCCTCGACCACGCAGTCGTCCCCGAGGGCGATGCCGATCCCGGCCTCGGCGCCGACGAGGGAGCGCCGACCGATGCTGACGCGCTCGGTGCCGCCGCCGGAGAGGGTGCCCATGGTGGAGGCGCCGCCGCCCACGTCGGAGCCGTCCCCGACCACGACGCCCTGGGAGATGCGGCCCTCGATCATCGAGGCGCCGAGGGTGCCGGCATTGAAGTTCACGAAGCCCTCGTGCATCACGGTGGTGCCCTCGGCGAGATGCGCGCCGAGCCGCACGCGATCCGCGTCGCCGATCCGCACGCCGGCGGGCAGCACGTAGTCGACCATGCGCGGGAACTTGTCCACCGAGAGGACCGTCGGGGTGCGGCCCGCCGCGAGCAGGCGCAGGCGCGTCTCCTCGAAGCCGGCGACCGCGCAGGGCCCCTCGGAGGTCCACACGACGTTGGTGAGCGACCCGAAGAGTCCCTCGAGGTTCAGGGAGTTCGGGCGGACCAGGCGGTGGGAGAGGAGATGGAGGCGCAGGTAGGCGTCGGCCGCATCGGCCGGGGCGGCCGTCAGGTCGATCGCGCGGACCACGACCTCCTGGGTGGTGCCGCGCACCTCGTCGGCCTGCGCGGCGGCGACCAGCTGCGCGTGGAGGGGATGGCCGGCGGGGTCAGCGGGAGCCTCGCCGAGCTGCGGCGAGGGGTACCATGCATCGAGGACGGAGCCGTCCGCCCCGAGTGTCGTGAGCGCGATGCCCCAGGCGGCGGTGACGGTGGACTCGGATGTCGAGGATGTCATGGGCCGAGTCTACGAATCCTGACCCAGCAGGGGAGCATGCGCCTGTCCGGGCGCGGCGAAGAGCACACCGCGGGGCACCAGACGCCCCGAGCGGGAGGGACCGCGATGTCCGGGTGAGCGGTGAGCGGATGACCGACGGCGCCGACGCGCACGCGCCCCGCCATGCCCCTCTCCACCGCAACGGCGAGTACCTGCGGTGGCTGCTCGGCGACCTGCTGCTCGACATCGGCGCCGGGATCGGCGCCTTCGCCTTCCCGCTGATCACCTTCATGGTCACCCAGTCCCTCGGCACGACGGGGCTGGTCGCCCTGGTGCAGGGGCTCGGCGCGGTCGTCGGCCTGATCCCCGGCGGCCTGCTCGCCGACCGGATCGAGCGCCGCTCCCTGCGTCTGCTCGCCGGGATCACCGGCGCGGTCGTCCAGCTCGCTCTGGTCGTGGTGCTGCTGGGCGGCTGGGCCGGTCCCGTGCTGCTGGCCTCGCTCGCCTTCCTGGACCGGCTGCGGGAGACCGCGCTGGGCAGCGCCTCCAACGCCATGCTCAAGCAGATCGTGCCCGTGACGCAGCTGCCGCGGGCCGTGTCGGTGAACCAGGGCCGCGAGGCCGTGGTCGAGATGGCCTCCGGGCCCGTGGGCGGTGCGCTGCTGGGGCTGTCGATCGTGTTCCCTCCGCTCGTGCACCTGCTGGGGAACGTCGGCTCGGTCCTCGCGACGCTGAGCATGCGCGGACGCTACCGGCCGAGGGCCGAGGGCTCCCCGCCCACGAAGGCGGTCGACGACCTCCGCGAGGCCCTCGCCTGGATCCGCACCCAGCCGATCCGGCTGCAGATGCTCGCCGTCTCCTCCGCCGTGAACCTCGGCGCCAACGGGCTGCTGTTCACGGTGATGCTGGACCTCGCGGACCAGGGGGTGCCCGCCTCCCGCATCGGCCTGCTGAACACGGCGCTGGCCGCCTCAATCCTGCTCGGCGCCTTCCTCGCCCCGCGCCTGGTGGACACGGTGCCGACGGGGGCGCTCGCGATCGCGCCCGTCGCCCTGATGACCCTGGTCGGGATTCTGCTGCCCGTGGCGCCCTCGATGGTGTGGATCGGGCTGTGCTACACGGCGATCGGGATCGGCCTGCCCGCCTTCAACGCCTCCGGGCAGGGGTTCTTCACCCACATCACGCCGGTGGCGATGCAGGGCCGGATCAGCTCGCTGATGCGCCTGGTGTCCCTCGGCGTGATGACCTTCGCGCCCGCGCTCGCCGGCTGGGGCCTCGAGATCGCCGGCAGCACGACCACGCTGCTGCTCTTCGCGGCGGTGCTCGCGCTCGGCGTGGTGATCGGTCTGCTCGCCCGCGACCTGCGTCGCCTGCCCGTCTCCTCCCGCTGGGAGCGCCACGCCCGGGAGAGGGGCTACTCCGTCCCGGAGTGAGGTGCGGGGGGCTCGGCGGAGGAGCCGGGATCCGCGTCCCGCCCGTCGCGCGGCCGCTCGCCCAGCACCGTGAACAGCACTCGCACGTCCTGGGCGTGCCCCCCTGAGTCCGGATCGCCGGGGAGGTCGGCGCCGCTCTCGTCGCGGTTCAGGCGGTTGTACTCCAGGAGCTTCTCCTGCACGCTCGCGAACAGCTCGCGTGCCTGCTCCCGCGAGAGGCGCATCGGGGTCGAGAACAGCATCGCGGGAGCCTGGGCGCCCTCGGGCTCCGGGTGGTGCGCACGGCGCCGGGCGCTCTCCGCGATCCAGCCGGACCGGATCCAGTCGATCGCGACGAGGGTGGTCTCGGCCGAGGCGGAGAGGTAGTCGTCGTCCACGGACGCGTCGTGGGAGGGGGCGTGCATGAAGCCGATCTGCGCGAGCTTCCACACCCGGTCCCGCTTGTCCCGCGCCGCCTCCGGCGCCTCGACGATCACGCCTCCCCGGGCGAGGGTGCGCAGGTGGTAGCTGACCGAGTTCGCGGCGATACCGAGATCCGCGGCGATGTCCGCGGCGCGGGCGGTGCCGCGCCGTCCCACCCGCTCGACGATCTCCATGCGCACGGGATGGGCCATCGCGCGCAGCTGGTCCCGGCTCGCGAAGCCCTGTTCGGGGCTGGGGGAGCGGTCGTCGACGGGATCGTCCTGCGGGGTGCTCATGAGCGGATCCTACGGAGTCCGCCGCGGGGTGCGGGCTCGCCGCGCACATTCGGCACCGAGAAGTGCGCACGATTCATCGCGCATGGACTATTGCGCAAGAGATGGTGCGCAAGTATGTTCGGGGTGTGCCGCAGCTCCCGCGGCGCGAATCCCTCACCGACCGTCCCGGGAGGTCCGTCATGATCCTCGAGCTGCATCCCTCCATCGCCCGCACCGCCGAGCCGCTGTCCGTCGAGCCGCAGTCCGCCGCATCGCAGGCCCCCTCGTCCCCGACCCCAGCCGAGCTGGAGGCGGAGCTGCGTGAGCTCCGGCGACGGCTCGACGAGCTCTCCGAGGAGGTGCGCTCCGCCCGCGCCTCCGCCGTCCGTCGCCGCAGCCCGCGCCGACGTCGAGGCGCCCTCGCGCAGGAGAGGCGGGAGCTGCGGGCGCGGCACGAGGAGAAGGCGCTCGATCACCTCTACCGGGCGGGGCTGAACCGACTGTTCTGAGCAGGCGCCGCACCGCGCAGACCGCTCGCACGGCCGAGGCCCCGCTGGCGACCGAGCGCCCCGCGGACGCACTGCGTGACCTCGCCCGCGACGCCGGCACGTGACCGCGGCTCACACCGCCGGCGGCTCCTCGTCCTGCGGCGCCGGTCCGATCCATTCGCTGGCACGGACCCGTCGCGCCCTCCGCTCCCGGCGCCGCCCGCCCAGGTACACCGCCGCGGTCGCGGCGACCAGGGCGATGACCCCGCCGATCAGCAGCGCCGGGGCCTGCTCGGTCGCGACGATCTCGGCGCGCAGCATGAGCGAGAGCAGCAGCACCGCGGCGCCGGCGACGATCGCGAGGACTCCCGCGCCGAGCAGGAGCGCCGGGCCCAGGGATCCGAGGACGACCGGCCCCGCGGACTCGCCCTGCAGCGGCCTGCGCAGCGGCAGCCCGCGCCCCAGCTGACCGGGACGGGAGACGGCCCAGTCCAGCAGCGTCCGGTCCCGGCGGCGCGTCGCGACCGCGCCGACGACCGCGGCGAGCACGAGGCACGCCAGCATCCCGCCGAGCAGCGGACCCGCCTCCGCGGCCAGGTGCCTGGAGAGATCCGCGGCGTCCAGGCTCCGCAGCACGGTGAGCACCACGCAGACGAGCGCGCCGAGCAGCAGCGCCCCCTCGAGGAGCCGCAGCGGGATCTGCCGTGCTCCTCGCTCCGCCTCGGCCGCGGCGCCGACCTCGTCCGCGACCGGGTCCGCGCCCTCCTCGAGCACCACGCGGCGCTCGTCGGCCAGGCGTTCGGCGAACTCCTCGACGGAGCCCGGGGCGCGCAGGGAGGGCGCATAGCGCTCGCGCTGGGCGGCGCTGAGCCAGGCGGTGAGCACGAGCGCATCCGCCGCGGCGCGCTCACGCGGCAGCAGATCGGCGTTGACCACCGCGCGCAGCCGCGCGGCCTGCCCGAAGAGGACCCCGGTGAGGGGTCCGGAGCTCGCGCGCGGCGGAAGGTGTCTCGGCGACGTCGACGACATGGGGACATCGTCCCAGACGGCGCGCACGGACCGAAGGCTCCGCGCCGCGCCGCATACTGGGGGGATGACCCACGCCGCCGACCCCGTCCGCACCGTCGTCGTCATCGGGGCGGGCCCCCGGGGCACCGCGATCGTGGAGCGGCTGGTCGCGGCGTCGACCACGGAGGCGTGGCAGGGGCCGCTGACCGTGCACCTCGTCGACCCGCAGGTGGGGCGCGGCGGGGCCGTGTGGCGCCATGACCAGCCCGAGGTGCTGCTCATGAACACCACCACCTGCCAGACCACCCTGTACCCGGACGAGTCCTGCCATCCGCTGCTGCCCGTCCCGCACCACGAGAGCCTGGCCGACCACCTGGCAGCGGAGGGGCTCGGGCCCTCCGACTTCGCCTCCCGCGCCGCGCACGGCCGCTATCTCGCGCACGTGCTCGAGACCGCGCTCGCCGATGCGGACCCCGAGCGGCTGCGGATCGTGCTGCACCCCGCCGAGGCCGTGGACGTCACCGGCCCGGCCGACGGACCCCAGCGGATCCGCCTCTCGGACGGTCGGGTGCTGCGCGCCGACGCGGTCGCGCTCGCGCTCGGCCACCTGCCCACCGCGCTCGGCCCCCGCTCCCAGCAGCTCGCCGACGCCGCCGAGCGGCACGGACTGGTCCACCTCGGCCCCGCGAACCCGCTCGAGGTCGACTACGCCGCCCTGCTCGGCCGCGAGGCGGTCGCCGTGCAGGGGATGGGCCTGAACTTCTACGACGCGATCGGGATGCTCACCACCGCCGCCGGCGGACGCTTCGAGGAGGCCCCGGAGACCGAGGCGGGGCTGCGCTACGTGCCCGGCGGCGCCGAGCCCGTGCTCGTGATCGGCTCCCGCTCCGGCATGGTCTACCGCCCCAAGCCCGACCTGCCGCAGGAGCAGCTGAGCCCCTACCCGCTGCAGGTCCTCACCAGCGAGCGCGTCCTCGAGCTCGCGGTGCGCTCGGCCGGGGTGGACCATGAGGGGGAGGTGATGCCGCTGATGCTCGCCGAGCTGCGCCGCGCCCTGCGCGGGGCCGGGCACGCCGAACTCGCGAGCGACGAGGCGCTGATCCGCCTGCTGTTCCCCTTCGGCCGCCGAGGCGGGGACAGCGACGACGCCCACCGCCGCACCCGCGAGGTGCTCGCCTCCGCGCTCGCCGCCGCGACCGCGCCCGATCCCGCATGGGTGCTCGTCCACCGAGTGCTCATCGCGCTGCGGATGCAGGTCAACCGCCTCATCGACCTCGGCGCGTACACCACCGAGTCGGTGCGCCGTGACATCGACGGCCACCTCCGCAACGCCTTCGCCTCCTGGGCCTCGGGCCCGCCCGTGCTGCGCGCTCGGCAGGTGCTCGCGCTCGAGGCGGCGGGGCTGGTGCGCTTCACCGGCCCGCGCATGCACCTGGACATCGACGAGGAGGCGGGTCGCTTCGCGGTGCGCGGCGGGGACGGGTCCGTGACCCTGTGCGACGGAGTGCTCGAGGCGCATCTGCCGCCCGTGGACCTGCCCGCCTACCGCTCCGCCTTGCTCGGCGCCTGGCGCGAGCGCGGCGAGGCGCAGAAGGACCACTGGGCCTCCCGCGGCTCCCGCCGCCGCATGCTCACCGGCTCGATCGCGGTCGACGGGCTCTACGCCCCGATCGGCACCGACGACACCGTCTACGAGCGGCGCCTGCTCGTGGGAGTCCCCGTCTCCACCGCCCAGCCGGGCTCCGCGATCACCGCCGAGCCGGGCACCTCCCCGCAGCTGCTGCGCCATGCCGAGGCGGTCGCGGTGCGCCTCGCCCGCGCCGGGGGAGCGCTCGCCGCGGAGTGAGCCGGCTCCCGGCCGTGGCACGATGGCGCCCATGAGCACGCGCCCCGCCCCCGCCCTGGACCCGTCGGCCGACATCGTCGACCTCACCGCCGCGATCGTCGACATCGAGTCGGTCTCCGGGAACGAGCAGGCGCTCGCCGACGCCGTCGAGCAGGCGCTGCGCACGCATGCCCCGCACCTCGAGGTGCTGCGCGACGGGGACACCGTCATCGCCCGCACCCATCACGGCCGGGACCGGCGCGTGCTGCTGGCCGGCCATCTCGACACCGTCCCGGTCGCCGCGAACCTCCCCTCCTCCCGTCGCATCCGCGAGGGCCGCGAGGAGCTCGTCGGCCGCGGCAGCTGCGACATGAAGGGCGGTGTCGCGGTGATGCTGAAGCTCGCCGTCGAGGCGGCCGACGCGCCGATGGATCTCACCTGGCTGTTCTACGACCATGAGGAGGTCGCCGCGGCCGACAACTCCCTCACCCGCCTCGCCGCCGAGCACCCCGAACTCCTCGAGGCCGACTTCGCGATCCTCGGGGAGCCCACCTCCGCCGGGGTCGAGGGCGGCTGCAAGGGCACCATGAAGCTCGAGGTCACCGCCCGCGGCGTCGCCGCGCACTCCGCCCGCGACTGGGTGGGCGAGAACGCAGTCCACCGCCTCGCCCCCGTGCTCGAGCGGCTCGCCGCCTACGAGGCGCGCCGCGCGGTGATCGACGGGCTCGAGTACCGCGAGTGTCTCAATGCCGTCGCGATCACCGGCGGGATCGCCGGGAACGTCATCCCCGACCGGGCGAGCGCCACCCTGAACTACCGCTTCGCCCCGGACACCAGCGTCGAGCAGGCCGAGGCGCATGTGCGCGAGGTCCTCGCGGGCCTGGACCTCGAGATCGAGGTGACCGACTCCGCGCCCGGCGCGCTGCCGGGCCTGGACACCGCCGCCGCCCGCGACTTCCTCGCCGCCCTCGGGGGAGAGGTCCCCCTGGCCGCGAAGCAGGGCTGGACCGACGTCTCCCGCTTCTCGGCCCTCGGCACCCCGGCGGTGAACTTCGGCCCCGGCGATCCGCTGCTGGCCCACACCGACGACGAGCACGTCCCGGTCGACGACCTCACCCGCGCGCTCGAGGGACTGCGACGGTACCTGCTGGGGGCCTGACCCCGGGCGGTCGGGCGCGAGGCAGCCCGGGCCGTTACGATCGCGGCATGACACCGGAGGAACGAGAGCACCACCGCAAGGGTCCCGTTACGCTGCGCGGCGCCCTGCGGCCCGACCGCACCACCGACCAGCGACTGCTCGAGGAGTCCGCCCCGGGTGCCTGGGTGCACTCCGATCCGTGGCGGGTGCTGCGGATCCAGTCGGAGTTCGTCGAGGGCTTCGGGGCGCTGGCCGAGCTGGGCCCGGCGATCTCGATCTTCGGCTCCGCACGCCTCGGCGAGGGCCATCCCGACTACGAGTGCGCGCGGCGGATCGGCGCGGGGATCGCCGAGCGCGGCTACGCCGTGATCACCGGCGGCGGCCCCGGCATCATGGAGGCCGGCAACCGCGGGGCGCAGGAGGCGGGCGGCGTCTCCGTCGGCCTCGGCATCGAGCTGCCGCACGAGCAGGGACTGAACCCCTACGTCGACCTCGGCGTCGACTTCCGCTACTTCTTCGCGCGCAAGACCATGTTCGTGAAGTACTCCAGCGGCTTCGTGGTGATGCCCGGCGGCTTCGGCACCTTCGACGAGCTGTTCGAGGCGCTGTGCCTGATGCAGACCCACAAGATCGACATGTTCCCCGTGATCCTGGTGGGCCGCGACTACTGGCAGGGCCTGCTGGACTGGGTGGGCTCGGCGGTCGTGGACCGCGGGATGATCAGCCTGGCCGACCTGGACCTCGTGCGCGTGGTGGACACCGCCGAGGAGGCCCTGGCCGCGCTCGGCGAGGCGATCCGCGGCGACGACGAGGGGCCGGCGGAGGCGGAGGACCGCACCGCCGCGGAGGACGAGGTCGTGGACGCCTCGTGACCGCCGTCGGCCCGATCGTGCTGCTCCTGCTGCTGGTGGCGCTCGTGGTCGCGGTGCTCATGGTGGGGGTGGCGACGGGCCGCCTGGGCGGCGGGATCGGGCTTCCGGAGAGGCCCCGGCGGACGACTCGTCGGACGCGACGTGCGAGCACTCCCGAAGACCTGAGATAATGGCCACCGTACGCGCGCTGCCAGAGGCCCCGTCCGGGGGAGCGACTCAGGGGCAGCGACACATCTAGGAGGCACGCCATGGCTGCTATGAAGCCGCGCACCGGTGACGGTCCGCTCGAGGTCGTGGAGGAGGGGCGCAGCATCATCATGCGGGTCCCGCTCGAGGGGGGCGGCCGTCTGGTCGTCGAGATCGCCGCATCGGAAGCCGTGGAGCTGCGGGACGCCCTGGAGGGCGTGATCAAGTAAGCAGCTCGCCGCCGGCATCGGCCCCGCACCCGCTGGACGGGTGCGGGGCCGATGCTGTCCGAGCGCCTGCTCTCAGCCCCGGCGGGGGCGGAGCACCGCGGCGAGCACGCCGTCGCCGCTGCCGGTGAGCGCGGGGACGAGGTCCTCCGCCTCGGAGACCGCGCGGAGCACGCCGCGCACCGCCCGGGTGGTGGCATCGCGTGCGGCCGGGTCCGCGACCCGGTCGTGGAAGAGGGCGTGGGGGATGACCAGCACGCCGCCCGGGCGCAGCAGGCGCCGGGCATGTTCGAGCAGCTCCTCCGCGTGCGGGGCGTGGGCGGGGAAGGCGACCAGGTCGTAGGCGTGATCGGTGAGGCGGCCGACGACGTCGCGCGGCTGCCCGGCGATCGTCCGCACCCGCGGCGTGCGGATCCGCGCCTCGGCGAACGCCTCGCGCGCCGCGCGCTGGTTCTCGACCTCGGGGTCGATCGTGGTGAGCACCCCGTCGGGGTGCATCCCGGCGAGCAGGTACAGGGAGCCGACGCCGCTGCCGGTGCCGATCTCGACCGCGGAGCGGGCCTGCACCGCCGCGGCGAGCAGCCGCATCAGCGCGCCCGCTCCCGGCAGCACGGGCGGAGCGCCGAGCTCGTTGCCGCGCTCGCGGGCGCGGGCCAGGACGCCGTCGTCGGCGAAGAGATCCGCCTCGTCGACGAACTCCTCGCCGTGGGCCCAGGAGGCCACCTTTCCCGACGACATCTCCGCTTCCTCTCGCCGCATGCCTGTGAACGGGCCGATCCTACGACAGCCTCGCGGGCGACGCGCAGTCCGTGCGCCGTTCCCAGGGGGCGCGATGCAATAATGGGCCCGCAGCAGCGGATCTCGAGACGTATAGGTGGACAATGGGCGGCACCGGCTTCATGGGCCTCGGCGGGTGGGAGATCGTCGTCCTGCTCATCGTGTTCCTCGTGATCGTGGGCCCGCAGCGGCTGCCCGAGGTCACCCGTTCGCTGGTCCAGTGGGTGCGCAAGGCGCGCCGATGGGTGGACGACTCGCGCTCGACGGTCGAGGACGAGATGGGCATCGCCATCGAGGACCTCAAGAAGTACGACCCGCGCCAGTACGATCCGCGCCGCATCATCCGCGAGGCCTGGGGCGACACCGACGTCGAGGAGCTGCTGCCCAGCAAGGAGGCCATGTCCGTGGCCGGCGGCGCGGCCGCGGCGGGCGCCGCGAAGGGCGCGAAGAAGCGCTCGGGCTCGGCCGCCAAGGACGAGGGCCCCAAGCGCGCACCCTTCGACGACGAGGCCACCTGAGCCACGCGCTCGCCGGCCGGCGCCGCTGAGCGTCCGGCCTCCACGTCGATGCCCGACGTCACGGTGGCGCGACGGAACCCCGCGTGATGCGTTGGACGGCTCAGTGCCGCGCGACCGACAGCGGCAGCTTCATCCCGCCCAGTCCCCGCGGGGACCGCGTCAGCGAGCGCGCCACGGCCGTGAGCGCCTGCGCGGTGGGGGAGTCGGGGTCGGAGACGACCAGCGGCACGCCCTGGTCCGCGCCTTCGCGCAGCGCCGGGTCCAGGCCCACGCGGCCCAGCACCGGCACCTGCTCGCCGACGGCCTCGGCGAGGGTCGCGGCGACCCGGTCGCCGCCGCCGCTGCCGAATACGTCCATCACGGAGCCGTCGGGCAGGGTCAGGCCCGCCATGTTCTCGACGACCCCGGCGATCTTCTGCTCGGTGGAGGCGGCGAGGGAGCCGACGCGCTCGGCGACGGAGGCGGCGGACTGCTGGGGCGTGGTGACCACGACCATCTTCGCGCCGGGCAGCAGCTGCGCGACGGAGATCGCGACGTCGCCGGTGCCGGGCGGGAGGTCCAGCAGCAGCACGTCGAGGTCGCCCCAGAACACGTCGGAGGCGAACTGCTCGATCGCGCGGTGCATCTTCGGGCCGCGCCACACCACGGCCTGCCCCTCGGGCACGAACATGCCGATGCTCATCACGGCCACGCCGTGACCGACCGGCGGCATGAGCAGGTCGGAGACCTTCGTGGGCTGATCGGTGATCCCGAACATGCCCGGCATCGAGAAGCCGTGGATGTCCGCGTCGATCACGCCGACGCGCAGCCCGTCGGCCGCCATCGCGGCGGCGAGGTTCGCGGTGACGGTGGACTTACCCACCCCGCCCTTGCCGGAGGAGATCGCATAGATGCGGGTGAGGGAGCCTGGCTGGTTGAAGGGGATCTGGCGGCGCCCCTGGCGGAGCCGGCTCGTGAGCTCGCGGCGCTGCTCCTCGGTCATCGCGGAGGTGGTGACCTCGACGCGGGACAGGCCCGGCACGGTCGCGGTCGCCTCGGCGGTCTCGCGCTCGATCCGGTCCCGCATGGGACAGCCCTCGATCGTGACGAGCACGTGCACGCGGGCGATGCCCTCGGCGTCCACGTCCACGGAACCGACCATGCCGAGCTCGGTGATGGGGCGATGGATCTCGGGGTCGATCACCCCGCTCAGCGCCTCATGGATGCGCTCCACGCGCTCGTCGGCGGGGGCCTCGGTCGCGCCCTGGGCGGGCGTCTCCGGTGTGGTCACTGGGGGTCCTGCTCCTTCCCGGTGCGGCGCTCGAGCGCCGCCTCGACCTCCTCGCGCAGGATCGCGCGGAGGCTCTGGTCGTCCAGCGCGGGCGCCCCGGGGCGGTCCGTCTCCGGCCCGGCCTCCTCGAGCTCCTGGAGGAGGTCGCGCAGCTCGCCGCGCACGAAGTCGCGCGTGGCGACGTCGTTGAGGGCGAGGCGCAGCGAGGCGATCTCGCGCGTGATGAAGTCGGTGGTGGCGTGGTTGCGCTCGTTGGACTGGCGGTCCTGCTCGGCCTGCACGCGGTCGCGGTCGTCCTGCCGGTTCTGCGCGAGCAGCAGCAGGGGAGCGGCGTAGGAGGCCTGCAGCGAGAGGATCAGGGTGAGCAGGGTGAAGTTCAGGGCGCGCGGGTCGAACTGCGCGGACTCGGGGGCGAGCGAGTTCCAGGTCAGCCACACCGCGCAGAAAAGGGTCATGCCCACCAGGAAGGCGGGCGTGCCCATCATGCGCGCGAAGCCCTCCGCGCCGCGTCCGAAGGCGTCGCCGCGCAGCGGATTGCGCAGGCGGCCGCGACGCCGGGGCGCCGGGTTGTCGAGCGGGTCGAAGTTCTTCTCCGCCATCCTCAGCCCTCCTCGCCGCTGTCGCGCGCGGTGGCCCGCGCGATCTCGGACAGGTCGATCTGCCCGGTCGTCGCGGGCGGCTCGTCGTCCTGCTCGCGCCAGTCGTCGGGCAGCACGTGGTCGAGCACGTCGTCGACGGTGACCGCGCCGAGCAGGCGTCCGTCGTCGTCGACCACGGGGATGGAGACGAGGTTGTAGGTCGCCATCTCACGGGTCACGGTCGACAGCGGCACCGTCGGGGAGACGGCGACCCGGTCCTGGTCGATGATCTCGCCGACGGGACGGTCGGGCCGTTCCCGCAGCAGCTGCTGGAAGTGCACGATCCCGAGCAGGCGGCCGGTCGGGGTCTCGAGCGGGGAGCGGCACACGTGCACGGTCGAGGCGAGCGCGGCGTGGATCGCCTCGCGGCTGATCATCGCCAGGCAGTGGGCAACGGGCGTCTCGGGCGAGACGATCAGCGGCTCGGTGGTCATCATGCCGCCGGCGGTGTACTCGTCGTACGCCATCAGGCGGCGCACGTCCTCCGCCTCCTCGGGTTCCATCAGGTTCAGCAGCTGGGAGGCGACCGCGTCGGGCAGCTCCTGGACGAGGTCCGCCGCGTCGTCGGGGTCCATCACGTCCAGCACGTCGGCGGCGCGCTTGGCGTCCAGGCCCGTGACGACCTCGACGCGGATGTCCTCGGGCAGCTCCTCGAGCACGTCGGCGAGCCGCTCGTCGGTCAGCTCCCCGGCCAGTTCGATCCGGCGCTTGGTCTCCAGCTCCTGGATGATCTCGGCGAGGTCGGCGGGGTTGAGGTCCTGGTAGGAGGCGGCGAGCAGGTGGGCGGACTGCTCCGCCTGCGTGCCGAACAGGCCCGTCACCTCGCGCAGGTCGACGGTGAGCGTCTCGCCGCGGGAGACCAGCCGGCCCAGCGAGCCGCCCGCGCGGCGCCGGCGCACGTGCAGGCGCGAGATCGTCCAGTCGCGGTGGCGGTCCTGGTCCAGGGCGATGTCCAGCACGGTCGCCTCGCCGGAGCCGTCGGAGAGGGTCACGGCCCGGTCCAGCAGGTCGCCGAGCACCAGCAGCTCGCCGGTGCGCTTCTCGAAGCGGCGCACGTTCAGCACCCCGGTGGAGATCACCTGACCGGGGGAGATCGAAGTGACCCGGGTGATCGGCAGGAACACGCGCCGCTTCGCCGCGACCTCGACCACGAACCCGACGGCGCGGGCGCTGCTGCGGGTCTGCGGCACCACGACCACGTCGCGGATCGTCGCCACCGCGTCCCCGATCGGGTCGAAGACGGAGGTGCCGACGAGCCTCGCGGCGTAGAAGCGGGGCGGCGCGGAGGTGCTCACGAGCGCAGCTCGGCGATCCAGGCCTCGACGTCCTCGGCACGTCGAGGCGCGCCGGCGGAGAGGTTCTCGACCCCGTCCTCGGTGACGAGCACGTCGTCCTCGATGCGCACGCCGATCCCGCGCAGCTCCTCGGGGACCAGCAGGTCGTTCTCCTTGAAGTACAGGCCCGGCTCGATCGTGAACACCATCCCGGGCACCAGCTCCGCGTCGAGGTACATCTCGCGGCGGGCCTGGGCGCAGTCGTGCACGTCCATGCCGAGGTGGTGGCTGGTGCCGTGCGGCATCCAGCGCCGGTGCCACTGGCCCTCGGCGGCGAGGGACTCCTCGGCGGTGCCGGGCAGCAGGCCCCACTCCTCGAGGCGGGCGGCGAGGACCTTCATCGCGGCGGTGTGCAGCTCGCGGAAGCGCAGCCCGGGGCGCGCGACCGCGAACGCTGCATCAGAGGCCTCGAGCACCGCGTCGTAGACCTTCCGCTGGACGGGCGAGAAGGTGCCCGAGACGGGGAGGGTGCGGGTGACGTCGGCGGTGTAGAGCGAGTCGATCTCGACACCCGCGTCGACGAGCACCAGCTCATCGGGGTGGACGGCGCCGTCGTTGCGGGTCCAATGCAGGGTGCAGGCGTGGTCGCCGGCGGCGGCGATCGTGTCGTAGCCGACGCCGTTGCCGTCGACGCGGGCGGTGGCCGCGAAGACGCCCTCGATGACCCGCTCGCCGCGGGGATGGCCGACGGCCTGGGGGAGGTTGCGGATGACGTCCTCGAAGCCGCGCAGCGTCGCCTCGACGGCCAGGCGCATCTGGCGCACCTCGTACTCGTCCTTGACCAGCCGGGCCTCGCTGGCCGCCTCGCGCAGGGCGGCGTTCTCGGCGGCGGCCTCTTCCCCGCCGGGCAGGCCGTTCTGGGAGCGGATCTCCTGGACCATCGCCTCGATCGACGCGTCGACCTCGGGCACGATCGACAGCGACAGCTGGGCGCCCACGTCCTTGGCGAGGTGGTCGCGCAGCTCGTCGATGTGGCGCACCTCGATCCCGAGCCGCTGGGAGGCCTCCGCGACGGTGGGGCGGCGGCCCACCCACATCTCGCCGTAGCGGGAGTCGGCATAGAACTCGCTGGAGTCGAAGCCGGCGCGGGGCCGGAAGAAGTAGGTCGCGACGGAGACCGTCGGGTCCTCCGCCGACGGCTCGACGACGAGCACGCTGTCGGGCTCCTCGTCGGTGCCGAGCCCCGAGTAGTACGCGAAGGCGGAGTCGGGGCGGAAGGGGTAGTCGGTGTCGTTCGAGCGCACCTTCAGCACGCCGGCGGGCAGCACCAGCCGCGTCCCCGGCAGGCGGCGCACCAGCGCGTCTCGACGCTCCGGCGTGAAGTCCGCGGCCTCGCGACGCTCGGCGTCCGGCACCGTCTCGTCCCAGCCGGAGGCGATGAACTCGCGGAACGCCGCGTTGTCGGGGCGCTGCGAGCGGGAGTCTCCCCGGGAGGCGAGGTCCTTCATCCGGTCCCCGCTGGTGGTGGCGTCGGTGCTGGTGTCGGTGTTCTCGGTGCTCACCCCACGATGTTCTCACGCCTCGGTCTACCCTGGGCGCATGAGTGAGCGGTCCTACTCCGGCGCGAGGCAGCGCATCGATCTCCATACGCACAGCACGTGCTCGGACGGGACGACGTCGGTGTCTGACCTCTTCTCGCAGGCTCAGGGGGTCGGACTGGACGTGCTCGCGCTGACCGATCACGACACCGTCGAGGGCTGGCCGCAGCTGCCCGCCGCGGTCGCCGCCACCGGTGTCGCGGCCGTGCCGGGGATCGAGGTCTCCTCCGAGCACGGGCACCGCAGCGTGCACCTGCTGGCTCTGCTGGTGGACCCTTCCGAGGGGACCGCGCTGGCCGCCGAGATGGCCGAGGCGCGCTTCTCCCGCATCGAGCGGGCCCGGCGCATGGTCGAGCTGATCGGTCGCGACCACCCCCTCACCTGGGACGGCGTGCTCGCCCAGGTGGCGGGGGAGGAGACCGTGATCGGCCGGCCCCATATCGCCGACGCGCTGGTCGCGAAGGGGGTGGTGCCCGACCGGTCGGCGGCGTTCGCGGAGATCCTGCGCGGGTCCGGCCCGTACTACGTGCCCTACTACGCGCCCTCGCCGTTCGAGGCGGTCGCCGCGATCCGGGAGGCAGGCGGCGTCTCGGTGATCGCGCATCCCGGTTCGGTCACCCGCGACGACGATCTGCCGGTCGAGCTGCTCGAGGAGCTGGTGGAGGCGGGGCTCGACGGCGTGGAGGTGCACCACCGCGAGCACGACGACGCCGAGCGGGAGCGGCTTCAGCGCTTCGCAGAGCGGCACGACCTGCTGGTCACCGGCGGCAGCGACTTCCACGGCACCGGCAAGCCGAACCTGCTCGCCGAGAACCTCACCGACCCGGCAGTGCTCGCCGAGATCGAGCGCCGCGCGACGAGCGGGACCCGCGTCATCAGGCCCTGAGCGGGCGCGCGGAGAATGCGGACGGGCCCCGACACGAGGAACGTGTCGGGGCCCGTCTCGGCACTATCGGAGCGTCAGCTCTCGGAGCCGCCGTTCGATGACCCGCCGCGGCTGCGACCGCGACCGCCGCGCGAGCGACGACGACGGTTCGAGGAGCCGCCGGCGGACTCGGACGAGCCGCCCTTGTCCTCGGGACCGGTCGACGAGGACTCGGCACCGGTGCTCTGCTCGGCGACGACCTCGCCGTTCACGCGGCGGGTGCGGGAGCGCGAGCGGGTGCGGCGGGGCTTCTCGCCGTCCTGCTCGCCACGGGTGCGGCCGCCGCTCTCGGTGTCGGCCGTCTGCTCGCGGGACTCCTCGTCCCGGCCGCGGCGCTCGCCCCGGGAGCGGCCCTCGCCGCGCCCACGGCCCTCCCCCCGACCGCCGTCGCGACCACCACGGCCGCCGTCACGGCCACCACGGCCCCCGCGATCGGAGTCACGGCCGCCGCGGCCGCCCTCGCGCGGGGCGCGACCGGAGGAGTCGGGACCGCCGAGGTCCTCGATCTCCTCCGCGTCCAGGCCCTGGCGGGTGCGCCTGTCCTTGGGCAGCGTGCCCTTGGCGTCGGTGGGGATGTCGAGGTCGGTGAAGAGGTGGTCGGAGGTCGAGTAGGTCTCCACCGCCTCGGTCGACTCCAGCCCCAGCTGCCGGGCGATGAGGGCCCAGCGCGCCAGGTCCTCCCAGTCCACGAAGGTGATCGCGGTGCCCTTCTTGCCCGCGCGGCCGGTGCGGCCGGTGCGGTGGAGGTAGGTCTTGTCGTCGTCGGGGCAGTTCCAGTTCACGACGTGGGTGACGTCGGTG
>Ga0079224_100002052_pt1 | contig 24109 bp, 32 predicted proteins | sample Stecom2015_FD_80414 | JGI IMG/M metagenome (GOLD analysis project Ga0079224, IMG submission 80414) | Agricultural soil microbial communities from Utah to study Nitrogen management - Steer compost 2015 | ecosystem: Environmental > Terrestrial > Soil > Agricultural land | place: USA: Utah... | reverse complement strand
TATCAGGTACTGAGAGCGAAGATGATCAATCGTCAATTGTGGCCAGAATCTATCCGTCGTTTCGCCCGTAAATGGGAAGACTGGAAGCAGGCAAACAAGCTGATGGACTTCACAGACTTGATCGAAACCGCCCTTCATGATGTAGATACTGCGCCCGGATCTCCGATTGTCGGCTTTTTCGATGAAGTACAAGACTTTACTCCTTTGGAATTGTCTCTTGTCCGAAAATGGGGAAAACAAATGGATTATTATGTTCTTGTTGGAGATGACGATCAATGCATCTATTCATTTAAGGGAGCCACGCCGGATGCGTTCCTGAGCCCCGAGATCCCGGAAGAATATAAGCGGGTGCTGTCCCAGTCGTATCGGGTGCCACGGCTTATCCAGAAAGCGGCTGAACGGTGGATAGGACAGGTAACGAAACGGGAACCGAAGGAATATCGCCCGAAAGACGTAGAAGGGTCCATCCGTTTCCTGCATGATGCAAACTTCAAACGGCCGGAATCCATCGTCCGGGAGATTGTGAAGGAACTGGAGAAAACGACGTGCGAAGCATGCAACGGAGAAGGGTGTAAACACTGCGACTATGCAGGCGGAAAAACGTATATGATTCTCGCCTCCTGCTCGTATATGCTGGAACCCCTGAAAGCCGTTCTCCGTAAAGAAGCCGTTCCGTTCCACAATCCGTACCGTGTGAAACGGGGAGACTGGAATCCGATTCGCTACGGAGGAAAAGGAACCACGGCAGTCGATCGTATCCTTGCCTATCTCCGACCTCTGAGTGACGTGTGGGGGAAGGATGCCCGGGTCTGGACGATCGAAGATCTCCTAAAATGGGCCGATCCCATCAAGAAGGACGGCGTGTTTAAACGAGGAGCGCTGAAGCAGATAGAAAAGATTAAGGACTGGAAGTTCGCCAAAAACGATATCGACCAAATCATTCAAGTATTCGACTGTGAGGAGACGTTCCTGAACGCTTCATTTGCTGATCTCGATTGGTATGAAGAACGACTTCTCACATCGAAGAAAAAGCCCTTCCAATATCCTCTTGCGGTTGCTCGTAAGTGGGGAGCTAAGATACTGAGACAGCGGCCTCGGGTGATTATCGGAACGATTCACTCCGTTAAAGGTGGGCAAGCTGATGTGGTCTATCTCTTCCCCGACTTGTCGGTATCCGGGGCAAGGCAATGGATGACTCCGGGAGATCAGAAGGATGCAGTCATCCGTCAATTCTACGTCGGCATGACCCGAGCCAAGGAGGAATTGGTTGTCTGTTCGCGGGCTACAGGATACGCCATTGACTGGGGGAAAGTTTTCCGAAGGTAAGGGATGGAAATCGTAATTGTAAAGGAGGATGAATAAAGATGGTATGCAAAAATTGTGGTGGATGGATGCAAGAGAGAGGTGTTGTCTTCGATTATGAAGCAGAAAAAGTCGTTGCAATCATCATGGGATGTGAATGCGGAAATTTCGATTATAAGGAGGTTGAAGAAGGTGAAGAATCCACCGCTTGAAAAAGCGGTTGTTAAACGAATCCAAAACTATCTTACAAGTATCGGAGCATATCATGTCAAAACCACCGGGGTCCGTATTGCAGGGACCCCGGATATTCTTGCCTGTTATCGTGGTCGTTTTATCGCAATCGAAGTGAAACGTCCCGGGAACGAAAAGGGGATCACAAAATTGCAGGAAAAGCGTTTGAAGGAAGTTGTCAAGGCAGGGGGAGTATCCATCATTGCCACAGACGTACAGCAGGTAAAGGATCTCATTGCAAAACTTTTTGAAGAGGAATGGAGATGACTGAGAAATAGATTAAGGGGCCACATGGCCCCTTTCTTATAGGAGATTGGCGAACCCGCCGATTTTTTTGAAAAAAGGGATTGACGCCCATTCTTAATATGATTATTATTAAGATGTAGCAAGCAACACCAAAACACCGGGGAGGAGAAACACATGAAAAAGTGGCAAAAGAAAGTACTGATTGGATTCGGAGCGTTCTTGTTGTTGGGAGCTTGTGTGAATATCTTATCGGACGATGAACCGCAATCGCAGGAAGAAGAAGCTTCTGTAGTCGAAGAAGAAATTTCTAGTCCTGAACCGGAACCCGTCGTTGAAACGGAACCCGATCCTGTTGATGAATACGTTGATTCCATGACTGATATCCTCGAAGACGTGAGCGGTGCTATGTTCAAGATCTCTGATGGCTCGTTCGATGTATCGGGAGGAGATTTGAAGGGAGGAAAGAAAACGATTGAAGAAGGACGCGACGAACTGAAAAATGCTTACGAGAAATTGAAGAAACTGGATCCGCCGGATGAATTGGAAACCTTGCACAAGGAACTCGTAAAAGTCGTAAAGGATTATGTGGATGCAACGAATAAGTCCCTGAAAGGACTCGAAAAGAATGATCCCATGATGATTCTCGAAGCTTCTAAAGACGTGAACGAGGCCACGGAACGTCTCAACAAGCTGACGGAAAAAGTGAAGTCCATGCAGTAAGGCAAGGGGGCCTCTGTCCCCTTTTAAATACACAAGGAGGGATACAAATGGTGATCCGAAACATCAAGAGGGTAGAGATTTTTCCCAATGGAGATAACTATATGAACGTGGAAGTCAAAACTGAGGACGGAGAATGGTTTTTAGTTAGAGCCTCGAAAGATAAACAACCAACCGCATATAAGAGTATGAGACGAATTTATGAAAAGCAAAAGGAGAGGAACGCGAATGAAGGAAAAAATCCTGCAAATGGTTGAAAATGTGATCGAAACGAAGCAGAAAGAACTCGAAAACGACATGCGAGTGATTCGCAGTCACATGGAAAACATGATACAGAAAATGGAATTATATCCCTACTGGGTGTCGCTGATTCTGAAAGACATTCGGACAATTCACCGCATGCTCGAAGATGCAGTAAAGCTGGAACATCAGCTTGCGAGTTACCGTCACATTCGACATAGTATCGCAGACTTCCCGGAAAAGGAGGATTAACGAACGATGGATCTCCCGGATGAATAATCCGGGACTTTTTTTATAAAAAGGAATTGACATTCCTATTATTTATTATTATTATTAAAATAGATAAGCCACCACGAACAAAGGAGGACGATCCCGATGGAAAGGAATCGCAAATCACTGGCGGGATGGAAGGTGAAAGTCAAGCGGAAAGTTGTAATGACGAACAACAAGACGAATATGTCCTACATCTTCTCTCCCGGACAGGTATTCACCATCATCCAGAGAGCCCCAGGAATCGGATACTTCGTCGAATACAACGGCGAGAATGTACTTCTTCCTATCCAATACGTTCACGTTCCGCAGAAGGAGGTGCAGTAAATGAAAGGAGAAAGAAAGATGCACCTCGATAAATTCGATAAAGTTGTCGTTTACATCTTCAAACGCATCAATCAATTACAGGACGACGAAAAGATGTGGGGAGTGCAGGGAAACGTAGGGATGATGTTTAGAGCAAGGAATCAGAGAGAAGCCCTCGAAGATGTTATTCGATTCATCCAAGAGATCAACAGGGAGGAGAAGGAAAAATGAAAAAGAAGTATCGTCGCATCGAGGAAGTACGGAAGGTGCTGGAAGACTTCTACCCGAGGGAAGTGGATGGTGTAAAGATTGATATTGATACTGCCCGAGAAATCATCCAAACTTTTGAGCTCCTTCGCGACGATCCCGAAAAGCAGAAAGAATTCGCCACACTGCCGATCCCGTGGATGGCACAGGTGGCTCACAAGACTGCAAGTATTTCTCCCCGCACCCGGATCAGTCGTGGAAGGGGGGGATGGATCAAAGGAGAGATAGGATTATGAGTGAATTGAACGACAGAACGTTTAAGGAGGTATTACAGTGAGCAGATACGAGGCGGCCAAGGAATACAATGACAAGTTGAATGAACTCCTGCAGAAGGCGCAGGAAGAATTGGACAAGCTCAAAGAGGGAACGAAGAAGGCCCCTAAGTAAAGGGGCCGTCTTCTTTGGCCGACGAAACACCGGGGAGGCGTCGGCCTATGTTATTATTATAACACAGCTTGTCTGCTAGCGGTCTTCAAGAGGAAATGTTATAATAATAAACGTAGGAGCGCCGCTCCTACTGCATCCTCACTCCGAATGATGGTGGCTCACTCAGCTTTCAGCCCTGCCCGTGAAATACGGGCATTTTTTCTAGAATAAGCAGGGGAGGCGCAACAATGAAATGAAGGTATTCAAGTCTACGAACGTATTCGAAGAGGCATTGAAGCGAATTCGCTTCATCTTCGATGAATTCGATTATGTGTGGGTATCGGTATCGGGAGGAAAGGACAGCACAGTCGTCTACGAACTGTGTAAGATTGTCGCTCGGGAAAAGAAGAAACTGCCACTGAGAGTCGTTTTCCTCGATCAAGAGGCCGAATGGCAGGCAACGATTGACCTCATAAAAGAAATGATGGCTGATCCCGACGTTGAACCGTACTGGTTGCAGGTTCCCATTCGAATCTTTAACGCTACATCGACGAAGCATGAGTGGTTGATGTGCTGGGAACCGGGTAAACAGTGGATGAGGGACAAGGACCCGATCTCTTACAAAGAGAACGTCTGGGGTACTGACCGATTCCACGACTTCTTCGATCACTTTCTCGATAAGGAGACGCCGGAAGGGAAGAAGGCATGCTGGATCACTGGAGTGCGAACCGAAGAATCTCCCGGACGATTCCTCGGACTCACATCCAATCCGACATACAAGTGGATCACATGGGGAGCGAAGCATCCGTGGAACAACAAGCTTTGCACGCTTCATCCCATCTACGATTGGTCGTACTTAGATGTGTGGAAGGCCATTCATGAAAACGGGTGGTCGTATAACCGCATCTATGACGAACTGTATCGTTATGGAGTACCTATCCAAAACATGCGAGTTTCGAATCTACATCACGAGACGGCAGTCCATAGCTTGTTTATTCTGCAAGAAATTGAACCGGATACTTACGAACGATTGACAGCAAGGATTAATGGTATAGATACAGCGGGAAAATTGGGAGGAGAAGACTTTTTCGTTCAGGAACTGCCGTTCATGTTCAAGGATTGGAAGGAATATCGGGACTATCTTCTCGAAAAACTGATTGAACCGGAAAGGCGTCCCGCCTTCCAAAAGCGATTCGATCGGCTGATCGAACATTACGGAGTGGCTGTTCCTCATGAAAAAATCTACAAAGCACAAGTGCAGGCAATCCTCGTCAATGACTATCACGGAACGAAACTGGAAAATGCCCGTTCCTCTTGGGGGATTGCCCTTGATCGAGCAGGATTACGGAAAAAGGAGAATCGAAAATGGAACTGGAATTCCTAGAAAAAATGTTTGAGCAGGCAGAAGACAAAGTGAAGTTTCTAAATGATCTTCGGGAATGGATCCACCGTCATTCGCCGACTCGTCACAATCCAGTGGATCGAGTCATCTGGGTGCCTGTTGAAAAGGTGCAGGCGAATGATTACAACCCTAATCAAGTTGCCAAAAACGAAATGAAACTTCTCCATACGTCTATTGATCACGACGGATACACACAGCCGGTGGTCACCTATTACGACAAGGAAAAGGACAAATACATCGTTGTTGATGGATTCCACCGTTACAGTATTATGCGATTTTACGACGATATTCGGAAACGGAATAACGGATATCTTCCCATCGTCGTGATCGACAAAGATATTAACGATCGAATGGCATCAACGATTCGTCACAATCGGGCAAGGGGTAAGCACTCCGTTCGGGGTATGGCAAAAATTGTGTTCGATATGTTGACGAACGGATGGAGCGACGCTGAAATTATGCGGGAATTGGGCATGGAGGAAGAGGAACTGATTCGCTTGAAACATGTTACTGGGTTCAGTAAGCTATTTGAGAACGTCGAATACCGTCGCGCTTGGGAAACGGAACGACAACTCCGTATAAAGCGTGAATGGAAAAAAGAACATCCTGAGGAGGAACCGATTGTATGAACATCCAAACGATCAACATCGACCTCATCAAACCGTATTGGAGGAATCCCCGAAAGAATGAAAAAGCGGTTGCCGCCGTTAAAGAGTCCATTCGAAAATACGGATACAATCAGCCCATCGTTGTGGACAAAAAGTATACAATCATTGTAGGTCACACCCGATACAAAGCCCTCCGGGAACTTGGCTATACCGAAGTGCCTGTAGTCGTTCTGGATCTCCCGGAAAAAAAGGCAAAGCAGTATCGAATCGCAGACAACAAGACAGCCGAAAAGGCCGACTGGGATCAAGATCTCCTGATGTTTGAACTCCGGGAAATTGAAGAACTGAAAGACATGGAAGTTTTCTTTGACGAGGGAGAACTGGACAAGTTACTAAAAGACATGGATGAGGAACTCAGCAAACTGGAAGAAGAAGAGGAAGAACTTGAAAAGGAACTTGAAACCATTCAAACCGTCAAACCTGTGGAAGCAGACCCGGAAGAATTGAAACGACTGGAAGAACAACGCCGGAAACTGCAAGAAGAATTGCGACGGATGCAGGAAGAACGGGAACGGAGAGAACGAGAACGATTGGCAGAAGAAAACGAAAGAATCAAGCAGAAAGAACGGGAAATGCAAGAACAATTCCAGAGGAAATCGGAGGAGCTCGAAAATGATTACATCGAAGTCCAATGCCCACACTGTGAACAAAAGTATATTCTTTCAAGAAGCGAACTACTGCGATCCCGAAAAGTATGAAGATCACTTCGACAATGAAATAGCTCGCAGGGAAAACGAAGAAATTGAACGGATTCTCCGTCGTCACATTCCTGCCGATGTACCTGTAACAGACGTGGGATGCGGCTCAGGACTGGGCCGCCGTCTCCTTCCGTATCACGAGTATACGGGAATTGACCTCATGGAAAAGTCCATCTGTTTTTGCCGTAAACATTATCACGGACAATTTCATTGCATTGATGCCGGTAAATACATCGAAAAGGTAGACCGTCTCAATCCTATTTTTCTGTTTTCTATTGACTACATTCCATTAGATGTGGTCGAAAAGTACCTACAAAAGATTGATCAAGTAATGGTGGCCGTTCATCTCAATAAACCGTATCTCAGCCAAACATCCGTATACAGTGGAAAGAAAGATGTCTTCGAAGTCCTTCATCCTGAATGGAAGAGGAAAGGACTGTTGGAACTGTTCCAGAAGTACGGGGGAGAGACGTTCCCTCTCTTGGGTGAAGAATACTACTGGGTGACGGTGATCAAGCGTGGAACTGGAACGGATTAAAAAGTATATCGACTCCGTTTACTGGAAAGAGGCCGTTACTTACAGGGATACTGCTCCTCACGAATACACAATTCGATGGTGGAGGCCCGATCTTGAGGAGGAGTTTCTGGAATTCGTTGCCTACATTCGCAAAGTAGGCAAAAAGGAACGATGGTATAACCGGATCCACAGTTACTTCTATCTGGGAGAATACAAGTATTGGACGATGGGAGATCCCATCGAAGAAACTTATGTCTTGAATCGGTGCTTGTGGAGACTATATCCGAACAATCGATACATTGGAAAGGGGGCGCATCATGAAAAAACAAAAGCTCCCCAAAGGCCGACCAACAAAACTTACACCGGAGTTGCAAAAGGAACTGTGCAAACTCATTTCTTTGGGAAACTACATCGAAACAGCGGCGGCGTTTTGCGGAATAAACAAGACGACAGTCTACGATTGGATGAAAAGAGGAGCACGGGCAAAGGAAAAGATTGAAAAAGGACAGGAAGTTCCCGAATCGGAATTGCCGTTCATTGATTTTTCCAACGCCATACAAAAGGCGCTTGCCACATCGGAAATCAGGGACGTGCAAATTATCAGCAAAGCAGCCCAAACGAATTGGCAAGCGGCGGCGTGGAGACTGGAACGGAAATTTCCCGACAGATGGGGCCGCCGAGACCGTGTGGAAACCGAACACAAGATTACGATCGAAGACTTTTCGAAAGCATTGGATGAAAATGCGAAGGACGTATGGGAAGACGACGGTGATGAGTGATGGCAAGAATCAGAGAGGCCGCCGCATTTCAGTGGCGGCCCTTTTCGAAGAAACAGAAGAAGGTACTTACATGGTGGAAGCCGTGGTCTCCGTACTACGATTACGACATGATCATTTGCGACGGTGCAATCCGCTCAGGAAAAACCATTGCTATGATTACATCCTTCGTTATGTGGGCCACAGAGACTTTTTCTGGACAGGATTTTATCATTGCCGGAAAGTCTGCAGGAGCATTGCGACGGAATGTCATTCAACCCATGAAACAAATATGTAATGCCTTAAACCTTCCTCACTTTCACCATCGAGGCGAAGGATGGATGTCTGTCGGAGACAACTTTTTCCACTTCTTTGGAGCAAATAACGAAGCATCGCAGGATGCTTTACAGGGAATGACAGCGGCAGGAGCATATGCCGATGAGGTGGCCCTGTTTCCACAGTCATTCGTGGAACAGATGATCGGGCGTTGTTCAATTGAAGGGTCCCGTATCTGGATGAACTGCAACCCGGAAGGACCATATCACTACATCAAGACGGAATTCATTGATCAGGCAGAAGCGAAGAAAATCCTGCGACTCCATTTCACACTGGACGATAATCTTTCCCTGTCTCCGAAGATCAAGGAACGTTACCACCGTCAATTTGCAGGCGTGTTCAAGCAACGATTCATCTACGGACAATGGGTTGCCGCCGAAGGAATCGTTTATCCAATGTTCGATCATACAGGTCATGTGGTAGATACGGTGCCGAAATACGACGAAAACGGTAACCCGTTCATCCGTAAGTATTGGATAGGCGTCGACTATGGATCCTCAAACGCCACAACGTTCATCCTGTGTGGTCTCGGAGTAGACGGACGATTTTACGTACTGGATGAGTATTATCATTCAGGGCGGGAAGAAGAAAAGAAAGCGGCAGAAGGAACAATGACAGGAACCGTTAAAAAGTCGCCTTCCGACTATTCGAGAGACTTCCAATCGAAACTGCGACAGTGGAGAAGAGAATATCCCAACTTTCCAAAACGAGTAGATGTGTACATTGATCCGACGGCAGAAGGGTTCATGCTTCAATTGTGGAAGGATATAGATGAACAGTTACTTGCGGCTGATAATTCGCTTAAACTAGGAATTGAGGGACTCCAGTCTCTGATGTCGAATGACTGTTTCAGGGTTCACCGTCGTTGTCAAAACGTTCTCCGAGAATTAGCTTCGTATGTATGGGATGAAAAAGCCGCACAGCGCGGAGAGGATGAACCTGTCAAAGAACATGATCACACTCTCGATGCAATCCGATATGTATTTAACATGACTCGTAGTATCTGGGTACGGAAAGGAGTTGTGCGAAATGTTGCCTAAAGAAAATAGCCCTTGGATACCGGAAGGATGGGAAAGTATTTACGATCTTTATGCCGAACATGATGCATGGTATTCAGGAGACCGCTTGAAACTGCAAGAAGTATACGAACGACGAGTTAACATTCCGACGGAAAAAGGACGGTTTTGGTCCAGACAAATTGTGGATGGGCAGACGAAACTTCACATTCCGATTGCGGGTGAAATAGCGGCCGTGTCTGCTGATCTCTTGTTTTCGGAATCCCCGAGAATTCGGATACCGGAGGCAGATTCTGGAGGTATGTTTCGGACGCAGGAACGACTGGAAGAGATTATTGAACGGGGAGGAGTCATCCAACGAATCCACGAAGGAGCAGAAGCGTGTTCTGCTATGGGCGGTGTTTTCTTGAAAGTAAACTGGGATGCCAATCAATATTCTTTTCCTATTTTGTCCATCGTACAAGCAGACAATGCGATTCCTGAATTTCAATGGGGATTCCTGAAGGCCGTTACTTTTTGGAGAGAATTGACTAATGACGGATACGACGAAAATGTGGTATATCGTCACATTGAACGACACGAGATAGTAAACGGCAAGGCGTACATCTTTAACGCCCTGTATCGTGGAACTCCGACGGATCTCGGGAAGCGATTGGACTTGGCCGACCACCCGGATACTGCCCATCTCAAAGGGTTCGAATCGATCAATACCCAACTCGACACACTTCCCGTTCGGTACGTTCCGAACATTCGCCCCAATCGTCGTTTCAGGAATCATCCAATCGGCCACAATCTGGGAATTTCCGACTATTCCGGGGCCGAAGGGGCAATGGATTCCCTCGATGAAACGTGGACAAGCTGGATCAGGGACATCCAGTTAGGGAAGGGACGTATCATCGTCAACCAACAGTGGCTGAGCCGCGACGAAATAACAGGTGAATTTAAATTTGACGGAGAACAGGAAGTGTTTACTACGCTGAATATGGATCCTGTGTCATCTAAAGGCGTAGGATTCACCGTCGCCCAATTCGACATTCGGATGGAACAGCATCGCCAGACTGCACTGGAGTTGCTGGATCGAATCATCACGAACGCCGGATACAGTCCGCAGACATTCGGGCTCCGAATTGAAGGAAGGGCAGAATCTGGAATAGCGTTAAACATTCGGGAACGGAGAACCACGACCACGCAAGGCAAAAAGGCAGTTTACTGGAAAAAGGCGTTGGAAGATATTTTGGAGATCATGCTTAAAGTCGATGCAATTCATCTAAAATCCGGGGTGGAACCTGCAAGGCCGAATGTGGAAATTAAAGATACATTCCAATCCGATATCATGGCAGTTTCGACTGTCGTCGATATGATAAGCCGTGCGGAAGCCGCATCCATCGAAACGAAGGTAAGGATGATTCACCCCGACTGGACAGAAGAACAGGTGCAGGCAGAAGTCGATCGAATCAAGGAAGAACGGGGTCTCAAGATCCCAGATGATCCGATTCAAGTAGGAGTTGATTGACATGAAGCATGAGATTGTAATCCGTTACGATGCGATAAAGGAAAGCATTACAGTTGAATACGACGAAGGACTGCAATTGGCGGCCCTCCTTGGCATCCTCGAACTTGCCCGTTTGTATATCATCGACGACAACAAATTAACGGAAAGTGAAGAAGGAGTGGACTAAGATGGCAAACAAAAAACGTCGTGGTCATGAAGGAGAATTAATCCAGAAAAGCATCACGAAGAACGGCAAACGATATAAAGTAGGAATCTCGAAGGACAAGAACGGATACTATGCCCATACACATCGGGCACGTTCCAAGAGTTATCCGAACAAAAAGGACATACCGGAAAAAGTCCTCAAGTGGATCCAGTCCACATCGTAAGGAGGCGGGACAGATGCCCATTAGTCCTGCCGACTACGAAGAGTTTGCCGTATACATGCTACGAGTTTACGAAGAAGCTGAGGCGATCATGCTTCGGCGTGTGGCTCGTAGATTGGCAAGGGGTATTGACGAAGAAGGGTGGGCTGAGAGAAAATTATCAGAGATTGTCACGCTAAGAAGGGAAATTTTGCAGGTATTAAACCGCCTGAAGGAGTATAATAGAGATATAGCGGGGGCAATCTCGAAAGCATATTCCGCTGGGGTGAGTTCGGCGGACAATGATATGGGGGCCATTGCCGCCGAACTCAAAGCAAAAATCGAAGGTACGAGCGTGACTCTCCGGTTAACTTCCGATATCGAGGCACGTTTCGGAACCATCAAACAATCTGCCGTCAATGCGATTGTTCGATCTACGATCACAAAACTTGAAGGAATTCACATGCGAATCCTTCGGGATGTGGACGACATTTACCGGCAAGTCATTGCCGAGACTGCTGTCCAAGTCAATACCGGAACGTTGACTCGACGGGAAGCAGCGCAAAGAGCATTGAATCGTTTCACGGAACGGGGGATCACTGGGTTCGTAGATCGAGCAGGACGACGGTGGGAGATGGCTTCCTACGTAGAGATGGCAGTCCGTTCTGCTTCTGGACAGGCGGCCATTGAAGGACACATTAACCGGATACAATCTTATGGACATGATCTCGTGTTCGTATCTGACGCTCCCGGAGAATGTGAAAAGTGCAGGCCGTGGGAAAATAAAGTCTTGTCAATAACCGGAAACACTCCCGGATATCCTTCTCTCGTTGAGGCAAGAGCGGCAGGACTGTTTCATCCGAGATGTAGGCACAGAGTAACTGCCTATATTGAAGGGTTCACGATTCCGAAAGCTAAGACGGAAGACCCTGTCACTTACAAGTTGAAGCAGAAGCAACGGTATATTGAACGAACCATCCGTCAATGGAAGCGACGGGAGGCCGTTGCCATAACGGAACAGGAACGGAAGCATGCAAGGGCGAAGGTACGGGAGTGGCAGGCAAAGATGAGACGGTTTATCGAACAAACTGGTTTTAGAAGGGACTACGCACGGGAACAGATAAACCGAGCATTTTGATATAGATTGACCACACGCGGAATGTCGTTAAACTTAGCCGCGCCATTCGCCCCACTCGTGGCGTAAAACGAGGATGCTTTTCGCCCCACTCGTGGCGTAAAACGAGGAGGAGGTTAAACAGATGCTTAGAGAGTTTCTTGAACAATATCGTCGGTATGGCACACCTGTTTTGTTCGCTGATGGAGGTTCTTCCTCTGATGGGGATTCCGCTTCCGACGGATCCACCGACGATCACGATCAGCAGGACAAAGTGGATGCTTCAAATAGCGGCGACGGGAAACAGGCTGGAAAATTTTTTACCCAAGAAGACTTGGACCGTCTCATTGCTCGCGAACGTAGGAAAGAACGGGAAAAGCTTCTTCGTGAGCAAGAAGAAGAACGGAAGCGGGCTCAGATGACTGCCGAAGAAAAAGCCCGCGCTGAAAAGGAAGAGGCCGAGCGCAAAGCGCAAGAGGCCATTGATCGGGCGAATCGTCGGATTATCGCCGCCGAAGCAAAGGTAATAGCGTCCGATTTGGGCGTTAAACCGGAGAGAATCTCTTATCTCCTGAAGCTGGCCGATCTTTCCAGCGTCGATGTGGATGACAATGGAGAACCGGATTCCAAGGCAATTCGAGAAGCCATTGAAGCAGTCTTAAAAGATCTCCCTGAATTGAAGGGAGCCACATCGACTCCTGCGGCAGGAACCGATTTTAGCGGGCAAGCTGGACAATCGAAGTCGCTGGATACACAGCTACGGGAAGCCCTTGAAAAAGGCGATATCCGTACGTCTATCGCCCTGAAACGCCAACAATTATTCAAGAGGTGATAGACTATGCCGGGAATTGTCGGAATGGGAACTACGTTTAACTTGCCTAACTATGTAGGCGAATTGTTTCAAGCTTCTCCGTCGGATACTCCTCTCTTGTCTGCTATTGGAGGGCTGACGGGCGGAGAACAAACTGATCAAAAAGAATTCGAATGGCAAACCTTTGACCTGCGTGATCCGTCCATTCCTTCCCACTTGGAAGGGCAGGATGCTCCTGAAGGACAAGCCCGTGTCCGTCAAAACGTCCGCAACGTGGTGCAAATTTTCCACGAAACTGTGGAACTGTCTTATACCAAGATTGCGGCCACCGGGCAACGGGACGGACTGCCGGGTAACAATCCCGTGACCAACGAGATGGATTGGCAAGTCATGCAGGCAATCAAGCAAATTGCTCGCGACGTGGAATATACGTTCATTAATGGCGTGTATTCCAATCCTACGGACAACAGTGCCCCCCGGAAAACTCGGGGAATCCTGTCCGCCATTACTACCAATGTGATCACGATGGACGACGGTTCTGGAGGCCCTGCACCTCTGTCGGAAGAAGCTGTCTTGGATCTCCTGCAGAGTGTATGGGAGAATGGAGGTATCCAAGAACAGGAGACGGCGACGATCATCGTCAACGGTACTCAAAAAAGGAAACTAACAGAAATATTCATCACCAACAAAAACTACCAAGAGCAGAGCCGGAACATTGCCGGGGTGAACGTTCAGACGATCGAGACCGATTTTGGTCGCCTGAATGTGATGCTGAACCGGTACATGCCTCCCGATCAACTGGCGGTTGTGTCGCTGGAACAATTGCGGCCCCGTTTCCTGCTGATTCCCGGAAAAGGGCACTTTTTCGAAGAGCCTCTGGCGAAAACTGGAGCCTCTGAAAAGGTGCAAATTTACGGGGAGATCGGACTGGAATATGGATGGGAAGGTGCTCACGGCAAGATCGTAAACTTGACCGTATCGTAATAAAAGGGGGGCGGACATGTCCCCCTCTAAACAAGCAGGAGGGATAAACGTTGGCACGTTTCATCTCGAAACATGCTTCGCTGATCATCCATTCTCCTGATTTTAAGGTGAAATTCAACCGGAAATTCGACGAAAAAACTCGCCAACTCTACGGAGAGTATGTGACGGAAGACAAAAAGGTGATCGAATACTTGCGGTCGAAGGATCATCTGTGCATGGAAATTAAGGAGCCGGAAGCGGAACCGAAAAAGAAGAAAGCTAACAAGTAAAGGTGGTGGGGGACATGCCCACCTATGCAACGGCGACAGATGTTCAGGCATATCTTGGCAAGACCCCTCCATCAGACGTAGATCGACTGATTGAACGGGCGTCCGAATTGGTGGACTATCTGACTCTAGGAAAAATCAATACCGAAAATGCCGAACATGTTGAAGCCGCCAAAAAGGCAGTATGCGCACAGATCGAATACTGGATGTGGCTTGGGGAATCACAGAGCGAAACAGGGATAAGTGCATATTCCGTAGGTGATTTTTCAATTGATTTTGCTAATGGAAGGGCGGCGGGAGTATCTCCTCGAACCATGCAATACCTGTGGCTGGCCGGATTGATTAACCGGGGGGTGACACGGGTATGAAGATACCAGAGTTTGTCCTGACCCACGAAGTAATGATCGAGGAGTTTAAAGGGCGGGCATCAAAGGGTGCCGTATACGGGTCACCGTACCCTGCAAAATGTTTCATCCGTCCTCTGAAGGAACGGCGCAGGAAACAAGGAGCAGAAGGAGGAGTAACGGACGTTCCACAAGCAAAGGCGTTTTTTCCTCCAGAAGTCCTTCCTCCTGTCGGTTCGAAGATCACCTACGGAAGTCAAGTGTATACGGTTATTCGGGCGATCACACAGATGACACCAGCAGGACCGCATCATGTAGAAGTGGAGATGGGGTAAATGGCAAGAGGACACGTCACTATCCGGTGGTATGACGGAATTCACGTAGATATCGCAAACGCAAGGCGAACGGGGCTGAATGCGGCAGGAGAATATATTCTTCAAGTAGCGAATGATCATTACACTCCCTTCGACGAAGGGACATTGGCCGGTTCAGGAGAAGTAACTGTAAATTCTTCTGGAACTGTTGCCTCCATCTCCTACGATACTCCCTACGCCGCCCGATTGCATGAACACCCGGAATATAACTTCCAACACGGCAGAATCGGAAAATATCTGATTACTGCTATGCAACGAGAGGCGGCGAATGCTTCATTGATTCTTCGGCAGGAATTCGCCCGAGTTTTTCATTCTGGAGGGTTGAGGTGATGGGACTGCTGGAGGAGATTGCCCGCTACTTGGGCAGTCAAGGAATCGGGGTCTATTCAGACGACCCAGAGCAGGCAACGATATTCATCAATCACATGCCGTCTTCTCCTGATAAAATCCTTGCCGTCTACCAACGAGGAGGCCCCGAGCCGTTCTACTGGGACCCGTTTGATGTGCCGGAGGTACAGGTACTGGTGCGGGGAGCAGTAGGAGAAGAATGGGAAGTCGTAGAACGGGCGAATCAAGTCTATGCCGCCCTGCATGGGTTGATGAACCTGAATTTCGGAACGATTAATATCATCGGGATCACGGCAATTAATATGCCGACCTCTCTGGGGACGGACGACTTAAGAAGACCCGAATATACCGTGTCGTTTCTAGTACACCACGTAAGGAGGTAAATAACTGATGGCGATTCAAGCAGTGTTGGCCCGTGGTTGGACTGTAGAGATCGAAGATGAGGCGACTCCCGGAACCTACATTAAAATCGGGGGACTGAATCAAATTGGTTTTGACGAAGATGAAACTGATGCCGATACAACGGATTTTGATAGTGACGGGCGTCCCAGTCATCTCGTTGCTCAGCGTGGAAACACGGTGACTTTGGAAGGATACTACAAAGAAGATCCTGTTACGGGGGAACGCGATCCGGGACAGGCGGCTGTAGAAGCACTGGCCGATAAAACCGGAAACCTTTCACTTGGCAAATTTCGCATGACTTCTCCCGCAGGAAACATGAAAGAATTTATGGCTTCCGCCCGGGTATCGGGGAGCGGTGGTCTGAACGACCCGATGGGGTGGCAAGCTGAACTCCGTATCTCTGGTCCGATTACGAAAACGCCTGCTGGCGGATCCTAATAAACCACACCGGGGAGGTAATAGATGATGGCTCGTTACCGAGACTTTGATGCTTTTTTTGCAGAACTGAAGCGAGAACCGGTTAAGTTTAAACTGTTAGGAGAAGAAGTTGTACTTCCGCCGGATATTCCGGCGGCATTGATTCTCGAGATTATTCACCTTACTGAAAAGTATGCGGAAAATATGGTTGTTCCTCATCAAGACTTGTGGATCATGTTTGAAACACTGGTAGGAAAGAAAAAAGCCCGTGAATTCGCAAAGAAGGGACTGGATGGGGGACATCTCCGTCATGTGGTTCCGTGGATTATCCAGCAGTATGTGGGAATCGTTGAAGAAGAAGCAAAAAAAAATTTGGAGGAACTGCGGAAGAAGGTGGAGGAGATCGAGAGGAATTAGATATACGAGAATACTGGGGAGCATTGGAGGCCGACTTTCAAAGAGAATATGGAATCGACTTAACGAAAGAAATCAAAACGATGTCTTATCGTCGCTTTTGTGTGTTGAAAAATAACTTGTCCGGCAACTCTGTTTATGTCTTGAAAATCCGCGAATCACTTGGAATCCACGATACATTTCCTGCTGTTTTGAATAATAAACCCAAACGAATCATTACGGACCCAAAGGAGGCGGAAAAGATATTCGCCCGATGGGGAGAATGAGGAGGGGCGAACAACATGGCACTGAAAGTGGGAGAACTTTACGGCCTCCTGCGTTTGAATACTGAACCCTTTGATAGGGGCATTGAAAAATCGAAAGCGAAACTTCACACCCTTGGAAAAGAATACGAGGGTATGCTTGATCGTTTGCGTTCCGCCGCCGTTTACACTGCCGCGGGATTAGGTGTAATAGGGGCGGCGGCGGCATATATAGGGGTAAAAGCCAATTCGGATACCGAACAGTTTCTGGCGACGATGACTCGCCTTACCGGATCCACAGAAAAGGCCCGAAAGGAACTGGAGAAACTGAAGAAATTTGCACAGACAACGCCCTTTGACATGGAAGACTTGAAGAAGGGCGAACTTATCATGCGGGCAGTTGGACTGGAGACGGATAAATGGCGACAAACCATCGGGGATACTGCCGCCGCATGGAGATCTGCCGGTAAAACGTATGAAGATGTCGTCCAAGCCATTGCCGATGCTCAGACGGGTGAACTCGAACGCCTGAAGGAATTCGGTATCACGAAACAGCAGATTGTGGAGCATGCCGAAAAGAAACTGCGATATACACAGCTTGTTAATGCGAAGGGACAAATTACTGACTTAGAAAAGTTTAACGAGGCCCTGCTGGATCTTATGAAAGAACGTTACGGCGGCATGATGAAGGTGCAGTCAGAGACATTTGCCGGAATGCTGTCCAACATCCAAGACTTCGGAACACAAGCACTGGAAATTCTGTCGAAACCTATTTTCAAGCATCTCCAAGCTGGGGCCAAGGATCTTATGAAAAGACTTGAAGAACTGCAAAAGTCGGGACAGATCGAAATATGGGCAGAAGAAGCTGGAGAATCGATTGATGGTTTGGTTAACATCCTTCGCAAAATTGATTGGCAAATGGTTGGTGTGACGGCGAAATTTGTTGCTGGTGCAAGTGCTGTCCTGTTGTTTGCTCGCGGAATTTCAAACCTCGCGATGGCGATCCGGGGTTTGTTTGCGTCTATGGGACCAGGAGGATGGCTCATCGTTGGACTGAGTTTTCTTGGAGGAATCATGGCCGCTCACGAATCGCAGACGAGAAAACTATCTATTGCCAAGACAGAACTGTTGATGAAGCAGATCGAAGAACAAAGACAACTGGGAGAACTGGCGGAAAAGTACGATCAACTCCGCCAAAAAACCGGATTGACGAATGATGAACTTTTAAGATACATGGATCTCCAGAAGCTTGTTTCCGAAGAAACGGATCCACAGAAAATCAAGGAATACAAGGATGAAATGTCGCGACTGCAGGAGAAGTCAGGACTTACGAGAAAGGAAATGTCAGAACTCCTGAAACTGAATTCTCGAATGATCGAAGAATATCCTCAAGGAACGACAGTTATTTCCGAACGTGGAAGCAAACTGGCGGCAGAAGCACAAGGATATAAGAAACTGAATGCTGAAAAACTGGAATCTTTGAAGCTTGACCTTGAATCACAACGAATATCCTTGTTAGCCGAACAACCAAAACTGTTGAAAGAGATTAAGAACGCTCAACAGGAAATTAATAAGATCGAAGACCAACGATTGAAAGTCCGACAAGAGCTTAGCTGGATGCTTGAACGAGAAAAAAAGCTCACAGAAGAATACAGAGCTGCAGAGAAAGACAACCAACCAACAGCAGAACTGGATCGGCAACTCCAATTGTTGAGACAGCATATCGAAATGAAGCAGGAATATTTAAATAAGCTTGGTCAAGACAAAGCAGAACAAGAACGCATTATCAACCAAAACAATCAACGTCTTTCGCAACTTGATTCGTTGAACGCTAAACTGCAACAGGTATATCAAACCGAAATCGCCAACAATAACCGAATCATCGAGAAGAACAATAAGAAGATCAAACAATTGGAAGATCTAAAGAACAGACAAGGATATCTTACTCCACAACAACAAGAGCAACTAAACAAGTTAAAAGCGCAAAACGAGGAACTCCGCTCAGCAAACCAAAAACTGGATTCCATGACTTCAGAATTGAAGCGGCAAAAAGGACAGATCGACAGCAATACTTCTTCGGCGAGGGCATATAACAGAGAATTGGGAAAAGATATCACGAAGAAAATTTTGGTAAATGTTTTTGCAAAGTATACGGGACCTGCCGCTAATATCATGTCGACAGGAGTCGTTCAAGCCCTGAAATATACTCAGAAAAGACATAGAGGAGGAACAATCAGTGAAGCATACCGGATTCCCGGAACCGGAGACGTTCCCACTCTGTTGAAAGGCGGCGAAACTGTTCTTACTGCTCGTCATACGGACAAGCTTATTCGCATGCTTGAAAGCACCAATACCAGACAGCCCGAAACTACCAGCAGTAAACCTCAGTACGAAATTCACATCTATGGAATGAATGATCCAATGCTTGCCGCCGATGAAACGATGAGAAGAATTCGCCAACACGAATGGTTGATGGGGGCGATGTAAGATGGCAACCATCGTTAAAAGAATAAACTTTGAAAACCTCCTTGCATATGCATCTCTGGGGAAAGACAGTAACGGAGACGGCATAGTAGATGGATGGACGGCAATTAATGATCCGAATGTGGACGAAAACTTTTTCTTTGATGTAATTGACCTAGCACAGGGAATCACTGTCTCTTCTGCTTCGGGACAAGGATTCGCTGGAATTCGTTCCGAAATGATTCCCGTAAGTCCGAATGCAGACTATACTCTTTCTGCAGAAACGAAAGGAGAAGGAGAAGAAACTCTTACGCTTGGAGTTACGGGAACAGGGCCCCAACTGCAAATTAAGTGGTTCGACTCCACATTCACGGAAATCGGCGAAACGCTTGGAGAAGTCCAAGTTATTGATTCTCAATATGTTCGTATTTCCGTTACCGGAACATCTCCCGCTAATGCTTCTTTTGCAGAAGCTCGTTTGGTTTTCCGATGTGAAGATTCTTCTGCATCGGGTACGGTGTGGTTCAAAAATGCTCAATTTCAAAAAGGCAATGTAATGACGGATTTTGAGGAAACGGACTTTTTCACAATCGTCCCCGTAGCTCCCACTTATGCTTCCGGGTGGTCGATCGTCGAAGTCAACGGAGACCGGGTTGTCCAATCCGAAGCACTCCCTGCGGGAAGTACGGTGAATTCTGGATTTCAAATAAAGTACTTTGTTCCTTACAATGCAGATAACATTTCTGCTTGGATTGAATTCGATACCAGAAGGATAAGCGCCGGAGAAAAGGTAGAACTGTTTTACAATGGATCTCTCATTTATACCGTTCAGGGTGGATTGGCCAATAAATTTTTTATAAAACTCATCAACATGGGAAGGGATAATACTGTTCTCACAATTCGTCATAACCGCCCGGATGATGGTACTGCGAACGGGGAAACTGCTACTGTTGAATATTATCGCATTGAATGGGAAGTCTTGTCGGAACCTCCCACACAGATTGAACTTCCCGATCGGGACGTAGTAAAGTACATCGACTTCGAAAGTGAGGAGTATGATCCCTTCTTTACCGTGATTGATCAAGCTCCCGGATGGCGTTACGGATTTGAAAGATCGTTCCGCAGGCGGTATTCGGGATGGTGGTCATATCGAGTAAAGGATACGGCAGACTCAGGAGGAACCGACGAGGTTGGAAGACCACCTTCCATTCCTCCTAATCAGGTAGCAAGGGCTTTGATTCAATTCAAGGTACCTCTCGTTGCCATTTCTCCCATTCTCACGTTGAGAGCAAATTTCCATGCCGCCGTAGATGAAATTGGTCGTATCTATCTGAACGGAGAGTTAATCTGGGAAGCTACGGGAACGGAACAACCGTTCAACGTATGGCAGGAAGTAATCGGATATCCCATAGCAGGAGCTACAAACGAATTAATTATCGAATATCGAAAAGGATCTAATCAAGGATACGCCGGAGATGATACGATTTATATCGACGACATCATTGTCGCATACGATCTTCCAGAAGCTCCTTTGTACTACATCGGAACACCGACTATCACCAACCTTCGAACGACCGCTTCAACGAAAACTTATTCTGAAGGATTTGAACGTCACTATACTTACTATCTTCAAACAGAGCCCGGAAAGACCAATTACCCGATACCGCTGGGATTCTTTTCAATGTATAACCCGGGAATTTTGGACTCTGGAGGCGGAAAAAGCCGCCTTCCCGAGGCCGGATGGAATCAAGTTAATCTCGTAGGAAGCTCAACTGGAAACTGGAACGGAAAACCGACAACAAGCGGGAAGATGATGAAGGCAGACCGGAAGAAGTTAAAAAACAGTGAAGATGCGGCGTTCGATATTATCTTTTCCGTCCCCTTCGGCGTAGAAAATCCCAAACTGGAGTTTTGGAATCTCGTGGAATTGGAACGAGCGAAGAAGGCCGCTAAAGGCGAAAAGTATCCTCGCCTATACGAAGAATACAGGATATGGGTGAACGGAAGTCTCTGGAAGGAATTCGATTACTGCGATCCGAATGGGACAAAATCCGTTTCTTACAAAGGAGCATGGTGCTGTCCGTGGGGAACATGGTGGAAGGAAACCATCAATTTAACCCCCGGCAAACAGTATCGAATTTCTTTCGAACTGCAGAGAGATGCCGGCGATTCCAGTCCTGTTCACGGGCGAGATATTTGTGCCGTAGATGACTTGAAAGTTACGTGGACAGAAAAGAAGGGACAACTTGAAGTGATTCCGGGACAAATTATCTTCCGACTGGACGGAACTCACGGAATCACTGCCCTCAAAGGACGGAACGGAGCTATTATGCCTCCTTTTGAACATGTGGAATATGAAGCATATGGACAGGCAGGAGCCGTCTATCAACATTCGAAGATCAAAGCACGAATTCTTGAACAGCCGATCATGATAACGGGCTCCACCCCGGAAGAAGCTCGGGATCGAATGCGTTCGCTTGTCTCTTTCATCGGCAATCGGGAATTTTCTTTGGGAGTAGCATATCCAGACGGGGAGCATCGTACCCTCAATTGCAGATATTATTCAGGGCTTGAAGGACAGGAAACTTCTTCGTTGGAAACCTTCAAAATGGGATTCCTGAACGTAAGGGCATTTGATCCGTTTTGGTACAGTGAACCGATCACATTAACGGGAGAAATGTCGTATATTATCTCCAATACCGGAGACTATGACATCCATCCGGTTATTCGGGTATACGGGGCCGCCGACTCTGGATTCAAGGTAGAACTGAGAGAATTCGGAGGACAAGCTGTATCCAGTTTCACGATCAACTATCCTCTCGTTTCGGGTCAATTCATCATTGCCGATACAAGACCAGGGAAAAAGACTGTCATAAGAGATAGCAACGACTCGTGGTATCAGTACCTTTCGGGAGACCTGTTTAGCATCCCTCAAGGAGTATGGGAAGTCGCCCTCGTAGCTTCAGGAACGGACTCGAATACGAAACTGGAGATTGACTACAGGATTCCCTACTATTCCGTGTAGGAGGTGGTATGGGTGGCAAAGTGGAAAATCATCGTACGAAAGGCAGGGTCTCCAACAAACTTCATTGATATCGGAGAAGTCGATCAATTCCACAGTCTCGGGATCCATTTGCGATATAATGAGATTAGCCGGTGGGAGTTGGCGGTTGATGCCGACTCCCTTGCGGCAAGTTATTTCTACGAGATTGCCCGCGATCCGAACAATAAAGGACGTGGAGGAATCCGAGTATATCGTGACGGGGATCTTATCATCTCTGGCCCGATGCTACACATGAGTGAAAGAGTAAATTCTCGGGAAAAAATGCTTACCATTCAAGGAGCCGACGAACTGTGGTATGTTTACGCTCGTGCTCATTTGATGAATCCAAGGTACTTTACAACCGCTATGACAAGCAGGGATCACATTCCTAACAAAGCAACAACGTCAGATGCCGAATACTATGCGGGAGCAATCGTTCATGAGGCAATTGACAGTCATGTAATTAATACACCAGATACTGAAAGGAACCTTTTTTACGGGAAATCGATTCGGAGTAACATTGGGTTCAACTTCAAGTATGAAAACGGAGTGCCGGGAGGAACGGTGGAATACAAGTGGATGATCGGGAGCGGAGAAAACTTGTGGGAGAACATGAAAGGAATCCTCGATTATTCCGATTATAATGGATTCCCCATCCGTGTATACGGACAACAGGAAGGCGATTGGGTTGTCTTCCGAACAGAGACTCCTCCCTACAAACCCAATGCCCGATTATCTTACAAACTAGGAACAATCACGGAATACGAATATATCCGAGAAGCACCGATATGTAACATGATTCAGGTAGCGGCAACAGTCAAAACGTCTTCATCAGACAGTACACCAAAACGGATTTTTAATCATGCAGGAGATGAAGTAAGCAAATCTCACTATGGATGGATTGAACGTTTCGAAGAACACGGAGGGGCGAGATCCTTAGAGGGATCGACGACGAAAAGTGAAGCATACAAGGAGCTGTTGAAATATGCCAAGGCAAAATTGAGGGAATACGGCGAGAAAATCAGTTTCTCTTTTAAGTTTCAAGAAAGTCCTTCTGTGAAATATGGACATAAAGCGGACGAAAACGGTGTGTCCTATTTTCGTATCGGATGTAAAGTCCCCGTGGAATTGATAAACACATCTACGGAAGATATCGTGCGATCTGTTATCTTCCGAGTCAGCGGAAACGAGGAAACGATCGAACCGACTGTCGGGAGCGAAGGAGTAATTGCAAAGGGCTTCCGACATTTCGACCAACTCAACAAACTGTGGGCACGATATACCGGATTGTCTGTCCGCGATAATGCTTTTTAATTAATGATGTACAAGCCCCCATAAAAACCCGTAAAATAAACGTAGGGGGTAAAATTGATGGAGGAACAACGTCAAGAAGGTTTCACAATTACTCCGAAAGAAATGTGGAAGGAGTTTTCTTCTCTCCGTTTAGAAGTAAGAAGTTTTCGTGACGATCTTAAAGACTTGACGAGAGATGCCCTCGAATTAGCAAGAAAAGCTGAAAGAGAAGCCATTGAGGCACGGGCAGAGGCGAAAGATGCATATAAACATGCCGATGAAGCCCACAGGAGAATAGATTCCCGAAACGACAAGTTTTTCTGGTTCTTCCTAACCCAAGGGGGTGCAATCGCCCTCCTTATTCTGAAGTCGTTTTTCGGGTTTCCCAAGTAAAGGAGTG
>Ga0079224_100002051_pt1 | contig 24114 bp, 17 predicted proteins | sample Stecom2015_FD_80414 | JGI IMG/M metagenome (GOLD analysis project Ga0079224, IMG submission 80414) | Agricultural soil microbial communities from Utah to study Nitrogen management - Steer compost 2015 | ecosystem: Environmental > Terrestrial > Soil > Agricultural land | place: USA: Utah... | reverse complement strand
CCGGCCGCGGCCTTGAGCGCCCACGGAGGCCGCACGCCGCCCGGGTAGTGCTGGGTTGCCATCGAGGCTCCGAGCAAGCCGCCCAGGCGTCCGAGGCGGGCCCCGTCGTAGGCGAGGAAGCCGGTATCGCCAGGCGACCAGAGCTGACCGTCCTGAGCACGCGCCCCGCGGTGTGCCCACAAGGTCGAATGCAGATCGAGCAGCTCGTAGCGTTCAGGGCGGGCCCGCTGCGTCGGTTCGCCTCGGGGCGGCACCCAGTGCGCCAGGGAGAGCCCGTCGAGCTCGCGTGGGTCGCTCACCGGGTAGATGCCGTGTCCCTGCGACTCGACACGGAGCAGCGGGCGGCCGTCGGCTTCACGGACGAGCTCCGTCGGCGAGCGGACGTGATAGGAGCGGTGCGCCTTGGTCTCGACCAGCACCAGCGCGCCCGACACGCCGCGCTCCGCCACCACCAGGATGCTCTCCAGATCGTTGTCGTGGCAGACATAGGGGAGACACAGCGGGGCCGCCCAATCCCGCGGGAAGAACAGCGTGTAGGTGAGGAAGGCGTGCGTCTCGGTGAGCACCGCCGAGCCGTAGACGGCCGGTCGCTTCGATGCCGCCGCCGGCGTCAAATGCTGCCAGTTGTTGGTGGCATCCCAGTCGCCGTCGAAATCGACCCGCAGCGGCCGATCCTGCTCGGGTCGACGCGAGGAGATCTCCTGCGCGAAGGTGGGGGCCCAGCGCTGGGAGAGCCATCGGGCCTCCTCGGAGAGCCCCTCCGGGGCCCCTGCCGCGTTCGCGCGTCCCGGCGACACCCACCCGAGCAGCGACGCCAGCAGCAACGCTGCGAGCTTTCTCAACCTGTGCAGATCTTGACAGGTCGTTCGGGCGTGGCAAGCGGCGCGTCAGGAAGCGCCCGATGGACGACGCAGCGCGAAAAGCGCGCGCCGTTGGCGGCGATCGCGCCAGGTCAAGAGGGCGGGAAGCAGCAGCGCTGCACAAAGCAGCATCGCGAGCTCTCCGGCCGCGGCGGCGAAGCCGAAGCTACGCACCGCGCCGTTCACGGAGGTGAGCAAGGCGCCGTATCCGACCGCGGTCGTGAGCGAGCACAGCACGACCGCGCCCCCCGTCCGTCGAAAGGCTCGCTCGAGCCGCTGATCGGGGCTCACCTCGTAGCGTCGCAGGACGTTCACCGCGTAGTCGGCGCCGACGCCGATGGTGATGGGCAAGGCCATGAAGTTCAGGAAGTTGAGCTTCATCCCCGCGAGCACGAGGACGCCGAGCAACGCTGCGGTGCCGGCGAGCACGCTGAGGAGCGCCAGCCAGCCCGTGCCGCGCAGCCGGAACGCCAGCAGGATGACCCCGATCGTGCCGAGCAAGCTCGCGGCGACCGCGCGCGGCGCCTCCTGCCGCAGCGCCTGCAGGACGTCCGCGAAAATGACGGGCTCCCCCGAGCCGTAGATGACGTCGCCGCTCGGCAGGGTGATCTCCCGGAAGCTGTCCGCCCAGGACATCAAGTAGCGCGCGTCGTTCAGGCTGCGCCCCGACTCCGGCACGAGATAGACCACCTTCCCGCGCGTGCCGTCCGCCTCTTCGAACGGCCAGGCGAGCTCGCTCGGCAGATCATCGATGCCGACGGGTCGCGGATCGTTGGCGACCAGCGGCTCGAGCCGTTGCCAGGTCGCGTCGTCGATCCGCCCCCAGCGCCGAGCCTGACGGACGAGCCGCGCGATCTCCCGCCCCAGGCTCACGCGGATTTGCTGATCCGCAGGCGCCAGGTTCAGGATGCTGATCACCGCTGCGAACGGCTTTTCGGTCCGAGGAGCCTGGCGGCGGCGGTGCTCGAGCGCGCTGACGAGCGGAGCCAGCTGATCGAGCCGGTCCACCACCAGGGCGCGGCCGTCGCGGCTGAACCGCCCCATGACCGAGGCGACCCGCCGACCGAGCGCGCGCGCCGAGCGCGGGTCGGCGTCGTCGTTGCGGATCTGGGTCAAATCGTACTCCATCGGGTCGTCCGTCAGGTACGCGGTGCCGGCGGCTCCCGCGGCGGCGACGACGAGCACGCCGATCAGGCTGACCGCGCGGGGCGCGCGGCGTGCCGCCGCGAACAGCGGACCGGCGAACAACCATTGGACGCTGTCGCGGAAGCTCCGCGGGCGCTGCCGCACGGGCGCGAGCTGCTCGCTGATCACGAGCATCGGCGGCAGGAACAGGTAGGTCGCGACCCAGCAGCAGAGCATGCCCATGCTGCCGATGAGCCCGAACTGCCGGAAACCTGGGAACTGCGTCACCGCCAGCGAGCCGTAGGCGACGGCGGCGGCGGCCGCCGCCGTCAGGGTGCCGGCCCAGGTGTCGCCGAAGGCGCGGGCGGTGGCCTCGGCGACCGTCAGCTGCTCGGTGAGGCGCCCCTCGAGATAGCGGGCCATGTAGATGATGGCGAAGTTGATCCCGTTGCCGGCGACGATCGTGGCCATGAAGCCGCTGGCGGGGTTCAGGTAGCCGATGAAGAGCTCCGCCAGCGCGAAGGTCCAGGTGCACCCCACCGCCACCGTCAGGCCCACCGCCAGGAGCGCACGCAGGCGCCAGAAGTACGAGAAGACGAGCCCCAGGATGAGCAGTACGCCGACCGCGCCCACGTGGGTGAGGTCGCGCACGGTGGCGCGGTGTTCCTCCTCGCTGGTCACCAGGCTGCCGGTGAAGCCGAGCCGGACGTTCTCCCCGAGCTCCTCCGCCACTTCGTCCGCCAGCTCGGTGATCTTGCGCTGAAGGCTCGCGACCCGCGGGTCGCCCGAGCCGAACGGAGTGCGCACCAGGATCGCGGCGAAGTCCCCGTTTGCGGAGACGTAGTGGTCGGGCAGCGACGCGGCCCGAGCACGGTGCTGGTCGACATGCAGGCGTGCTTTCAGCTGCTCGATGTCGAGCGCGGCAGGAGGATCGGCCTCGTCGTCGAGCTCGAGATCCAAGCCGCTGCGCTTCAGGATCTCGCGGTCGCGGACCTCCGTGAGCGCGTCGCGGACCTCGCGCAGCTGCTCGGCGTCGACGTACAGCCACCAGTGATCGCGCGCGAACTCCTTGAGCCCCCGCATGCCGTCGCTGACCCCGCTGACCCAGTCGCGCCCAAGGTGGGCGATCCGTGGCGTCAATCGCTCGAGGATCTCGGGATAGCTGGGCGGCGCCGCGCCTTCGAGGACCACGATGAGCGTGCCCATGTGACCGATGCGACCCTCGAGCCGCTCGAGCTCCCGCACGCTCGGCTTGTCCTCGGGGAGCAGCGACTCGAGGCTGCTTCGGACCTCCAGACGGGACGCGAGCAGCAGCGCCGGTGCCAGCGACAGCAAAAGGAGCAGGATCCAGCGGCGTGGGCGGGCGACCTGGCTCGCTGGCAAGCGCCGCCTCGCGGGCGCAGGTCGCTCGCTCGCTCGATCGCGTGAGCTCATCGCGTGGGGCCTTCAGAACGAGGTGGCGGGAGCGCTGCCGAGGGCGGCAGGGTTCGTCGTTTCCGGTCTTCGAGCGCGGGCGTGCGCTCGAACGATCCCGGCCAGCTCGTTGGCGACCGCCTCGGCACAGAAGCCGCCGAGCACTCGGCGCCGGCCCGATGAGCCCATCGCGCGGCGCAGGCTGGTGTGCTGCAGCAGGCGCACCACGTGCTCGACGAAGCCCTCCGGCTCCTCTGGTTCGGCGAGGAACCCGTCGACCCCGTGGCGCACCAGCTCCGGGACCCCGCCCACTCGAGTCGAGACGACGGGTCGAGCCATCGCCATGGCCTCGAGCAACGCGTTGGGCGACCCTTCGATCGAGACGCGCGGTGAGGTCAGCACGACGAGGTCACAGCTGGCATAAAAGCTCGGCATGTCCTGGACGTGCCCCAGAAAGCGGACGCGATCGGCGACCCCGAGGTCGCGCATCAAGCGCTCGTAGTGCGAGCGCGTCACGTGCTCGCCGGCGACGACGAACAGGGCGTCTGGAACGCTCTGCAAGACGCCGCGAACGACGCGGGCGAAGTACGGGATCCCCTTCTCCGGGGCGGGTCTCGCGGACATCCCCACGATCGGGACGTCGAGCGGTAGCTCCAGGCGCCGTCGAGACGCCAGCGGATCTCGCGGGGTGTAGATGCTGGTGTCGACGCCATTGCGGAGCAGCCGGGAAGGGCAGGCGAACCAGCCGGCGAGCGACGCTCTGACGGCCTCGCAGTTGGCCACGAACAGGTTGGGTGCTGGCAAGAGCAGCCGCATCAGCAGCAGGGGCAAGGAGGTGAGCGGGTTCGCCGGCCTTCCTCCAGCCCGGATCACGTAAGGGATCCCGAGCTTGGACGAGATCAGCCCTGCCAGGGGCCAGGCGATCGATCGGTTGGCGAACACCAGGTCGAAGTGGGTCCTCGCGGCCTCTCGCAGCACGCTGTGGACGCTGCGGCGGGAGGCCTTGAACCATTCGAGCCAGTCGCCGACGGTGCCTGCCCAGGCGGGGCGGGCGCGCCCCGTTCGGGGAAAATCGGGAACGTAGACGTAGCGCCGTACGCCCGCGGCCTCGAGGGCTCGAATGGCGACGTCGCCGGGTCCGACGAGCGGGGTGACCTCGACGCCGTGGTCGGGCAGGCGACGGATGTGTTCGATCCCCTGGCGCTCGGCGCCGCCGAAGGCCTCCGCCGGGAGCAGGTAGAGGAGCTTCAACGGCCGTTCCACCCTGGGGAACGAGAGCTGCGGCCATGTGGTTGTCGTCACTTGTGGACTCCTGTTGCTCTGGGGATGCCAACGCAGGCGGGCCGGAGGTTGGGCGCGTCCGGGCTCCGCAGCGGGTGAGCGCCGATCCACCGCGGGCTTCGACCTGCGGCGAGCAGCCCGAGCCCGGCGACGCAGACCAAGAGCTGGCGAGCGCGCCGAACCAAGGCGATGCTGACGCCCACGGCCGGCGAGAACCCCAAGGCGACGGCGGCCATGGTCACGCCGAGCTCCGCGGCTCCGAGCTGCGCAGGCACGAAGAAGACGGCGAACGACATCAGGATGAACACCGCGGCGATGATCACCGAATCACCGATCGTCGCCGGCACGCCGAGGCTCCACATCACGACGTGAACCTCGCCGACGCTGACCAGGCGCTCCACCAGGTGCCAGCCCACGGCGCGCCGGAAGGCGCCTCGCAGCTCGGCGCGGTCGCGGAAGACCTGCAGGAAGCGGCCGATCCGACCGTCTGGAGCGACGGCGCGGCACAGGCGCGGTGCCAGCACGAAGGGGGCCCCCGACGCGGCGAGCGCCAGGATGGCCAGCACCAGGCTCGCGGACATCCCGAGCTGCCAGGAGTTGTCCGTGACCACGAGCAGCATCGGCAAGGCCGCCGCCGAGAACGCCAATCCGGCGACCGTGGTCGCGAAGTTGTCCAGCACGACCGCCGCGACGCTGCCGTTCAAAGCAGAGCGCGTCTGCACCGCAGAGACGGCCCGGGCACTCTCGCCGAGCAGACCAGCGCTCGGCACGATGAAGTTCAGCGCCTGCGCTTGCACTCGCAACGCGATCAGCCGCGTCAGCTTGGGTACGTCCGACCTGCCCGGCAAAGCAGCGCCAAGCAGCGCGCGCCAAGCGAGGGAAGCGGCGACCGTCCAAGCAGCGAACAGACACAGCGCGATGGCGACCGCGAGCCCGAGGGGTCGAATGGACGCCGCGGCCTCGAGGATTTCAGGCCCGAAACGAGCGACGAACAGGGCGAGCAGGCCGAGCCAAAGGGCCGTCGACAAGACGCGGCGCCAGCGCGTCCTCCGCGTCGATGGCGGTATCGAAGCGGTGTGGTGCACGAAGGTTTTCGTCCAAGGCGCTGCCACTCTTCCGCTTTGGTTGGTGTTTCGATCCTTGCAGGTCAAGCACCGGCCGCTCGTCGTGTCGCCGGCCGGAGCGCGCACTACCAAAAATCGGTGTCGATCGAACGGTGGCTCGGAGGACCCCGATCCGGTGGACTTCGGGGGCCCCCGACGTCGGCGCCGGGGCGAGCACCGCGCAGGCTAGGGATCCCGCGACGCAGGTCTGGGAAACGCCCCGCGACGAGGGAAGAGCGCCGTCGGCGCATCCCAGCACCGCGCGCGGTCGTTCGCCCAACCGCGCGCGGCTGTTCACAATCCCATCCGGGAGCACGCCCCTTGTTGCCTCAGTCTTTCTTGCGGTGGAGCAGCTTGCCGTCGGGAGCCACGGCGATCTCCCAGTCCTGATTTTCAAGCGTGAACTCGATCTCGTAGAACACCTCGCCGGCCTTCTCATCCCGCTCGATGTCGTCAATGTGGCCGTCCTTCACCTCCCGCTGGACGGTTTGGCGCACCGGCCCGGGCAGGTCCTCGAGCCTGACGTCGTCGCCAGCCAGCGCTGGCAGGGTGAGCGCCAGCGCCAGACCGGCTGCCGAGATGGCGATCGTTCGTTTCATGCAGGCAACCTCCTTTTGGAGATCGACCTGCAAACCGCGCGCCTCGAACGCCCGAGCTCGTCCGAGCGGCGGGCCCATCGCATCCCGAGCGCGCGTCGCTCCGCGGCTGTTCGACACCACGCCGCACCACAAACGACACGAGGTCGGCGCATCACGCCGACCTCGTTCGCGGACGGCGAAGCCGCCGGTCCCGTTCCGATCTTCTTGGACCTGCCAGTTGGGGCTAGGCCACCATCTCGGGAATGATCCCGCCGCTCAACCCGCCGTCGCCGAAGTTCTCCATCGGGTGGCCCATCGCGGTGATCAGCGTGTTGAAGACGCGGTTGTTGGTGGTGCGACCGGCGTCGATGTACTGGCCCTGCTTGAGGTATCCGCCAGCGCTGCCCGCGATGAGGATCGGCAGGTTGTCGAAGCCGTGTGGCGGCCCGGTGGAGACGTGGCTCGTCCAGTACGCAAAGGCATTGTCGAGCAGCGGACCATTCGCGACGGACCAGCCCGACCAGCGGTCGATCAGGTGCTTGAACGTCTCCATGCGCAGGCGATCGATCGCCGCGTGCATCTCGACCGCGTTCGGGATGGCCGCGCCGCTGGAGCCGTCGCTCTGGATGCGGTGGCTGATCCAGTGGAAGCGCTCCAGGGTCTCACCGTTGATGGTGTACCGGGTGCCGTCGGTCCCGTCTCCGATCTGCAGCGTCGCCACGCGCGTCGCGTTGCAGGCGAAGGCGAACGCGACCAGATCCATGTGGAGCTTCGCCACCTCCTCGATCTGGCCGTTGGCGCGGAAGGCGTTGCCCGAGTTGATGGCCTCCAGGGCCTGAACGTCGATGCCGTCCGTGGTGCAGGAGCGGCCCATCTCGTCGATGGTGTTCTCGATGTCTCGGATGGCGCTGAAGTGCTGATCCAGCCGCTCCCGATCGGCGGCGCTCAGCGCCGGACGGTTGCGTAGATCGTTGAGCTCCTCACGGACGAGGTCGTTGACGCTCTTGCGGCGGAGGAAGAGCCGGTCGGCCATCCCGCCGTCGCCACCGTCGCCGCCGCCCGGCTCCGCCAAGCCGACGAGCCGCTGATAGACGTTGTACGGATTGCCCTCCGCCGCGCGGACCTTGCCGGGCGCGCTGAACGAGAGCTTCTCGTCGATGAAGCCGCCCTTCATCCCCGAGTACAAGGTCAACGGCTCGACACCCGGGGGGTTCAGGTTTTCGGCGATGACGGTGTCGACCGAGACGCCCTCCGGCGTCGTTCTGTTGTCGGTGCCGTTTGGCCGGGATGCGGTCAGGCACTGGACGAGCCCTTGAGCGTGCCCGCAGCCCGTGATGCCGAAGGGATAGTTCACGCCACGGACGATCAGCAGGCGGGACGCGTGCTCGGCGAGGATGCCCGTCGCCCGCTCGGCGGCGGAGGCTTGCATCGACTCGGTCGTCAGCGGCCCGACCTGGGTCGGCCAGAACCGCTCGGGCTCATCGGCCCAGCGCTGCACGACACCGTTGGCCGTACAGATGAACAGGCCAAACACGGGGTTCTGGGTAGCCGCCCAGGCCGACCGCTCCGGCATCCCCTCCAAGAAGGGGAGGCCGATCGCGACCGAGCCGAGGCCCTTGAGGAACGCGCGGCGATTGCGTCGGATCGAATTCGAAGTTTTCATGGGCTAACCTCCGGCGCGGATACGGAACGCGGGATCGCCGATGATCCCGAGCACGAGTGATTTGATCGAGCCGTTCGAGAGACGGCTGATTTGGTCGAGGCGGCCAACGAAGTCGGCGTCGGCGCGGGCCATGTCGCGGGCGAGGCTGAACTCCGCCAGGTGGGCGGCGTAGCAGGCGTGGGCCTGCGGGCTCTCCGCGATCAGGTCGAGCAGCTCGTTGGCGTTGGCGAACTCCTTCAGGCCGTCTGCGAAGGCGTACGCTCCGGTGGTGTCCACCGGTTTGCCGTTGTCGGTGGTGCGCTCCTGCCCGAGGGCGTCGAAGTTTTCGAAGGCGAAGCCCACCGGGTTGATGATGTCGCCGTGGCAGGTCGCGCCGCAGGTGCCCGGCCCGGTGTGCGCCGTCACCCGCTCGCGATTGGTCTGTCCCGGCACGAGCTCCGGGAGCGCGGGGATGATGCCCGGCGGGGGGGCCAGCGGAGCGCACAGCACCCGATGGTTCAAGTCCACGCCGCGATGGATCGGGTCCGGATCGCGCAGCGTGGCGTTATACGCCAGAAACCCGAGCCGCGTGAAGATGCCGGGGCGGCTCGGCCCCAGGTCGACCTGCGTGAGCTCGTCGCCGGTCGCCGAGACGCCGTACAACGCCGCGGTCTCGGCGTCGACGAAGCCGATGGTGGACGTGTAGAAGTCCCGCAAGCCAAAGCCCCCGCGGATCATCGCCAGCGTGAACTGGTTGTCGGCCTCGCGCAGCTTGTCGGGCAGCCCCTCGTTGTAGGCGGGGAAGAGCGTGCGGTTCTTGTCGATCGCGCGGTAGCGGTCGTAGCCGAGCAGCTCGCTGTGGAAGCGCACGAGCACTGCTTCGCCCTGCGGATCGTTCAGCATGCTCTCGGCGTGAGCGAGCAGCCCTTCGGGCGTGTCGAGCTGGCCGGTCGCCGCCGCGTCGAGCAGCGCGTTGTCGGGGATGGTGTCGCGCAGGAGGAACGACAGCTTCGAGGCGAGCTCGAAGCCGCTGAGCGGCGCGCCGTCGGTGCCGAGCTCCGTGCGGTAGACGAAGTGCGGTGACTGGAGGATCGCCTCGATCACGAGCTGCGCGCCGTCGGCGAAGGTGTCGCCGCTCTGAAAGACCTCCGCGCCGGTCGCGAACAGCGTCTGGTAGCGCTGTTCTTCCGCGGTCGTCAGGGGGCGGCGATAGGCCCGGCGCCCGAGGTCGCGGATGAAGGCCATCGCGTCCGTCGAGCCGCCGGTCAGCGCCGCCAGGGCGGCGCCGTTGCGCGCGACCTGCTCGCTGAGCGTCTCCGCGGCGCGCTGGTAGTCGCTCCAAAGGCCGGAGGTCACGTACAGGGCCCGCTCGTTGTTCGAGAAGTGCCCTTCCGGTGGATCGCCGGTGAAGCCGCTCGATAGCCCCGGCGTGCTGCCAAGCCGCAACAGGTCGCGGACGCTGTTCTCCCACTGCTGGTGGGTCAACCGCACGAAGCGCGAGAAGATGGGCTCGCCGTTGAGCGCCGTGCCGGCGACGGAGCTGACCGCGCCGGTCCCGCCGTCGCCGCCGCTCGCGGTGCCCGCGCCAGCGCCCGTCGCGCCGCTGCCTGGTGTCGCCCCTGAGCCGCCAGTTCCGCTGCCTGAGGCAGCGCCAGCGCCCGTGGCGCCGCCGCCCTCGGTCCCGCCGCCGGGAGCCTCTGAAATCGTTCCGGTGCAGCCGAGCAGCAGGCTCAGCGACAGCGTTGAAAAAAGCCGATGGTGCTTCATAACGTGTGCGCGCTCGCCTCCGGGAGCTCCTCGCCGCAAGGAGCTTTCTAGGACGCAGTGTCGCTGCGACCTGTGATCCGTCATGCAGCGTGAACGAAAACGCGCGGGCGAGCCGTTTGGCACCGCCCGCGATGTCGATCGCGCTTCGAGGCGGAAAAATCCAGCGTCAACGCGCGTTGCGACAGACGGACCGAGCGCGCGCGGCGCTCGGGGAGCGGGGCTGCGACAGACGGGAGAGCTCCGACTCGGCCTCGGAGAACCTTCCGAGGGCGCAGAGCGCCTGGGCCCTGGCCGCGCGGCGCTCTTCGGCCAGCACGCCCGCGGGGAACTGCCGCCGGTGCTCGTCCAGCGCCTTCAGCGCTGCCGCGGCATTTCCTCCGCTGAGCTGCCGCGCGGCGCGCGACAGAATGGCCACCTCCTGGGCGAGCCGATCGCGGCGCGTCGCAGGCCTCGGCGCCGCTGCCTTCTCCGGCTGCGGCTCGGTCTCGGTGACGACGGCGCTTGGCGGCGCGGACGGCGCTGTCGGCGGCGGCGCCGCCAATGGAGCCAACGGGGCGCTCAGCGCCTCGCGCGGTAGGTGGCGCAGCGGGGCGCCGGGATCGCCCGCCTCGAGCGCCAGGTACGCGATACCGCCGGCGACGCCCGCGCCGATCAAGAGCTTGGAGGCGAGGATGAAGCTGGATGGCTTCGCGCTCATCGGCAGCGCCGAGGCCGCCTTCGGGGCCAGCAGGACGGGCAAGGCCGCCGCGCCGAGCCGCGCGCGCAGTGCCGCGGAGACCCGCTCGCGATCATCCCCGGTGGGGCGCAGCGCGCGCCGCGCGCTGGCGACCAGTGCTCGACCGTCGGGACTGAGGTTCGACATGGTCTACTTCACTTTCTCCCGAGCGAGGCGCCGCGCCAGCGCAGTATCGAAGGCTTGCCGCGCCGCTCGCAAGCGCGAATAGGCGGTGTTGAGGGGAACATCGAGGATTTGAGCCGCCTCTGGCACCGTCAGATCCTCGAGCTCCACCAGCTCGAAAATTTCGCGCTTGGGCGCGTCGAGCTCGTCCAACAGGGTCATCAGTATCCCCAGGGCGTCGGTCTGTTCGGTGAGCTCGAGCGGGGTCGGTTGCGCGCGGATCTGCGACTCCGTTTCGGCGGCGAAGCTGGCGCCCAGCGCGTCGCGGGTGCGCTTCGCCCGGCGGTGGGTGCTCACCGTGCGGCGCACGATCCCGTAGATCCAACTCCGTAGCGCGTCGGGTTGTTCGAGCGTGTGCAGGCGGGAGTGGATCACGATGAAAATTTCCTGAACGACGTCATCACACGACTCCGGCAGGACCCCCAGCCGTCGCACCGAAGACCAAACGAAGTCGAAATACTCGGCGTACACCGCGGCGAAGGACGGCAAGTCGTCCCGATGGTTCTCCCCACCCGGGCCGCGTTCCGAAGCCGCCGAGTACATGGATTGCCGAGCTGCCGAGCTGCTAATGGCCACGTCGTGCCCACTCAGCAGTGGCGAGGGCGGGTCCGACCCGTTACCAAATCCATTCGGTTGCAATATTTAAAGATAACGCGAATGGCGCGACCTGGTGAAGGGTTCCAAGGCCATCGATTTCCACGCGGGGGCGGGACAGCTGCGCGCGCGCGGCGGCGCTCAAGGTGAGGGCCATCCAGTCGAGCGCTGACCAGCTCACCAGGCCGCCGGCCCCCCCGCTCAGCCACAGGACATGGGCGCTGCGCTCAGACACGTCCTCCCCGACGCCCATGCCGGCCAGCCGTTCCAGGGACAGCGTCAGGCACGGCGCCAGGTCGAGCGCGCCCCAACCGAGGCTCCGGCAGCCCCACACCTCGGCGCTCAGCCGCTCGACCTCGGCGCCGTGGTCGGGGACATCGGGCGCCCAAATGTTCTGGGGGAGCCAGAGCTGGCCCGCGACCAGCACCGTCCAGGCGTCGGCGCGCAGGCCGAGGGCGACGCCTGCGCCGAGGCTAGGCCGCGGCAAGGGACCCACGTCCAGCGCGACGCGCGGCAGCTGCACGAGCAGTCGAAAGGAGCGCTCCGTGTCCTCCCCGGGCGCTGCCGTCTCCGGGGGCGCTGGGGGCTCGGGCGGCGCTGGCTCTTGGGCCGCCGGCGGCGGGGCCTCGGAGTCGGGTCCTCCGCTCGACGGGGGGAGGTCGCCCCCGCGCAGGTCCTGTTCGCTCAGCGGATCCGGGGACTGCAGCAAGAGCGCGAGCGTCACGGCGGTCGCTCCGGCGAGCCCCTCGCAGGACGCCGACTCGATGACGCGCTCGCCGACCAGCGTTCCGGCGCGGATGATCAGGCGCAAGCGATACTGCTGCGCCGTCCGGGTCACCGTGGCATCCGCCCTCAGATGGTGGTCTTGCCCGACGGCGCCGCCGGAGATGGCGCGGATCTGCTCGATCACGTCGCTCTCGGTGGGGCAGCTCGCAGGCGCCCGCCAGCTGAGCTCGAGCGGTGCCGGTGTCTCGGCCCCTGCCGAGGTCGCCAGCAGCGCCACACCGAGCCCGAGACCCCGATTCATTGGGCTCCCCGGTCTGGCGACGGGGCTCTAGAGCGACGAACGGTTTGCGGAGCAGAGCGTTCGTCGCGGCAAATGAGACTTTCTAGAGCACCGAGCCGTGAACCGACCAGAGGGGTTCCCGATGCATCGGGGCCCTCACCCGGATGGGGGCCACGATTCATAGGGATCCCCGGCCTGGTGAATGGATCGGGGCCCTAGAGCGTTTCGGTGATGCTGACGTCATCCACGTAGATGGTGGAGGTGGGAGGAACCAGACCCGTGGCGAAGTTTCCGACGTACCACGCCGCCCAATCGGTGTTGTCGGTGACGATGTCCTGCAGATGATAGAGGCGCTCGCCGTCTTGATACACCGCGACCTCGCCGTCCGGTTCCGTCGAGCGCTTCCAGAAGAACTGTACGTGAAACCAGCGCCCGATGGGCACCGTCGGCGCGCTCGGGTCGACGCGCACCCCGGCCGTGTCCTGGAAGTTCAGCAGCGCCAGGCGAAGCGCCCCGCTCTCGTCACTGGCCAGGGAGACATCCCAGAGGGACACCGCCTCGCCGGCGAGCGCCCCCCGAAAATGGAAAAGATTCCAGTTGCCTTCGTTCACCGCAGCGACAGGGATGAAGTACCACGCGCCGTAGTAGGCCTCGATGGGCAAGACCCCTTGGCGCACACAGCGGGTCTGGGTGGCGTCGGAGTCGGCCGCGGCGACGACGGTGAACGCCGCCGCGAAGCGGCCGCTGCGCACGGGCGCCGTCACGATTTCGAAAGACGCGGCCGGAGCCTTGTAGCAAAAGCCGAGCGGAGGGTCATAATCGCAAAACTGCCGCTCGAAGCTGGTGGACCAGGGGAACGGCAGGACGTCGTCTTCTGTCGGCGCCCGCAGCTCCCCCTTGGGCTCGCAGCGGTAAGTCCCCAGATCGAGCGTGGGCTCGCAGCCGAGCGCGCAGGTGAGCCCGAGCACCGCTCCGAACGACACCAAGCCGCCAGCGCGAGGCGGTGGGGAAACGGACGGCGGCCGGGTAGCGGATGGCGGCACGGTCGCCAGTCTTCAAGCGACGCGCCAACTTGTCACGCGCAAAATGCCGGCCTACTGCCGGAGCGGCAGCACGTTGCTGTCTTTTCCGGCGAGGCGGCGGAAGCGAGCGTGCGCAGCCGAGATGCGCCGCTTGGCGGTGGCCCTCGACCAGCCGAAGGTCTGCGCCAGCTCGGCGACCGTGTAGTGCTCGAGCCGGTGTAGCACGAAGACGGTGCGGTCCCGCGCGGGCATCCGCTCGATGACCCGCTTGGCCGACAGCAGCCGGTCGGTCAGCTCGACGTCGCTCGCCGGGTCCTCGAAGTGGGAGATCGAGGCGTCCCCTTCGAGCGCGCGCCGAGCCATGCGGCGGCGAAGCTCGCGGCAGATGGTGTACACCGTGACGCGGCGGAGCCAGCCCTGAAGCCGCTCCGGTTCGCGGATCTGATGGCAGCTGAGCAGCGCGTTCAAGAACACCTGCTGCACCAGGTCGTCGTGCTCCGAATCTGGCCCGAGCAGGCGCCACACGGTCCGCTTCACGTCGGCGACGAGATCGTCGCGGAGGAGCGCGGCTGCATCTTGAACGCCGTGCCGCGCCACCCCCAGGAGGTGTTCGTAGCGTCCAGTGGGCGCGGTTCGCCCGTTTCTAGCGTGAGGTAGGGTTGCTGGTGCTGCATGCAGGTCCAGCGCGGTTGATTGCGCGGTGGGTGGCAAGATGGGTCAAAGAAGCAGTGCCGTGACGGGGCTCGACCCGTCGCCAAAAGTGCCGAGGAGGAACGGCGCCGTCGCGAATCAAAGCGTTTGGCGAAGACGATGACGGATTTCTGACCCGCGGGGCACTGCTAAAGCGTCACTGCTGATATGGATTCCAAGCACCGACGGCGTCGCCAGCGGCGATGCGGCCGGGAGGAGCGTTGCGTGAAAAGCTCCTGGGCGAACATCTCCCGAGGCTCGACGCTGGCGGCTTGCGCGCTGGCAGGTGCGACCCTGCAGCTCGCCTGCACCGGAGAGATCAGCGATTTCGAACCGCCCGCCAGCGGCGGTACGAACGCGAGCGCAAGTGGGGGGGCGAGCCCGGGAGCCGGTGGGAGCGGCGGCACCGGTGGGATGGATCAGAAGCCGCCGAACCAGGCGGAGGATTGCGTCGGCTGGGACGTCGCCATGCCGAAGCGCCTGATCCGGCTGAGCTTCAACCAGGTCGCTCAGTCGCTGCGGGCGATTTTCGGTGATGCGTTCGCCGACTGGATCCAAGCAGAGCACGAGATCGCCCTCCCGACCGAGCGCACCTTCCCGCCGCTGGGCGACACCCGCGAGGGCAGCTCCTACATCGACTCGAAGTGGCAGACCGCGGACGCCATCGCCGACGCCGCGGGGCAGCACGTCTTCGACCAGTTTGCCACCGTCACGCAATGCGGCGAAGCGCCGACGACCGAGTGCGCGCAGGCGTTCGTCTTCGAGCTGGCGGAGCGCGCTTTCCGCCGCCCGCTCGAGCCGCGCGACCGCACCGCCCTCTTGAAAGTGTACGACGACAGCGTGGCGGCCGGCGGCTCGATCCAGGAGTCGGTGCAATACAGCGTCTACGCGATCTTCAGCTCGCCGAGCTTCTTGTACCGAACGGAGTTCGGGGCCGACGTCGCTGTGGAGGGACCGCTCTCGCCCTACGAGCTCGCCAGCCAACTGTCGTACTTCCTGACGGACGGGCCGCCGGACGAGCTCTTGCTCGCCGCTGCCCGCGACGGCGCGCTGTCCGCGCCGGAGCAGATCGGCGCCCACGTCGATCGGCTGCTGGAGCTGGAAGAGACCCGCATCAACTTGCAGAGCGCGGTGTTCGCGTCGATGGGCATCGGCAACGTGCGATCGGTCGTGATCGACCAGGGCAAGGTCCCCGAGTTTACCGGCGGCGTCGCCAACTCCATGTATCGGGAGGCCGAGCTGTTCATCAACGACACGCTCTGGAACGGCACCGTCCCCGAGCTCCTCTCGTCGCGCACGAGCTTCGTCAACGCGAGCTTGGCCGAGCTGTACGGTGTGGAGCCTCCAAGCCTCGGTGTCGATGCCGACGGCTTTGGGCCCGTGCAGCTGCCCGAGCACCGCTCGGGGCTCTTGACCATGCTGGGCTTTCTGACCTCACGCTCGCGGCCGGACGAGCAGTCCGTCGTCGGCCGCGGGCTGGCTGTCAACGACGCCATCTTGTGTCAGCAGAACCCGGCCTTCCCCGAGAACATCGCCGATCAGATCCAGTCCTTGAACGCGGAGCTCGAGGCCCAGGAGCTCACCGAGCGTCAGAAGGCCGAATACCGCGCCACCAACGCCCTTTGCGCCGGCTGCCACACCAGCTTCGACCCCTACGGCGTCGCGCTCGAGAACTTCGACATCATCGGCCGCTACCGTGAGCAAGACGACCACGGTCGCCCGATCGACCCGGCGGTGACGCTGCCCGAGACCGCGGGTGGCGCGGAGGCGCAGAACGCCGCGGAGGTGGGGGCCACGCTGGCCCAAACGGGCGCGTTCTCGGCGTGTGTCGCGACGAAGCTCTTGACCTACGCGCTGGCGGAGACGGGGGTCAGCGGCAACAGCTGCGCGACCAAGGCCGTCGCCGACGCCTTCGACGGCAGCGACCAAAGCTTCCGCGCGCTGGTGCGCGCCGTGGCCATCTCCAAGACCCTTTCCCATCGTTCGGGAGGCTAAACGATCCATCATGATGCCGTACCGCTACACGCGACGCGCGTTTCTCGCCGGGGTTGGCGGGGCGTTCGCCCTGAAGATCATGCTCCGCAACTTCGAGCTGATGGCGGAGGAGGCGAAGCCGCCGCCGCGGTTCTTGCTCACACACTGGCCGGTCGGCGCCGTCAAATACCTGTTCGTGCCGCAGGGCAACGGCACGATCACGGAGTTTTCTCGCATCCTCGAGCCGTTCAACGCCGCCGGGTTGAAGGACGACATGACGCTGATTTGGGGCCTGCGCGACGTCGGGCGGTCCCCAGGCGGCGGCGGGCACGAGGCGGGGACCCCCTTCGCGACCACGGGGGCGGACTCGCCCGGGACCCGGCGCAATGGCGGCGAAGGGGACGACGCCTGCGCTGGCGGTCCCTCCTGGGATCAGATCCTGCTCACTGAGGTGGAGGACGATCCGGCGACCGGCGCGATCGCGCTGCGGCGCCCCGGGATCGGCTACGCCAACGCCATCTGCGACGAGCGCATCGATTCGCAGGAGACCTCGACCCGTTGCCTATCCTACGGCTACCAGACCCAAACCATCGAGTCGGTGAGCCCGGGAGGGACGATCACCGAGCACGTGCCGCTCTTGCCCGAGCTCAGCCCGGTTCAGCTCTACATGAAGCTGTTCTCCGGCTTCATGCCGGGCGGCTCCACGCCGAACAACCAGGAGGCCGTGCGGCGGGCGCTGATCCAGCGGCGCAGCGTGCTCGACTACTGCAAGAGCGAGCTCGCTCACCTGAAGTCGATCGCTCCCGCCTCCGAGTCGCAGAAAATCGACATCCACGCCGAGGTCTGCCGGAAGATGGAGGCGCAGCTCTCGGAGCTGATCGACGGCAACACGACCACGCCCGGTGGGTGCGTCGTGCCGGACACCAGCGGACCGGAGTGGCAGCTGGTCGGCAAATCCGGCTCTCGCTTCGACTACGGGAACCCGGCGGCGAACGAGGCCGATGACGAGGTGCATCACCAGATCGGTCTGCTGCACGCGCAGGTGCTGCTCTCGGCGTTCCAGTGCGACATCATTCGGGTCGTCAGCTTTCAGTGGTCACCGGGGACCAACCACGTGTCCTTCAAGGGGCTGTTCCCGGGGGAGCCGAACGCTGTCTACATGCACCACCCGCTCAGCCACCGCAACAACGGCAAGCCCATGTCGGAGACGTTCCACGGGCCGTCGCAGGACGCGGGCGTCCAGGCGGTGACGGAGTTTTTGGCCAACGTGCACGCCTGGTACAACGAGAAGACGGCCGAGATCATCAACCTGTTCAAGAACACACAGGACGCCTTCGGGGCCAACCTGCTCGACCACACCATCATCCCGTTCGTGACGGAGGTGGCGGAACAGAACCACTCCCGATCGCCGAAAGGCGCGCTCATCTTCGGCGGGCGCGCCTTGGGGATGCAGCTCGGCCGCTACCTCAATTTCGAGTCGGAGCCGCGCGCGCACGTGGACCTGTGGGCGAGCATTGCCCAGGCGTACTTCCGTTCGAGCGACCCGATGAGCCGGCTCGGGCACCTGAGGTTCGGGACCGAGCCGCGGGTGATCGATGGTCTTTGGTCGCCGCCAGGCTAGAGCTGGAGCACCGATCCGTTTACCAGAGCGGAGATCCCGGAGCATCGGGGCCCCCATCCGGGTGAGGGCCCCGATGCTTCGGGAACCCCTCTCGTCTGCTCACGGCTCGGGGCTCTAGAGGGTCTCATTTCCCGCGACGAACGGCTTGCTCCGCAAACCGTTTGTCGCTCTAGAGGCTGTCCCTCGACTCAGCGGCCGTGCTGTGCCGTGCCTGTAGCAGGTACGGCACGGCAGCCATTCAGATCAGCTGGTGGTGGGGGACGCGCCGACGCGCCCCCCCTCGGGCCTCAGCGGTCGAGGAAGTCCATCAGCCACTGCATCGCTGGCCGTTGCTGCCCGCCGCTCGACATGAGCCCGCTGTTGGCGAGCCAGGTCGAGCCGCTGACGTAGCCCCACAGCGTGATGCCCTTCACGTTCGGGTTCTCCCAGAACATCTTGAACTGGCTCTCCATCACCTGGCGCTGCTGCTCGTCGTTGGCCAGATTGATGTCGTACTCGGTGATGTAGATGGGGAGCCCCGTCTCGTTGGCGATGCGGTTGAGCTTCTGCTCGACCTCCGAGGTGGGGAAGTCGAAGGCGCCGTGGGCCTGGGCCCCGATCGCGTCAATCGGAGCGCCGGCGTTCTTCACGCGCTTGGCGATGTCGATGATGTTGTTCGTGTCGTTCGGCCACTCGATGGTGTTGTAGTCGTTCAGGATTAGGATGGCGTTCGGACAGTATTGGCGGGTCCACTCGAAGGCCTGCACGATCCAGTCCCAGCCGCTGGCACCCGATCCGCCCAGGGCCTCCGCGTAGGGCGGCGTGGTGTGGGGCGGCGGCTCGTTCACGACGTCGATCATGGCGACGTCTGGGTAACGCTCACAGAATAGGCGGATCCACTCCTCGACCTCTTCGCGCTGCTCCTGCTGCGGCAGCCCCGCGATCCAGCCTGGCTGCTGCGAGCCCCAGACGAGCGTGTGCCCCTTGTAGGGGATGTTGTGCTCGCGCGCGTAGTCGCGCACGCGATCCATCCCCGCCCAGTTCATCTGGTCGCGCTGCGGCTCGACCGATCCCCACTTGCCTTCGTTCTCCGGGGTGATCTGATCCCAGTACTGGATGAAGTCGGAGCGCACCTGGCCATTGGTGGTGATGTTGCCGACGAACTTTCCCGTGACGCCGGGCGCGCCGCCCGAGCCGCTGCTCCCGGCGGAGCCGGCGCTGCCACCGGCTCCATCCGCGCCCTCCGCGCCACCCGAGCCGGCGCTGCCGCCGGGTCCCGGGTCGCCCCCCGCCGAGCTCCCGCTGCCCGAGCCGTTACCGAAGCCGCCGGAGCCGGAGTTGTTCCCGAAGCCGCCGGAGCCGGAGTTGTTACCGAAGCCGCCGGAGCCCCCGCCCGTCCCAGCCGTGCCGCCGGTTCCTCCTGGCAGCCCGCCGCTGCCCCCGGTCGTGGCGCCGCCCGTAGCCCCCGCGCCGGTGCCACCGCTCGCGGCGTTGCCGAACCCCCCGGTCCCGCTCGACGTCCCGCCCGAACCGCCCGGGGAGGTATCGGGCTCGGCGGAGCAGCCCCCCAGGCACAAACCGACACTCAGGATCGAGACACTCAGGGCAACGTTGCGCATTGGCATTCCTCGGCTCTGGCGAGGCGACGATCGCCTCGGTAGGTCACGCCGCACGGTCCAGCGGGACGTGCGGGTGGCGGACATTGGGGTCTGCGCCGAAGCCGGCGACACACGCGATCGCGAGATCGGATCGGCGCGCCCTTGGCTCGGCGTACTCAATCCAGCAGTGGCGGCAGCGTCGACCATCCGTCTCGATGGCTGATCGCGGTCATGGGCGCTCCACGCGGGCGGGGTTTTCGGACCGATCGGCTGCGGTCCGCGCGTCGGCGTTCCGTATGAAGCGCTGCGAGCCTTCCGCCGACTCAGCGCCGCCGCCGCGCCAACAGCAGCAGCGCAGCGGCGCTCGCGAAGAACAACAGCGCGCGGCCGCGGCTGCCGTGTCGGGGCAGCGAGCAGGCGCCGCCGCCGTCGGAGTCGAGGCGCGCCGGGGGCGGCGGCTCGATCTCGTCCTCGAGCGCGACGTTGTCGATCTGCAGCAGGTAGCTCACCAGATCCTGGCGCTCGGCGTCGCTCAGCGAGCGGGTCGCGCCGTGCCGGTCCTCGGGATTGCGCGCGTCGATCACGTCGAGCAGCGTGGGCGCCGAGCCGTCGTGCAGGTACGGCGCCGTTTCCCAGATCCCGCGCAGCGTGGGGGTGTCGATGCCTTCGAGCGGCCCGCCGAGGCGCTGACCGGAGGTCGCTTGTAGGGTGCCGACGTCGTGCAGCCTTCCTTCCGGGCTGTCGGTGAAGTCGGGGCCGGCGTGACACTCGGGGCAGCCTGCGCGCTGGAAGATCTGAAGGCCGCGCCAGCCCGCTTCGGTGAGCGAGCCGTCGGGATCGCGGTGCGGGCTCGGGTTGACCCGATCGAGGGAGGTGACGTAGGCCGCGAGGGCGTCGAGCTCGGGGCTGAGCCCGGCTTTGGCGTCGCCGAGCGAGGTCCCGACCGTGCCTTCGGCGAACTGCTCCTCGGAGAGGAATCCATCGCCGCCGAACGGGCCGCGGATGTCGTGCTCGAAGTCCTGCACCTCGTCGAAATTCGCCGTCCAGTGCAGCGGGCCGTGGCCGGTGCCCCGCTTGCCCAGCAGCGAGGTCGTGTTGCGCAGACCTTCGCCGCGATCGGTAAAATCCCAGATCCGCCCGTCCTCGAAGCCGTCGAGGTGGCAGGCCGCGCAGCTGATGTAGCCGTCTTGAGACATCCGCACATCGGCGGCGTCGTAGAAGATCTGTTTGCCGCGCAGGACGTCTTCAGGGAGCTTTTCGGCAGTGGACACGACCACCTCGGCGAGCGTCTCGAGCACGAAGTCGGTCGAAGCGAGCACGGGGGCAGCGTCGAGCACGGTCACGCTGCGCGAGAGAAACCCGTTCAGGTACAGCCGGCCGGCGTCGTCGAGGACCAGCCCGTCCGTGGCCTTGCCCAGACCGAGCTTGCCGCCCACGATCCTGCCGTCGTAGGCGTCGAGCATTTCGACCCCGTTGTTGCCGAGCAGCGCGACGAAGGCGTAGTCCCCGAGCGGCGAGAAGGCGAGGCTCAGTCCGAGGGCGCGGTTGTTCAGATCGACGCGGCGATCGAGCCGCTCCTCGAGCTGCTGGAGGTCGACCATCGACACGATGGAGCGGACGCTGGTCTCGAAGGTCAAGGCCAGGCCGTCGCGCGCTTCGCCCCGGTCCATGTTGTCCTTCTTCGAGGGCACCCACAATAGTCCGCCGTCGGGGCTGATCACGGTCGAGCGCAGGTAGTTCGGGATGCCCCGCGCGCTCGCCTCGGAATCGGGCCCCGGGTCGTTGGCCAGCGTGATCCTGCGGACCACCTCGAGGGACACCGCGTCGAGCTCGACGACCTCGCCGCCGCCGGAGGGCGAGATGAAGCGCGTCGCGAAAATCCGAGACGAGCTCGCGTCGATCGCGATGCCCGTCGCCCAGGGGGTCGCCGGAGCCACGCGCGAGAGCTTCCTCTCCTGCACGTCGAGCTCGGCCAGCTCACCGAGGGCCTGCAGCGTGACGTAGGCGCTCGTCCCGGCCGGGTTCAGGGCGATCCCGAACGGCTTGGAAGCGTAGGGGAGCGTGATGGTGGACAGCGGCTGGCCGTCGGCAGAAAGGATGCTGATGGTGGCGTCGTCCTGATTTGCCACCCAAAGGGTGCCGTCGGGCGCGACCGCCAGGGAGCGCGGGTGGCGCCCCACCGGCACCTCGAACAAGAGCTCGAAGCTCTGGGTCGACAGGCAGCTCACGGTGTCGTTGTCGGCGTTGACGTTGCAGACCCGCTGCCGCTCGCGATCGTAGATGATCGTCGATGACGATGTCGGCGGCCGCTCGGTCAGCGGTCGATGCACCGTTTGCAGGAAGCTGTCGCTGCGCGCGCGGGTGGCGTCCTTGACCACGACGATGACCGGGTAGTGTCCGGGCTCGTCGTAGATGTGGGTGACCGTGGGGTTCGTGCTGGGTTCGCTGGTTTGTCCGTCGCCGAAGTCCCACGTGTACGTGAGCTCGCCGTTGCCCATGCCGGTCGCCGTAAACTCCACCGTTTGTCCGACGACGTGAGGTGGATTCAGCCGTGCCGTGACCTGAACGGCCGCGGCTGGGCCGGCGAAGAGGCAGGTGGCGACGCCTGCGGCGAGGGCCCAGCGGCCCATCACGAGCGGCCCGTACGTCGCCGAGCTCCGAGCAGCCCGAAAGCCAACGCCAAAAGCCAGGAGCCCAAGCCGCCAGCGGCGCTCGCGTCACCGCTCGCCAGCGCGCAGCCGCCGCCGCTGTCTTGCGAAGCGGCCGGGGGGTTCGTGTTCCCCGCGGTGCCGCCGGTAGCGATCGGCGCCATGCCGCCCGTGCTGCTCGGGCTGCCGCCCGCGCCCGGCGCCGTGCCGCCGCTGCCGATCGGTGTGCTTCCCCCAGAGCCGCCGACGCCGCCCGGGGGCGTGCCGCCGGTGGCACCGGTGCCGCTGGGCGCCCCACCGCTACCGCCGGTCGAAGCGCCGCCGCTTCCCCCGACGCCGGCGGCGCCGCCCGTCGAGGGATCCGGGTTGTCCGGAGGTTCGACGATCTCTGCGCCGGTCGAGAAGCGGATGAGCACTTCGTCCTCGAGCGCGTTGCCCATCACGTCGTGAACGCCTCCGGCCGTGAGCACCACCTCGTAGGTCGTGTCGGGTTCGAGCTCTGCGTCGGGGCCGAACGAGATCGTGTTGAAGTTGTAGGTGTAGATGCCGGGGAGCGGTGCACCGCCTGCTGGCCGGACGGCGAAGGTCGTGTCATCGATCGTCTCCGTGTCGACGTAGTCCGAGAGGAGCACGCTGACGCGGGAGGTCGTGGGCATGAAAACGCTGCCGTCCTTCGGGTAGGTGGACGCCACCGTGGGGGGCGTGAGGTCTTGTCCTCGCTGGTGGCAGAACAAGGCGCTGCCGGTGCCGTGATCGTTGCCGATGAAGATCAGGTTGCCCAAGGGCGTGACCTGGCCATGGTCGGGGTGATCGCGTCCCAGGTCGCCTTCACCCACCACGTTGGGGTTTTGCTCGTCGGTGACGTCGACCTTGACGAAGTTGTTCTGTCGCCCCAGGAAGATGAAGTGGTCCTGCGCGGCGACGTACAGCTGATCCTGGCCGATGAAGGCGTTCTTCACCTCGGTGATTTTGGTCGGGTCGGTGAAGGAGTGTGTCAGAAAATTGCCGTCGCGGCCGGCCGCGTAGATGCGATCGTTGCCCCCGACGATCGTGGCGTACAGGCGCGGGAGGTTCCGCACCTGTCCCAGGAGCGCGGGGTCCGCCGGCTCGCTGATGTCGAGCACGGCGTACGCGCCGTTCTGGTCCATGTTGCTGATCACCAGGTAGTCGCCGACGGCGAACAAGGGACCGACGCGAAATCCACCCGTCGAGCTGGTCGGCACCTGCTTCAAAAATTGCGGATTGGTGGGATCGGCCGCGTCCACGATGTAGATGCCGCCGTTGCCCCCCGCGACGTACAGGTAGCGGCCCTGCCAGGTCGATTGCCACGCCACGTTCTCGTAGTCGCCGCCCTGCACGCCCGGGAGATCGATGCTGCCGATGCGGGACGCCGACAGCGGATCGGTGAAGTCCCAGAACTGCATGCCCGAGATGGTCTGGATCGCCAGGTAGTGTTTTCCGTCGATCAGCGCCCACGGCAAGGAGTGGGCTTCGCGAAACACGTTCGTGTCCCCGTTCTCGATGTGCCGAACCTCCATGGGGGACTTCGGGTTCGAGACGTCATACAGACCGATCTCTCCCGGTGGATGCCCGCTGTCCGGGGCGAAGATGGTCATGAAGTAGCCGCGGATCATCACGGCGACGTTGGTGCCGTTGGGCCCCTGGCCGTTCTCGATGAACGCGAACGGCTTGAAATACTCGGCGTCCCCGCAGTCGATGTTGCCGATGCCAGGGCCGGGCTCCGCGGCGGCGAGCCCCGGGAGGAGCAAGGTCGAACCGAGGGCGGCGATGGCGATGGGCTTCAGGGCGGGCCTCCGGAGATTGGATGTCGTCATGGCTTCGACCTTTGATGGCTGAGGGGATTGGCGCCGCCGGGGGCGGCGGGATACTGGGAAAGAGGCTCGTGGTCTGCTGAGGCAGTGGCACGAGCGAAGCGTTTCCGTTTCATTTGGTACCAAATGCTCGATGCGACACGAATGGAAATTTTCATCGATGTGCGGCGATGCCTGCTCGGCTCAGCCTTTCAGCGTGCGGTCGAAGAACCAGTAGGCCCCCAGGGCAGCGATCAGCAGGGACGCCAGTCGTGTGCTCTTCGCTCCCTGGGGGAGGGTCATCGTGACGACCAAATCGAGACGTTCGGCGTGGACATGCCCGGCGGTGGTGATTTCGAACGGATCGTGAGCGTGCGCCGTCTCGGACCTCGTCAAGCAGGCCGCCAGCAGCACGAGCAGGCGGAGCGCCGCCAAGCGCCGACCGAGCGCCGGCGGAACCGCGGTGCCAGCCGGCGCGATCAACGCCGCGCCGCCAAACGGATG
>Ga0079224_100002050_pt1 | contig 24116 bp, 24 predicted proteins | sample Stecom2015_FD_80414 | JGI IMG/M metagenome (GOLD analysis project Ga0079224, IMG submission 80414) | Agricultural soil microbial communities from Utah to study Nitrogen management - Steer compost 2015 | ecosystem: Environmental > Terrestrial > Soil > Agricultural land | place: USA: Utah... | reverse complement strand
GAGTTTGAATAGCAAGTGAAAAAAGGATGATAAATACACTAACAACAATAGCAGGACGGGGCGGTGCTTTCGATACCGTGCGCCGACCATCGAACGATTCTTATGAAGATTTTAGCATATGACGGGTTAGACCCGAGAGGAAAACAAATCTCGGAAGATACTAGATTTACCGTCGAAACCACCTATTGCAGGCAACCCTCACGCTCAGCGCGGTTGATGTAATACTATGCTATCACGGTACGTAGCGCTACCAAAGTACGCAAGGAGCTGATTGACGCATGCCCCAATCTGAAATTGATTGGCCGTGGCGGCGTCGGCATGGATAATATCGATGTGGAGTACGCGCGCTCCAAGGGAATCACCGTGGTAAACACGCCTGCGGCTTCCTCGCTTTCCGTCGCGGAGCTCGTTTTCGCCCATTTACTGAGTGGCGTGCGCTTCTTGTACGATTCGCAACGACGCATGGCGGCGGAAGGATCCACCAACTTTGGCGGCCTGAAAAAAGCCTATTCCAAAGGGATCGAACTTCGAGGCAAGACGCTCGGCGTGGTGGGCTTTGGCCGTATCGGCCGAGAGACCGCAACGCTAGCGTTAGGATTAGGCATGGACGTCGTGGTAAGCGACCTGCTGGAAGTTCCCCAAAGTCTCGCCCTCAAACTTTCTGGCGGCGTGTCCGTAGACGTACCCATTAAGCAGGTGGAACTCGAGGAGTTGCTGGCCAATTCCGACTTTATCTCCCTGCACGTACCCTACATCGGCCGACCTATTATCGGAAAAGAGCAGTTTGATATGTTGAAGGATGGCGTAGGAATCGTCAACGCTTCACGGGGAGGGAATATTGACGAATTGGCATTAATCGATGCATTGGATCGCGGAAAAGTCGCTTTTGCCGGCCTCGATGTTTTTGACAACGAGCCCACTCCGCGGGCCGAGTTGCTCGCCCATCCCAAGGTTTCGTTGACGCCCCATATCGGTGCTGCGACGCTCGAAGCGCAGGAGCGTATTGGGGAGGAACTCGCCCAGCTGATCATCGAGAAATTAAAGGGTTAAAGCCGCGACCCCTTCGCCCGGCGGAGCTACGGATAGAACCAGCGCGAAGACACCGAAGCGTTTGCTAAATTTGCGCCTCGCGCGCGGAAACGAATCGCTTGTGGCCTGTTAAGTTTTTTGAACAAAAAATTCGGATGAAAGTACTAAAATTCGGCGGTACCTCCGTCGGGAGCGCAGAACGCATCAAGTCGCTGCTCCGCATCATAAAACCAGAAGAAACGCAGATTGTTGTATTATCTGCCGTATCGGGTACGACAAATGCCCTCGTTGAAATTGCCAAGGCCCATACGGATGGCGACAAGAAACAGGCTGGCAAACTGATCTCCGAGCTGTATGACAAATATTTGGTGCTTATCCGCGAGCTGTTCAGCTCGGAGGAGGGTCTGCAAAACGGACAAGAGTTGATCGATTATCACTTCGATTTAATTCGTTCGCTCGCCAACCAGCCTTTCACCCCAGTAGAGGAGAAGATCATTCTGGCGCAGGGCGAGCTTATTTCCACGACGCTGTTCCATTTTCACCTGACCGAAATCGGCGTGCGTTCCAAATTACTGCCCGCTCTGGACTTCATGAAGATGGATGAGGACAACGAACCCCGAATCGACTATATTCGCGAGCATTTAGGGGAGTTGTTGACGCAATCGCGCGACCATAGCTTCTTCATTACGCAGGGCTATATTTGCCGTAATTCGTTTGGCGAGATCGACAACCTGCGCCGTGGGGGAAGCGACTATACGGCCTCGCTGATCGGCGCCGCCCTTCAGGCCGACGAAATACAGATTTGGACCGATATCGACGGCATGCACAACAACGACCCTCGGTTAGTCAAGGGTACGCGTCCGATTTCGCACCTGAGCTTCGATGAGGCGGCCGAGCTTGCTTATTTCGGGGCGAAGATCCTGCACCCGCAGTGCGTGTTCCCGGCCCAGCGTTTTAATGTACCCGTCCGTATTCTCAATACAATGGAGCCCGAAGCGCATGGCACGCTAATCAGCGGCGACGTGATGTCAAAAAATACGGTAACCTCTATTGCGGCGAAGGACGGCATTGTAGCTATTCGCGTGCATTCTTCACGTATGTTGTTGGCTTATGGGTTTTTGCGGCGGTTATTTGAAGTGTTTGAGCGCTATAAGACGCCGATCGACATGATCACCACCTCGGAGGTGGCGGTGTCCCTGACGATTGAAAACACCAAGCATTTGGATGACATTGCTCGGGAACTGCAGGACTTCGGCCGTGTGGACATCGACGTCGACCAAACCATTGTGTGCGTAGTGGGAGACTTTGACCAAGAAGGCCACGGATACGTGGCACGCGTACTGGACGCCGTTAAGCACCTGCCCGTTCGCATGGTCTCCTACGGGGGCAGCGACCACAACATCACCCTGCTGGTGCGTACGTCGGATAAGGTAGAAACGCTCCGTTCGCTGCATAACCGGCTGTTTTAGAACTTGAATTCACTAACATGTTTGATGCTACGCTTATTTCGGCGTTTTCGGACAAGGAAACTCCTTTTTATTACTACGATGTGAGCCTTTTGCGGCGTACCCTCGAGGAGGCGCGGCGCGTGTCATCGGCTTATGGTTTCCACGTGCATTATGCGATGAAGGCGAATTTTAACCCGCGTATTTTAGAGGCAGTCCAACGGGCGGGTTTCGGCGCCGATTGCGTGAGTGGCAATGAGGTGAAAGCCGCCGTGGAGGCGGGCTTTGCCGCCGATAAGATTGTGTTTGCTGGCGTTGGGAAATCCGATAAGGAAATTATTTACGCGCTCGAACGTGATATTTTCGCGTTTAACGTCGAATCCATCCAAGAACTGTTCGTGATTGACGGGTTGGCGGGCTCGCTGGGCAAGAAAGCCAATGTAGCCTTGCGGATTAATCCAAACGTGGATGCACAGACGCACCAATACATCACGACGGGATTGGATGAAAACAAGTTCGGTATTGCGCATTGGCAGCTTAGCGATACCATCGAGGCGCTCCGGCAGTGTGCAAACCTCAACTTGGTAGGCATCCACTTCCATATTGGTTCACAGATTGTGGACCTCAATGTATTTAAGAGCCTGTGTGTTAAGGTTAATGAGCTAAACAAATGGTTTGATGATCGCGGCTATCGCTTGCGCGTGTTGAACGTAGGGGGCGGGCTGGGCGTCGACTACCATAATCCGGACACCCGTAGCATTCCTGATTTTGAAGGGTACTTCGGTGTTTTCGATAAATTCCTGGAGCGCATGCCCGGTCAGGAGGTGCACTTTGAGTTGGGAAGGGCCCTGGTATCCCAATGTGGCAGCCTAGTCAGCCGCGTTCTTTACGTGAAAAATGGCCTGAAGAAAAATTTCCTGATCCTGGATGCAGGCATGACCGAGCTGATGCGCCCGGCGTTATACCAAGCCTATCACAAGATTGAGCGCCTTAGTGAAACTTCTCCTTCAGGCGAGGACAGCCTCGTGAGTTACGATGTGGTTGGTCCAATCTGTGAAAGTACGGATTGTTTCGGCAAGGAAGTCCTGTTGCCGGCCTCCAGCCGGGGCGACCTTATCGCTATCCGAACGGCAGGGGCCTACGGCGAGGTAATGGCTTCGCGGTATAATCTTCGCGAAGAAATACGCTATGTGTTTAGTGACGAGGTGTAAGCGATAGGCGGACCGAGCCACTTAGCGTTTTAGTATCGGGGCATAGTCCGATAATCTTAAACATCGTTGATTTTGACGATAAATTAACTTATCGTTATTTTTAGCGATGTTTTTTTTATTGTTCCGCAGAAATCACGATGTTTGTGTATGATCGCGGTAATCAAAGGGGATATCGTGGACTCGCGAAAGCTAAGCGACCCCGACAAGTGGCTCGTGCCCTTGAAGGAACTCTTGGGCCAATGGGGTAAAGCGCCCGTACAGTGGGAAATCCTGTGGGGCGATTTTTTTCAGCTGGAGGTAGCGGATCCCGCCGACGCCGTGGAGAAGGCCCTAGCGATCAAAGCGCTTGTCAAGCGTACCGAACCTAGTGATTCGCAGAAGAAAATAAGTCCGATTGACGTACGCATGGCTATTGGTATTGGCGAACGTACCCACGTGGGCAAGTCGATTTCGGAGAGCAACGGCTCGGCCTTTATCCATTCTGGCGAAAAATTCGACCGCCTGAAGCGCGAACGTACCACCTTGGCGATCCGAAGCCCTTGGCCCGCGTTTGACAGGGAAATGAACCTGTATTTTCGGCTGGCAAACACCTTTATGGACAGCTGGTCGATTACCTCGGGCGAGCTCGTGGGCACGCTCCTCCAGCATCCTGGCGCAACACAGCAGGAAATCGGCGACATCCTGCACATCAAACAAAACTCCGTAAGTGACCGATGGCGTCGCGCGCATGCCGACGAATTGCTGGAGCTGTTAGCCATGTATCGGAACAAAATTAGCCAATACAACAACGTATGATTACCCTGCTCAAGCTTATTCTGGCCCACCTCATCGGGGATTTCGTGCTCCAGCCGAAGTGTTGGGTTCACCATAAGGAAACGCATAAGCTGCGTTCTTGGGTGTTTTATGCGCACGTTTTGCTCCATGGCATGTTGGTCATGCTCTTGTTGTGGAATTGGAGTAGTTGGGCCATTGCCTTAATTATCATGTTGTTCCATGGAGTCATCGATGCCACCAAACTATACGCGCAACGGCCTACGACAAAAGTCCGTTGGTTTTCGATCGACCAATCGCTACATCTCGTGTCGCTTATCGGTGTTTGGTTGGTCTGGACGCGGCCGGAGCTACGGCTGGCTGAGGTCTTTCAACGTCCAGCGATATGGCTGTATGCCACGGCACTTGTTTTCCTAACTGCCGCGGCGGGCATCATCATCCAGGTGCTGCTGTCGAAATGGTCAACCGAGCTGGTGCGAAAGGAAGCGGAAGAAAAGTCCCTCATCAGCGCAGGAAAGTACATCGGCGTCTTGGAACGCGTGCTGGTTTTTGTCTTCATCGCCACCGACCATTGGGAAGCGGTGGGCTTCTTGATGGCCGCGAAGTCGGTGTTTCGCTTTGGCGACCTGAAGGAATCCAAGGATCGGCAGCTGACCGAATATATCCTTATCGGTACCCTGCTCAGCTTTGGCATAGCCATCTTGGTAGCGCTGGGAGTCTTGCGAATCATGGCAACCCTGTAGCCCGTACCGGCAAATTGTGGGTGTTGAGACATTTTGCTTTGCCTGACGCTTAATTTGTATTAATTTAACGCATTCATACACGTAAAATAAAACAAATAATGAATATCATGCATGTAACTAAACGACTTTTTGTCCTTTGCCTGCTTGCAGGGAGCACCGCGGGGCTATCGCCCGCCCAGGCGCAACAAGGCGCGAAAGACGCCGGCCAATTGATCGGTCGTTGGAACATAACGATCGATGAAAATGGCAGGGAGCTCCCCGCTTGGCTAGAGGTTCGCAAGTCGGGACTCAGCAGGCTGGTCGGCAGTTTTGTAGGCACACACGGAAGTGCCAGGCCGGTCGCCGAAGTGAAATTTGATAACGGTAATTTTCGGTTCGCCATTCCGCCGCAGTGGGAGGAAGGCGTGCACGACCTCGTGCTGTTCGGAACGTTGACCGAGACGGGCATCGCCGGGACGATGATTACGCCCACTGGACAACAGCATGCGTGGACAGGTGTGCGCGCGCCCTCATTGAACCGCCAGTCCGATCCTGTATGGGGGCAGCCGATCGAAATCTTCAATGGTCGTAACTTGGACGGCTGGTATGCCGATGCGCCGGCCAACCAATGGACCGTCCGCGACGGTATCCTGGCTAACCCGAAGGCGGGGGCTAACCTGATAACGGAGCAGAAATTTGAAGACTTCAAGCTGCACCTCGAATTCCGTTTTCCCAAAGGAAGTAACGCCGGGGTGTACCTGCGGGGCCGCTACGAGGTGCAAATCGAAGACAGCCCGCGCGATGCGCAGCCCGACGCCCTGTTGTACAGTGGTGTCTACGGTTTCATTACGCCTAGCGAAATTACCTCGCCCGGACCGGACGTTTGGCATACCTATGACATCACCCTGGTTGGCCGCAAAGTCACCATTGTAGCCAATGGTAAGACGGTGGTTAGCAATCAGGAGATCCCTGGAATCACCGGCGGCGCGCTCGACAGCAACGAAGGGGAGCCCGGCCCGATATACCTGCAAGGCGACCACGGTCCGGTAGAGTTTAGAAAGATCGTCATTACCCCGGCACGCTAATACGTAGCCGTGACCCAAACGGGGTTTAAAGCAATGAATCTGTAGGCAAAATCGGTGCTTAGGCTAGCCGAATCCGTTTGTTAAAACGGCGATTTTTCCGTATCTTTGAATGACGAATTTTAAGACGATAATGAGCGAGGAAAATAAGAATAAACCAGTCGGGGAGCAGGAAAACCCGGATATTAATCCCGTGGCCCACTCCGCCGACCAACCTACCCAGACGACCACACCAGACCAGGATCACTCCAACTATTCAGCAGACAACATCCAAGTTTTGGAAGGGCTGGAAGCCGTTCGGAAGCGGCCTTCCATGTACATCGGCGATACGGGTGTAAAAGGCCTGCACCATTTGGTATACGAAGTGGTGGACAACTCCATCGACGAGGCGGTAGCAGGTTATTGCGACGATATCCGCGTTACGATACATAAAGACAACTCCATTACGGTGGAAGACAACGGACGGGGTATCCCTACGGGTATCAACAAGAAGGAAAATAAGTCTGCCTTGGAACTCGTAATGACCGTCCTGCACGCGGGCGGGAAGTTTGACAAGGACACCTACAAGGTGTCTGGCGGTTTGCACGGCGTGGGGGTTTCCTGCGTCAATGCGCTGTCGACGGTATTAATCGCCGAGGTGCATCGTGAAGGGAAGGTGTTTGTGCAGGAATACCACCAAGGCAAGCCGCAGCACGAGGTTAAAACCATTGCCGAGAGTGAGCGCACGGGCACCAAGGTGACTTTCAAGCCTGACCCGGAAATTTTTACCACGACTACCGCCTACAACTACGACACGTTGGCGAGCCGGCTGCGTGAGCTGGCGTTTTTGAACAAAGGCATCCGCCTGACCCTGACAGACGAGCGGGAAGTGCAGGAAGAAGGAGGCTATTTGTCCGATACGTTCTTGTCCGAAGGTGGGCTGCGCGAGTTTGTCGGATTTCTGGATGGCACCCGCCAGCCCTTGATTCCCGAGCCGATTTATATCGAGGGCATCAAATCGGGAACGCCCGTGGAGCTGGCCTTGCAGTACAATGAAACGTATTCGGAAAACGTCCATTCCTACGTCAATAATATCAACACGATCGAAGGGGGCACGCATGTGGCGGGCTTTAGGCGCGGACTGACGCGTACCCTAAAAGCATATGCTGACAAATCCGGATTATTGAAAAACCTGAAAATCGAGATAACCGGCGATGACTTCCGTGAAGGATTGACCGCGGTCATTTCCGTGAAAGTAGCCGAACCTCAATTTGAAGGCCAAACCAAAACGAAGCTGGGCAACAGCGAGGTTATGGGAGCCGTCGACCAGGCGGTGGGCGAGGCATTGGGTTATTACCTTGAGGAACACCCCAAAGAGGCAAAAACCATCGTTCAGAAGGTTATTATTGCTGCGCAGGCACGTGCCGCGGCACGAAAGGCCCGTGATATGGTCCAGCGCAAGAGCGTGCTCGGCGGAAGCGGTTTGCCCGGCAAGTTGGCCGACTGTTCGAACAACGATCCCTCGAGGTGCGAAATTTACCTCGTGGAGGGTGACTCGGCGGGTGGCACGGCCAAGCAAGGACGCGACCGGGAGTTTCAAGCCATTCTGCCGTTGCGGGGTAAAATCCTCAACGTAGAAAAAGCCATGGAGCACAAAATCTACGAGAATGAGGAGATCAAGAACATGTTTACCGCATTGGGCGTGAGCATCGGAACCGAAGAGGACGCTAAAGCGCTGAATCTTGAAAAACTCAGGTACCATCGGGTCATTATCATGACGGACGCCGACGTGGACGGTTCGCACATTACGACGCTGATCCTCACGTTTTACTTCCGCTACATGAAGGAACTGATCGAAAAGGGCTACGTGTATATCGCTACGCCGCCCCTCTACCTCGTCAAAAAAGGCAAGGAGCAGGAGTATGCGTGGAACGATGACCAGCGCGACGCGGCCATTCAACGTCTCAAAGGTGCGGGACGCGACGATAGCGTTCACGTGCAGCGCTACAAAGGTCTAGGGGAGATGAACGCCGAACAGCTCTGGGAAACCACGATGAATCCCGAAACGAGAACCTTGCGCCAAGTGACCATCGAAAGCGCAGCGGAAAGCGACCGCATTTTCTCGATGCTTATGGGCGACGAGGTGGCGCCTCGTCGTGAGTTTATCGAACGAAACGCCAAGTACGCGCGTATCGACACCTAATTAGCCTTCGCAGGTATATAAATAAGAGAACAAGCGCTCGGAACGGGCGCTTTTTTTGTGGCTAGCGTTGCGCAGCCAGCCCGCCGGGCATGTAGTAGATTTCGGTTATTCGCAATTTTCCAAAGACGCCCGTACCTCCTCGATCGTAAACAGGGGCATCGCATTGCCGAGGGAATTGGTAACATAGGTAAGTACGTAGGCGATATCCGTGGCGGTGAGCTGAGGCGTGCCGGGCATAGGGGTGTCGTAGGCTACACCATTAATGTTAATTTCGCCGGATAAGCCGTGTTTGACCCAACATGCCAGCTGTTCACGATTTTCCTCTAAATAGGAAAGGTCCGTGAGTGGGGGGTACAGGGTTCCCAAACCCTCACCGCTTGCCCCATGGCAATTTTGGCAATGTGTGGAATAGACCTTTTTTCCGTTGCCTATGTATTGGGCTCTTCGGATTGAGTGCGGGTCTTGGCAGGCCCACAGGGCCCAATAGCAAATCGCTATGCCGAAAAGAACCAAGCCTGTACGCAAACGCATGTCGTTATAGATGTTGGGAGCGCCCTTAAGGCGTCTATTCGTATTCCTTCAAGAGTATGGCTAGCTCCTCAAACAGCAGTTCTACCTGCTGGTCGTTGGTGCCATCATATGCGCCCCGGATATGCCTGTCCTTATCTACCAGGATGAAGTACCCGCTATGGTCGTATCCACCGGGCGCGGTGTCATCTTCCTTCGTATAGACCATGTAATGGTCCGAAATGCCATAGATTGCCTCTTTGCTTCCCGTTACGAATTGCCAGCGGTGGTCGGTTACCCCGAGCTTGTCGGCATATGCTTTCAAGACTGACGGCTTATCGTATTTGAAGTCGATGCTATGGGATAGGAATTTGACGCGGTCGTCGTTCGCATACTGCTGGTACACTTTGAGCAAGTTGCGCTGCATGGTGGGGCAGATGCTGGGACAGTGGGTAAAGAAGAAATTAGCAATGTACACGCCCGTTTCGAAGTCCGTGTTTGAGACGAGTGCGCTGTCTTGGTTGAGGAACTCAAAATCGGGGATTTGCTGATAGATCGTATCAACTACGGTTTGCCCGTCGATGGTTGTTTTAGTAACCGGCTCGCGGTGGCCTAGGATGGGCAGTTTGCGTTCGGGCGAGCTTGTGCATGCGGCCATGCCGAAGGCCATAGCCAAGCAAAGTACGAACGCACGGGAAATATTTTGCATGTAATGGTTTGTCAAAGCGGTGTGCTACGCAGGGATACTGTTTTAGTCCTATTATTGAAATTGTGCCAATTTTTCGGTGATCTGGGCCGATGCTTCGTCAAATTGCTTTTTCATCGCTTCCATTTTTTTAACCTCGTCCGCGTAGTAGGCTTCGCGTTCTTCACTGGTCGGGAAATCCACGTCGGGGTCAAACTCGTGCATCCATGTGGACATCTCGTCGTTGGCGTTATTCAGGTTTGTTTTCAATGCCGTCAACTCGGCGCGCGTGTACACCGTGTCCAGACCGGGCCTTTCCTCCGCCAAAGCACTAAGATTGGCCAATAGCGAGTCAATTTGCATGGTTGTCCGGTCAAATCGGCTTACCTGCGGCATAATTTCGTCGTGGATGGCAATCGCCTCGTCGCGCAGGGCGTTCGCCTTACCGGCGTCCACGCCACTATTACAGCCACCAAATGCCATTCCGAATATGGCAAGGAATAAAAATGTTTTCTTCATAACATTAGTTTTCGTCTTCGGATTGTTTCATCCAAGTAACAAGCGCCGGCTCGATTTGTTTATCCGCGCGGGCGTCGAAAAAAGCTGCTTATGGGCAAATTTACGCAAAAGTAGGTGGACTTGCAATGCAGAGGCAAGGCGCTTGGCCACTCACTGGGTCGGCTCAGGACGGTTCGGCGGTCGCTTTTTCGATAAAATATTCGTCCGCTCCCTCGTATTTGACGCCGAGCACACCGGCGAGAATGAGATCGACGAGCAAGCGTTGCGTTTTGCGTCGGGAGAGCCGCAAATGTTTGCATAGATCGCGTAGGCGCGGGCGGTTGTTGGTCTGAAAATAGGCGAGTAGGTCCCGCTCTTTCTCGCCGTAATTAATCAGCGTACCTTGCGCGTCTTGTTGTCGGCGCAGGACGTCCACCACCACTTTGCCGGCTAGGATGCTCTCATCGGCTACGCGGATGTAGACCCACCATTTTCCGTCATGGCTCTGGGCGTAGTGGGGCTTGGCGTCGCTTTCGGCGATTTCGGCCATCAAAACGAGTTTTTCGTCAACCATGTGCTCACTAAACGAAATGTCCACGGCCGGACGGCAATAGACGGCTGCCGCACGTTCAAGCATGTATTTTTCCTCGTCTTCGTTTTTGACGCCTTTTACCTTGCCATCGTCGGCCACGCCCACGAGTAGGCGACCTCCTTTATGGTTGGCAAATGCCACGAGCGTCTTAGCGATCTTTTCAAAGCCACTTATCTTATTCTTGAAATCGAGTTGCTCCCCTTCGCCCTGGTAAATGAGTGATTTGATGTTCACGGCTTGTCGGTTTTTTCGGTAGTTGTGGCGTGGGCATCGGAGCTTACAAACGATCGGTTTCGGACATAGACCTCGTTTTCCGCCTCGGCGCACACGACACCGTTACGATCTACCACGGATATTTTAAACGTTTTGATGAATTTGCCGACGGTTTGCAAGGCGGCCTCCGCTTCTACGATATCGGCGGGCAAAATTCGGATTTGGATACGCAACGATGTGTAGGCCGGCTTGATGAACCGGATCGCGCCGCTCTTCAGCCATACCACGGTATCGTATCCTTTTCGTTTAAATAATTGATCGAATAAAAGGACGTAAAAAGGATCCGTGGCGGCGAAGATGGTGCCGCCAAATATGGATCCGTTTGAATTGCGATTCAGCACGCTCCGCGAAACACGGATATCCACCTGTCGGAAATCGGGATGGAAACGACGAACCCATATCCGTTGGAAAAAAAAGGGCGGATACAGCCGCAGCGCCCAAGTGAGCATACGAGCCGATACTTTCATCACGCTAAAGTTAGGCAAAAATTTGGCTTGCCGAAAAGGCTTTAGGCAACGATAAGCAGCTGGATGGTAGGTCTAGTAAGCCGAGCGATGGCGTGGGACCTTATCGGTTTGGGCATTTTTTGCAACGCTTTCCTTTTTTGTATTTCTTGCAACATTTTTTGAAGTCGATGCATCCATGACATGAAAAGGGATTGAGGCCCTTGAAGTGCTCTAAGTCCGCGTATGGGAGAATTTCTTGATCGTCGCGCAGCATTACATACCGTCTGTCTGGCGCAAATATACGATTATTATGTAGAAAGGTTCTAATTAAGACGACGGTTTTATTGGTGGATGTGAAAACCTTCCTTTATCTGCTTCGCATTAGGAATAGAGCGCATTTACGCTACATTTGGGCCATCCGCCTAAATCTAGTAGTTTGATTGTTAGGGGAAATTTCCCTATTTTGTCGACACGAATGGCTGAGCCAAATTCCAATTATAAACGTATAGCCATGATTCGAAAAGTAGTAAAAGACGCAAGGGAAGCTATATCCGACATTTTCGATGGTGCCACCCTGATGCTCGGTGGTTTCGGTTTGTGTGGCATCCCCGAAAACTGCATCAATGAACTCGTTGCAATGGGCGTGGGAAACCTGACGTGTATCTCCGATAATGCCGGAGTCGACGACTTTGGCATCGGCCTTATGCTGAAAAAGCGGCAAGTAAAGAAGATGGTGGCTTCGTATGTAGGCGAAAACGCCGAATTCGAACGGCAGCTGCTCAGCGGCGAATTGGAGGTTGAACTCATTCCGCAGGGTACGCTCGCTACGCGCTGCATGGCGGCCGGATACGGCATGCCCGCCATATTTACGCCGGCCGGCGTGGGTACCGAAGTAGCTGAAGGAAAGGAGGTTCGGCGATTTAACGGCAAGGATTACCTGATGGAGTTGGCCCTAGAAGCCGACTTCGCGCTGGTGAAGGCCTGGAAAGGCGACACCGCCGGAAACCTGGTATATCGGATGACGGCGAGGAATTTCAATCCGATCATGGCCATGGCCGGGAAAATCACGATTGCGGAGGTGGAGGAACTAGTCGAGGTTGGCGAATTGGATCCGGACCACATCCATACACCAGGTATTTATGTGCACCGCATCTTCCAAGGAACGGATTACGAGAAACGTATCGAGCAACGCACGGTTAGGCAACAGGAAGCTCCCTAGCGAGCAAAACCAATTTTACGCATCATGTTGGACAAAAATGGAATCGCGAAACGAATAGCGAAGGAGGTCAAGGATGGCTATTACGTCAATCTCGGCATAGGTATACCCACCCTTGTGGCCAATTACATTCCTGATGACGTGAATGTGGTGCTGCAATCGGAGAACGGCCTGCTGGGCATGGGCCCATTCCCCTTGGCGGGCAGCGAGGATGCCGATCTCATCAATGCAGGCAAGCAGACGATCACCATGTTGCCTGGGTCCGCAGTGTTTGATTCTGCGATGAGTTTCGGGATGATCCGCGCCCAGAAAGTAGACCTTACGATCCTTGGCGCCATGGAAGTGTCCGAATCTGGGGACATTGCTAATTGGAAGATTCCGGGGAAGATGGTCAAGGGGATGGGTGGCGCCATGGATTTGGTAGCTTCCGCCAAGCAAATCATCGTGGCCATGCAGCAGGTAAACAAGGCTGGAGAAAGCAAGCTGCTCGCGAGGTGTACGTTGCCTCTTACGGGCGTACGTTGCATCCGCAAGGTGGTTACCGAGATGGCGGTTTTTGATGTCGACGTGGAGTATGGCGGATTTATCCTGCGCGAACGCGCGCCGGGCGTGAGCGTCGATCAAATCCGTAACGCTACCGCAGGCAAATTCATCGTGCCTGACGATGTGCTTGAGATGGATCTTGGTTAAACCCTAGCTTTTTCTTCAGCTCGGCGGATATTGCGTCCGTTTCGCGTATGATATTTTCGGGGTCGTCCGTGTCGTTGATGATAATCCGGTCGCAACTGTCGCGATAGGGCACGAGGAATTCGTTGTACGCGGGCACCACGTGGTTGACCCATTTGTACCGGACGTCCTCTTCGAAATAGCCGCGTTCGACCAAGTCGCGACGTAGCCGGCGCTTCAATGCGATTTCTTCGTCTGCGGCCAGGAATATCCGCTCATCCAGCAGGGCGTCCACTTCGCTGTAGTGAAAAATAAAGAGCCCTTCGACAATAAGGATGGGGGCGGGCTTGATTTCGAGCATTTTCGGCGTCAACGCCGGATTATTAAACGTGTATTCTTCTTTGAGGATGGTTTTACCTTCCAGCAGGCTCTTGACGTCTCCGTAGAACGCATCGCGATCGATGGCCGTCGGCACGTCGAAGTTGTACAGTTTGTTTTCTTCTTGGGTCTTGGTATTGGCGGGGATATAATAGTCGTCCTGGGAGATGAGCGTTACCTCATGTGGCTCGAAATGGTGAAGGAAGCACTTCAGAAAGAACGTTTTTCCTGAGCCGCTGCCGCCGGCTATTCCTATTACATACGGCTTATCTGTCATATTCGTACAAAATAGGCGGCGCACTAATTCTCAACTGGGGCGCCGTAGGCGATCTCGATTTGGAATCGGCGGTCAAGCACGCCGATCTGCGAGGCCGCTGACTTGGAAATGACGATCAGCGCATCCTGGGTTTCGGCGTTCTCCGCAAATTTTCCCACGACTTTCACAAAGGTGGTGAGCTTGGTCATGGGGTTCGTGATTTTGATGACGGTTCCCACGGGTGCGGTTTGATGCAGGGCAAGCATGTTGCCCGCGTCCTGGTTGAGGTTGTCCATCCAGACACCCACCCCGCGGTCGTTATGCTCCCGTATCCCAAATCGATTGGGCCGCGGGGTTACCGTTTCATCCGTTTCACCGTCAATAAGGACGTCGCCCAGGTCGGGGCCGGCACCGACGATGGACGGAGGTTCGGGAATTTCGTTGTGCGGCACTTTGAGTAGCATGCCGTTTTGGATCGCATCCGAGGTAAGGCCGTTTGCGCGCTTGATGGACGCCACGGACGTACGGAAACGCTGCGATACCGCATACAGCGTTTCGTTGGCGCCGACTTTATATACCGTGTACTCGCCGATTTCCTCATCGCTGAGGGGCACTGGCGTATCGTCGGCTACACCGTCTGGCACGGGTTCGGCCGCGAAAGCTTCCCGCATCCGGCCCGTCGGCACCAACAGGGTGTCTCCGATTTTCAGCGGCTTGTTGTTATTGGCCTCGATTAGTGAGGCCACTGGTACGTTATATAGGCGGCTGATGCCGAAGTACGTTTGCTTTGCTTTGATGCGATGCACGATCATTTCCTGACCGTCTCGAACCTCTAGTCCGATGGAGTCCCGTGCTACGGAATGGGCTTGGACGGTGACAGCGCTGGCCATACATGCGATTAGTAAGGTGGTGGCCAATTTGATCCTGACTGCCCGTTGGTTTTCTTCTCTCATATTGTCCTGCAATTATACTAAATACGAAACAATTTCCTGTTTATTGCCGGCAATAAAGAATAGTTGGCGGCCGATAACAAAAAATATTTCCGGTATCATTTTTTCCAATCCGGTCATGAGTGTACGCGCTTGGAGGATGGCGCGCTCCTGGGTAATAATCAAATTGACGGCATAGCCATCGTCCTGAGCTATGTGGAACGCCCATCCGTCCTTGTCACCAAAGGGGAAGTGAAGCGCGGTGCCTACAATCGGGTAGCTTTCCACGATCGCCTCAGGAAGGTCTATGGTGGGACTGGGCAGTAGGATCTCAGGTTGGTCGGGCTTCTTCGTGGCCGACGGAGAGCTGTCAACCGGTTGGCCCGTCCGTATGGCCAGGTAAGCGTAGTAGCCGCTTGCGATGTGCCGCGGCCGGGCTTGGATACAACCGCCGTGCATTGCCACGAAGGTATGGCTGAAATTTTCCCAGCGCGTTTCGCCCGACGTGGACGATAGGCAGGCGATGCCGGGCGCGCTGGGTTGGCTTTGGCCTATTGCCCGCAAGAGGATACAATCCTCCGCAATGCCAGCCAGCGTCCACTGCCGATCGCCGTAGGCGCGTTCATGAACCAAGGAATGGCCGTCGGTGTACCGGACTACGGAGAATGTGGGTAGGCCATCGTCTGGCGAGCGGCTCTCGATGGCCAGCGTCTTGGCCGCGGTGTCCGCTTCAATCCGCCAGATGACACCGGAAAAACTTCTCTCGAATATGGTTTTTAATGTATATTTATCCATCCGTTTGTGCGTGTGCTGCCGGCAGTATGCTGCCGCGTAGGCCCCAAAAATAAAAACGATTTGTCTGAAATACCCAATTCACTATGCTAAGTTCCCCAACCATCCGTCCGTGGCGGGTTATTTTCCAAGGTTTGTTTCTTCTAATGGCGTTGTGTATGTGTATCAAGGTACAGGCGCAGGAGGTGTACCGATTTGACATCAAGGAGGATATCGGGCCCAATTCGTGGCGGACGGTAAAGAATGCGTTTGACCGGGCGAAGGAAGTCAATGCGGACGTGGTTTTTATTGAGATGAATACGTTCGGCGGAATGGTGAACTTTGCAGACTCTATTCGCAGTACCCTCCTTGATTCGCCAATTAAGACCGTCATGTATATCAATCATAATGCCGCGTCTGCCGGTGCGCTTATTGCTTTGGCGGCGGATCGGATTTATATGAGCCGCGGATCAAGCATGGGAGCCGCCAGCGTGGTTAACCAAGAGGGGGAACTGATGCCGGAGAAATACCAGTCCTACTTACGGGGCTTGATGCGCGCCACGGCCGAGGCCAATCGGCGCGACCCGCGCATCGCGGAAGCCTTCGTGGATCCGGACGTCGACCTGCCGGAGATCAAGCCGACGGGGAAAGTCCTAACGTTGACCTCGAAGGAGGCCGTGCAATATGGCATGGCGGACGCGGAAGTAAATACGGTGGCGGAGATCTTTGAGATGGAAGGCATCGCCAGCGCCCAAGTAACCACTCACCGCATAACCACCATCGACCGGATTATCGCTTTCCTCATTAACCCCGCTGTCAGCGGCGTGCTGATCCTGCTTATCATCGGAGGCATCTATTTTGAAATGCAATCCCCGGGCATCGGCTTTCCGATTGTGGTTTCCATCGTGGCCGCCGTACTGTTTTTTGCGCCCCTTTACATCCAAGGTTTGGCCGACAACTGGGAGATCGCGCTTTTTGTACTGGGCATTATCTTAATCTTGTTGGAATTGTTCGTCATTCCGGGATTCGGCATTGTCGGCATACTGGGCATCATCGGCCTGGTGTGTAGTTTAGCCTTTAGCATGGTAGCCAACGATTTTTTCGATTTTCAGATCTCGCAACCCGGCGTGCTGCTCAATTCGTTCCTGATTGTGGTCATTTCGATGGCCGTTGCTACCGTGCTGATGGTTTTGTTTGGTAAAAGCCTTCTCAATACCCGGGCATTCAGGCGTTTGGTGCTCCAAGACGAGCAACGCGCCGTAGAAGGCTATACGGCGTCGCTCCGCAACCAGGAACTGGTCAACCGTGAAGGCATTGCCAAGACCGTATTGCGCCCTTCGGGCAAGGTCGAAATTGACGGAAAATGGTATGACGCCATCGCGTTGGACGGCTTTGTCGACGCGGGGGAGGAGATCTACGTAGAGAAGCACGAAAACTATAACCTCTTTGTACGAATCAAGCGCCCCGGGCAGAATGCCTAGGGAGCGTTAAACTTTTTTTGTTTATTGGTGTTATCCCTTTAACACCAATAAACAATACGATATGATTCCAAAAGCTATAAGTTTAGAGGCTAAGAAGCTGAAGCCGGTAGTGGATCACCTAAATGACCTGTTAGCCAATTACCACATCCATTACCAAAATCTCCGGGGATGCCACTGGAATGTCCGGGGTAATAACTTTTTTACTTTACACATCAAGTTTGAAGAACTGTACACCAACGCGCTTACCACGATAGACGAACTGGCGGAGCGCATCCTGACGTTAGGAAAATCGCCCTACAGCACCTTTAGCGACTATATCAAACACGCTGAAATCAAAGAGGTGAACACGATAGGCAAGAGTGATATCGACATGGTCAAGTCCATCATCGGCGACTTGGAGGCCCTGATTGGGCAGCAGCGCGATTTGTTGGAAGTGACCGAGGGAGCCAGTGACGAGGGGACCAACGATATGATTAATGCGTTTATGCAGTTTAACGAAAAACAGCATTGGATGCTGAGTGCTTTTGTCAATAAGTCTTAATCCCTCCGGTTAAAATCATTGTTGTAAAAGCGGAAAAGCCTGAGTAAAATCCCCCGGCTTTTCCGCTTTTTAATTGACGTTAGTTGACGGCGACACGTGAATTTTAAAACTTGAAGCCCAGCGTCAGGAACACGCGGTTGCGCGTATGGTTGATGTCCGCCACGGGGCTGGGCATGCTTTCCAGCGTATACGGGCTATGGCCGTATTTCTCGGTTACGTTTTGGTAGGCCAAATCGACATACATGTTGTTGACCCGATAGCCGAGGCCCGCCGATACCAGCTGCGTGTCGTTGTCCATATCTTTACGCGGGCTACCGTTGTAGGCGAACCCCGCGCGGGCCAGCAGGTTGTCGGTGAATAGGTACTCTCCGCCAAACCTAAAGTTGGCGGTGCCTTTCAACGTCTGGGAGATGTCTGCGCTCATGGTGCCATCGGTGTTCCGGTCGTCCGACGAAAATTGCATGCTGGCATAATCCACGAATTCTACATCGGCGCTGATTAAGCCCCGGCCAAATAGCACCGCTACACCGCCATTGATCCGATAAGGTGAGCGGAATTTGTAGTCGAAGTAGGTGTCCTCCCAGTCGTCAAACGAGGTGGTCTCGCCATTGAGCTGGTCGTTCTCGATGTAGAACCGATACGAAAAATCGTTTGTCATCTGGTACCAGGTAGGCGTGGTGGCGGACAGGCCCAGTTGAATCATCGGCGTGGGTTTGAAGATGACTCCGAGTTTCGCATTCACGCCATTGCCGCGTGTGGCCGACACATACTCGTTGTCATAGTAATAATCCGACTGAAGCAAATTGTAGTAAATGGGGTCAGCCCGGTTGGTGAACCGGGAGTCCGGGTTTTGGGTGACGATATACGTATAATCCTCGATAACGCCGTCCTCCATATAAAGATGCTCATAGCGGTGGTCGATGCGTGCAAAGCCCACGCTGGCGCCGATATAGAGGAAGTTCCCATAGTTAGCGCCGAACGACAAGTTGGTTTCAGATTGGGTTCCCCGCTCGATGTTATACACTTCCTGCCGGTTGTCCAGCATTGTCATCGGGATATCCCCGCCCTTGCCATGTTCGTCAATCATCCCCGCGTCCCACCCGAAGTCGTTGTATACCGAACCGGGTGTCTCTACCATGAAATCAGCTATGCTGCTTTCTGGGTTAAGGCCTATATAGCCCGCCTTTGTATGGAAATTATTGGTTTGCGCGTAGGAAATCCCGATATTGAAGTTGAGCCATCCTTGGCTAAGGTTAGCGCCACGCTGCTTGCGCGCGGGAAGGTGGAAAACAGCACCCGCGTGGCTGATTTTAAATTTATCGACGTTTTGTTGGGTCTTTTCCCCAAAATAGGTTGCCTTATTAAGGTCGTTGAGGTAATCAAACCCGATATTGATGTCCGACTGGTTAAAGAATCCCAGGCCTGCGGGATTGCCGCCAATAGAACTCAAGTCGCCTCCCAACGCATTTTGGGCATTGCCCATCGCCCTGAAGCGGGCCGTAGCATTTTGTTCGGGTTGCGAAAAACGGATTAATTCTTCAAGGTACTGCGCGGAAACGGAAAACGAAAACCCGCCGATAAGGAGGGCAAAGAGATATAGCTTTTTTATATTCATTACGTGGTATTGGGCTAAGTAAACATGTTGGTATAAAAAAGGCCAACTAACGAATCTGTTTGGTCGCTTGCCCAATTCGATGTTAGTTGGCCTTCATTCATCTTTTATCAACTGAAGGCAGCTGGTTTATCTGCCGCCTCGGCTGCTGCCCCGGCTGGAGCTCCCTGAAGATGCCGAAGATCCTCGGCTGGAGCTGCCGCTCGATATGCGCGCCCCGGATGAACGTGCCGGCGCTGAAGGCCTTGCTTGGCTGCTGGATGGTCTGGACGCGGCGGGCCGAGCTGCTGGTCGCTGCGCCGGTCTGCTCGATGCTGGCCGAGCCTGTTGCCCAGTAGGGCGTGCCGCTGGGCGTGCCTGCTGTCCTGCAGGGCGGGTCGCTGTTGGCCGTGATTGAGGCCGTGCTTGCTGCGTTGCAGGGCGACGGGCCGCGGGCCGTGCCTGTTGGCCTGCTGGTCGTGCGCTATTGGGTCGGGTAGCCGTCGTTGGGCGTCCTTCATTCCGTGATGTCGCCGTAGGTCGGGCAGTACGTGGATTGCTCACTGCCGTGCCCCGCGATGTGGCCGTACGTGTGGCACGGACCGCATCGCTCGTGCCACGGGTAGACACGATGCGGCCGTTGTTATCGCGAACGATAGCCGTGCGAGACGAGGTTGCGGCACTCCGTCCACCGGTGGTGGATCGTACTGCGGCCGTCCGTGAATTTGCGCGGCGGTAGGCCGAATTGCGTGCAGTCATCGTACCGCGGTCGCGGTAGAATCCATAGCTCGGGTAGCCGCCGTATCCCCAGCGGTGGTAGGAGTAAGGGCCCCAGTACGAGTGTCCGTAATAGGGGTAGCCCCATCCCCAGGCGCCCGCATAATAAGGGCTGTACCAGCTACTTCCCCATCCGATATGCCAGTGGCTCCAACCCCACGGCCGCCAGCCAAACCCGAAGTAAAAGCTCGGCGAATAACCATAGTAGCCCATGCCGTAATAGCTGGTCCAGGGATCAAAAAATGGCGAATAATATCCGACCCCCGGTGTACTGTAATAAAAGCGGTTGATCCGGTTGGTATATTCCAAATCATCGTATTCGTCCGCGTAAAATTCGTTGGCGTAGGACTCGCTGTCAGCGTATTCGTCGCCATAATAGGCGTCGTCGTACTCCGCTTCGTCGGCGTATTCCTGTACGGGACCCTCATAATAATAGTCAGGGCTTTGATAACTCCGTTCCGAAGCACGGGCATTACTGTTGTACACATCATCGCTAAACGTGCGCTGTTGCGTAGCACAGGAGCCCATAAACACGACTGCGGCGAGTGCTATGGCGCTTGTTATCAATCTGTTCGTTTTCATCGTATATCCTTTCAATTTGTATGGAGCTTGTGCTTTTATTAGTTTAGACCTTTTTGGGGCGCATAGGTTTAATGCGGCGTTTAAAAAATTATTGCCGAAATACACGAAAACCGTCTACCTTTGCGGATCCACGATTTTTTTGGGCAATGTTACAATAATTTTTTCGTTTTTATTATGAGCAAAGGGATTACGAGCCGGGCGACTGATTATTCGCAATGGTACAATGAATTGGTGGTGAAAGCCGATTTGGCGGAGCATTCCGCCGTGCGCGGATGTATGGTGATCAAGCCGTACGGCTATGCGATATGGGAAAAGATGCAGGCGGCGCTCGACAAGATGTTTAAGGACACCGGCCATAGCAATGCGTATTTTCCGCTGTTTATCCCGAAGTCTTTTTTTTCCAAAGAGGCCTCGCACGTTGATGGTTTTGCAACCGAATGTGCGGTGGTAACGCACTATCGACTGAAAAACGACGGCACCGGCAATATTGTCGTAGATGAGGACGCCAAGCTGGAAGAAGAACTGATTGTCCGCCCGACCTCCGAAACCATCATCTGGAACACGTACAAAGGCTGGATAGAATCGTACCGGGATCTGCCTATCCTGGTCAACCAGTGGGCCAACGTCGTGCGCTGGGAGATGCGTACGCGTCTGTTTTTGCGCACGGCCGAGTTTCTTTGGCAAGAGGGGCATACTGCCCATGCCACCCGAGAAGAGGCCATCGAGGAAACCGAACGCATGCTGGAGGTGTACGCCGACTTTGCCGAAAATTGGATGGCCGTACCGGTGGTCAAGGGACGGAAGACCGAAAACGAGCGGTTTGCGGGGGCCTTGGACACGTATTGCATTGAAGCATTGATGCAGGATGGAAAGGCTTTGCAGGCTGGTACTTCGCATTTTCTGGGACAGAACTTCGCCAAAGCATTTGACGTTAAATTTACTTCCAAGGAAGGCAAGCTGGATTACGTTTGGGCAACGTCGTGGGGCGTGTCCACACGCTTGATGGGAGCACTGGTTATGGCGCATTCCGACGATGCTGGACTCGTATTGCCCCCCAAGCTGGCCCCCATACAGGTCGTAATCGTACCGATCTACAAATCCGAAGAAGATCTCCGGGCCATCGGGGACTGGGCAGACGTACTTATTGCCGAGTTAAAATCCAAGGGCATCTCCGTGAAGTTTGACGATCGGGACACGCAGCGCCCCGGGTTCAAATTTGCGGAATGGGAGCTGAAGGGAGTGCCCGTTCGCATTGCCGTAGGCGCCCGCGACATGCAGAATGGTACCGTGGAAATCGCCCGGAGGGATACCCAAACCAAGGAGACGGTAAGCCAGGAAGGACTTTCCGACCGGATAGCCTCCCTGCTCGATGATATACAGGCCAACATTTTCAATAAAGCCAACCAATTCCGCGAAGACAATACGACCGCTGTGGATACCTATCAGGAATTCCAGCGCGTGCTGGACGAGAAAGGCGGGTTTGTGTCGGCGCATTGGGATGGCACGGTGGAGACCGAAAAGCGCATCAAAGAAGAGACAAAGGCCACGATCCGCTGCATTCCGCTGGATGCGCCCGAAGAAGCGGGCCAATGCATCCTGACGGGCAAGCCGTCGGCGCGGAGGGTCTTGTTTGCGAGGGCCTATTAATTGGCGGCGCCCCACATACTTATTTTAGGAAGTGGATGGGTAGGGAGTTATTGTGCCCGGCGTTTCCGCGAGGAATCGGGCGCCCACGTGGCCGTATCTACGACGACGCCGGAAAAGCGGGATCGACTCCAGGATTCCGGATTCCCCGCTTTTTTGATCGATTTTGACCAAGATGGGAGCGGGATGCCCGCCGAGGAGTTGGCAAGTACGGTGTTTGATCTGTTGATCGTAAGCGTGCCGATAACCAGAAAGGACGATATGGACCGCATTCGGCGGCGTTTTGCCAATCTCACCGCTTTTTTGAGGAAGCTCCGTTTCAGACAGGCCGTTTTTTTTGGCTCCGTCGGGATTTACCCCCACGAGGACGGGCTGGTTCACGAGGATACGTACCCGGAAGAGCGACTCGAGCAGCGGCTCCTGCATGGTGAACGGAGCATGCGATCGGTCAATCCCGGTTTTAATATCCTGCGGTTGGGCGGTCTTTTCGGGCTTAATCGCGTTTTTGCCAAGTATTTCCAAGATAAAGTGTGTGCTACGGGCGCCCAAACGGCTAATTTTGTCCATGTCGACGACATCTATGGGGTAATCGTTCGTCTGATGGAATCCGGGGTAAGCGGCGCCACGTATAACGTGGTCTGTCCAGAACACCCGTTAAAAAAGGACGTAATCGAAGCTTCTGCAGCAAAATATGGATACGAATTGCCTTCGGGGTACGAGGATACCGACCAAACGGCCAAACGGGTCGGTTCCGATCGCATCGTTCGCGAGCTGGATTATGCCTTTGCGTACGCTTCCCCGCTGGACTTTTAATCGGCGTCTGATTAGGACACGGCTACTGCGTCGATTTAATCAATTGTTAATCGACTCGTTACATATTGGTTAAACAGCGTGTCTAATTTAGCCGCGTAATCCGCTAAGATATGACAAGGACCAGCATTGAAATTACCGACACGCAATACCTTATCCGATTGAATAAGGATGAACTAGGCTATGATAGGCTTAGGCACTTTGTGGCACAGCTGCTCACGGAGCAAGCCGATCCCCGGTATTTAGATGATTGGGAGCATGGGCAAGGCGGCGGTGGGGACACCGACTGCGGCGATCGATTTGATCGCCTTTCTGACAAATAGTTCTTATCCCGATTTACGTCTCCTTTTTTCTCACTCCGCGCGTGTTTCGTCTCTGCGGGCGCGCTGCCCAATCCGCGAATATATCCTATCTTTGCGTTTGGCGCGCCAATCACACTTGTAGCGTGGTTTCGCATTTTTATTTTTTTTTGACAAACTAACAATCATAGTTGTAAATGATTCAGATTACACTGCCTGACGGCTCCGTCCGTTCCTATGAGCCGGGCACGACGGCCCACCAAATTGCCCTGTCCATTTCCGAAGGTTTAGCCCGCAACGTACTGGCCGCCGAGGTCAACGGTGAGGTCTGGGACGCTTCCCGACCTATTGAAAGCGATGCTACCGTGCGTTTGCTGACCTGGAACGATGCCGAAGGCAAGTCGACATTTTGGCATTCATCCGCGCACTTGATGGCAGAAGCCCTTGAGGCGCTCTACCCAGGCATCAAGTTCGGGATCGGGCCAGCCATCGAAACCGGTTTTTACTACGATGTGGATTTTGGCGATCGGGAGTTTTCTTCGGACGATTTCAAGCAAATCGAAGACAAGATGCTGGAATTGGCCCGTACCAAGTCCGAATATGTACGCAGCGCGGTCAGCAAGGCCGACGCGGTAGCATACTTTACGGACAAAGGCGACGAATACAAGCTTGACTTGATCAAGGACCTGGAAGACGGCAGCATTACGTTCTACCAGCAAGGAAACTTTACGG